>CAJIAZ010000246.1_pt1 | contig 28930 bp, 28 predicted proteins | sample 9199181 | NCBI WGS metagenome assembly CAJIAZ01 (sample SAMEA7708285, study PRJEB35096) | sediment metagenome | biome: marine neritic benthic zone biome [ENVO:01000025]; feature: sediment [ENVO:00002007]; material: shallow marine sediment [ENVO:03000034] sea grass bed [ENVO_01000059] ...
CAAATAATCGTTCACACCGATCTCGATGGCCCGCGCGCGATGTTTCTCGCCGGATCTCGAGGTGATCATGATAATTGGGATATCTCTCGCACGGGGATCGTTTCTGACGTGCGTCGCAAACTGATAACCATCCATGCGCGGCATTTCGATATCCAACAGAATCACATCGGGCGTGTGGTCTTGGAGCACCGTCACGGCGTCCATGCCGTCACGGGCTGTGAGCACACGAATGCCATGTCGTTCCAGTAACCGCTGCGATACACGCCGCATCGTTATTGAATCGTCGACGACGAGTGCCGTCACCGGCTTGGCTGGCAAAGGCTGCGGGGCCGGCTGGACGACGGCTCCGATGTCTTTTTGGCTGCGAATGAGCGTACCGACATCGAGGATGATGATGATCCGACCATCACCGAGGATAGTAGCGCCCGAGATCCCAGGGATTCCGACGAGGTGTGGACCGAGTGTCTTGACGACGACCTCACGGCTGCCTTCTAGGGTATCGGTCAGCAAAGCAGCTGAGTTCTCGCCGGCACGGACGAGGACCACCGACACGAAGTTATCGTCCTCCGGCAGCGAGGACGGAGCTGCGCCGACGAACGATCCCAAATGTTGCAAGCGATAACTGATGCCGCCATGGTCGAGCCGGGGATCATCGACCGTAAGCAGCTCGAGTAGCTGGTCTTTCGGAACGCGCGTAACGCCCTCGACTGTCGGCAACGGCAGCGCGAAGGTTTCCTCGCCGACATCGACGATCAAGGCATGTGTGACCGCCAACGTGTAGGGCAGCCGTAGAATAAAGCGCGAACCCTCATCGAGCGTCGACTCAATGCGCAACGACCCGCCGAGCTTCTTTACTTGGTCGTTGACAACGTCCATGCCGACACCGCGTCCCGCGGCGTGTGTGAGCTCACCCGCTGTCGTGAATCCGGGCCGAAGAATGAGCTCCATTGCATCACCGTCAGACAACGCTTCATCTTCAGCCAGTATCCTGAGCTCGCGCGCCTTTTGTCGGATACGGTCAAGGTCGAGTCCAGCGCCATCGTCAGCGACCTGGATCAGCACCTCCGAGCCCTCGCGCTGCAACTGCAGGCTGATACGCCCGGTCTCGGGCTTACCTTTGGCCACACGTTCCTCACGCGATTCAATGCCATGCACGACCGCGTTGCGCAGTAGATGCTCGAGCGGCGCCAACATACGCTCGATAACCTGACGGTCGAGCTCTCCCTGAGCGCCCTCGATCGCAAGCTCACCGGACGTGCCGGAGTCGGCGCAGGCTTGGCGCACGATCCTCGCCAAACGCGGCACGTAGCGCTTGAAGGGCACCATACGCGTCTGCATGAGCCCATCCTGGACACTCGTCGTGACGCGCGCCTGTTGCGTTAGCAGCGTACTCGTCTCGTTCGCAAGCCCGCGCAACAGATCGTTGAGACTCGCTACGTCGTTGGCGGTCTCAGCCAACGCTCTCGAGAGCTGTTGAATATTCGAATAACGATCGAGCTCGAGCGGATCAAAGTCTCCACGCGCCTCAGAGTCATCCTGATGCTTGTGAAGTATTTGCGCCTCGGTCTCGGCTTCGAACTGTCGCAATTGGTCGCGTAGCCGCACAACGGTCTCGCCGAGCTCGCTGAGGTTTGCTTCTAGGTTCGTCGACTGCTGTGCGAGTCGCGACTGAAATATGTTGATCTCGCCGACACCGTTCAGCAGCGCGTCGAGCAGTTCTGCATCGACGCGCACGAGCTCGGGTGCCGTACCGGCAGCTTCATGATCGGCATCGGCAACGGCCGCTGGCTGAGCGTCGACGCCATCGTCGTCGGAGAGCTCTGCCGCGACGGGTGTTTCGGGCTGCGCAGCCGGCGCGTCATCGAGGTGGGCAAGATCCTCCGGTGTGAGTGTCATCCTCCCGCGCACATCGAGATCGAGGTCCATCGCGGACGCAGGTGCCTCCTGCTCGTCGCCGCCTACTTCCACGGCCTCAGATGTCTCCTCGTCGGAGTCGATGTGCTCGGCAGTTGCGATCTCTGCCGGTACATCCGGCGAAACTGCAACCGCCTCATCAACGCTCGGCGCGGGCTGCGCGTCCGACGGCTCCGCCCCTCGCGCAACGAGATCGATCCTTTCGAGCAGCGTCGCCGCATCGCTCAGCGCGCGCCCAGCGTTGATCGCGTCACGCATGTGATGCAGCTGATCGAGACTCTGCTGGATGACGTCGATTGCATCCGTGCTTGGCGCGACGTTCCCGGCTGCCATCCCCTGGAGCAGATCCTCGAGCGAGTGGCTCAAGTTTCCCATGACTGCCACACCCGCCATGCGCGCACCGCCCTTGAGCGTATGCAGCAACCGCTGAAGCTCAGCGAGCTGACTGGTCTGCCCCGAATCGCGGCGAAAATCCTGCAACGCCAGCTCCGCCCCATCGAGTATTTCTGCTGCTTCTTCAGAGAAGATCGCGACGATCTCCGGGTCGAACTCGCGCGCGGCGTCTTCGATCGCTGGCCCCTCGGGCGTCTTCGGTTCAGCCTGCTCCGCGCTAGTCCCCTCATTGAGCGCATGAAGATCGGCAGTGAGCTCAGAGACGTCGTCGGAGAACGGCTCGTTTGCCTCCAGTGCCGCTACCATGCGCTGCATCGTCGACAGCGCCCGCTGTAGCGCATTGACGCCAGCGTCGTCGAGGCTGGTCTCAGTCTCGTACGCTGCGTCGAGGTAGTTAGCCAACGGCTCGATGACCTCGATGAGCGGACCGAACGATGCCATCGTCGCGCTGCCGAGCAAGGTGTGGCCGGCGCGAAACAGCGGCTCCTCGATCGGATATGGAGCATCGGTCGGCGCAACGCTCGCAAGATAGTCGGAGATGACCTCTAGGTGCGTGCGAGCCTCGCGGGCAAAAATCTCCGCGAGTACAGGATCCATACTCTGGCCCGGCGATTCGCTCGCTTGCGCCGCTTTTATATCCGGGCCATCGAGGACCGGCATCTGCATCGTCTCGCTCGCGAGCACAGCCTCAGAACCGGTCTCCGCATAGGCGTCGGCACGCTCCATGAGTTTGTCGATTTCGAGCTTGGGTGGCGTGCCGATCTCCAACTGCTCGACGAGCAGTGGTAACGCCGCCGCCGCCTCGTCGAGAAACTCGAGCATAGTTTCGGTTGCCGGCAACGTTCGATTAATGACGCGATTCAGAATCTTCTCGACGCTCCAACTGAACTCGCCGATCAATTGTGCGCCCACCATCCGGCCGCTGCCCTTGAGCGTATGGAATGCTCGCCGGACGGAGGTCAATGCGTCGATGTTCTCGAGATCCTCCCGCCACGCCGGAAGGTTTCGCTTAATGCCAGCAATTTCTTCCTTGGCCTCCTCGATGAAAAGCTCGACGAGCTCGGGATCCGGCCGGTCCTCACCTGCCCGCATGACGGCAGGCGGCTCCGGTTGGGCAACCGGCCCGGGCTCTTCTGTGGGCGAATCGCCAGAAACCAGCGTCTCAGCCTCATCGACGGATTCCAGCGCAGGCTCGTCAGGCACGTCGGGCGCGGTCTCCGGCGCGGCGCGCTCGAGCACGTCAAGACATCGTTCTGCGTTGTCCAGCATGTACCACGGATCGCTACGCCCCGCGGACACCGTTTCCATGTAGTACTCGATGCTGACGATTGAATCCGCAAGACGCTCGAGCTCGTTCGCGTCCAAAACCGCCTCGCCCGGAGCGAGTCGTTCTTTGATCACAGCGCCGATGCGTTCGACGATCACGACGGCTCGCGATTTTCCGAGCATGAGAAGGCCGGCGGTGATGCCGTGCAGCTGCGGCTGAACGTGATCGAGAGCGTGGACGTTGCCCGGGTCATCAAGCAGCTGAATCACAGTCTCTTTAATATGAGACAGATTGACGATGCACTCGCCAAGCACGGTCTTCGTAACCCGCCGATAGTGTTCCTTCTCTTCCGGCTCGACTTCTTCGTCCGTGCTGTGGCCGGCGGGTGCGACAGCCCGAGCAAGTTCCCTGTCGAGCGTATCTTCCACGTCGAGCAAAGTCGCAGCGATCTTCTCGAGCGACACCTCCTCGGGCGCAGCGCCGGCGACGACGATCGCCTTGAGCTCTTTGGCCTCGGTTCGAATCGCATCGCGGAGACCTTCGAGCCCCAAAACGCCCAGCGTATCGGCAATCTTCTTAAGCATCTCGAGCTGCGGGGCAAGATCAGCCGTATCGTCCATACCTGTACGTACGAAGATATCGAGCGAATCCTTGACGCTACCGAGATCCTCCTTGATCGCGCTAGCGACCGTATCCATGAGCTTCGTGCTCGGCGCGGCCAGCTCATCGCGTGCGTTGGCGAGCTGGTCTTCTGCTGGTACGAGCTCGTCGAGGTTGTAGACCGAACGCAGCTCCTCGAGCCGCTCCTGCTCACCGCTCGCCCGGCTGACGTAGAAGAGCAGCCCGTTCAAGAGATCGACGGGCGGCGACTGCACGAAGGCCGACTCACCTTCGTCGATGAGCCGCTTGAGCTGCCGATCGGCCTGTCCGACCAGCCGCTTGAGCGCGACGGTTTCCTCGAGCCCATCGTCCCGCAGCGCTTCCAGTACAGCTGTAAGCACGTACCAAATTTGACGCCCGGGCTCGGTCTTGACAGCCTGCTCGACCTGTTTGCTGATGTCGATGAGTTGTGCGAGTCGAGACTCGGCTTGATCGCCGCGAATCCAACCGAGCAGTGCTGCCTGAAACAGCGGACGCAACGAGGCGAGCCCCTGCCGATCGAGCTCTTCGCGCGTGTCTGCGCCAGGCTCTGTGATTGGTGTCGCGACGAAACGCCCTTGCGGGCCTGCGCTTAGAAGCACAAGCGTGCCCTCAGACAAAATCGGCCGGCTCGTAAGCTCGCGCAGATCGTTGATCAGAGGCAGCAACACGAGCGCGACGTCGCGACCGCCGCTCAGCAGCCTATCGATGTAGGCAGGAAGCTGTACCATCGCTCGCGTCAGCGTCTCGACGCCCTGGTCGAGGACCTGCTCGTCCTTGAGTCCGCCGAGGAACTTGCAAGTCTCCTGCATCTCATCGGCCAGCAGTGCTGCGCCGTGTGCCTCGACAATTTTCAGCGCACCGCTTGCCAGGTGAAGCAGCTCTCCGCAGCGCATCAGGCTCTCAGAACCTGCGTGACCGTCGATATATGATTCCAGTTGCGCCCGCGCCGAGTCGAGTGTCGTCGTCAACTCACCGCTGACAAGATCGAGTGACTGCGCAGCCATGTCCGTCATCGCTTAGGATCCAATGTCCTAGCCGGACTGCAGCCGCTGGTCGGGCGGGTCTTGTGGCGTGTCCTCAACCGCCAGCTCTTCGCCGACAGTCTCCTGCAACCCTTCGTTGACCTGTGATTGGCTCAATATTCCCGTGCCGGTTGCGAAATCCGGAAGCGTGAAGCCACTGACAGTCTTGCGCAGCTGACTTGCAAGCTCCGACAGCTTGCCGATTGCGTTCGACGTCGAGGCACTGGACTCGGTCGTTTTGGAGCTGATCTCCCTGAGGATGCGCATGCTCTCGGTGATATCTGCTGCGGCCTGAGTTTGCGCCTTCGTGGAGCTTGAGATGTTTTGCACCAAGCTTGCGATCTGGTGGGAGACTTGCTCGATCTCGACCAACGCAGCGCCAGCGTTCTCTGCTAGCAGCGCACCACCGACGACGTCGGTCGTGCTGCGCTCCATTGAGACAACGGCCTCGTTGGTATCCGACTGAATCGTGCTCACGATGACTTCGATCTGTCGCGCGGCATTGCTGGAGCGCTCCGCGAGCTTTTGCACCTCATCGGCGACAACAGCGAAACCACGGCTCGACTCACCGGCGCGCGAAGCCTCGATAGAGGCGTTGAGCGCAAGAATGTTCGTTTGCTCAGCAATCTCCTCGATGAGCTCGACGATGTCACCGATTTCTTGAGAGCTCTCTCCAAGCCGTTTGATGCGCTTGGACGTATCCTGGATCTGCTCGCGGATCGTGTTCATGCCGTCAATCGTTCGACGCACAGCCTCGCCGCCCTTGTGGGCGACGTCGACGGCGTGCCGGGCCACGTCAGAACTACGCTCAGCGTTACCCGATACCTCCTCGATGGTCAGGACGACATGGGCGATTGACTCTGACGCGCCTGCCGCCTGTTTAACCTGTGTCTCCGCCGCCCTGACCAGATGTTGTGATGCAGCCTCGGTCTGTTTCGCGGCAGCATCGACGAGCAACGAGGAGTCCTTGACGGTCGTGACGAGCTCACGCAACGCCTCGATCGCATAGTTTATAGAGTCGGCGATTGCCCCGGTGATGTCTTCGGTGACCGTAGCCTGAACGGTCAGATCACCGTCGGCGAGGCTCGATAGCTCGTCGAGTAGGCGTAGGATTGCCTGCTGGTTACGCTCGTTCTGCGCGGCAACGTCGGCACCCGCTAGACGGTCGTTCCGTGTACGTACAAATGCGAAACCCATTAACACAACGAGCAAGCCGGCGACCGTCACGAGCGTGATCGCTAACCCGCTATTGCCCGTACCACCAGCGACCGCATCGCCTATATCGACGTCCCGGTAGCGTTCGAATAGCGCCTCGGCCGAGCTGTCGAGCGTATCGGCGGCAGCTCGTGCAGCCAACAAGCTGTCTGCGACGGCTACGATCGTGCCGATATTGCCTCTAACGTTCTCGAAGACCTCAGCCGCGCTTTCCAGCGCGCCCGCGGATGCGCCATTCGTGACCGCAACCATGTCCAGCGTCGATTCCTCGCCCGAAAGCCCTGCGAAGATGTCTCCGACGTACTGCTCGCTCTCACGCAGCTCCTGAATGATCTCGGCCGTCGGACCGCCCGCAGCGAGAAGATCGAGGCTCTGACGAATGCGCTGAACCGTTAGCTGAAACCGATCCAGGTAGCGCTCATTCGCAACTATACCGTCGGTCGGCAGGGCGCTTGCAAGATTTGCCGTCGCGACCAAGATCTGGGGTGCCAGCCCGCGTAGACGCTCACGCGCTGCGGCAGCGGACTCGAACTGGCCTCGTGACTCCACGATAGACGTCACACTCGACCCGATGGCTGCGGCCTCAGCGCCCGTTGCAATCTGGCTCAACGGCGATCCGGGTACTGCCGCATCCGTGAGCGTCTGCCCGAGCCGCCCGAGCTCCGCACGACTCGCCGCGAAGCCATCGAGCGCCTGTGTATCCCCGGCGATCGCAGCGCGGCTCTGAGCACGCAGTCGCTGAGTTTCAGCAATGAAGCGGCCTGGGTCGACTGCCTGTGATCCCGACCCACCTGTCCAGGCGAGATACGCAAGACTGAGCAGCACAACCGTCAACAAGACGGCAAGACCCGCGAGCACCTTCGGCCATAGATCTGTCGGCATCAGCTTGCCTGAGCCTCAGCGACATCGGCAGCGCCCAAGAACTGCTCGTCCGCGAGTAGTTTCGGTAAGCGGAAATAAGGCCAGGCCTCAGCACCGCGACGGTAGCTGCCCTCGATATAGCCCTCGCAGCGAATCATCGGCGTTATCGCATCGCTACGATAGTCAGCGGCATTGAACCGCCTGAAACCGAGCACCTCATCGACGAGCAAACCGGTGGGCACGTCACGGCTCGAGGCCACGAGCACGCGAGCTCGGCGGTCCGGCATCGACATACCGCCACCGAGAAACGCCTTGAGATCGACGACAGTGATGAGCTGGCCGCGGACGTTGGAGATTCCGCGTAACCAGGACTTCGCACCGGGAACGCGCGTCATGGATTCCGGTACCGACAGCACTTCCTTGACGTCGGCCCTATCGGTAACGAAATGATCGGAACCGAGTCTGAAGCCGACACCGATCCACTCGCCACCGCTCTCTTCCTGCTCACCTTCCCGGCGCACAGCCGCGGCGCGCGCCCGCTCTTCCAATGCCAGCAACAGCTCGTAGGGCCGATCGTGTAGCTCCGTGAGATTCATTGCGCTCAATGCTCGGCTCGGGCGAGCACTTCCTGGGCCTTAGCGACCAACGCGTTCGCCGAAACTGGCTTGACGAGGAAGTCCACTGCGCCCTGACGCAATCCCCAGATCTTGTCGGTCTCCTGGCTCTTCGTCGAGATCATGACAATCGGTATGCCTTGAGTGCTCGGATCTCTGGCAAGCGTGCGCGTTGCCTGAAAGCCGTTGACGCCCGGCATGACGACGTCCATGAGAATCAGATCGGGCCGAACCCGTTTGGCGAGATCCAGGCACTCCGAGCCGTCGGCTGCGGCAACGGTATCGAAGCCGTGCTTCTCGAGCGCCGTTTTCATGACATGCACTTCGGTCGGCGAATCGTCAACAATCATTACGAGTGCCATGCGCTTGGTACCCCGACCCGAGCTATCTGCCCGTATGGCTCTGAATGGCGCCGAGCAGCTCATCCTTCGTAAAGGGCTTGGTCAAGTACTGCTCTGAGCCAACGAGCCGCCCTCTCGCCCGGTCGAACAATCCGTCCTTGCTCGATAGCATGATAACCGGAGTCTGCTTGAACACTTGGTTGTGCTTGATCAACGCACAGGTCTGATAGCCGTCGAGCCGCGGCATCATGATGTCTACGAATATGATGTCGGGATGGTGGTCAGCGATCTTCGAAAGCGCATCGAAACCGTCAACGGCCGTGTAGACTTCGCAGCCTTCCTTCGCTAACAGCGTCTCTGCAGTTCTTCGGATAGTTTTGCTATCGTCAATGACGAGAATTTTGAGGCCAGCGAGACCTCTCGTCGCAACCGCAGCACTGTCACCGGACACGAACCCCTCCTGAGTCAGAGACTCTGATCGTTGCGCAGAGAAACCGAGGACCGCGATCGGCACTCCCGCAAACCACGACACCGTCGCCGCCGACCGATACGTAAGACTACGCGTCGAGCTACAGCATCATCCGGGCCCCACGCGCCTTTTAACATATTGGCCGAGCGCCTTCCATGGCGCCACCACCTGCTGAGCCAAGCGCCGCGGGCCGTTCCGACACACGCCGTGCGGGCGATCCCTCGCTACCAGGATCTGCGCCTCACGGTATAGTAGCGCCGTCCGCGCCTCGCAGACTGCGACCCTTCGCGCAAAAAAGGACGGAGAAGACCGCATGGCAGACACAAAACGCCGCCTCGGCATGGTCATGGATCCGATCGAGGGGATCACGCCAGCTAAAGACTCCACGCTGGCGATGCTACTCGCCGCGCAGCGTAGAGGCTGGGAGCTGGTCTATCTGCGCCAACAGGACCTGCATATTCGCGAAGGTATTCCAATCGGCCACGGTAGGCGCATCACCGTCTTCGATGACACCGAACGTTGGTTCGAGCTCGGCGATGCATGGGAAGACGACCTCGACGCGCTGGATACGATCTTCATGCGCAAAGACCCGCCGTTCGACATGGAATACATATATACAACGTATATTCTCCAGCTCGCGGAGGACCGGGGCTCGCTCGTCGTCAATGAGCCCAGAAGCCTGCGCGACATCAACGAAAAGGCCTACACGGCCTGGTTCGCGCACTGCACGCCGCCGAATCTGATTACGCGCAGCAGCGATGAGATCAAGTCGTTTCTCGCGCAGAACGGCAAGATTGTGCTCAAGCCGCTCGACGGGATGGGTGGACGCTCGATTTTCGTCGTCAGCGAGGGCGATCCGAACACGAACGTCATCCTGGAGACGCTGACAGACTACGGTAGCAAGTACACGGTCGCCCAGCGCTATGTGCCCGAGATTACGGCCGGCGACAAGCGCATCCTCTTGATCGACGGAGAACCCGTCGAATACGCGCTCGCACGTGTGCCCGGCCCGGAAGATCCGCGCGGCAATCTTGTCATGGGTGCGACGGGCGAAGGAAGAGAGCTTACCGATAGAGATCGTTGGTTGTGTGCAGAAGTCGGTCCCGTGCTGCGGGAGAAGGGCGTGATCTTCGCCGGTATCGACGTCATCGGCGACTATCTGACCGAGATCAACGTCACGAGCCCAACGGGAATTCGTGAACTCGATCGCCAGTTCGATATCGACATCGCTGATATGCTGCTGAGTGCGGTGGAGCGACGATTATCTGGCTGATTGCCATGGCTTGGACAAAGGTTTTTCTCGGCGCATGCTGCATGCTCGCGGTCGGTTGTGTTCACCCTGACGCGCAGACGCAACTCGTCGAAGAACGTTTGTTCGCGATGGGTACCTGGGTCGACGTGAGCTTCTTGAGTCCAGGGCCAGACGCAACAGACGCCGCACTTGGGGAAATAGAATCCACGCTCAGGCAGTTCGAACGGGATTTCTACCCATGGACCGACGGCGAGCTTGCGAGGCTCAATAGCGCAATTGCCGACGGTCGCAACATGGGCGTGAGCGCCGAGATGGCGCAGCTGTTGATCCGAGCGCGTGAGCTATCGCGTGCAAGCGGCGGGCTTTTCGAGCCCGGGCTTGGCACGCTCGTCGAGCTCTGGGGGTTTCACACGACAACGGTTACCGATCCGCAGCCACCGTCTACTGCAGCGATTGCGACCGTGCTCCAAGCACTGGGCGGCATCGACGCACTCGACATCGATGGGCAGAGCGTGCGTAGCACCGCGCGAGGTCTCAAGCTCGATCTCGGTGGGATTGCCAAGGGCGCTGCCGTCAACGAGATCCTCGCGTTGCTCGAGACTCACGGCATCGACTCGGCACTGATTAACGCCGGCGGCGACCTCCTCGTGACCGGGCAGCCGCTCGGCGAGCGGCCTTGGCGGATCGGCATACGCGATCCGCGCACTGACGGACTGTTAGGCATTCTCGAGCTCGACGACGGCGAGGCTGCGTTCACGTCCGGTGACTACGAACGTTTTTACGAATACGAGGGCCTGCGCCTTCATCACCTGCTCGATCCTCAGACCGGACGACCTGTCGCGCACACGCAGGCCGTAACAGTCATCAGCACCGATCCGGTCACCGCGGACGCGGCCGCAACGGCGCTGTTCGTCGCGGGCCCGGACCGTTGGCGTGCAACCGCGAGCCGACTCGGCGTAGACGCGGTATTGCGTGTCGATGCGAGCGGTGAGGTCGAGTTGACACGAGCGATGGCCGCACGCCTGGAAGCCGCCGGCACAGATCACGATATAATCATGGACTCCGGCCAGGAATCGCCACAGTGAGCACGGAACGGCTGAGCTCAACATTCTTCGTCGCCGTCTTGTTCCACGGCATCGTGATTCTCGGCGTGACGTTCACGGTCAGCCCACTCGGTGACTCGGATCTCATTCCGACGCTCCGAGTCACACTCGTTCAGGAGACCGCTCCCGCCGAGGCTGTGCCCGAAGACGATGTCTATCTGGCCCAGCGTACCAACCTCGGCGCAGGCGGCGCAGCGCCCGGGGATCGGCCGACGACGACACTTGCAGCCGATCATCTGATAACTCAAGAAGGCGATCAGCGCGGTGCGGATCTCTTCGATACGACCCCGCGTGAGCCCGTACCAAGTGCCGACCGTCTCGTGACCCGGGAGGAATCCGCCGTACAGATCGACGCCATGCCCGATCCGACCGAGGATCCCGCAAACGAGGTGCAGACTGCTGCAAATCTGCTGGCGCGCGATGCCGAGCAAACGCTCGCCGCTGAGATCGATCTCCAAGCGCAGAATCCCGAGACCGACCGGCTCGAGGGTCCAGCAGGCCCAAGCACCCGCGAGTCCATGCTGGCGAATTACCTCGACGGCTGGCGACGACGCGTCGAGCGAATCGGGACGTTGAATTTCCCCGCTGAGGCCCGCAGCCAAGGCTTCAGCAATAATCCGACCGTCGAGGTCACGATCGGCGCCGACGGCCGGCTCGAGGCCATCGTCGTACGCGAATCCTCCGGCAATGCAGCCTTGGACCAAGCCGCCCTGACGATCTTGCGCTCAGCTGCTCCATTCGAACCACTCCCGGACGGCGTTCGTGCCGAATACGGGCTGCTGCGGTTCGCCTACGAGTGGGATTTCGGCCTCGAGCCCAACTCGGCGCAACCCTAAAGCGTCCGACCCTGGGCCCCTTGGAACCAATAACGACCGCGGCAGTCAACTGAGCTACACTAATGCAGCGACCTCAGCGGCACGGGACGCGTGTCCGCCGAGGAGAGGACCGACATGAGCACGCTCCAGGATCACTTTCTTATCGCCATGCCCGCGATGGGCGATCCGAACTTCGACGGCACGGTAACCTATGTGTGTAAGCACAACGAGGAAGGCGCGCTCGGTATCGTCATAAATCGCCTACTCGATATGCACGTCGCGGATATTTTCGAGCAGCTCGACTTAGAGATCGCCGACGAGCGCCAGGCCGAACGGCCTGCACTAGCCGGCGGGCCTGTCCAGCCGAGCACGGGCTTCGTCCTGCACCAAGACGATCGGACATTTCAGTCGACGCTCGATAACGGCGCGGCCGTGAAGGTTACCGTCTCTCAGGACATCCTACAGTCGATGGCCGCCGGCGAGGGTCCGTGGCCCGCACTCGTGGCTCTCGGTTACGCGGGCTGGGAAGCCGGCCAGCTCGAGTCTGAGATCGCCGCGAACGCGTGGCTCAGTGTGCCCGCAGAGCCGTCGCTGATCTTCGACACGCCCTTCGATGAGCGGTGGACGGCTGCCGCCGGTCTCCTCGGCGTCAATATCAGTCAGCTCACGAGCTATGCGGGACACGCTTGACGCCGGTTACTCGTTCCGCGCAACTTCCTCTGCCACCCGAAGTCCCGCTCAAGCTTGCGGGCGTTCAGGCATGAAGCGTGGCGACGCAGACCTGTTGCTCGCATTCGATTTCGGGCTGCGCCGCATCGGTGTAGCTACAGCGAATCGACGAACTGGAACGGCCACGCCGTTGACGACGCTCGAGGCTGGTCGGCAGCCCCCTTGGGAGCAGATCGAATCGATCATCGAGCAATGGCAGCCCGGCCAGCTCGTCGTCGGCATGCCGGACCCGAACAGCGCTGAGAAAATCGCCGCAGCAGCGACCGCTTTTGCGGCCGAGCTCGACGAACGCTACGGGCTACCCGTTGCGAGCACGGACGAGACTCTGACATCACGCGCGGCTCAGTCCGAACTTAGCATGGCGCGCAGAGACCAGCTCATGCGCAAGAGAATTCGAAAGGGAACCCTGGATAGCCACGCCGCATGCCTCATAGCGGAGCAGTGGCTCAGAGAGCAATGACTGTCGAGCAACTCAACGACCACGGCCAACTCCGCCACCTGATTACGTTAGCGGATTTGAGTCGGGCAGACATCGAGAAAATCATCGATCGAGCGCATCACTACGTGACGCCGATCGGTCAGCCACCGCCGAAAGACACAATTCTCAAGGGTCACACGGTCGCAAACCTCTTCTTCGAAGCGAGCACGCGGACCCGTGCGTCGTTCGAGCTTGCAGCGAAACGTCTCAGCGCGGACGTCTTGAATCTCGACGTCAACATGTCCTCGCGCGCGAAGGGCGAGAGCCTGCTCGACACGATCTACACGTTACAGGCCATGCAGGTCGACGTATTCGTCGTCCGCGACGCGAGCACAGGCGTGCCGACGCGAATTGCGGATCATGTCCTCCCACATGTCAGCGTGCTGAATGCCGGCGAGTCGGATACTTCTCATCCAACCCAAGGGTTGCTCGATCTCATGACAATCCAAAAGAACAAGGGCGACGTCGGCGGTCTTCGTGTGGCAATCGTCGGCGACATCAAACACTCGCGCGTCGCTCGCTCGGCAACCGAGGCGCTCACGAAATTTGGCGTCGGCGAGCTACGGCTCGTCGGACCGCAAGAACTGCTGCCGGAGAATGCGATCCCGGGAACGCAGACCTACTCGGATCTCGATAGCGGCATTGAAGACGCCGACGTCGTCATGGCTCTTCGTATACAAAAGGAGCGATTCGCGCAGCTCGGTGATATTCCTGACCCGCAGGAGTACTTCCGTCGCTACGGCCTCACGGAGAAGCGCATGCAGATTGCCAAATCCGATGCAATCATCATGCATCCGGGACCCATGAACCGAGGTATAGAGATTGATGGTGCGCTAGCCGATGGCGAACGGTCAGTCATTCAAGAGCAGGTCACGAATGGTCTAGCCATACGTATGGCCGTGCTCGCGCTCGTCTATGAGCACGTTTTCGCTACAGTTGGAAAACGATCTTGAGCCAATTAACCCACCGAGACACTATCTGTCTCGAGGACGCCCGAATCGTGTCGCAGACGGTATTCCCAGGCGATCAGTATCTGCTGCGCGTAAGCGCGCCGCGCTGCGCAGAGCGCGCAACGCCTGGCACATTTGCCCATTTGACTTGCGACCCGCTGATTCCGATGCGCAGACCCTTGTCCATTATGCGTGTCGACGCGCAAGCAGGATGGCTCGAGTTTCTCTACAAACCGATTGGTCCTGGATTAGAGCGGCTTGCAAAGCGCTCGACGGACGAGGTGCTCAGCGTACTGGGACCCATCGGCCATGGATTCACGCCCGATCCCGAGTACCCCGTCATTCTCGCCGTCGCCGGTGGTGTCGGAATCCCGCCCGTGCACTTTCTCGCTGAGTCGCTGCGCGCAGATAGCCGCTTCGAGCTCGTCGTCCTGATGGGCTCTGAAGTCCCCTTCCCGTTCGAGCTGACTGCACGGTCAGCTGTGCTCCCGGGCATTCCCGATGCGGCGAGTATGGTTGTGGCGCAACTGGAAGCGTGGGATATCCCCTCTGCGCTTGCAAGCAAGGCTGGGCTCGACGGTTGCTTCGACGGCTTCGTGCCGGACCTTGCACGTGGATGGCTCCAAGCGCAATCGTCAGACTTGCTCAGTCAGGTGCAAATCGTCAGCTGCGGTCCGCATCTGATGCTCGAGGCGACCGCAGCGCTCGCGCGCGAGTTCGGACTACCCTGCCAAGTAGCGGTCGAGGAATTTATGGCCTGCGGCGTCGGCGGCTGTGCAGGCTGCATCGTGCCGCTGCACACGCCCGAAGGCATCGTCATGAAGCGCGTCTGTGTTGACGGTCCCGTCTTCGACGCTGCGCAGGTGTTCCCCGGCTGAGCTGCAGCCGCGGCCGACCGCCATGGACGGCGGAAATGCCGGAACTGCAGGAGCAAGTTTCGTCCCGGCGCGATCACCGGTGTGGGTCAACCGAAGTTTATCTTCGCCTCTAGATCGGCGCGCGAGTCGGCGTTTGCGAGCGCCTCTTCCATGCTGATCGACCCGCTGCTGTAGAGATGCAGCAACGCACCGTCGAAGTCCTGCATGCCCGGCTCGTTGGTCTGTTTAAACGCCTCTTTGACGCCGCTGATGTCACCCTTGTGGATGAGCTCGGCAATATGCGCCGTGTTGAGCATGAGCTCGACAGCCGCAACACGCTTGCCTTCCTTGCTGCGGACGAGGCGTTGGGAAATGATTGCGCGAATATACTGACCCAGATCCATAAAGACCTGAGCGTGCTGCTCGCTCGGATACATGTTGATGATGCGATCGAGCGTCTCGGGGGAATTGTTGGCGTGCAGCGTTGCAATGGCCAGATGGCCTGTGCCCGCTAGATCGATCGCGGCCTGCATCGTCGTCCGATCGCGGATCTCGCCAATCAAAATGACATCCGGCGCCTCACGCATCGCGCTACGCAGTGCGCGGTCATAGGAAACAGTATCGAGCCCGATCTCACGCTGATTAACAATAGATCGTTGATTGCTGTGCAGAAACTCGATCGGATCCTCGATCGTGACGATATGCGACGCCGCATTCTGGTTTCGGTAGTTGATCATCGCTGCGAGCGTCGTCGACTTACCCGAGCCTGCAGCGCCTACCATGAGAATGAGTCCGCGGCGAAGCATGACGAGATCCTTGAGCGAATCTGGCATACCGAGCTCTTCGAGCGTCGGCAGAACGGGTGTAACGTAACGCAACACCATCGCGACGTTGCCGCGTTGATGAAAAATATTGACGCGAAATCTTCCTAAGCCTGCCTCGGATACAGCAAAATCGATTTCGAGATTGCGTGAAAATTCTTCGAGCTGATTCTCGTTCATGAGCTCGAGTGCGGCCTGACGGACCATCTTCGGCGTTAGCTCCATCTTGTTGACGGGCATTATCTTGCCGTCGATCTTTATCATGACGGGAGCGTGCGTAGTGAAGAAGAGGTCAGAGGCCTTCTTATCCACCATGAGCTGGAAGAGTGGTTTGACGTTCATAGCGCCGGGGGATGTCGAGCTGAGCCGTCGGGCTAGAGCCTAAGCGCCTTATTCTCGTCTTCGTCCACGAGGATCAAGCTCTCGTCGTGCGACTGACTCGAATCTTCTTCACGCTTGCTCTCGAGCTTGATCTTGAGCCGCAACTCGTTCTTGGAATCAGCATTGCGCATGGCTTCTTCGTAGGAGATCACACCGTCCTCGTACAGCCGATACAGCGCCTGATCGAACGTCTGCATACCCAAACGGTTGGACTTCGCCATGATCTCTTTGATCTGCGCGACCTCCCCGCGGAAGATCAAATCACTGATCAGCGGTGACGCCAACATAATCTCCATGGCGGCGACACGACCCATGCCGTTCTCCCGAGGAATCAGCCGCTGCGAGATCATCGCCGTGATATTCAAGGACAAATCCATGAGCAGCTGGTGGCGCCGCTCCTCAGGGAAGAAGTTGATGATGCGGTCGAGTGCCTGGTTTGCGCTATTTGCATGCAACGTCGCTACGCAGAGATGGCCAGTCTCCGCAAACTGAATGCCGTAGTTCATGGTCTCCTGATCACGAATCTCGCCGATCATGATGACGTCGGGGGCCTGACGAAGCGTATTCTTGAGAGCGTTGTGCCAGTTTTCCGTGTCGACGCCGACTTCGCGGTGTGTGACGACACAGCCCTGGTGCGGATGCATGTACTCGACGGGATCCTCGATCGTGATGATGTGACCCTGCGAGTTTTGGTTGCGGTGTCCGATCATCGCGGCGAGCGTCGTCGATTTACCGGAGCCCGTACCGCCGACGACGAGACATAGGCCGCGCGTCGTCATCGCGACGTCCTTGAGCTGCTCGGGCAGCTCCAAATCATCGAACGTCGGAATCTTGGTGACGATTGTGCGCAGCACTGCGCCGACGTTCCCTTGCTGCACAAAAGCGCTAACTCGAAACCGGCCGATGCCCTGCGGCGCGATGGCGAAGTTACATTCCTTCGTCGCGTCGAACTCCTTGGCCTGTCGATCGTTCATGATCGAGCGCACGATCAGAGAGCTCTGCTCGGGCGTCAACGGACGGTCGGCGTACGGCTTGATGGCGCCGTCAACCTTGATGGCCGGCGGAAACCCGGCCGTGATGAAAAGGTCCGAGCCGTTTTGCTCGACCATCTTCTTCAACAAATTTTGGGTTAGCCTGACTGCTTGGTCGCGTTCCATTACGACGCGCTCCTATATACCGACTAGCAACGCTAGAAGATTTCCTTGTTGACAGCTTTGAACCGAGCCTCTTCCTTCGTGATCAGACCTTTGCCCATGAGCTCCTGAAGATTCTGATCCAAGGTTTGCATGCCAAGCGACTGACCCGTCTGAATCGCTGAATACATCTGCGCGATCTTGCCTTCACGAATGAGATTTCGTATGGCCGGCGAGCCGATCATGATCTCATGCGCGGCGATTCGGCCACCGCCCGTGCGCTTGAGCAGGGTCTGAGAGATAACGGCGCGCAACGACTCCGAAAGCATGCTGCGTACCATCTCCTTCTCCGCCGCCGGGAACACGTCCACGACGCGATCGATGGTCTTGGCGGCCGAGCTCGTATGCAACGTGCCGAACACCAAATGGCCCGTCTCGGCAGCCGTAAGCGCCAGACGTATCGTCTCTAAGTCACGCATCTCACCGACGAGCACGACGTCGGGATCCTCACGCAACGCCGAGCGCAATGCTTCGGCGAAGCCCAGCGTGTCACGATGGACTTCACGCTGATTGATGAGCGATTTCTTGCTCTCGTGGACGAACTCGATCGGATCCTCGATCGTAAGAACGTGATCGGGCTTGTTGTCATTGACATAGTCGATCATTGCGGCCAGCGTCGTCGACTTTCCCGAGCCCGTCGGTCCCGTCACGAGCACAAGGCCGCGCGGGTGCATCGAAATGTCCTTGAAGATACGCGGCGCACCTAAATCGTCTAGCGTCAGTATCTCGGAAGGAATCGTTCGAAATACCGCTGCGCAACCGCGGTTCTGATTGAATGCATTGACACGAAAACGAGCAAGCTTGGGAATTTCGAAGGAGAAATCCGTCTCGAGAAATTCCTCGAAATCCTTCCGCTGCTTATCGTTCATGATGTCATAGACCATGCTGTGCACTTCCTTGTGCTTCAGCGCTGGCATGTTGATGCGTTTGACATCACCGTCGACGCGAATGATCGGCGGAACGCCGGCGGACAGATGCAGGTCCGACGCGTTGTTCTTGACGGCGAAAGCGAGCAATTGAGCGATGTCTACGGCGGCCATGAGGCTCCCTTTACATCTCTGACCCTTACCCCAACAGCGGAGCTTGGCATAATGCCGATAGTATATCTATCGTCCGAGAGCAAAGCGTGACTCAAATCACGGACCATCTGCGCCAGGTGCGCGACCGCGTCAAGAAAGCGGCGTCTGCAGCCGAGCGCACGGCTGACGAGGTCACGATCGTCGCCGTCAGCAAGAAGCAGCCTTTGAGCGCGATCGAGGCAGCCTACTCTGCTGGGCAGCGGGATTTCGGTGAAAATTTCGTGCAAGAAGCTATCTCGAAGATCGAGTCGCTGGATCAGTCCGACATACGTTGGCATTTCATCGGCAGCATACAGGCGAACAAAACCAAGGACATCGCGCGTCTTTTCGACTGGGTCCACACTGTCGATCGACTCAAGGTAGCGAACCGACTGAACGAGCAACGTCCGCATTACGCGGCACCGCTGAATGTTTGTATACAAGTCAATCTCGCCGAAGAGCCGCAAAAGAGCGGCGTCGCAGCAGACGAGGTCGGCGAACTCGTCGAAGCCGTATGCAAGCTTCCGCAGCTGCGCGTTCGCGGTCTCATGACGATGCCGCCTGTCGATGCCGCAACCGATACGGTCGAGGCACTGTTTCTAGAGCTGGCACGCATGCAGCGCTCACTCGTTGCACAAGGATTCGAGCTCGACACATTGTCCATGGGCATGTCGGCCGATCTGGAGACCGCTGTTGCCTGCGGCAGCACGATGATACGGATCGGTACCGCAATCTTCGGTCCGCGCGGCTAACCCAGAGGCCGTGTTATCTTTGACCGCGACTATTTCGCAAGCAACGACCGGCCATGCGTGACTCATTTGCCCTTTCACTGATCTTTCTAGTCCGTACACTCGGCGACCTATATCTTCTGACGTTTCTACTGCGCTTTATCATGCAGTGGGTTCGCGCGGATTTTTACAATCCCCTCGCGCAATTCGTCGTGAAAGCAACGAACCCGCTCGTCATCCCTGTACGTAGAGTCGTTCCCGCCGCGGGTGGCGCGGACCTCGCTACGCTCCTCGTTCTCGTCATTCTCCAGGCAGCGGTGACCTGGACGCTATTGTTCCTCGCATCTCTCTCGGTCACGACGAGCCAGTTCTTGCTTCTCGTACCGCTGCGCCTCATCAATCTCACGCTGTGGTTCTACACGGTCAGTATTTTCGTCTATGTCCTCATGAGCTGGTTCGCGCAAACGGGATACAGCCCAATCAGCCGAATGCTCGCCGAGCTCAACGAACCGCTGCTAGGCCCGGTACGACGTCTGTTACCGCCGATCGGCGGTCTCGATCTATCGCCGCTGCTCGTCCTCATTTTTATTCAAGCCATCCGGCTTGGTCTGCCACTGCCAGCGTATCTGACCTAGCGACGTCGACACGAATCTCGCAAGCGCTAACGAATCGGCGCAGTGGCGACACAGATGCGTCAGATAGAGTATTCTCAGACTGCAGATATTTAAGATTAAGGGGGGAAGGCCATGAGCAGATTCCTGCATGTATTGCCGGTAGCCTGTCTGTTTCTAGCTGCCGCCTGCGAGCAACCTGCCCAGCCGACCGTAGCGACAGCCGAACCGGCCCTGCGTAGCACGGAGACTTTCCGAGACTTCGGCGACTACGTCGTGCATTTCAACGCTATCTCAACAAATCAGCTCACGCCGGATATCGCGCGCCAGTACGGTATCGTCAGAAGCGACAACCGGGCGATGCTCAACGTCAGCATCATCAAGAAAGAACCGGGGACGACCGGACTGCCCGTATCGGGAAGCGTGTCAGCGTCCGCGGTCAATCTCACGGGGCAGCACAAGAACATGGCGCTGCGCGAGATCCGTGAAGAGGAAGCGGTCTATTACATCGGTGAGCTGCCGGTCGCGAACGAAGAAACGTTGGTGTTCTCGATCGACGTCACGCCCATGAACGAGACAAGCAGATTCTCGGTTCGCTACATGAAGCAGTTCTACGTGAACTGAGCGCTTACTGAATGCCTCTAACCGTATTGCGGATGCGGATCAGATCGCCGTGAGAGACATAGAGCAACCCGGCGATCTTGCGAACAAGATGATCCTCGTGCTTATCGAGGTCGTCATCGGCTAGTGCCACCCGCCAGAGCATCTCAACGACCGCGTGCTTGTCCTCGAGACTCAGTCGTTCGTGCAATTGCCGCGTGAAGGACTGTAGCTCGACAGAGTGATCGGCCTCCGTCTCGGCTTCCTTAATCAGCAGCAGCGCTTCGTCCTCAGTCAGGCAGAAGAACTTCTTGACTTGTTCGAACACGGCCTCGTTCTCGGTCAAATCCTCCTGGTAGTCGGCACGCATTACCTCGATTAAGAGCGTCGCTGTGGCGAGCTGCAACCCATGCTCGCGCGCTTGCGGGTCGTCCTGCCCGGCATCGCCCAACGTCCGGTTGAGCATCTCTCGCAGTCCTTTCAGCACGGGCCTACCTCGAAAAACGTTACTCGACAGCCGCCCCGGGCGGCGCAAAGAAGCTCGTCACACCATCCTTGAGCTCCGTTAACTTGCCATGAAAGAAGTGGTCGGCGCCAGAGATGACCTCGAGCTCCGGCCCCGGCGCTTGGGCGTTGAGCCAGTCGATGAGTGACTCGATTGCAATGAGCTCATCACCATCACCGTGAACCAACAGCCAAGGGACCACCGGTAGCGTCGTATCGGGCTCGATTCGATCGACGGGCAACGCAACGGTCACGAGACCGGCCGGACGAATGCCGATTGCGGCGTGAACGGCAACCGCTGCGCCGAAAGAGAAGCCACCGAGATACTGCGGCAGATCCGGCCAGCGCTCGCGCAGCCAAGCGCTCACGGCTAGCGCATCCTCCACCTCTCCAATGCCGTCTGCATACGATCCGTCAGACGCGCTGACGCCGCGATAGTTAAAACGCAATACTGCTGCACCCAAGGCCAAGAAGCTGCGCGCAAGCATGTAAACGACCTTGTTATCCATCGTCCCGCCGTGCAACGGGTGCGGGTGGCAGATCAGCGCCGTGGCCCTCGGCTCGCCCTGAGGAAGCTCGAGCTTCGCTTCTAGCGTGCCTGCCGGGCCTACGATGATCGGCGCCTCGACAGCCGATGCAGAAAGGGGCATGACGAGTCGCCTCAGTCGGTCGTAGAGCGCATCTGAAAGCCGACGATCTCCAGTCGCCGCGTGGCCACGGCCCGTCCGTCGACATACTCGGGCTCGTAGCGCTTCGTCTCGATTTCTGCGATCGCCTGTTGCTCATAGAGGCCCGCTGGCGAAGCATCGATGACGCGCACGTCCGATACGCTTCCGGCGACATCCACGAGCACCTCGAGCTGAACGATACCGCGAACATCCCGGCTCAGATCCAACGACGGAATCTCCGCCAGCGGGGCCAGAATTGGCGAAGGACCGATATCCCGCCCGCCGAGCAAGTCCCGAACATCGAGCCGCTGCGCATCGGTAAGCACATCGACCTCGTGCACTTCGAGCTCGCGCCGTTGCTGACGCTCATTGAAGCCAGATACCTCGAGCGAGAACCAGAGCATCGCAAACACGACACAAAGCGCTACACCGAACGATGCCGCGAAGCGCACGATCGCCGGCTCAGTCGTCATCGCTCTCCTCGAAATCCAACGCAACGGAGTTGATGCAGAATCGCTGGCCCGTCGGTTCCGGCCCATCCGGGAAAACGTGGCCGAGATGCGCTTCACAGTTAGCACACAGTACCTCCTCGCGGACTCGGCCGAGGCTAGCGTCCTCCTTGCTTGCAACGGCCTCTGCAGTGACTGGCGCCCAAAAGCTCGGCCAACCTGTTCCGGAATCGAACTTCTTCGTGGACTCGAACAACGGGTTTCCGCAGCACACGCAGACATACATCCCCGCATCGTCGTGCGCGTAGTAGCGGCCCGTGAACGGCCGCTCGGTCCCGGCTTCCTGCGTGACGCGATATTGTTCCTCGGTCAGTCGTTCACGTAGCTGCTCGTTCGATTTCTGTTTGTCATTCGTCATGCGCCAGACTCCTGTCTATCCGAGCGGACGCGAGGCCGATTCGGGCGGTCCGCCAGTGAATGTTATCTTAGGTTCGGTATGTCACAGATTATAGAGCTTCACGACATCCGTAAGCGTTACGGTGAATCAGAGGTCTTGAGCGACCTGAGTCTTGGCATTCGAGCGAATGTCGTCACGGTGATCGTCGGCGCGAGCGGTAGCGGCAAGTCAACGCTTCTGCAACTCATCAACGGATTGGTCAGACCGGAGCATGGGCGAGTCGTCGTGTTCGGCGAGCCACTCCTGGAGCAGAACCTGTTCGAGACCCGGCGACGCATCGGCTATGCCGTGCAAGGTACCGCCCTGTTCCCGCACCTCAGCATCGTGCGCAACATGAGCTTGGTCGCAGAAGTCGAAGGCTGGGAGCCAGAACGCATTCGCGCTCGCGCCCTCGAGCTCATGGTCCTCATGAATCTAGAGCCGGACCTCGGCGACCGCTTCCCGCACGAATTATCCGGTGGCCAACAGCAACGAGCGGGAATCTGCCGGGCAATGTTTCTCAAACCCGAGATCCTTCTACTCGACGAGCCGTTTTCCGGCGTCGATTCACTGACGAAGGGCGAGATTCACGAGCGTCTCGCCGCCCTGCTGGCCGCCGAGCCGACGACCGTGCTGCTCGTAACGCACGATATCGGCGAAGCGCTAACGGTCGGCGCAGATCTTATCATCATGCGTGGTGGCCGCCTGGAGCAGCATGGGCCCACAACTGACGTCGCCGCCGCTCCGGCGAGCGGGTATGTCAAAGCGTTACTCGGCCAAGCTCATGCAGCGTAATCTGCGTGCGATCGTCGCTGTCCTTGCGTGCTTCTCCGGCAAGCTGGCCTCACAAGAGGCGCCGATCGTCGTCGGTAGCAAGAACTTCACAGAAGGCTATGTGCTTGCCGAGGTCTTGGCGCAGACTCTCGAATTCCACGGGCTCACAGTCGAGCGCGAGTTCGGCTTCGCCGGCACGCTCGTCGCATTCGAGGCCTTGCGGGCTGGAGAGATCGATCTTTACGCGGAGTACAGCGGAACGATAACCCAGGCGATATTACAGACGGCGGCTGAGCTCGATGGTCCGGCGCTCGCCACAGCACTCGCGCCGCTAGGCCTCGAGCCGCTCGAGCCCTTCGGTTTCGACAATACCTACGCGATCGCGATCACGCCCACGCTGGCCGAGACATTGAATCTGGAAAGAATCTCGGACCTCATCGCGCATCCGGCGCTGCGCTTCGGTCTCAGTCACGAATTTCGCGACCGTGCCGACGGCTGGCCGGGTCTCAAAGAGGCCTATTCGCTGCCGCAAGAGAGCTCCGGACTCGAGCACGGGTTGGCCTATCAGGCACTGCTCGAGGATGAGATCGACGTGACCGACGCCTACTCCACGGACGGCGATATAGAGAGATACGGCCTGCGTCTACTCGAGGACGACTTCGGCTACTTCCCGACGTATCTAGCGTTGCCGCTGGCGCGCGACGATCTCGACCCTCGAGCTAGGGCGGCGCTTGCGTCACTTGGCGGAAGCATCGACGAGATCCAGATGCGCGCGCTCAACGCCGAGGTGGTCGTGAATGGGCGAACTTTCGCGGATGTAGCGGCGCAGTTCCTCGCCGAGCGCGGTCTCGTGACGGGTGTGCCTCAGTCACGCAGCCGCTTGCAAGAGCGGCTGTTCGCCAATGTCCTCGTCCACCTGAAACTCACGAGTATTGCCCTAATTGCAGCGACGCTCATTGGTCTTGCACTTGCACTGTCCGTCTACCGCTCTCCTTCGGCTTCCAAAGTTGTGTTGTATACAGCTGGGCTTCTGCAGACCGTACCGTCGATCGCGCTACTTGCGCTGCTGATCCCGATCGCCGGTGTCGGCCAGGTACCGGCCATCATCGCGCTGTTCCTGTACTCGCTGCTGCCCATCGTGCGCAATACGATTACCGCGCTCATCACGATCGATCCGCTGTTGCAACGCGTCGCGGTGGCGCTCGGTTTGACGCAGGCTCAACGGCTCAGAGCTGTGTATCTGCCGCTGGCCCTGCCACATGTTCTCGCAGGCATTCGCATCGCGGCTGTCGTCAGCATCGGCACGGCGACGCTCGCAGCGTTCATCGGCGCTGGTGGCCTCGGCGAGCCGATCGTGACCGGCCTCGCCCTCAACGACACGGGCCTAATTCTTCAAGGCGCGATACCAGCCGCGGGTCTGGCTGTAACGGTCGAGCTCTTGTTCGAGGCACTCGAGCGCTGGCTCGTACCGGCGCACCTGCTCACGCGTCAAGCCGTTTCCTGAGGGCTATCGTCTGGTCGCGGCTCCGCGAGCAGCGCATTCATGCGCCTGACGAACGCCGCTGGATCATCGAGCGCCTGACCCTCGAGCAGCAAGGCCTGATCGAGAAGCAGTTGCGCCAACGCCTCGAATTGCGAGCTCTCCTGCTCTGACTCAAGACGTCGGACGAGCGGATGGGCATCGTTGAGTTCGAGTGACGGCACACTGCTCGGCGCTTCGTGACCTGAGGCCTTGAGCAACTCCCGCATCTGAAAGCCGACTTCGTCGTCACCGAATACGAGACAAGATGCCGACTCGGTCAGCCGCGTGCTAACGCGGACCTCGTCGACCTTGTCGCGCAGGACACGCTTAACGCGTTTGAGCAATTGCTTCTGCGATTTACTCTCAGTCGCCTCCACCCTCGGCGTATCCGATTCATCTGTGTCGAGCATTCCACGCGAGACATCCTTGAACGGCTTACCATCGAATTCGCGCAGATACTGCATGACCCATTCGTCAATGCGATCTGAGAGCAACAAGACTTCTGCGCCTTGCTCGCGCAGGGCTTCGAGGTGCGGGCTACTGCGAGCCGCCGCCGGCGACTCGGCGGTTAGATAGTAGATCTGCGTTTGCTCGTCGGGCGCCGCCTCGAGATAGGCTCTCAGACTTCTATCCTGCGTAACGTTGTCTGATCGCGTGCTGTTGAAGCGCAGCAGATCGGCGATCTTGGCGAAGTTCGTGGGATCCTCAGCGAGCCCCTCCTTGAACGTTGTGCCGAATTCCTTCCAGAAGGTTGCGTATTTGTCAGGCTCGTCGCGTGCAAGCTTTTCGAGCACATCGAGGACACGCTTCGTTAACGCGCCCTTGATGGCCGCGACATTGGGGTCCTGCTGGAGTAACTCGCGCGAGACGTTCAACGGTAGATCACTCGAATCCACGACGCCACGCACGAACCGCAAATACAGCGGCAGGAATTGCGTCGCGTCATCGCTGATGAAAACGCGCTGCACGTACAGCTTCAGGCCCCGCGGTGACTCTCGATTCCAAATATCGAGCGGCGCGACGGACGGCACGAAAAGCAGGCTCGTGTATTCGCGCTTACCCTCGACGCGATTGTGGCTCCACGCCAATGGCTCGGAGAAGTCGTGCGCGATGTGTTTGTAGAACTCACTGTATTCCTCATCTTCGACTTCCGCGCGTGGGCGGCTCCATAGTGCCTTCGCCTCGTTAATGGTCTCGACTGCATCGCCATCTGTACCGGGCCGGATGAGACGAACCGGAAACGCGATGTGATCGGAGTACCTGTGAATGAGGCTCTCGACGACGGTCGGCTCGAGAAATTCTTTGGCGTCTTCTTTGAGTTTCAACGTGACCTGAGTGCCGCGCTCCGGTTTCTCAGCCGGCTCGACCGTGTACTCGCCCTGTCCATCCGAAACCCAGCGAACGGCTTTCTCTGACTCCAGACCTGCGCGTCGGCTCAGCACCTCGACCTCATCCGCAACGATGAACGCGGAGTAGAAACCGACGCCGAACTGACCAATAAGCTGGGCATCCTGGCGTGCTTCTCCGCTGAGCTTACCGAGAAACTGCGCCGTCCCGGAGTGTGCGATCGTACCGAGCTGTGCGGCGATCTCCTCAGCGCTCATGCCGATGCCCGTATCGCTGACGATGAGCTTGCCTCCCTCGGCGTCTAGCCTGACACGGATCTCGAAGTCGGCCTGATCGGCCACGAGCTCGGGATTCGCGAGCGACTCGAACCGAAGCTTGTCGTTCGCGTCCGACGCGTTGGAGATCAGCTCGCGAAGGAAAATTTCTCTGTTGCTATAGAGCGAGTGCACCATGAGGTGCAGGAGCTGATTGATCTCGGCCTGGAAACTGAAGGTCTCAGGCCCAGTCTTCTCGGTCATTCCATCCCCCGACATTACGTGAACGTCGTAGATGGGGCGTCGCTAGGAAAAATTCAAGTCCCGTCGCTTGCGCGGACGCGTCGCGGGTCAGCCACGATCCGCGAGAGCTCCCGTGCCAGTAGCGCTGCGACCCAGAATAGGACGCTCGCGAGCGCGGTCCAAAATAGCGCGGGGCCCCAGTTGACGAGAACGTCGGAGAAAGAGACGACGGCGAGTCCACAGGCGGCCGCGAAGCCGATTTGGAGACATGGCTCGCGAAGACGCTCAACAGCGTAAACGACAGCGAACACGATGTCGTCCAGGTCGTCGAGCCACTGCAGGATGATTTCCATGTCGTTCTTGCTTCGACGAGCGACCGGTTGCGATCGCCTTGGCGTCGAGAGTTGGACTGTACGTCTCATCGACTGAGTGACGCCGTGATCGACCGCTCAAAAGACGCAGCTCGTTCAGGACACTCGTGTTTCGGTATAGTAGGTTGTTTACTTAAGCTGGCCGACGGCGGCCGATCACTGCCACTGCTCGTGAAACGAATCATCGTATTGAATCCGAAAGGCGGGTCCGGCAAGACCACGATCGCGACTAATCTGGCCGCGAATTTTGCCGTCGCCGGTCACCATCCCGCGCTCATGGACCTCGACCCGCAAGGCTCGAGCATGCGCTGGCTCAAGAAACGCGCGCGAGATCGAGCCGCCGTGCACGGCATCGCAGGATTCGAGCGTTCCGTGACCGTGACGCGCAGCTGGCAGCTGCGCGTGCCCAGCGACTGCTCACCGTTGATCATCGACACGCCAGCGGCGTTGGACCCCCAGACGCTTCCAGAAATGACGCGTGGCGCCGACGCCGTGCTCGTGCCGGTGATGCCGTCTGACATCGACATACATGCGGCCGCCCGCTGCATTGCTGACCTTCTGCTCGTCGCGAAGATCAAGCGCTCGGACGAGCGAATCGGCATCGTCGCGAACCGCGTCCGCAGCAATACGCTCGTCTCACACTCGTTGATGCGCTTCCTGCACAGCCTGGACATCCCGCTCATCGCAACACTACGCGACACACAAAACTACGTTCGTTGCGCAGAGGCAGGCGTAGGCATTCACGAGTTGCCGCGCTGGCAGGTCCGTCAGGATCTCGAAGCGTGGGAAGAACTCATGCAGTGGCTCGATCGCAGGCCGGCACCGAGCGATAGCGAGCGCGCCGGCCTGGCAACCCAAAGCTCCATCTAGATTGAACCGCGAGACATAGCCGAGCGCTGGCTACGCGCGTGGCCAGCGTCTCGTCGGCTGAATGACTTCAGCGTATCCCGAGTGCCGGGATTAAGATAAGTACGGAGGGAAGTTGCGGGCGCCCTGTCAGGCTCCCGGGCTAGGAATCTTCAGAGTCCCAGTTCTGTCTGATCTTGTCGGCCCAGTTATTGTAGCCACGCCAGCTGTAGATGGACGCATCTCTGGCCGTGCGCCGCGCCGGCTGCATGCTCACGCGCGAAAGCCACTTTCGGTACGCTTCCCAGCCCTGTTGCTCGGTCGGCGCAGACGGCTCGTCAGCACGGCTCGCGTCCTGTGACGTCTTGCCGTTCTGCTCGCCATGGTACAGCGGCGCGCGAAATCGATGGTCTTTTCCGTTGCTCATAGGGTCTAGCACTGCGTTCTAGATTCGAGCGCCATACTAGCCACGAAGCGGTGTGATCAGCCAGGAACTGGATCACAAACAAGTTACATAAAATCGATTCAAAAACAGGAAGTTACGCTGCCTTTAACTTAATGCGTGCCGGCTTTGGGATGGGCGCTCAGGTTGCACGGATTACTGGCTGGGTTAGCAGCTCAAGAGTCGGATGAGGCCGAAACGCGCGCCGAGGGCGACCTTACGGCCGGATCTCGATCGGTGTGCCTTCGTCGGTCATGAGCCAGATATCGACCATGTCGGAGTTCGACACCGCGACGCAGCCGTCCGTCCAATCCCAGTTCTGGTAACGGGATTCACTGTACTTGGGCTCGTTGGGCTGGCCGTGAATCATGATCTGACCGCCGGGGTCGACACCGTGCGCCCGCGCCCGCGAAACGTCCTGCGGGTTCGGGTAGGAGATGTGCAGCGATAGGAAATAGTCGCTGTTCGGGTTTCGAGCGTCGAGATAATACCGGCCTTCGGGCGTGCGGAAATCACCCTCGCGCTCCTTGGGCCCGTCTGGCATGAGCCCCAGCGCAATGTCGAAGTCTCGCAAGACCTCGCCCGCCTTGAGCAAGTACAGTTTGCGCTCGGATTTGACGATGAGCAGAGAGTCCGCCTTCTGGTAATGCGGACTCAGCATATCGGCGCGCGGACCCCCGCTTGCGCAAAGCGCCAGCAGTAGAATCGACCCGATTGCCCCGTAGACACGCATGACCCGTTGACTCTAAAACAGGACCGC
>CAJIAZ010000498.1_pt1 | contig 25731 bp, 23 predicted proteins | sample 9199181 | NCBI WGS metagenome assembly CAJIAZ01 (sample SAMEA7708285, study PRJEB35096) | sediment metagenome | biome: marine neritic benthic zone biome [ENVO:01000025]; feature: sediment [ENVO:00002007]; material: shallow marine sediment [ENVO:03000034] sea grass bed [ENVO_01000059] ...
GCAACCATGTTCGCGACGGCGATGGATCTGCCGCAACCGCAAAGCGCGATTATTCCGATCATGCTCGAGACACCGGAGCGTGCCATACAGGCAAGTGCCGCGCTCGAGGAGGCAGGTTTTCTCGTCGTCGCGATTCGCCCGCCGACGGTGCCCGAGGGTACGGCGAGATTGCGCTTCACGTTCTCCGCAGCGCATTCTGCCGAAGACGTCCAAGGCCTGGCCGCTGCGACCACGGCTGTGCTCGCGGCGCTATGAGCACGACGTTCGTAACGGCCTCGGGCACCGAGCTCGGCAAGACCTTGGTCATGCGGCTATTGATCGAGCAACTCGAGAGACGAAGCGCTGACGTCGAGGCATTCAAACCGGTCATCACGGGATTCGACGAAACCGACGCCGCTGCGAGCGACTCCGGTCTGCTGCTCGCAGCACTCGGCAGGCGGGTGAATCGAGCGAACCTGGATGCGATCAGCCCGTGGCGATTCGCGGCACCGCTCTCCCCCGACATGGCGGCGGCACGCGAGCAGCGGAACGTGCCCTTCCCTGCACTCATCGATTTCTGCCGCGATGCCGGGTCAGGCGCGACTACCCTCATCGAAGGTATCGGCGGCGTTCTCGTGCCGCTGGATGGCGAACATACGGTCGCCGACTGGATCACCGCCCTCGCAGCGCCGGCGGTCCTGGTAACCGGAAGCTATTTGGGCGCAATCAGCCATACGCTGAGCGCGCTCGAGGTACTCATTTCGCGGAGCGTCCCCGTGCGCGGAATCATCGTCAGCGAGTCGGACAGCCAGCCGGTCGCGGTGGAGGAAACGGCGCTGAGCATAGAGCGTTTCAGTGGCGGCTGCCGCGTAGTCGCGTTGCCGCGCCTGCGCGACCTGGCCGATGCCCCGGATTTACTGACGCCGCTCGGACTGCTGGACTAGCGCTGACTATTCGGGACGAGTGATCATCGCGACGAGCCTGCGGACGAGCGGTACTGCCACCATCAGCGCCGGAAAAGCGACCATCCAGCTCGCAGCCCAGGCGCGACTCCATATACCAAGGAAACCGTCGGAGATTCCGATCGCTTGCACGGTGGCAATTATTGACACGAGTGCACTCATGAATAACGAGAGAAATAGGGGCGTCAAAAACGGGCCCGCCCATGATGCGGGCATACGAAAATCGCGTTGTTTTCTGACTTTCACTTCGACTGCTCTGCGCTAACGGACGCATGGCGTCGGCTGCTTCGCTGCGCTGATCTGCGATCGAGCGTAATGCGCCATCTACGGTGCGTAGTCACTGAAAGGGCCGGTCGCATGGACGATCCTACTGCCGACCATGGTCAGCAAAGACTCAATGTTGGAGATTTCCTCGGTTGGCACGTCCAAATAATTCGTCGACAACACGGCCAGGTCCGCGAGCTTGCCAACCTCTAGGGACCCGCGCTCGTCATCATCAAAGCTCATCCACGCGCTGTTGAGCGTATAGATTCTGAGCGCTTCGAGGCGCGTGGCATTCTCCTGCGCCCCGCGTATCGACACGCCGCTTTGCGTCTTCCCGTCTATGAACCATTGGATCGAGACCCAAGGATTGTAGGGTGAGAGCGGAAAATCAGTACCGCCCGATACGACGATTCCAGCGTCCAACGCGCTACTAATCGGCGGTGCGCGCCGCGCACGATCTTCACCAAGATTACGAACCCACTGCTCGCCGGAGAAATAGAGCCGATCTTGAACGCCGTAACCCATACCAAGCGCCTTCATCCGGCCGAGCGTCTCGGACGATGCGTTCTCGAGATGAACGAATGACCACCGAAGATCGGTAATCGGATATCTCGCATTGACACCCTCGAAAATGTCCAAGACCTGCCGCGCCGCCACATCGGACGCGACATGCATCTCGGCAGAGTACTCGTTCGCAGCCATCCATGTCGCCATCTCGGTAAAACGTTCGACCGCGCCAGCCACGGGTTCGAACTCGAGTACAGACAGTGCGCCGTCGTACATGTCCCAGAGCAGCACTTCTCCAAAGCCGTTGAACTTCAACATGCTGTCACCCAAGCTCTGCGGTAGAAGCGCCGTCAGGTGTTGCTGATCTTCGAGCTCTCGGCCGCGATTCTGAGACATCATGCGATAAGCGACGCGAATCGGCAGCTCGCCGCCTCGCCAGAGGTGGAAGAGACCCCTGTGGTCTTCGGGAAAGAACGCGCCTCCCATCGGATCGCCTACGCCAGTCATCCCATAACGTGCCAGGACCTCGAGGAATGTCCTGATGCTTGCTGCCTCTTCTGCCACAGTCAGCGGCCGCTTCGGGATCTGCGCACTGATCGCCTCGAGCGTCGCGCGATCACCGAAGATCCGACCGGTAGGCGACCCATCGCTGTCGCGCTCTATGCGACCCGATGGCGGAACATCCGCGTCCGCTGAGATTCCCAATTCGGACATTGCCGTCTCATTCACAAAAGCGACTTCGCGCATGTGCTGTATGTAGACGGGATGCGCGCCCGCGGCCTGGATGATCTCTTCCGGCGTCGGCAGTCGAGGGTCGGAAAACTGAGAGATATTCCACGCGCCAACGACATACAACCAAACGTCATCCGGCAACTCATCCGCCGCCGCCTGCAGTCGTTGAATAGCCTGCTCGACACTAGCGGCGTCATACCAGTTCACCTGTCTCGCGGTATCGACACCTGCACGAATCGCGTGAATGTGTGAATCGATGAGACCCGGAACGATCGTCCGTCCCTGAACGTCTATCACCTGAGTGTCGGCATCGGCCAAGGATTCAATCTCGGCAGTCGTACCCAGAGCACTGATGTGCTCACCACGGATCGCAAGCGCCGAGAACTCATTGTCGGCCTCATCGACCGTCAGTATTCGCGCGTTTGTCAGGATGACATCCGGTGCTTGGGTCTGAGCGACTCCCATGGAAAGCCATGACGAGGCGAGAACTAGAGATAGCCCTACTCTGAGAATGAGGTTCATTACCTACTCCGTGGTTGACGTGCATCCGGTTGGACGCTCGACTTTATTCGATTGTGTTGCCCGTACCGAAGAGCTCCTGCGAGGAAAATTCCTCTGCAGGTACGCAATAGATTTGCTCGTCCCATTCGCCGTGGCGCTCTCGGTTCAGCGAATAGATCTTCGTGTCGCTCTGCCAAGGCTCGCTGTAAATCGGGGGATCCCAAAGCGTCATGGTCAGCTCGAGCGTATTTGGGTCGAGCAGGCGGTAACGTTCCTCGAGGCGCATCTCTTCCGAATGCGGGTGACCGTATTTGTCGAGCCAGGTTCGGGCATCGAACCCAATGGTCTCGACTACGAGCGTGTCGCCCTCGAACCTCCCGACGGAAAAGCCATTCCACGTCGGCCAGGTCTCCTCGAGCGCAGGCAGCTCGCGGCCGTCCATCCAGATCTCCCGCCAGTCGTGGCGATACTCGAAAAATTGAAAAATGCGGTCGCCTACCTGAACGATCTCGAACGTGTCGTGAGGCTCGATGATCTCTACAGTCAGGTTTCGCGGTATGCCCGCAGGCTCGCACCGGCCAAAAGGATCGTTGCGCTCGAACTCCCGGCGGTTCGCACCATAACCGGGCTTATTTTCTAAATAGAGACGACGGCCCTCCTCCGTGAAAGGCGGCTCCTCGGTCGCGCCTTGATCGGGCAGCTGCATGTTGACGGGACTGCGATAGGACCCAGGCACGTTGCTATACGTGACGATGGCCGTTTCCCGCTCCCAGTTTCCCGATAAATCTCGCGGGTCGAATACGTCATCGTCATGCTGAGCGTACAGCGGAGAAACACCCGCAAACATCAGGCCCACGAGCAAACGTCTTGCCGAGCTCCGCCGCGCGTCGCCACGACCTGCATGCATCGTGATCGCTCCCACTAGTTTCCCTCGGCCGGCGGTTCGATCGCCAGCGCCGCGTCATTCACGACCAGGCTTCTCAGCGCGCCGACCGTCGGGTCCTGCTTGTGAGGCACGAACGTGACAGTCAACTTGTCGCCGGGCTGAATGCTGTTGCGCCGCCAACCCATCCGGCGGAGCACAGTCGGTGTCCACCGGATAGACATCGTGTGACTGACTGGATTCCCCTGCTCGTCCGGGATATCGAGCGAAAAAGAGACATGCGGGAAGTTGAACGAGAGATTGGTCGCCGTTCCCGTTACGGGCCCGACGAGCTGATCGTCCGTCCAGTAACTACCGCCACCGTGATGGGCCTGCCCGATGCTGGCAGAGCCGAGATAGCAGACCAGAATCAGAAAATAGTGTTTCGCGCGCATCGATCATTCCCGCCCTCGACCCTTCTGTGACGCTTATTCTACTGATTCCGCGGCCATTAACCTCCACTATTGGGGTGAGTGCCCCAACGAAAAAAGGGCGGTGCCGCACCGCCGTGACCGGCGCGGCACCGCCCAAGTGCGCGCGGGGCTACTCGCGCGCCATCCGACCTTCGGAAGCTGACGGAATCAACGTCAGCTGTACGCGGCGGTCGAGCGCCATTCCATCGATGTCCTCATCGACGGCGTGTGCCTCACGCTCCCCGAGCGCATCGATGACGATTCGTCCCGACGGCACACCGGCACGTATGAGCACGTCCCTGACCGTGGCAGCACGTTGTGCCGACAGTTGCTCGTTGAACTCTGCTGCACCGCGCGCGTCCGCATGGCCTTCGATACGCAGCAACATGCCATCCATGTCCGCCACGAGCTCGGCAAGCCGCGTAAGCCGCTGATCCGTCTCCGTCGCCAGAGACGTGTCGCCGGTCTTGAAAAGCACCTGAACGTCGAGCGCCTCTCGGACCTTCTCGCGCATCGCTGCCGTCTCGCGCCCGTACTCAGTCGTGAGCTCCGCAAGCTCGTGCTTGGTTCCCTGGACGAGACTGTTGAGACCTGCGACCTCGGTTCGAGCCTGCTCCCAGCGTTGCTCGAAGTCGTCCCGCTCGTGGCCCTGAGTATCGAACTCGTCGCCGAGCCAACCGCCGAACGCTGCGCCTATGACAAGGCCGAGCGGCCCACCCGCCAGGCCGCCGAGCACGGCACCGCTGGCGAGACCGATTCGCTCATGCTTTGGTTCCTGATTCGTCTCAGCGGTCCAACCGACGTTTGCCATCACCGTCGCTGAGATTCCCGTGATAATGATTTTTCTGATCATGGCTTCGCTCCTTACGATCACCCTGTGCCTTAGTGCACGAAGTCATTGGAGCGCACACGACTGACGGCTGGATGCTCAACAGTGGCGCTGAGCAGCCGAAAAATGACGAATTGTGGCGGCCCCCGGACGGGCGATCTCGCCAGCCAGGCCCTACGCGGGGTTCGTCATGAGGTGGTCGCGACGCAGAGCGCAGCGACACCGCCAGGGGTAGGGTCTGAGCGTTAGCGTCTGAGCGAGGGCAGCGCGACGAAGGTTCCGCCGTTTCGCTGGCAGAGCTCGCGCATTAAGATCGCAAACCGGGCCGAGGACAGTAGCTCGCCGTTAGCGACCTCGTAGTAGACGGGAAATGCGACAGCGTGAATGCGCACCCTGCGCGTGCCGTCGGCACCCGCCAGGTTGCGCCGATCGACCTCGCGAACGACCGCATTGATGGACCCGGCAGAGAAGTCATCGCTGTATACATACAGGCTGATCTTTTTTTCCGGATCATAGAACGCCTCGATCGCCTCGAGGATGCCTTCACGTGGGCTCGAGTTGGAGAAAGCATTCCAGCTCGACAATGCATCGTTGATGGCTTCGCGCCGTCCCGCCGTATCGGGAATCCATTCGTTGCGGTAGCTCTTGAACATGAACTCACCCATGTCGTTCATGACTTGGATGCCACGCACCTGCGGGTAGACAGCAAGCGTCTCGCTGATCTGACGACGGACACGGTCCCAGGCATAGCGCTGCATGCTGCCCGAGGTATCGATAATGAAAATGATGTACTCGCTGTCAACCGGGATACCGCCCACCATATACTCATCGGGATCGGGCCGATAATCCGTCAGCAAACGCTGCATCTCGTCAGTCAAGCGCTGCTTGGCTTGCGCCAGCTGTCCGGCGAGCTCTGACGATATGCTCGCATCGTCCTCGCTAGCGAGAACGGCAGCACGAATGCGAACGAGTTCCTCCTGGAGCTGGGCGATTTGAATCTCGTCCTGCTCGACATTCTCCTGCGTCATCAAACGCTCGCGTTGCACGACATTGGTCTCACCGAGAATGTCGTTGAGCTCTTCCTGGTAGCGCACGACGAGGCCCTCGAGCTCCGTATGGCTTTCCTCGAGCCGTATCGGCTCGAACATCTTCGTGATGACGAGCAACAAGATGATGCCACCGAACCCGCACGTGATCACGTCGAGAAACGACATACTCATGCTCTCGGTGTCGCGGCGTCGCTTGCTCATGGCCAATCCTCCGATGGTGCCATCATGGACCCGCCGGTCCTGAGCGCGAGCCACCAATAGGCCGGCGCTGCTTGTGGATCGCCTTCCATCGCATACAAGATAATATTGACGGGCACGTTGAACGGCAGGTCACGAACGGCCCGATTGAAGTGCCCCATGCGCTCTCGGCCCGTCACACCAGCCTTGATCGGGATCACTTCTCCGATCGTGGGCAGACCGTCAACCAGCAAGTAGATATTGTCGGGCTTCGGATCGAGCGGGCGCATCGCTTCGAATGCTTGGTGCAGGCTCGTGGGCCCGCTCGGCGCCATGTTGCGCAACGCCTGTACGGCTTCTTCGAGCTGAGCGCCGTCGCGCACGGTGAGCCACTGCCCATCGCTACCCTCGATGAGTGACCAGGACGTGTCGTTGAACGCAATGACCTGAAACTGCGTTCCAGGCTGAAGCTGCGTCGTCAGCCAGTCGACGGTGTTGACCACCTGCTGCCACTTGGGTGCACTGATCTGCTGTTGCAGTGGCATGTTGCGCCGCCTGATGATGTTGACGATCGTCCGATCGAGCATGCTCGAGGACGCATCGACGAGAATGACGACGCGGTCCCCGCCCATGCGCAGGCCCGTCAGATATTGCCGGTTGCCGTCACCGATAAAGCTGCGGATGCGATTGCCGGCATCGCTCGGTGTGATGCTGGCGGCCGATAGTCGCTCCGTCTCCGCCTGAAGCTGCTCGAGATCGGAACGCAGCTCCTCGATGAGCTCGGTCTGAGACTCCGTGTCAGCCGTCATGATGCTGAACTCGGACTCCGTCTGCTGGACCTCGCTGACGATCTCCTGGCGCATGCCGCGAAGCACGGCCCACTGCTCGATGAGCTCGGCCAGGTCTTGTTTGAGCTGCACGAGATTCTTGCGCCCCGTGAGAACCTTGAGCTCCATGCGATCGACCTCGGCCGACAAGTCGTCGAGTATTACGGTACTACGCTGGTCGACGTTCGCGTTGATAATCATGAAAAACAAAATCACGGCGCCGAAGCCACACGTCATGGCGTCGAGAAACGCGAGAGAGAAGACGTTGTTGATGCGCTTACGTGCCACCAGTCGCCTCCATACGGATGACCTGGAGTTGCTCACCCGGCGAGCCGATGCGAATCACGTCCGCGGGCTGCAACGCGATCTCGCCGGAGATGCGCTTCTCGTTCACGAACGTGCCGAAACGGCTGTTGTCGACGAGCTTGAGCTCCCCGTCCCGCCTTACGAGCTCGCAATGGGCCCGGGAGACACCGCCTTGCCCGCCATTGAGCACGATGGTGCGCCGCTGCGGAATCGGCTCCCTGCCGATCACGATACCGCTCGAGTCCACGGGGTAGGCAATTCCGCGATAAACGATGTGGCTGGCCGGATCGTCGGCCATAGAAGGAACCGGCGCTGGCCGCTCGGGCTGAGCCGGGCGCTCGGCAGGCGCGGACTCCGCAGGCGGCTCCCGCCACGGCACGCGTTTGAGCAGTCGCACGTTGTCGGATTCTCCGATAAGCGCCTGTGCCTGCTCAACGGCCCCCACCGCGGCCTGGCCAGGAGACAATGTCACGACGAGTGCATCATCGAGCCGCTCGAGCTCACCCACGATGCCGGGCAGCATCGCAAGACGATCGGACAACAGCACGACAAGCTCTGTGCCAGGCTCTCGACACTGCGCAATGAGTTGGACAACGGCTTTGTAGAAGCCCGCCATGACGCCTATGAGCTGGGCGCGATCGACCTCGACCGTTAGCTCTTCGCCGTCGCGCGGCAGCATGAGCTCGACGGAATCGGGGCGCCGCTCGAGATCGCCGAGCCATGCTGGCAGGCGATCGTACACAAGCTGCTCGCTAGCGGCACTGTGAAAAGGATCGAAGCGTGTCGCCAGCACGAACAGCTCCGCCACGCGCTTGGCGAGGGAATCCATAACCGAGGCAAGCCCCGCGTTACCGAGCGATTGCTCCGCATCGGCCGCGACGTCCTCTCCCTGCGAGAGCAGCGTCGCAGAGACTCGATGCAGCCCCGCGTCGACGTGCACGAGTTGACGACCCGGATACGGAGCAGCCGCAGCCGAGGCAGCCGATCTCAGCATCGACCGCACTGGGATCTCGCATTCCTGAGCCAAGCCCAGCAAGACACCGAGCTCATCACGGCCGTAATACCCAGGAACGAGCAACAACGCATTGTCACGATTGCTGCCGAATTGCTCCCAAAGCGCTTTGAGCTGCGCATACGCGAGCTCCGCAGCGCTGCCGACGCCTTCGACGCCTGCGCTTCCTGGCTCGAGCGTCAGGCTGTCCCAATAGCGATTGCTACTCTGGCGCGGATGTAGCCTCGCTTTTGCGTAGGCATCCCGCCCCGTAACAATCGCCTGACCGTCAACGAAAGCGTAACCGGGCTCGTCCGCCACGATGCCCGACTCGTCAGCGAGGACGATACCGGCATCATTGATGTCAATGGCGATTGTCGACATCGTACCCTGCCCGCTTACTGCTAATCCCGCGCCTGCATGTGCCGAATGAGGTTGTGGTCGAGATACGTCTGTGTATCGAAGACGAGGCGCTCCTGCAAAAGCTGCAATTGGTGCACGAGGAACATAACCACAATCGATATCAGCAATGCGATAAACGTCGAGTTGAACGCTGTACCCAGACTCTGCGTAACGCCGGCGATGTCGCCATCCACGGCACGATGGGCCTGTCCGAGCGCATCGCCGATACCGCGCACGGTGCCGATAAACCCGACGGACGGAATCGCCCAGGCGATGTAGCGGATCATGGAGAGCTCCGACTCGAGCCGCTCACCTTCCGACTCACACAGCGTATTCGCAACCGAAGACACATCCTGCACGTTGCGTGTCGAACCGAAACGCTCGAGCGAAGAGAGCAACACACGCGGCAGCAACATGTCGCCTAGTCGATCCGGCAATGCCTGAATCGTACGCGCATACTCGCGGCTGTCCTCCGGCAAGATCCGCACGCCGTTCGGTACAGGCACGAGCTCTCGCTGCAGCAGCGAGCGCTCGGACAACGACTTGGCTGCTTTGAATCCCATGATCGAGAATGCCCATAGCATCAGGATGAAACAGGATTCCTGCTCGAAATCTCGGATCAGCACCCATACGGAGCGTTCGGCCGTGTAGTTTTCCTCTTCCTGGATACGCAGCGTCTGCTCTGCGAGCACCTCGGTCGCGCGCGGACGCACGACTGTCACGTACACGGCGTGCACGACGATGACCGCGATGATCAACGCGAATACCTGATAGAGAAACTCTGTTGGAAACGTGCGCTTCATAAGCTCTTATATCTCCACCGTTCCTTGGTAGCCTGACCCATCGTACGGGCGGCTAGATATTGATCGGAAACGTCACTTCCTCGTCGGCGGCGATCTCCTCACTCGGGATGAAGATCTCCTCGAGAGTCCGTCCTTCTGCTGCCGGAGGCGGTGCGGGCTCGGCCGGCGGCGCCTCGTCCGCAGCCGGCGGCGCCTCCTGCTCGGCTTCTTGCGCCGAGACGGCCAGCGCAAGCGCGCCCGACAGCAGCGCCGCGAACAACCAGCGATTTGTACTCATAGCTTGCATCTCCGTCTCGAAGTATCCGTTATTTAGACCCTAACAGCCGTTAATCATTCCAAGTTTCTCGCGATTCTGAAACCGACGTCCTCTCTGGCGTCGGTACTGTAATTCCTAGATGCCACGCGCAGATCCGGCAATGTGGCGCTGCGCCAGCTCGAGCCGCGGATCACGTGTGCCCGCCCATCTGCGGGCCCGAGCGGATCGACGAGCACTTGCGTGCTCGCGCTGCTGCCGATCTCATAGTAGTCCTGAACCCATTCGGCAACGTTACCGCCAAGATCGAAAATACCGACGGCGTTCTGCTCGAAGCTTCCAGGGGGCGCGGAGACTGCGAAATCATCGTTGTAGGTAACCAGCGCCACCGGCAGCAGTTCGGCGGCTGCTATGTCGGCATAGTTGCCGTGACGGTCCGGCGGATCGAACTCCATTCCCCATGGATAGACCAGCGGTTGCTCCTGCTCGGCGAACCGCGCCGCCCAGGCCCATTCGGCCTCCGTTGGTAGCCGATAACCGCTACGCAGCGGCCGCACGGCCGCCCAAACGCCGTTCGTTTCCGCATACACGGGCTGAAAGCCGTCGCGAATACTGAGCCAGTTGAGATATTGCGCAATGTCTTCCCAGGCCACGCGCACGACGGGTTGGTCGTCGTCGTTGAGACTCTGACCGGAGAATCTGCCGGAGTCGTGATCGGCTGCGAACGCCCGAAACTCAGCATTGGTGACTTCCGTCCTGCCGAGATAGAACGCCTCGCTGATCTGAACCGGCCGCAAGACCTCATTGGTTCGCCGCCCCTGCTCGCGCCGCGATGAGCCCATCGTGAACTCGCCCGGTAGGATGAGCCTGAGCTCCTGGCCGAGGCTCGTCTCTACCGTTCGTGCATAGCCGGACCCTGTCAGGGCATTCAACTGCTCGAGCTCGACGCGCCATTCCTGTGGAAAACCTGGCCGCGGCGTGACGGCACGGGTCTGAATCGCATAACCGTCAAGACGAACCTCGAGGTCGTGAGGCAACGCCGTAAGGCTCAGTTGCTGCGGCGTTGCGCCTGCCACAACACCATCCACGATGATCTGTGCGCCGACCGGCTCGCTGATCACGTCAATGACGCCAATCTGCGCCTCGAGCGACAGCGAAAGCCTACGACCGCTGTCGGCCTCGACCGACAATGTCTGGGAAATCGATTCGTAGCCCGGCTTCGTCAAGTTCAGCGAATGCTGGCGACCCGGATCGAGCCGCAACGTCAGCGGTGTTTGACCGCGAAACTCGCCATTGACACTGACGGCCGCACCCTCGGGGTCGGTGACGAGCTCGATTCGCCCGTCCGCCTGCGTGAGCTCGACGGGATTCAACACCTGCGGCTGATCTGCGAGCACGCTAATCGAGTCCCGCCAGGCGTTGTAGCCACGTAGCCGCAGCTCGAAATCGTGCTGACCCGCGGTAATCTCTACGTCGAGTGGCGTTACACCCATGACCGTGCCGTCGACCAGAAGCTCAGCGCCCGCCGGACGGCTTGCTACGCTGACAGGTGCCCAATTGGGGGTCAATGCAACATCGAGGCTCTGCCGCTCGCCGCCCCCAGCCACATCGAGCTCACGAACCTCTGCCAGAAACCGGTCCGCAACGAACTCCAGACGATGGGCGCCCGGTCGAATCTCGGCATCGGTGATCGGCGTGACGCCGAGCGGTTCACCATCGACGCGCACTTCGGCGCCGACGTCGGGGATCGTCGTCAGCGTGATGAGCCCGGGTAACCTGACGAGCTCGAGCTCGAACGTCTGATCCGCCGAGAGCCCGACGTCGATTTGCGTATCGAGCGGATAGTAGCCGGGCAGCGTCGCGGATACCCGGTGCGAGCCCGAGCGCAGCAGGTACCGATCGGTCAACTGCAGCTTGAAAAGCGTATCGGGCAGATTCATTTCCGTTGGCGCTGGCGTTACGGTGATCTCAACCGACTTCGCCGTAAACGCGAACCACCCGAGCACGGCCAACACAGCGAATGCGCTGCCGACGCCAATGGTCGCGGCGCGCGTGCGCGTCGACGGCACGTCCGCTGCGTCGTCAGTCTGCGGACGAAATGCGATCGGCTTGATCTCGAGCGCACCGATATCTTCGGATTCCCGCGCAAGCTCATCGAGATCAGGCGGCGCCGTATCGCCACCGGTGACGTGCCCCTCAATCGTCAAAGAGAGTCGTCCGCCATCGACTCGACAGACGAGCCGTGCGGAATCGAGCGCTACTGTCTCGCCGCCATGCAGCCGGCGCGATCCCCTGACGAGCTCGCCGTCGATGCGGACGTTGCGTGTGTCACGACCCGGCTGAATAAAGAACGTGCCATCGAGCTCTCCGATCTGCACGGAGCCTGCGACGTCCTGTAGCCGAACGTCGGCATTCGACTCCGCGCCGATCGTAATCGGCAACGTCTGCTGCGTGAACCGGCGCTCCTGGTCGCCGACTCGCGTGTGCACTATCCACTCGTCGTTAGTCATCAAATTGGCTCGCTACACTCGACACGGACAGGCTCGACCGGCCGACCGGGGAGGATCGTGAATGTTTCCCGAACGTCACGAAAACCGTCGCGACTACCTATGGCCGTATAGGTCCCAGGCCGTAGCTCGAGCGTTCTCTGCGCGAACGTGCCGAGCTCGCCAACCCGATAGACCGTGACCTCGGTGAGCTCGTCGGATTGTAGCTCGATCGCTATGGGCGTTGAGGCCAAGCGAAGCAATCGCGCAAGCTCCGTGCTTTGCTCCGTTAGACGTGGCCCAGCCTCGTCAACGCTTTGTGCCTCGGCCAGCAAGGTCTGCGCATCGGCTAGAACCGTGTCGTCGAATAGAAGACCCGGGTTTTCGAGCAGATAGGCCAGTTTCGAATCGAGATCGCCTCTGCGGCGTGACCTCTCCAGGCCCTCTAGGGCGAACACGAGGGTCGCGTCGGTCTCGAGCGCACTCTCGTAGAACTCGATGGCTCGCGGCCAGCGCTCGGTGGCCTCAGCGACGATCGCTCTAGCTTCGATGAGCGCGATCTGGTCGAGCCGTTGGCCTTGCTCGGCCTGCAGTTTGCCGGCCATGGCCTCTTCGGAGCTCGGACGCAATGCGAGCGCGGCATCGAACTGATCCAACGCTTCATCGAAGTCGTCCTGTGCAAGCGCGCTAAAGGCTTGCGACATCAACGTGTCGAAGCTACGGTTCTGCAACCGCACTTCGATACTCGTGAGCGCCGAGCGCGCAGGCGCCCACTCGGCATCTATCGCGAGCGCCTCTCGGTACGCAGACGCGGCATCCTCTAGCGCACCGTCACGCTCGAGGACCTCGCCATCGCGCGTCAACCTCAAAACCTCGGGCAGCCGAGCCGCACGTTCGAAGCCGCGACGAGCGGCAGCGTTCTCAGGCTCGATCTCCAGCACGATGCTGTACTGCTCCGATGCCAGCGTGGCGTTGCCCGCATCGAGGGCGGCGGCGCCCGCCTGCAATGCCGCATCGATGATGCTGACTGAGCGCGCCAGCAAGATCTCGCCAACCTCTAGCGCGCGTGTGTAGGCTGGGACTGCGGATTGAAACTCGTTTGCGAGATAGGCGTCGTCACCGGTGCGCGCAGATTCCTCGTACTCGGCCCAGGTCTCCTCGCCCCAGCTCTGCGCCGATAGCTCCCCGAGGCGCGCCTGCTGCGGCAACAGATCTGCCAGCAGCTCCTCGGCCTGCGCGCGCAGCTGCTCGAGCTCCTCGGCGGACAACACGGGCTCGGCCGGCACATCGGGCAGGACTTCTACAGGCTCAGCGGGCTCAGCGGCCTGTTGTTCTTCCTGATCGGCTACCCAACCGGGTAATAGGAATATCACGCCGAGTGCGACGACCAGCAGGCCCGAAAGCACGATCGCCACGGGCCATAGCGCTCTGCGTCGGTCGCCGGATTGCGACGGCAGAGGCGGCAGCGAGCGCGCGTCGTCGATCTGCGGCTTGACGGGCCGGATGATCTCCTCGTGCTCGGGGTGGTCGGGATTGCGCTCTTCCAAGGGGTCTCTCGTCACTCGTGCTCGGTAATGATAGCTGCAAGCCGGGCATCCAGCGCGTCGAGCGGCCGATCTTGGGCTTGCGCCGCGGAGCTCAGCAACACGCCGATGAGCGCGGCCAGGTCCACGATCTTCAATTCGTCCGAATAAGCTGGCCGGATCTCCAGCGCGGGCACGGGCGGCATCTCCAACGCCCGGGTATCAGGCTCGGGCCCATAGGGCAGGCGTCCGCACAGCAGCTCATACGTCATGACCGCCAACGCGTGGATATCGTCGGCAATATCGGCGGGCGCGCCCACGCGCTGTGCCTCGCTTTGATAGGCCGGCGTGCCGCTACCTGTTCGGCGCACGCTGCCGAGATCGGCTGCGGCGCCGAAATCGATGAGCTTGGCACCGCCGCCATCATCTAGCAGCACGTTGCGCGGCTTCACGTCGCTATGCACGAGTCCGCAACGGTGCACGTGCGCAAGCGCGCTCACGACGTTGCGAACGTAGCCCGCCCAATGCTTCGGGTGACTGCCCGCGAGCGGAACGAGGTCACCACCCGGAAGAAATTCCATGACGAGACCTGGCCCGGATGGCATCGTAACGACATCGATGGCCTCCACAACATTGGCGTGAGCGGCTTGGCGCAAGAACGCTGACTCGCGCTCGATGAGCCTGGCAGCGCCACCGTGTCCAGACCAGGCCAGCGTAGGAAATTTCACGGCACAGGATCCGCGGCCGCTGAGCGTTGCGGACCAAACCTCGACGATGCCCGATCGACCGAGTCTGCGTTCGAGCGCAATCGCCCCATCGGCGCGCGAGCTCATTGCACGGTCAATTGCAGAGGGGTCACGGCGTCGCCGGGCGCCGCATGCAGTGAATAAGCGGCGCCGGCGATTAAATTCCGGCCGTGGCTCCGGCAAGACCGTCTTCGGGCGCGTCTTCGGCATCGCCTTCGGCCTCTTCGGCCTCGGTGTTCTCGGCTTCGGTCGTGACTATCACAGGAGCCCGCGTCGGACCTACGTCCTCGAGCACGGCTGCGTCTTCGGTGTAGATATCGTAGTCCGCTGCGAAACCGGTCTCCGCCATGTAGAGCTGACGCAGTAGCTCGCGCCATTCCTCGTACTGAATCTCGGCTGTGCCCTCCAGCCGATGCTGCGTGCCTTCGATCTCCACGACCATGGGCTTGACCTCATCATCGAAGCTCACAGAAAGCTCCTCCAAGGCCTCAGCGTGCAGGCGCTTTTCCTCGCGCCGCACGCGCGCGGTCTTGATGAGATCCATTCCCATATACATGAGTGAGTCGCGGACCATGCGATCGCTGAATTGGCCATCGCTATTTGCGCCGTAGAGAACCGATGCAACGATCGTCGCAATGCCCATGCCCGTGCGCCAACGCGACGAGCGCTGCAGCTCCTTGACGGCGATTGCCTCCTCGCGGGCGAATTCGCGCCACCCGTCGTAAGAGCCGCTCGCATTGAAATAGAAGTCCGCGTAATGCTCGTTCAGGGTTTCGATGAAGACGTGCTCTCGCTCGCGAACACGCTGCGTACGGAAAAACTGTGGGTCGTCTTCGGCCGGAAGACGCTTGAGCTCGTAAATACCGCTCCGGTCGGCCTCGACGTAGTCGCCGAATGCCTCGGGACTGAGCTCGCTGGCGAAACGGAGCTCGGCAATCGTACGAATGTCCTCGATCTCATCGCCGCTGAGACGATCGCGCACAGCGGCGAGATCGTTGGAGATCTGGTTGAATATATCCTGGTAGGGATCGAGGTCCGGATAACGCTGGCGGTTATACGAACCGACCGCCGTCGACATGTCGTACTCGTCGTCGAGCCAGACGCGCCCGGACGCATCGACAGCTCTGACGTGCACTGCGACCTCATCGCCGTCCGAATGGAGGATTTCGGCCGTGACGTTGACGTCGGCGGCCGTCGACTCCGAGGGCGTAACCCAAACTGCGCCCCAATGACCACTCTTCTGCAACGTATCTCTGAGCGTAACGGCCATGACACGCGCTTCGGTGCGGCGTATGTGGATGAAAGTCCCTTCGCGAATGAGCTCCTCGGCTACGTCCTTGTCGACCTCGCCTTCGGGAACGCCAGGATTGAACTGCACGACGCTGACGTCCAGCAGCTGCTCCTCAGGTATCGCCTCGGTCGAAGGAACGAGTGCAACCGTATGCGCAACGAGCACTTCGCTCGTCGAGCAGCCGCTCACAAGACCGAGTGTTATAACCAAAATCCCGAGATGACGCATCGTGGTAGCTCCCGCCTACTGTCTCGACAAAATACTCTTGTACTCGTTGTACTCGTCCCAGAGGGCACCGCGCAAGAACGGGTCTTCTTCCTCCGTAGCCGCCTCGCAAAGTTGCCGCGCAACCTTGTCCGTATCGGTGCAGCCCTCGACTTGCGGCCGCTCGTCATTGCTGCCTCTGTCACGGCGACCCATCGCGACCGAGCCGCCCGACTGCTGGGCGCCTGTCGACGCTGACGAGCCGCCTGACTGCTGGGAGATCCCAGGAATTTCAGCGCCTGCCGCGCCGGTTCCGCCCTCGGAAGCGCCAGGATTTCCGGCCTGGCCCAGGGCCTCGTCCGCGGCCGTGCCGACCCCAGTGCGCGCCATGGCTTCGCGCTCCTGTCCCATGAGACCGTCGAAGTCTTCGAGAGATTGGCCGAAAGCCTCTTCGGCGCCGTTGGCGCTGCCAGCGCTCCCTACCATCTCGCCGTCGCCGGGCCAACCGCCGTCGGTACCGTCGCCCGGCATGCCTTGCTGACCGTCTTCACCGCCCTGGCCATCGGCGCTCTCGCCACCCATGCCCGGCTGTGTACCAGCCTGCTGCGCGCCGGAGGCACCCTCGCCGCCGTCACCCGCGCCGCCATTTTGTTGATCGCCTTGTGGACCGCCGGCTTGCTGCTCGCCCGGCGAGCCGCCGCCCTGCTGATCCCCGTCGGAGCCATCGCCTTGCTCGCCCTGCTGTTGGCCGCCGATACCTTCGGGCATCTGCGGGCCGCCAGCCTGCTGCGGACCGCCTTCGGCACCAGGCATCCCGCCCGAGGGCGAGGGCATACCGCCAGACTGCGACGGCATATCACCCGATGGGGAAGGCATTCCGCCGCTCGGCGGCTGCGGCATTCCACCCGGAGGGGACGGCATACCGCCTGACTGTGATGGCGGCTGCGGCATTCCACCCGGAGGGGACGGCATACCGCCTGACTGTGATGGCGGTTGCGGCATTCCACCTGGAGGGGGCGGCATTCCACCCGACTGCGATGGAGGTTGTGGCATTCCGCCCGACTGCGAAGGCGGCGGCGGCATGCCGCCCGACGGTGAGGGCGTACCGCCTGAAGGCGATGGCGGCGGCGGCATTCCGCTCGGCTGCCCGCTCGAGGGCGGTCTTTGCGGCGGCGTCATGCAGGCCGCCAGTGCCAACGCTGCTGTCACCAGCAGCCCAATAGCCGATATCTTCCTAAATCGCATCGCTCATCTCCTGACAAGCCCTCGAGGTGGCCACGCCGACCGGCCACGAGACTCTATATTAATATTAGTCGGCTCAAAGATGGGAGAAGTTCACTAAGTTCACTTCGATCGGTCTCCCATTTTGGATGCTCCCGAGTTTCCATAACGCAGCCGCAGGTAAGCGGTTGACGATAAACGCGAAGCTGCCGAGCTGCTACTATCGCCGCTATTTACAACCATGCGGGAATTTCGATGCCAAGACAACTCCAACTGATCGCCCTTTGCCTGCTCGGTGCCGCCAGCCTGCTAGCGGCCCAGGAGGCCACCGAAACCGCGCGCAAGCCCGCGCCGGAAGGCGCCGAGCTCTATTTCCAGGCACCTGCCGACGGCGCGACGGTGACCTCGCCCGTGACTATCCGCTTTGGCCTTCGCGGCATGGGCGTCGCGCCCGCGGGCGTCGATTTGCCGAATACGGGACACCACCACTTGCTCATCGACGTCGACGAGCTGCCGTCGTTCGATATGCCGCTTCCGGCCAGCGACTCGGTCCGGCACTTCGGCGGTGGTCAGACCGAGGTCCAGTTGGAGCTTGCGCCGGGCGAGCATACGCTGCAGCTCGTGCTCGGCGACATGCTGCATACGCCCCACGCACCGCCCGTCGTCTCCGCACCCATCACGATCACGGTAACAGGCCCGTAACCGTCTAACGGGTGGCCGCTCAGACCCGTCCAGTCTGGAGGTCAGCGAGCATGGCCTGGGCCGCGTTATGGCCCGGCGCGCCGCTGACACCGCCACCCGGATGTGTGCCCGAGGCGCAGAGATAAACGCCGCGTAACGGCGAGCGATAGCTCGCATAGCCTATTGCCGGTCGCGCCCAGTACAGCTGATCCGGCGTCATCTGGCCGTGGAAAATGTCGCCGCCGATAAGGCCGAAGCGTTCTTCGAGGTCCTCTGGGCCCAAGGCTTGGATGCCAAGAATCGCGCCGCGAAAATTTGGCGCGTAGGCCGATACGGCGTCGATCACCGATTCGATGGCGCCGGCCTTAGCCTCGGCCCAGGTTCTGCCATCCGGTAATTCCCGCGGATAGTGCTGACAGAACAAGCTTGCGACGTGCGCGCCGCGCGGTGCGAGCGAGTCATCCACCGTGGACGGTATCAGCAGCTCGACGACAGGTGAGCGCGAGTGCCCGAAGACATGCGTATCCACATAGGCGCGCTCGAGGTAGGCGAGGCTCGGTGAGATCAAGATACCGGCGCCATGGTGTGGGCACGGCCCGGCCCCGGGGCGACACGTGAAGTTCGGCAGCTCGGCCAGCGCAACATTCATGCGAAAGCTTGCCGATTCGCTGCGCCAGCCCGCGATGCGCTCACGAAACGATACGGGCAGGTCGGCTGGATCGAGGAGCCGGCCGAACAGAATTTGCGGATGGATCGCGCCGCCGACAGCGCGCGCGTGAAGCTCGCGACCGGCGGCCGTTGTAATCGTCAGCCCCGCGCCGTCGCGTGAAATTCTCTCAACGGGCTCGCCGAGCCGTATCGTCGCGCCGACGCCCTGCGCTGCAGCTGCCATTGCAGCAGTCACGGCACCCATGCCACCGAGCGCATGACCCCAAGCGCCCTGCACACCATTGCTCTCACCGAGCGCATGGTGGAGCAGCAGATAGGCCGACCCGGGCGCGTAGGGGCTCGCGTAATGACCGACGACGGCATCGAAGCCGAGCGCGCCCTTGAGGATATCCGTCGCAAACCAGCGGTCGAGCCAAGCGCCTGCGCTGCCTGTCATGACGCCCCAAAACGCAGACGCAAGACCGGGCGTCCTCAGCAACTCGCGAAGCCGCGGCGCGAACCCAAGCATCCTGAGCCACTCGCGCCAACCCCCGTGAGGATCGAGCGGCGCCTCGAGCAGCGTAGTGCGAACGAAGCGAGCAATGCCCGCAAGCTCGGCAGCGAAGTCAGCATAACGCTCGGCATCGCGCTCGGAGTGAGTGGCGATCGCCGCACGCATCCGATCCGCTGCGTGATGAAGCTCGAGACCGGGCCCGTCGAGCTGCGGCACGAAGTTCGCGACAGGCCGCGGCACGATGCGCAGACCATGATCGCCGAGCCGCATCTGGGCGATGATCTTTGGCGCCAGCAAACTGACGGTGTAACTCGCAACAGAGTTGCGAAACCCGGGGTAAAACTCTTCGGTTACCGCCGCACCGCCGACGACTGCGGAACGTTCGAGGACCACGACATCGAATCCGGCTCGTGCGAGATAAAACGCACAGACGAGACCGTTGTGGCCGGCACCGACAATGACGACGTCGACTCGTTCCGCGCTCAAGGTCTACTGGACCCAGCTACCGATAAAGGCGGTGAACTGCAACAACAGCATCCCGACGCAAAGCGCCGCGCCGATTACAGGCACGAAGGCGGGCACCGTATAGACCGGCCCACGCGGAGCACGCCGCTTCAGGCTAATGAGTGCGAAATTGACGATCGCAAATACGCTAAGCGCAATGACGCTCGTGACCTGGGCGAGGTGGCCGAGCGAAAGTGTGAGCGAGAAAAAGAGAATTGCCGCCGCGCTCGCGGCCGTGGCGATGACCGGCGTGCGCCGGATTGCATGTATACGTGCGAACCCCTGCCACACCAGACCCTGGGCACCGAGACCATAGAGCACGCGGCTCGCCATGATGAGCTGAATGAGCGCGCCGTTGATCACGGCGAACATGCCGACGAGCGAAATGTACACGGGTGAGATCCCGCGGGACTCGACAATCAGAGCCATCGGCGCGTCTGCGCCGGTCAGCACGTCAGTCGGCAGCGCCAGGCTTGCGATGACCGCGACGAGAACATACAGGCTTGTCGACAAAATGAGTGCTGCGACGATAGCGCGCGGGAGGGTACGCTCCGGCTCCACAACTTCCTCAGCGACGTTGACCATATCCTCGAAGCCGATGAACGCATAAAACGCAATGAAAGCGCCCGAGAGCACGCCGGCCCACGCGGTCGTATCCCGAACCGGCAGGAGTTCGGACCAGTGTTGCGGAAAAAGGCCTAGGCTATCGCGCGCAACAACGCAGACCGCCAACAGGGCTGTCGCCTCGATGACAGTAATCACACCCGCAACCCACATGGACTCGGCAATGCCCCATGCAGCGAGCACACCGAGCGCACCGACCAGCGCGACGATAACGAGCTCAGCAGGCAGATCCACAAAGACGCCCAGGTAACCGATGAACCCGCGTACGAGCGTTGCCGAGGAAACGATTCCCGCGGCAATCACTGCCCACCCAGTCAGAGACGCGAAAGATGGGAGTCGGAATGCCGCATCGACGTAGGCAGCCTCGCCGGCGCTCTTCGGCAGGCGCCCGGAGATCTCCGCATAGGACAGTGCAGAGAACGTCGCGATGACAGCCGACAACAAGAACGCAGTCGGCGCCGCTGATCCTGCGTGCCGCGCGACTTCGCCGATCAGTACGTAAATCCCCGCACCCAGGATCGTGCCGAGCCCGTACAGGGTCAGCAGAACGAATCCGATAGAGCGCTTGAGCGCAGGCTGACTCAACGGATCGGCTGATGCGCCGTTATGCGTTGCCAAAGCCGTCGGTAATCCGCATTCACTGCCGAGCCGAACAATGGGTCTTCCATCGCTTCTACGCGCGCGCCGATCTCGTCCCAGTCCGACGCATCGAGACGCTTTGCCGCAAGCCGGAACAGCCCGGCCTCCTCTTTGTTCATGTGGGCAACGAGAAGCTCGAGGTACTCCTTGCCTCTAACGAGAAATTCCGCGCGCGTGACCACGGCCTCTTCCTCAACGGCGCGTATCGTCCCGAGAAACTCGCGTCCGTAGGCTGAAAGCTGCTCATGCTCCGCAAGCAGCGCGTCGATGTCAGCACCCGCCTCCGGTACGACGTGCCGCAGCCGCGCGAACACGACGTCCTCCGTCGGGTGATGGTAGGTGTCCGGATACGCAATCACGTATGACATGATGTTCTCGAGCAGATCGTAGTTGGCCGGCGCACCGTCCTCGAGCTGCTCGAGCTCCGCCGCGATGAGAGCGGCGATCTTCGACATATTGATATGGTCTTCATGCAGACCTTGCAGAATAGCGTGTGTCATCGTTAGAACTAAAATGGGTAGTGCACAGGCGACAACAACAGCTCGTCGCGCACAGCATCGCCGACGGACGTCTCAAATCCCGGCGGCTTGACGATTAGGATATCCGCATGGACCTGGCTCAGAAGACGCTCCGCCGTACTGCCGAGAATGAGGTCACGCAGCCGACCTCTCGACAACGCCCCCATGACGATGAGGTCCGCATCGCCGCTCGCGGCGAGCTCCAACAGCTTCTCTGCCGGACGCCCGCGCACGAGCCTCGTAACGCCAACGTCGAGGCCAGCGTCGGCGACGAGCTCGCCGAGCTTGTCACGGCGAAACCGCTCCAGCTCGGCTTCAGCATCGTCTATTGGCAGATGCTCCGCTGCCAACCCACTCGTGACGCTGGTTAGCGGCAAGAAACAATGCACGACGCTGAGCGATGCGCCCGTCAGCGTCCTGACGGCGGCCGCTTGTGCGAGAATTTCGGCATCGAGCGCCGCTGGCTTTGCGTGAGCGTGAAACGGATCTACGGCTGCAACGATGTTCTCGTATCGCTTCTTACCGTCGGTGTTGATGAGCAAGACCGTCGCCGGGCTCGCGGAGATGAGCCGCCAGTCGCTGTTCGACAATGCGCCCGCCCGACCCGTGAGCGGCTCGGTGATGACAAGATCCGCGCCGGTCTCGAGCACGCGGCGAACGACGCACTCGAACAGCGGGTAGTCCCAGGTCGCAGCGGCTGATGCGTTGATATCCAGTCCCCGTAGCGCGTCGGCAAGCGCCTGAGCCCTGCGCAAGCGGGCTTCGACGATCTCGTCGCGAAGCGCTTCTAGCTGAACGATGTCCGAAGGAGGAAAAGCTCCTAGGTGCGGATCGTAGACGGGCTCGAATACTTCGACCTCTGTCGGCGTCGCCACAAGCTCGCGCAGCCTCGACACGCCGGCCTGCTCGAGATTGTCAGCCGAGGGAATGAAAACGATCTTGCGAAAGTCCATCGTAAGACCCACTCAGTTCGCGTCTGCTGAGTGTCTCTAATTGTGCGCGCAATTGCACGAAAAAGGTCGATAGCGCGCTCGTGCAGTTTCACGGCGAACAGAAACCTTCGCGACCGGAACCGTTTCGCAGAAAGTTTCGCCGCGCGTGTACAATACCGGGCCCGGCGGCCAGCGTCGGACTCGAACGTAGATCTGAGGAGCGCATGGACATCAAAGACGGTTTCGCGGCCGCCGTCGGCAACACGCCGCTGATCAAGCTGAAGAAGGCCTCGGAGCTGACGGGCTGCACGATTCTCGGTAAAGCCGAGTTTCTGAACCCGGGCGGCTCCGTCAAAGATCGTGCGGCCAAGTACATCATTCTCGATGCCGAGCGACGCGGTGTGATCGAGCCCGGCGGGCTCGTCGTGGAAGGCACGGCCGGCAATACCGGAATCGGCCTTGCCCTCGTTGGTAATTCGCGCGGCTACCGGACTCTCATCTATATGCCCGACACACAAACGCAAGAAAAGAAAGATGCGTTGCGACTGTGCGGCGCCGAGCTCAGAGAAGTTGCGGCCGTGCCCTATCGCGATCCCAACAACTACGTGCACGTGGCCGAGCGCGCTGCCGCCGAGCTCGCTTCGCAGGAGAAGCACGGTGTGCTCTACGCGAATCAATGGGACAACGTCGCCAACCGGGAAGGGCATATCGACAGCACGGGCCCGGAGATCTGGGAACAGACCAGCGGCCATGTCGATGCCTTCACCTGTGCGGTTGGTACGGGCGGCACGTTGGCCGGCGTCAGCGAGTATCTAAAGCAGAAGAATCCAGCCGTCGTTACGGCAGTCGCCGATCCGATGGGAGCGGCGATCTACAGCTGGGTGAAGACGGGTGAGCTCAAATCCGAGGGCAGCTCAATCACTGAGGGTATCGGCCAAGGCAGAGTGACAGGCAATCTCGAGGGCGCGCGCATCGATGACGGCTTTCAGATACCGGACGAGGAGATGCTCGGCGTCTGCTACGACCTGCTGCAGGTGGAAGGCCTATTGCTTGGTGGTTCGAGCGGCATCAACGTTGCCGGCGCAATACGACTCGCCAAGGTGCTCGGTCCCGGCAAAACGATCGTAACGATCTTGTGCGACTCGGGATCGCGTTACCAATCGAAACTCTACAATCCGACCTTCCTAGAGACGAAGGGCCTGCCCGCACCGCCGTGGCTCAACGCGAGCTAACCGCCCGTGCCTCGTGCGCGCCGGGCCCGTACTTGACGTAATACCTCGTCGAGCCTTTCTGTCGGCCTTCAGGAATCTGTGATCGGCCGCGTAGCTCGGTACGCGCGAGTCCCCTACTCTTTCGACTTCGCGTTCATGATGCGTTCAGCGACTACGAGACATACTGATCTACATGCGATTCTCAGACCTCACCGCGTTGTCTCTGCTAGCCGCTTTGATGTTGCTGACCGGCTGCGCAGGCGCGCCGTCTAGACCAAGCGACATCGCAGCACCAACCTCGCATGCACCGATCCAGAGGCTCGACCGTGGCGAGCGGGCTGCGTTGATCGCCCAGCAACAGATTGGCGTGAACTATCGTTACGGTGGCATGAATCCGACGACGGGCTTCGATTGCAGCGGGCTCGTCTTCTATAGCTATACCCAGGCAGGCGTCTCCGTGCCGCGAACATCCCGTGAACAGTTCTCGGCTGCACGTAAGATCTCGCTCGCAGACGCGCAACCTGGCGACGTCGTCTTCTTCCAAGACCAGGAAAAACTCTCGCACGTCGGCATCTACCTGGGCCAACGGCGATTCATTCATGCACCCTCGTCAGGGCGCACGGTCTCCGTCGCCAACATCGACGCGCCTTATTACCAAGAGCATCTCGTCGCCGTCGGCAGGCTGACCTTGCACTGAGCGCAATTCGATAGATCGGGTAGAGACGCAACTACCTGGTCAGCCGCGTAGTCGTTCTCGCGTCTGAAGTTCCTCGCCGGGATGGCTCGCTTCGGCAGCAATTCGCTCCTGCAATTGCTGCACTTCCGCCATCCATGGCGGTCGCTGCGCTTTATTCCTCGGCGAGGAACTTCAGACGCGAGAACCCGAATCGCTGAGCTGGACCGCTTCCGCGCAGGGCCTTCCCGATAGGAAGTAAAGCGCAGCGTAGCGAGCCATGACTATCGGGAAGGCCCTGCGCGGAAGCAACTACAGCGAGCCAGGGCTATCGGCAAGTAACGTCGCGGACGCTCAGCCGAAGACTCTGCCGAACGCTTGCTCGATATCGGCGATCAGGTCGTCAGCGTGCTCGAGCCCGACGGACAGGCGCACGGTGCCATCTGTAATTCCCGCTAGATCGGCTTCGGATTCGCTCAAATCGCGCCCGAAGTAGAGCTTCACGGGCGCGACGAGGGATTCGGTCGAACCAACGCTTGAGACGGTCGCAAAGAGCTCCAGGGCATCGACGAAGGCCCAGGCTTGCTCTCGATCACAAGTGAGATTGAAGCTCAGTACGCCACCGCAGCCATTCATCTGTCGAGACGCGAGCGAGTGGCCGGGATCTGAGTCGAGCCCTGGATAGAAAACTCGCTCCACTTCTGGGCGACTTTGAAGATGCTCGGCGATTCGCAGCGCTGATTCGCAGTGGCGCTCGAAACGCAGGAAGTAGGTACGCAATCCGCGCAATATGAGATAGGCCGTATCGGCGTCGAGCGTCGCGCCCATGTTTACGGCCCACGGCTTGAGCGCGGCGATGCGCTGCTTCTCGCCCACGACGACGCCGCCCATGACATCCCCGTGGCCGCTCGCGTACTTCGTCAGACTATGCGTAAAAAGATCGACCGGGTAATTCCCATGGTTGTGCAATCCACCGAACGTGTTGTCGAGAACGGTTGTGACTGCGTTCGCGCGCGCGAGCTCTACGATGGCTTGGAGATCCGGGACCTGAAGCATCGGGTTTGTTGGCGCTTCGAAAACGAGCAATTTCGTGTCGTCCCGAGCGAACGTTTCGGCAATTGCGCCGTGATCGTGAATACTCAACATCGAGTGCGCGATACCGAACTGGGGCAACCGCTCACGCACCATCGTGCGAATAGGTCGGTAGGATTCGACGAAAAACACGACCCGATCGCCGGCGGAAAGATTTCCGAGCAACGCGAGCCAGATCGCCGCCATGCCAGTCGATACGCAGATCGCCCCGTCACGATCTTGAAGCTCGGCACAGAGCGTCTCGAGCTGCCGCGTTGTCGGATTCGCATCGCGCGAATAATCGAAACCCTCGTGGCGAGCCTCGGGC
>CAJIAZ010000063.1_pt1 | contig 21960 bp, 26 predicted proteins | sample 9199181 | NCBI WGS metagenome assembly CAJIAZ01 (sample SAMEA7708285, study PRJEB35096) | sediment metagenome | biome: marine neritic benthic zone biome [ENVO:01000025]; feature: sediment [ENVO:00002007]; material: shallow marine sediment [ENVO:03000034] sea grass bed [ENVO_01000059] ...
GACCTCTGGCTGACATCGTGTGAAATTGCTTTATGATCCGGGACTGAGCCGTCCGCGGCGTACGCTGTTCTGAGATTTAGGACAAAAGACCATGTATAGAAATCTAGCTCTAATCGTCGTCGCAGCCGCAGGACTCGGCGCCATTGCGTTGGGATCAGCGCAAACACCCATGCCAGGCATCACAACACCGCAAGCGAACCTCGTAAGAGTTGGCGACGCGGAGTTCGCTAAGATCCCGGATGGAAGATCGATACATCGCGTCAATGGAACGACCGTCGGCCTGATGACGGTGCAATGGCCGAAAGGGACGGTCGCCGAACCGCACAATCATGGCGTTGAGCTGATCGTTACGGTTGCCAGCGGGCAACTGAAGGTCATGAGCGGTGGTCGCGAATTCGTTCTCGAGCCGGGCGACGTCGTCGCATTCCCCGCATGGGTCGATCACGGTTTCGAGGCGCTCGAGGATACAGTGACCTACGAAGCAGCCGGGCCCGGTTAATCCGTCCAACCGCGACAGGAGATATTGATGATCAAGCGTAGAGTATTGGCAATTGTCGGGAGTCTGTGCGGCATAGTGACATATGCGATTAGCTCTATTGGGGCGGCGCAGGTGATCGAGGGGCAGGCTGTCGATGCGAATGGCGCACCTCAGTACCGAGTGGATCCGTTCTGGCCCAAACCGCTACCGAATCAGTGGAGCATGCAACAGGTCACAGGTCTCTACGTCGACCACATGGAGCATGTCTGGTTCATAAACCGGGGACGAGCTGCCCTGCCGATTGAGCTGACCGCGGAACTCGGACCCGGCGCGGCCCTGTGCTGCGTGCGCGGGCCGGAGATCATCGAGCTCGATCAGGAGGGCAACGTCCTCAATGCCTGGGGCGGTCCCGGCTATCATCCGCTATGGCCGACGTACCTCCAGACTGTCATTCCCGATAGTAACGGTTTCGTCTGGGTATCCGGCGAGGCGGCGCAGGACAGCATCTTGAAGTTCACGCGCGATGGCGAGTTCGTCTGGGACTTTGATCATCGGCCGCCAAGACTTGGCACCGATGCCGACAACCGAACCTCGCAGACGCCGGAGAACAACCAGGACGTCGATGAGATCGTAAATGTGGGGCGCTTTAACCTCGACGAGGTTGCCAACGAGCTCTACATCATCGACCAGAAGCGCGTCACGGTATACGACGCCTCGACTGGCGAGTTCAAACGCGGCTGGGGCGGGCATGGCATGCCATTGAGCGAGATCAGCAACGACCCGATTCCCGGTTATGAGTGGACGGGCGAACCGCCGCCAGAAGAGGAAAACTTCGCGCCGACGATACATTTCATCGAGATCTCCAGAGACCGGCGTGTCTATGTCGGAGAGCGCGGACAAAACCGAATCCAGGTGTTCACGACGCAAGGCGAGTGGTTACAAGACATCTACGTTTCGCCCAATACACCCGCGCAACGTGGCCGATGCGCCGGTATGCGCGAGGATCCGGCCTCTCCCATGCCGGTCGGCACCTTTTACTCCTCGATCTGCGGCAGCATGTACAAGATGATCATTTCCAAAGATCCGGAGCAAAAGTATTTGTTCGTCGCCGATGCGCATAATGATGTCGTCTGGACAGTCGATCGTGAAAGCGGAGAGACGCTTGGGTACTTCGGCGGAAACGGTCGTCTCGCCGGTCAGTTTCATTTTGCGAATGCGATCGGCATCGACACGTACGGAAATATCTTCGTAGGCGAGGTCGACACCGCTAAACGGATCCAAAAGTTCGCCCCAGTCATGGAGAACACCGACTAGGCTCGATTCATTCAGGCATGATGCGAGAATGAAGCGCTCAGGTGCTCTCATTTCACGCGTCACGGCTATGAATGCCCGTAACCGGTACAGCAGAATCTATAGAATCGAACAACGCAAGCGACGCACGGTCGCCAACTACGTTGGGAGTCTGAGTTGAGTAAGACGAATCTATCTTGGGCAAGCGTGAAAATCGGACTCGGCCTATATCTGAGTTGTGCCGCCGTCTTGGCGCAAACAAACCCTTCTGCTGCCGTGGAGCGTGCAGCCGTGGAGGCGATTAATCGAGACCGCGGCGCCGTCTCTGGCACCGAGGAAGCGCTGATCAAGGAGCAAGTCCTGCATGTCGTCAATAAATACTATGAATATGCTGCGACTGGGCAGGCTGAGCGAATCGTGGCCGAGACGCACATGATTCCATGGCTGATTCTGAGCCGGGATGAGTACTACGACAGCGCGGAAGCGACTGTAGCGCGGTATGCGGAGCGGCGTCGCACGGGTCCTGCCAACTGGGCGAAATCGACCTATAACGCACACAATGTCTGCGTGCTGAGTGACTCATCAGCGATTACGAGCGGATTCAACGTCCGCACCACGGCTGATGGGGACATTTTGTCGGTCGAAGGCGTCGCCTACGTGCTGATGAAAACCCAGGACGGATGGCGCATTGCGGCGTTTTCTGGAACGACACCGCAGAAAGTCATTCGCTGTGAGGACGAGTACTAACCCCACATTTGCCGATCCTCCCTCACCGAGATTCTGTCCGTAATTTGAACCGGATACCGGGTCGGCGGTCACAGCGGGCTATAATCTGCCAATGAGATTTGTCCCAATATGGTCTGCGCTTGCGTTGCCGCTGCTGACGATCGGACTTCCCGCACGCTTGCCCGCGCAGATCCCAACTGCGTTTGATCTCGAGGCAGCGCTAGCCGAAACCGACGAGGAAGCGCCGCCCGTCTTCGAGGTCGAAGTGTTGATCTTCGCCTACAACGAATTCAACCCGCTCGAGGAAGAATTTCCGCTCGAGTCACCACAATGGCCGAAGGCATTTACCGGCGTCACGATCGAATCAACGCCTCATACGCTACAACCCAGCTCTGCAGACTGGATGCTCGAGAGCCTGACGCTTCCGACTGACCCGGTCACCGAGCCCGGGACCGACGATCTCAACGACGGCTTCGGGACAACGGATGAGTCGACAACGGGCCTCGAGCCTGCCGGGACGACGCGCGCGCTGGACGGTACCCTTGCGACGGATGCCGGCGTGATCCTCCCTGCTGCAGACGATTTCGACGAGTTCGGTAACACATTCGGCCCGCCGCCAGAGCTTGAGGACAACGGGCTTTGGTACACGATGCTCGACTCCGAAGCGTTAACGCTCGACCGCGCACTGACGCGTCTCAACACGCTCGATGCTTACACACCGTTGATCCATGCAGGCTGGTCGCAAGAAGCGTTACTCGAAGAAGAGGCGGAATCTTTCGATCTCGCCGTGCTCGGAGTGCTCCGCCCGGTCGGCACGATTCGTCTACACAGAAGCCGCTTCTTGCACCTGACGCTCGATCTCGTCTTACAGAACGACCACCGATACACCTTCGCGCCCGTCGAGTTCGATGATCCGAATTGGCCGCTTGCCGAGCTGCGGGCACCGCTGCGATATCGTATTGATGTCCAACGCCGGATTCGCAGCGACGAAGTCCACTTCTTCGATCACCCGGCATTTGGCGTGTTGATCTCCGTCAGACCACAGCCTGAGGATCCCGAGGCTGAAGGAGAGATACCGGTCGGGCCAGCACCCTAGCCGAAGCTCAGGCGCGAGCCGAGCGGGATGCGTCGGCTACGTCAGATTCCTTGCCCACACTCGCACGGGCCTCGTTAATGAGCGTCTTCAGGCAGTCTTTGCTCGACGGTTTGCCAGCGGCAACGCCGACGCTGACCGTTACGTAGCGACCCGAGCGGCCGCGCGGATTGTGCAAACCCAAGCGGCGCACATTCGTTTCGATGCGGTCGGTCAGTGCCGTTACTTGCTCGATATCCTGGCCCTGAGACAGTGCCACGATGCGCTGTCCGTCTTCGCAGCCGCAAATGTCGCCCGCACGACGCAACAGACTCGTGACCTGCGCTGCGATCATGCGCACGCAAGAATCTGCGGCCTTTGCACCGAATGTCTGTCGATACGTGTCCAGGTCGTTAATCTCTATCAGCGCGATAGCAATGAGCTCGCCATCGCGTCGAGCAATCTGACAGTCCCTATCCGCAAGCTCGAGAAAGTACTCATAGCGCAGAATTCCACTCGCCGGATCAATGCGATCGAGGCTCGCGGCCTTCTTTCGTGCGCGGGACAGCTCTCGTTGCAGCAGCCCCATCTGCACACCAGTCTGACCTGTGTCAGCCTCAGTGATCTCCGTCTGTAGGACAAGGTACTGCCGGAGCTCACCGCGACGCGTCAGGATGGGCTGGACGCGCGTGCGGCTGAGCCAGGTCGTGCCGTCTTTACGAACTTCGGGCAGATCTGCGACGTAGTTGTCCGCACTACCGAGTGCGGTGCGCAAAGCAGCCGTGGCAGACGGCTCCTCACCGTCTGCTTCTAGCGCGCGCCAGGGACTGCCGACCGTCTCCTCGGGACTGTATCCCGTGAGCGTCTCGTAGGCTGGGTTGACGTAGATGACTCGGTAATCGGCTTCCGAGGCATCAATGACGAGGATACCTTCGGAACTGAGCGTCGCGATCTGCTCGAGAATGTGTCGACTGGGTTGAGTCACAGCGGGCGTAACTGCCTTACCATAAGTAGGTCACCCAAGATCGTCGCGCCACAGAGGCAGCGCAGCAAGGGCGCAGTTCACATCTCAGCCGTTGCTCAAAGCCCGGGGATCAGAAGCTCGAGCGTCGCGAGTGCCTTGACCATGCCATCCGTGACGTACCGGTCGAGCTGCGCGTGTATGTCGGCGCCACCGGGACCGCGTCCAGCCGCGTGATTAACGCCGACGGCACAAATCGCATACCGCAGACCGAGCTCCCTCGCGAGCGCAGCCTCGGGCATGGCGGTCATTCCGACCATCGTGCAGCCGTCGCGCGCCATGCGGTCGATCTCCGCGGCGGTCTCGAGCCTGGGTCCCTGCGTGACACCGTAGATGCCTCGTCCTTGCGCAGCTGCACTGCGTGCGGCAACTGCCGCCAGTCGGCCCCGGAGCACGACATCGAACGGCTCGGTAAATTCAATGTGACGCAGCTGACCGCTACTACCGTCGTCGAACGTGTGCTCGCGCCCCCAGGTGTAGTCAATGAGCTGGTCCGGTATGGCCAAACCGCCGGGCTCAAACGTGTCTGCCGCGATGATGCCGACCGCGTTCACGGCAATGCACTGACTCACGCCGTGCTCACGCAAGATCCAGGTATTGGCGCGATAGTTGACCAGGTGCGGAGGTATGTTCTGCGATTCCCCGTGTCTGGCAATCGCAAGAACGTTGCGCCCGCCAATATTCGTTCGCAATACTGGAGACGATGGCTCGCCATAGGGCGTCTTAGCTGGACTGCGAGCTTCGATCTGCAGACCGAGCTTCGCGGCACCACTGCCGATGATGAGTCCAATCGACTCAGTCACGTTCGCGACACTGCATACACGTCCGGCAAGCCTCGCCAGAACCCTTTGTAATCCATGCCGCAGCCGAAGACGTATGCGTCGGGGACCGTCAGCCCGACGAAGTCCGCTGCCGGGCGCGGCGTCTCGAGTGTCTTCTCGACGAGGACTGCCGAGTACGACTGTTCAACGCCAATTTCCGTTAGCGCCTCGAGCACAGCTGTCAGCGTGTGCCCTGCGTCCAAAATGTCATCCACAATGAGCACATGCCGACCACGCAGCGTCTCACGCGGGTAGACGTGCCAGTCCAACTCGCCGCCTGTCAATGCTTTACCGTAGCGGCTCGCATGTGCGTAATCGAACTCATGCGGAAAATCGAGCCGACGCGAGAGCTCGACAGCCGTAAAAACGCCACCGTGCATGATGGCGAGTAAGACGGGAGAGCAGTCGGCCAAGGCATCGGTAATTTCTGCAGCGAGCCTGTCGTACACCGTGCGAATCTCATCGGCCGATGCAAGCTTGGACGCCGTGGCCCGCGCCTCGAGCGCCTCTCGCGCAGCCTCCGACGCCGCCATCCGAATTAACCCTCGAGCCTCAGCGTAGGCTTGACGTCGAGCCGCTCGAGCGCCGCGACGGCTTCGCCCCACTCGCGCGAATCCCGTAGCACCTGCCAGGCTTGCCGGCGTTGACCACGCAAGCGTATGAGATGCAGCTGGCTGCGCGGATTCAACATGCCGTTGAGCCGCTCGATCGTCGGCGGTATCTCTTCGGGCTCGTTGCAGATAAGCACCATGTCACAGCCAGCCTCTAGCGCGATCTCGGCCCGCTCCGAACATGAATCGGCGATACCCGCCCCTGCCATCGTGAGGTCGTCTGAGAAGATCGCGCCCCCGAACCCGAGGTCTCCGCGCAGCTGCTCGCCGAGCCACCACGGCGAAAACCCGGCCGGCTGCGCGTCGATCTGCGGAAAGCTCACGTGCGCTGCCATGACGCCGTCCAGACCTGCCTGGATGAGTCGCCGATACGGAACGAGGTCGTCGAGGACAGTAGAGTACTCACGCGGATCGACAGCGAACGCCGTGTGACTATCAGCGCGCGCACCCGCATGTGTCGGAAAATGTTTAGCGACAACGGCCATGCCGGCATTCTTCGCACCCGTTGCGAACTCACACGCGAGTGTGGCAACGACCTCAGCGTCCTCGTGCAGTGCCCGGTCACCGATGACCTCTGCAAGCCCGCGGTCGATATCTACAACGGGTGCGAAGCTCAGGTCGACATCGATTGCGCGTAATTCCGCAGCCATGAGCCAACCGAATTGCCGCGCAAGCGCACGGGCGTGCTTGGGATCCTCGTCGTAGCGATGACCGAGCGTCCGCATCGCTGGCAATCGGGTGAACGGTTCCTTGAAACGTTGTACGCGGCCACCTTCCTGGTCGACAGCGATCAGCAGCTCCGGCGTGCGCAGCGCGCGTATCGAGGTAATCAGGTCCTGCAACTGATCGAGGTCGGTGAAGTTGCGCGTGAACAAAATCACGCCTCCGACTGCAGGCTCGACAAGCCACGCCCGCTCCTCGGCTTTCAACGCGGTTCCCTCAATGCCGATCATGAGCGGTCCGAGCGACACGCGCGCTACTCCAGAATCTCGACAGGCGTGCCGACGTCAACGCGGTCGAAGAGCTCGATCACATCGGTATTGGACATTCGGACACAACCGATCGAACGTGGCTCACCGAGCGGCTCGGAATCCGGTGTGCCATGGATGTAGATATAGCGTCGCATGCTGTCAACTTGGCCAAGTCGGTTCTTGCCAATCTCCGTGCCAGAGAGCCAAAGGATACGCGAAAGCACCCAATCGCGATCCGGCTCGGCACGAGCAAGCGCCTCGGCATAGGTTTCGCCCGTCGGACGCCGGCCGACGAAGACAGCGCCAAACGGTAGGCCAGCGCCGATCTTTGCGCGTACGACGTGTCGACCCCGCGGCGTTTTGAAGCTCCCGAGCTCCTCGCCGGCACCGTGCTTCGACGTCGATACGCGATATGTCTGCACCACGGCGGCCCCCTCGACCAAATCGAGCCGTTGCTCGGTGAGGTTAATGCGCAGCCATCGCTCGCTCATGATGCTTACCTCAATCTACGCGGTCGAAGACCGCGAGCGCCTCCACATGATGCGTATGCGGAAACATATCGGCAATACCGGCTGCGATGAGACGATAGCCTTGGTTTGCGGTGAGCTCGAGCGCATCGCGGGCCAACGTTGCCGGGTGGCAGGATACGTATACGACTCGCCGCGGCCCCATCATTCGCATGCGCGATACAGACGACTGCGCGCCCGTTCGCGGAGGATCGAGCACAACGAGATCCCAACGCTCGCGTAAAAAAGGCCAATCGGCCTCATGCAAGTCGGCGGTAACGAACCGCGCATTCGCGATGCCGTTGTGCCGAGCGTTGTGGGCAGCTCGCGCGACGAGCCCACCTTCGCCTTCGACACCGACGACCTCGGCTGCGTTACGGGCAAGCGGCAGGCTGAAATTACCGAGCCCACAGTAGAGATCCAGCACGCGGTCGTCTGCGCCTATCTCGAGCCTGTCGATGACCTGGCCGACCATTGCGGCGTTGATCGCACCGTTGACCTGAACAAAGTCCGTCGGCGCGAACTCGAGCTCGACATCGAACTCATCGAGCGTGTAGCTCAACGTGCTGGCCGTCTCGGGCTCGAGCGGACTCACCGTGCCGGGCCCGCCTGTTTGCAGATAGATATCGATTCCGAGGTCACGGCCGAGCGCAGCGAAATGCGCGAGATCATTCGATGTCGGGTCCGCGAGCACGCGAAGCACGACAGCGCGTGCATTGTCTCCGACCGCAACCTCGGCTTGCGGAAGCTGGCGTGTCAGCGAGGTTTGCGCAACTGTGCGGCTCAACTCGCCCGGCAGGCGATCCATCGGCTCGACGAGCACGCGGCAAGTGGACATATCCGTCACATAGCGGGTCGCGCGCTCCTTAAACCCCACGAGAACGCGCTCTTTGCCGTCGACGTAACGGACACCGAGTCTCGCGCGGCGCCGATAGTGCCACTGTTCGCCCGTCAACGGATCGAGCCATTCCGGAGGCTCCAAGCCTGCGATGCGCTCGAACGCATCGCGCACGACCTTCTCTTTGAAGCGCACCTGCGCTTCGTAGCTCAGATGCTGAACGGCGCAGCCGCCACAGCGGCCGAAATACTCACATGGCGGCTCCACGCGATCCGCGACCGGTGCGAGCACCTCGACAAGGCTCACGCGTTGCTTGCGCCGGCGACGGCGCTCGAGCGACAAAACGGCCCGCTCGCCCGGCAGCGCGCCTGGTACGAACACGCGCTCGCCGTCGAGCGCGGCAATACCCTGCCCGTCGTGAGTCAGTCCGACAATCGTTGTCTCGATCTCGACCGGCTCACGGCTCATGGCGCACGGCCTGCCAAGCGGACAAGAACTCCTTCAGATGCGGTTGCTCTGCCTGTTCGAGCTTGCTTTCGAGGCGCTCGAGCTCGGATGAATACCGGCCCTGATCCAAAATGCCGCGTATCAGCTGAAAACGCAGAAAAATAAGATACGTATTGAGAACGTCGGTCTCGCAGTAATCTCGAACCGCTCCGAGCTCACCCGCCTGATACCGATCCCAGACCTGCGCGCCACTCATGCCGAGCTTGCCCGGGAAACCCAGGAGTGTCGCGACGTGCTCGAGTGATGCGCGCCCGCCAATCTGGAAGCCCGCGAGCACGTCCATGAGATCGATATGGCGCCAGTGAAAGCGACTCAGGTAGTTGCTGAATCGGTAATCGCGGTCGCGATCACCGACTTCCCAGTAGCGCTCGGCCGCGATGCCGTGGCGTAACGCACGATAGTTCAACACGGGTAAGTCAAAACCTGACCCATTCCATGACACGAGCTCCGGCGCATACCGATCAAGACCGGCGTAGAAGCGCTCGACGAGCTCACTCTCGCTAGAGTTCAGATCGCCGAGACTGTAGACGTGAAGATCGTCTCCGGACCGCAAGACGACCGAGATTGCAACGATGCGATGCTGCGGCAGCGGCAAGAAACTCGTCTGACGGGCCTGACGTTGTTTGAAGAACATGATTTTCGCGACTGAAGCGTCATCGAGATCAGCTACATCGTAGAGGCGCCGACCAAGCTCGACGTCCGGCACTGTCTCAATGTCGAAGACGAGGGTGTTCACGCGGCACCCGGAATCGCTTGCATGAGAACGGCGACAGCCACGATCAGGCCGGCCTCATCGGTCAACGACAGGTGCCCACCGGCAATACCTAGCTTCGTGCACATCGCTGTCCCGCGCTCGGAGAAAATGATTTGTGGCTGACCCCAGTCATTCGGCATCATGCCGACGTCGCGGATCCACATCCCGTGTGCGAAGCCCGTGCCCATGGCTTTAACGACCGCCTCTTTGGCCGCAAAACGCATGGCGAGAAACCGAGCAGGTCGTTTCGCCTTCTCGAAAAGCTTGCGCTCAGGATCGAGCAGCAACCGATCCGCAAAATGCTGTCCGAACCGGTCCCAGCTGCGCTCAACCCGAGTCAGCTGAACAACGTCCGTACCAATGCCGAAGATCACGGCGTACGGGCCTCGAGCATGAGCCGCTTCATGTCGGCGACAGCGTTTGCGAGACCATCGAAAACGGCGCGTGCGACGATTCCGTGTCCGATGTTCAGCTCGACGATCTCAGGAATGGCCGCGACGGCTTGCACGTTGTGATAGTGCAGGCCATGACCGGCGTGTACGGTTAAGCCGAGTGCCGTGCCATGCTCGGCTGCGGCACGAACTCGCTCGAGCTCGGCTGCGCGCGCAGCTGTCGTCGGCGCATCGGCATACGTCCCCGTGTGCAGCTCGACGACCGGCGCGCCGCAAGCGACGGCTGCCTCGAGCTGGCGGTCCTCGGGATCGATGAACAGCGAAACACGAATACCCTTGTCTGAAAGTTTCGCGCAGGCTTCGGCGACCTTCTCGCGGTGAACAACGACATCGAGACCGCCTTCGGTCGTGAGCTCCTGACGGCTCTCGGGCACGAGGCAACAGTCCGAAGGCGCGGCTGCCAGGGCGACGTCGATCATCGCGTCTGTGACGGCCATCTCGAGATTGATATGCGTCTGCAGGACTTCAGTCATGACCTTGAGATCACGTTCCTGAATGTGGCGACGATCCTCCCTGACGTGAATCGTAATGCTGTCGGCGCCCGAGCGCTCCGCGAGCAATGCTGCATCCACAGGATCTGGGTAGCGTGTCCCACGCGCCTGACGCAACGTTGCAATATGATCGACATTGACGCCCAGTGCTATCGATGATGAAAGACTCAACTCGCTAATCCTCTGCCTACGACCTCACGCATGACCGACCGAGTTTTCAGCGGCCGCTCACCGAGATAGACGTTGAGCAGCTGCGCGAGCAGGCGCTTTGCAGCGCGTAGTGATCGCTCATCCTCGAGCGCCTCCTCGCGCAGCGCGATCAAATCCTCTCCGAGATAAATTTCATCGCCGTTGCCCGATCCGATGTGCACGCACGCGCCCCGCTCGGCCTCAAACCGATACGACAAACCAGGCTGAATGGGCTCGCCGGAATCTACATCGTGGCCGAGCTCGGCAGCATAGCCGAGCGCCTGCAGTAAGCGCAGCTCGAAAAGCCTAAGCGCCCGCGCAACACTCGACGGGGTCATCAAATCGGATAGGCAGCGACTATAGCAGGAAAAAATCTCTGCGTTAGGATCGCCTCGCGCGGTGAGGCGCAGCAACAGCTCGTTCAGATAGAATCCTGCCAGCAAAGATTGCCCTGCCAGCGGTGCGGCCGCGTGCTCGAGCTCCACGTGCGTCAATCGACCAAGCTCACCACGTCGCACCCAAGACACGCGCAGCGGTAGGAACGGCTGCAGGATTGCGCGCTGCCCCTTGTAAGCGCGGCGTGACCCTTGCGCGACCAAAGTCACGAGACCGTGATGCTCGGACAAACAGTCCAACAGCTGGCTCGTATTGCGATAAGCGCGCTGATGCAGCACATAGGCACGCTCGAGCTGTATCTGCTCGCGCTCGCTCACGACACGTCGAAGCCGAGCTTTCTAAGCTCCCGCTCGCTATCCGACCAACCCGCACGAACTTTGACCCAGAGCTCTAGATGCACTCGACTGCCGAGCAGCTCCGTGAGCTCGATTCGCGCTGCCCGGCCAATGGCCTTGAGCACTCGCCCCTGCTTGCCGATCACGATCGGCTTGTGGCTATCGCGCTCGAGCCAAATCAAAGCGTGAACGAGGATCTTTCCCTCCTCAACTTCACCGACGTGCTCAACTTCGACGGTCAAGCCGTAAGGCACCTCTTGATGCAACGCGGTCAACAACTTCTCGCGGATGATTTCAGCGATGCGAAAATTCGTGTCCTTGTCCGTCGTCGCGCCACCCGGAAATAATGCAGGCCCCGGCGGCAAGCGGTCGAAGATCTCGCCCATGAGTCCGTCGAGATTATCCTGCTTATGCGCCGAGACTGGCACGTAGGCTGCGCACGGGAATTCTTCCGCCAGATGCTGCAGCAGCGCAAACAGCTCATTTCGCCGATGCAGGAGATCGATCTTGTTGATTACGAGAATCATGCGGTCCGACTGCTCGCGGAGCTCGCGCGCGAGCCGACGGTCCTCGTCTCGGATTCCCGTCGCATCGACGACCATGAGAACGAGGTCCGCATCGGCGATCGCCTGGCTGACAGCTCGCGCCATGAGCCGATGCAGCACTCGCTTCCTGTTCCTCTGCAGCCCAGGCGTATCGATGAAGATCGCTTGTGCCGATCCGCGATTGATGATGCCGAGCGTGCGGTGGCGTGTCGTATGCGCCTTGCTGCTGACGATACTGACCTTCTCACCGACAAGGGCGTTCAGCAGAGTCGACTTCCCGACATTCGGTCGCCCTACTATCGCGACGTAGCCACAGCGGGATTCGTTATTTTTCGCCACTAATTAGATGTACCAACAGCTTTTCCGCCGCATCCTGCTCTGCTTTTCGGCGGCTACTGCCGCTGCCGCGGCTGCTGCGCCCATCCATCGGCACGGCGCAGACGACCGTGAAAGTTTTTTCGTGCGGCTCTCCACGCTCGGATTCTACCGTGTAATCCGGTAGCTCGTGGCCACGCCCTTGGAGCCACTCCTGTAGACGCGTCTTCGCATCTTTGAGAGTCTCGGCAGCGGGGAGCGCCTCGAGCCGATCTGCAAAGAGCGCATCGATACTCGCTTGGGCTGCTTCGGCGCCACCATCGAGCAGGATTGCCCCAATGAGCGCCTCGAGACCGTTGGCGAGAACGGACTCGCGCCGACCGCCGCCAGAACGCAGCTCACCCGGGCCGAGGACGAGCTGCTGCTCCAGGCCGAGCGCTGCCGCGATTTCCGCTAGCGTTGAGCCCCGGACCAAAAAAGCCCGCAACCGACTAAGGCCGCCTTCGGAGGCCTCGCCGCGAAGCCGATACAAGCGCTCGGCGATTGCGAAGTTCAAGAACGCGTCGCCGAGAAACTCGAGCCGCTCGTTGTTTCGCTTGGACGCGCTGCGATGGGTCAGCGCCTGCTGCAGCAGGTCTGAGTCTTGGAAACGATACTTGAGATGACGCTCGACCCAGTCGAGCCGGGTCATTAGCGTCGGATCTCGATCTGCTCGTCGATCTCTACGAGAAATGAGATATCCGCGATATAAGAGGTGCGGTTATCGTACTGAACACCGACGTTATAGCCAACATTGGTTGGCGTAATGTCGAGATCCTCCGGGTCGACGGCAATGCCCTCGACGTAGAGCCGCTGGATGATCGTCCGACGCAACGTGCCGGTCGTGACGCCTGCTCCATCGAGCTCGGTCTTGACGTCGTCGAGAACCGTGGCGATACGCATCTTCTGCATGTACAGCGGCGCAATCTTGATGCCGCCGAACCCAACGAGGCCAAATACCGAGGCCAGCATCAGAAATCCGAGCGCCGTCATGCCGGCCTGGCGTCGCGGCAACCCGTGAATTACCGAATACCTGTTCCGATGCGGCTCCATCGCGGTCCTCCTTCGGAAGGCCGGCGCCAATTCATCCATATGCGCACGGCCCTACCTACCATCCGATCCTCGGGAATGTAACCCACTCCCTCGTAACGGCTGTCCTGACTGTTGTCGCGACTGTCACCCATGACGAAGTAGTGACCCTCCGGGACGACGTATGTGCCGCCTAGGCTGATCCTGCCGCGCATGTGCAACAGCTCGTGCTCCTTGTCGCCCAACATCTCCTGACCGACCTGTAACACCGGGTCGCCTTCATAGAGTCCCAGTGGGTCGATCGGCACGGCCTCGCCGTTGATGTTGAGCCGCTTTTCACGCTGATCGTAGGTCACGGTGTCGCCGGGAAGCCCGACTACACGCTTGATGTAGTTCACGCGCGGGTCAGCCGGCAAGCGAAATACCACGACATCGCCACGCGCCGGATCGCCGATCTCCACGATCCTGGTATTTAAAACCGGGAGACGCAGCCCATACGCGAACTTGTTCACAAAAATGAAGTCTCCTTCGAGCAACGTCGGCATCATGGAGCCTGACGGAATGCGGAACGGCTCGAATAGGAACGACCTCAAAACCAGCACGAGCAGGAGAATCGGGAAGAACGAGCGTGCGTATTCGACAATGATGGGCTCTGCAACGACCGCGCCGCTTCCCTTCGCTCGCGCGGCCCGCTTGAGCCGGGCCTTCTTGAGAACCAGGATGTCGATCAGCCAGATAACGCCCGTCACGGCGGTGGCAATGACGAGTAATAGCGCGAAGTCCAACGTCCCTATCCCTTGTACTTGAGCCCCGACGGGCATGGAGTATTGGTCATTTTCTATCCGCCTGCAACACAGCAAGGAACGCTTCTTGCGGTATATCGACCGATCCTAGCTGCTTCATACGACGCTTGCCGGCCTTCTGCTTCTCGAGCAGCTTGCGCTTGCGTGTCACATCGCCCCCGTAGAGCTTCGCGGTGACATCCTTGCGCAGCGCCTTGACCGTGCTGCGCGCAATGATCTGGCCGCCGATGGCCGCTTGCACCGCAACCTCGAACATCTGCCGAGGAATGATTTCCTTGAGCGAATTCACGAGCTGCCGGCCACGCCGCTCTGCGGCTTGGCGATGCACAATAATCGACATCGCATCGACGCGCTCGCCATTAATGAGGATATCGAGCTTTACGAGGTCCGCCGGCTGAAAATGCAGCACTTGATAATCGAATGACGCATAGCCGCGGCTCGCCGACTTGAGCCGATCGAAAAAATCGAGCACGACTTCGGCCAGCGGCAACTCGTAATCGAGAGAAATCTGATTACCGAGATACTGTAGTTTACGTTGAACGCCGCGCTTCTCCTCACAGAGCTTGATAACGGCACCGACGAATTCCTGGGGCAAGAGCAGGCTCGCAAGAATCATCGGCTCGCGAATTTCCTGCAGCTGGTTCGGCGGAGGAAGCTGCGCGGGGTTTTCAATTTCGAGCACCTCCCCAGCCGTCGTCAGAACCTCGTATACGACAGTTGGCGCAGTCGAGATCAGATCGAGGCCGTGCTCGCGCTCGAGACGCTCCTGAACGATTTCCAGATGCAGCATGCCGAGAAAACCGCAGCGAAAGCCGAACCCGAGCGCGGCGCTGCCCTCCGGCTCGAAGTGCAGCGCAGCGTCGTTGAGCCGCAGTTTCTGCAAGGCTTCGCGGAAATCCTCGAAGTCCTCGGAATTGACCGGAAAAAGCCCCGCAAACACGCGCGGCTGAATTCGCTTGAATCCCGGTAGGGCGGCCGACTCGACTGCCCCGGATTCGCGAATGGTATCGCCCACGGGTGCGGCATCGATTTCCTTGATACCGGCAATGATGAACCCAACCTCGCCGGCCGTGAGGCTCTCCACGTCCGTCATCTTCGGCGTGAATACGCCGAGTCGGTCAATCGAGTACCGACGCTGAGTCGACACGATCTCGATCCGATCACCTTTGCGCAGTCGGCCATTGACGACGCGCACGAGCGAGACAACCCCGACGTAAGCGTCGAACCAAGAATCAATGATCAGTGCCTGCAGCCGCGCTTCGTCATCGCCGCGCGGCGGCGGAACCTCGCTGATAATCTGCTCGAGAAGATCATCAATACCGATGCCCTTCTTCGCGCTGATCTGTAACGCACCTTCGGCATCGATTCCGATAATTTCCTCGATCTCGCGTGCAACGCGTTCAGGCTCCGCTGCGGGCAAGTCAATCTTGTTGATAACAGGTAGTACGTCGAGACCCTGATCGATCGCCGTGTAGCAGTTGGCGACACTTTGTGCCTCGACACCCTGTGCCGCGTCAACGACCAGCAGCGCTCCTTCGCACGCAGCCAAAGATCGCGAGACTTCGTAGGAAAAATCCACGTGTCCTGGCGTATCGATGAAGTTGAGCTGATAGACGAGACCGTCACGCGCCGTGTAGGTCAGACACACGCTTTGGGCTTTGATCGTAATGCCGCGCTCGCGCTCCAGATCCATGGAATCGAGCACCTGATCGCCCATCTCGCGATCTGTCAAACCGCCGCAACGTTGAATGAGCCTGTCGGCAAGCGTCGACTTGCCGTGGTCGATATGCGCGATGATCGAGAAGTTCCGGACTCGGTCGATAGGCTGGCGCCGGCCCATGTCGGAACGAGCGCCCCGCTCAGCCATGATCTGCAGCTAGGTAGGCTTCGACTGCTGCGGCATCCAAAGGATAGGCCGAAAGCTCCTGGTCATCACCAACCAGCACGGGAATGCGTAAGCCGTAGCGTTTTTTCAACGTCAAATCGTCATCGATATTGACGATCTCGACGCGCGCCCGACCACGGACGATCGGCTGGAGCGCGATAGCGAGCTCGTCGCAGAGGTGGCACTCGGGACGGCTGAAGAGTCTCAGCGTTTTCATGCTGTCGGTGCGACTCGCAGCCCTTTAGCTACATCGCTATACCAACGTCGCTGGATTCGGCGCAAAAGCCAAAGTGCGCTGCTCAATCCGATCACCGCACCGACCAGGCAACCGAGATCACCAGCACCCGTAGCGGCCGCAACTGCCGCGCCGGCGAGCAGCCCAACCATCGGGAGCCCGTGAACACATAGCGCCGCACGGAGCACCGTCGAGGCCGGCATTGTCACAACGACCTCCTCGCCGAGTGAAACCGGCATTCGCCCATCGAGAACGAGCTCGGTCCGATGCTGACTCGGCGCGAGGGCTAGCCGTCCGCATCGGCAACCCGCGCACGCATCCTGGCCCGTGACCTCGACGGCCACACGGCCGTTCGCGTGCGCGGCGAGCACCCGGCCCTTTGCAACCATGCAGTCAGTCATCTGATGTCTTTGAGACGAAGGAAGCCTCTAACGAGGCCGTCGCTGGCTCACTCGGCGCGCAAGGATCGTGCGATAGACTCGACCGTCTGTCGAGGCACTTCCCCGACAGCTGTCACCTGACGGCCGTCGATGGTCAGCGAAAACGCGTTTGCCGTTCCGAGTCTCGTAAAGCCCGTTGCGATCTCGGGATCGCTCTTTGGGTCCTCGACGAACACCGAAACGGTTGCCAGGCCATCCGAGTAGACGAGGTGATCGACCGGGTAACGCGAACCTGCCATTGGCCCTTGCTTGGCGGCCGACAGGTAGAAACCAGGCGGCAGCTGTCGCGGCGTCAGGCGTACTTGACCGCTGGCCTGGTTTGTAAGGGCCGGCGGACGGTACATCGCGAACCCTTCGGTGTTGATCGTCGGCTCGAGCTCGGATCTCGGGATCTCATCGGAGATCTCAATTCGCGTAAACAGCACCTGCTCGACGGTACGACCCTTCTCATCCAGGAGCTGTGACTTTAGCGGCATCGCGGTCTCAGCGTCGAGCCACAGACGATAACCGTAACGCAGATCGTCTTTGGGCATGATGCTTACGACTTGCGTGCGGCGGTCGGCGACGCGCGCCGTGCGGCGATGCAAACGAAATTCGTAGTGCGCGGCAAGCTCCTGCGTATAACTAGGAAGCGCTGCGGCAAGAGGACTCGGATCGCTACCGTCCTCGAGCAATACGGTTTCTTCATCCGGCAAAATACAGTGCACGGCCTCGCCGTCACGGATAATCTCACGCCCGGCGCCATCGAGCGACATGATGCGTTCGCTGATGCGTCCGCTCTCGTTGACGTGAACGATCAACAACGTCTCGGCCGAGTCACCCTGCACGTGAACGAATACGCCACGATAGTTGAGGTCCTCGACGGCCGCGTTCATTCGCTCCAACCAGTTCGAGGCGTTTTCATTTTCTGACGCCGCCTCAACCCGCTCGAACATGCCGCGATCGCCTCGCGGATCTACTCCGCTGTTGGACGGTACGAGCTGCCTGGACGTCTCTTGCCCAGAAGCGGCGACCGTCATCAGCGCGATGACGCCGAACGATAACAGTTGATGAACGGATCCGTGCACGCGTCTACTCCGCGGGCTGAAGCTCTTGAACTCGACGCAGCGTGTGTTGCTCACCTGCTATCGTAGAGTTGATCGATGCACGCCGAATCGCCGGCGCAAACCGGTTGTGCTGGACTAGGTAGTCCGTAAACCGGATGTGCGACTGACTCGTCGCGCTGACCGGAACGACGAAACTAGGCATGAGCTCCGTCTGGACCGGGGCCACGGTCGGTACGGTTTCGACGACCGCGACCGGCGGAGCATTGGCGCCAGAATCGACGCTCGGGCCCGGGCGAATGGCGAGCAGTGCGGCGATCGCGACGCTCGCCGCAATTCCGACGCCGGCCGCCGGACGCATGAGCCGCCACAGCGGATGCGGTCCCGTGGCAGCGACATGCTCTGGAACGTGCACGCCCTCGAGCGAGGCGCTGATACGCCGTCTCAGCACGTCCGGATCCGGGCCGAGAAGCTCACCGCGCACTGCGGCGCCAATCGTCGCATAGCGCACGGTTTTACAACGCGCATCGGCATCTCGGCTCAGTCGTCTGACGAGAAACTCCGATTCGTCGCGCGCGAGCTCGTCGTCCGCGAATGCGGAAATCTGTATATCTGGAGATTCGGTCATTCTCTGTTCACTCAAGCAGGGGTCGGATCTTCCTGTCTATGGCTTCTCTCGCTCTGAATATTCGTGAACGCACGGTTCCAACCGGGCATTCCATCGTCTGGGCGATCTCCTCGTAGCTCATGCCCTCGATCTCGCGCAGCAGGATCGCCGTGCGCAAGTCCTCGGGCAGATCGCATATGGCCTTGTTCACAGTCTGACGTAGCTCTTCTGAAAGCGTTAAATGCTCCGGCGTATCGATATCCTTGAGCTTCGCGAAAACCTCGGTCTGCTCTGAGTTCTGCAGGTCCAAGTCGTAATACAACGGCTTGCGACCGGCCGCAACGACGTGATTTTTCGCCGTGTTTATCGCGATCCGATACAGCCATGTGTAGAAAGCACTATCCCCTCGAAACGAGCGTATCGCCCGATAAGCCTTCAAAAACGCTTCCTGGGCGACGTCGAGCGCCTCGGAAGAGTCTCGCACATACCTCATTATCAGCTTCAAAATCTTGTGCTGATACTTTACGACCAGCAAGTCGAAAGCGGCGCGATCGCCTTGCTGGACGCGCTTTACGAGCACCAGGTCGGCGGCCCGCTCACTCGGAGGCCGACCTGTCGCCGTAGAGGCAGCTTGTTTCTTCGTAGACTCCATCAGTACCGGAAAGTTCGGCTCCTTTTTATAAGATTCGCGGCGGCGCCTCGACCGGATTCAGGAGCATAGGCAATTCTAGCAGCCAGGCTCCCACAGGATCAGTACTTCCGAGGACCGGGTCACGCCTGGGATTATGACAAATCCGGCCGCCTCCCGGGACGCCTGAGCGCCAGCTGGAGCCTCCGCCAATCCTCCTGCGGCAACTGGTCCCGACACAGCAGGCGCCGATAGGCACCGTGCGCACCGACCAAGCGCAGCTCCACCCACCAGGCGCCGTACCGAGAGGCCGGGCTCAGGCCGAGGCCCGTACGGCCGGACTCGGGCAAGGCCCACAGGCCCGTCCGACCTCTGACGATACGCTCCGGCGGGCTCGCTCGGCGCAGGTAAGCGTGCGCCCCAAGCGCCACGAGCAGTGCAACCTTCGCGCGCCAGGCAATGGGCCAGCACAACACGCCGAAAGCGGCCAGCGTGTGGGAGGCGACGGCCCACGCGCACAGCAGGCGCGACGGCGTCGGCTCAAGGATGAAGGCTTGTCCGGATCCGGCCGAACAACGCCTCGAGATCGGGGTCCTCGCTGGCATGACCGGCGATAAGATAGGCCTGCAGCTCAGGGTCAGGTAGCTCGAGAAGTGCCCGAAACGTGTGCTTTTCCGGGTCGCTGAGCGTGTCGAAGGACGCCTCGAAGAAGTGCATCAACAGCACGTCGAGCTCGCGCATCCCTCGACGGCAGCGCCATCGCAGCCTGGCGCGGTCACTGTCGGAGTCAGGGCCTATGTCGAGTTTCCCGTAAGCGCCTGACGCCCAGACCTCAATGACGCCGTTGCGCCATGAGCATCTTGATCTCGGCGATTGCGCGTCCCGGGTTGAGGTCCTTCGGGCAAGCCTGCGTGCAGTTCAATATCGTATGGCAACGATACAGCCTAAACGGATCTTCGAGCTCATCGAGCCGTTCTCCCGTGGCCTCGTCACGACTGTCGACGATCCATCGGTAGGCCTGCAACAGTGCGGCCGGCCCGAGATAGCGATCGGAATTCCACCAATAGCTCGGGCACGACGTCGAGCAGCACGCGCACAAGATGCACGCCGAGGGCTCGTTGATCTTCTCCTGGTCCTCTTTGGACTGCAGGCGCTCGCGATCAGGCGGCGGGGGCGTGCGCGCTTGTAGCCATGGCTTGATCGAGGCGTATTGGGCGTAAAAGTTCGTTAGATCCGGCACGAGATCCTTAACGACAGGCATATGCGGCAACGGATAAATCTTGATCGTGCCGCTGACCTCATCGACAGACTTCAGGCATGCGAGCGTATTCGTGCCGTCGATATTCATCGCGCACGATCCGCATATGCCCTCGCGACACGAACGCCTGAACGTCAGTGTCGGGTCGATCTCGTTTTTGATCTTGATGAGTGCGTCGAGAATCATGGGCCCACAACTATCCATGTCGACGTTGTACGTATCGAGCCGCGGGTTCTCCCCAGAGTCCGGATCGTAACGATAGACTGCGAACTTGCGGTTGTTGCCAGCCGGCTCGTTATGCACAGTGCCCGGTTTGACTTTCGAATTGGCCGGCAGAGTAAATTTTGCCATCGGTAATCCTTACCTTTGATCAGTACGTGCGTGCTTTTGGTGGAATCGCCTCGACATCGTCGGTCAGCGTCTCCATTTGCACGGCGCGATCGTCGAAGCGCACGTCGCCCTTCTCGTCCACCCAGACGAGCGTATGCTTGAGCCAATTCTCATCATCGCGCTCGCTATAGTCCTCACGAGCCTGCGCGCCGCGGCTCTCGGTTCGATACAGCGCCGATTTGATCGTCGCCATGGCCTGTACGAGCAGGTTTTCCAGCTCCATCGTTTCGACCAGATCGGTATTCCAGATCAATGAACGATCCGCGACGGACACGTCCTCGAACGACGCGAAGATCGGCTCGAGCAAGTCGATGCCTTCCTGCAAGGAATCACCCGTACGAAAGACCGCCGCGTGATTCTGCATGACGCGTTGCATCTGGAGTCGAATGTCTGCCGTGGCTGAAGATCCGTTGGCGTTTCGCAGCTTGTCTATGCGCGCCACCGAATTTTCGCCCGCGCTGGTGTCGAACGGCTTAGAACTCGCGTTAGGCTCGATGAGCTCGCCACAGCGAATCGCAGCGGCGCGCCCGAATACAACCAAATCGATCAAGGAGTTCGAACCCAGCCGATTAGCGCCATGCACGGAAACGCAGGCTGCCTCGCCGACCGCCATGAGACCGGGGACGATTTGTTCCTGTCCGCCGGCGTCTTTCGTGACCACCTCGCCCCAGTAGTTCGTCGGAACACCGCCCATGTTGTAGTGAACGGTCGGAATAATCGGTATCGGCTCCTTGGTCACATCGACACCGGCAAAAATCCTCGCGGTTTCGGCAATTCCGGGTAACCGCTCCTCAATGACGTCGACGCCGAGATGTTCCAGATGCAAATGCGCGTGATCGTTCTCCGGGCCGACTCCACGACCCTCACGCACTTCGATCGTGATAGAACGGCTCACGACGTCGCGCGAAGCGAGATCCTTGGCGTTCGGCGCATAGCGTTCCATGAATCGCTCGCCCTCGGAATTAGTCAGATATCCGCCCTCGCCACGCGAGCCCTCGGTAATGAGCATGCCCGCACCGTAGATCCCGGTCGGATGAAATTGCACGAACTCCATGTCCTCGAGCGGCAGCCCTGCTCGAAGAACCATCGCGTTGCCGTCGCCCGTGCAGATGTGCGCCGATGTACAGGAGAAATACGCACGTCCGTAACCACCCGTTGCGAGAATAACCATTTGAGATCTGAAGCGGTGCAATCGGCCCGTTGCCATATCGATGGCGACGACGCCGCGGCAAGCACCGTCTTCCACAATCAAATCGACGGCGAAATACTCGATGTAGAACTCCGC
>CAJIAZ010000404.1_pt1 | contig 20825 bp, 17 predicted proteins | sample 9199181 | NCBI WGS metagenome assembly CAJIAZ01 (sample SAMEA7708285, study PRJEB35096) | sediment metagenome | biome: marine neritic benthic zone biome [ENVO:01000025]; feature: sediment [ENVO:00002007]; material: shallow marine sediment [ENVO:03000034] sea grass bed [ENVO_01000059] ...
AGAAACGCCTCGTCACCGAGCGTTTGGGCCGACAAATTGACGCCGCAGCAGCGCCCGTCCGGCACACGAATCGATCCGCTCGCCAGTGCCGTCAACGTTGCCTGCACGACCCAGCGGTCGATGCTCGTCATGAGCTGGTAGCGCTCGGCCGCCTGCAAGAATTGCGCGGGCGCAATGAGCGCGCCGGTTTCGTCGCGCATCCGAAGCAGTAACTCTAGCGCGGGTCCGGAGTCGACGCGCCCGGCCACGGAGATGATCGGCTGCACGAAGAGCTCAAAGCCGTTCTCCTTGAGCGCGTGCTGAAGGCGCTGCAACCACTGAATCTCGCCGCGCTGCCGCGCGACGATCTCATCGCGGGCGGAGTAGACGTGGACACGGCCACGCCCCTGCTGCTTGGCGACGTAGCAGGCAGAATCTGCCGCACTGATCACCATCTCCGACGAACCGCTATCGTGACCTATTTCTACGACACCGATACTGACGCCGATATCGAAGATCTGATCGCGCCAAACGAAACGATAGTCGGCCACGGCCTTACAGATGTCTTCCGTGATCTGTCGTGCCTTGTCGAGCGGACAGCCGGTCAGCAAGAGGCCAAACTCGTCGCCGCCGAGCCGTGCGACCGTGTCCGAGTCACGCACCTTTTCGCGCAACAACGACGCGATCTCGCGAAGTAGATTGTCGCCGGCCAGGTGTCCGCACGTGTCGTTGACAGCCTTGAACCGGTCGAGATCCAGATAGCAGACGATATGACCAGCGCCGTTTCCAGCTCGGGCCACCTGCAAGGCCGACTCCAGGCGCGCCTCAAACTCGGCACGATTCACGAGCCCTGTCAGCGCATCGTGGCTTGCCTGATAAGACATTCGCTTGGCCAGCCCACGTAACTCAGTGACGTCGTGGAAAATAACGACGCAACCGGACACACTACCGTCGGGCGCACGAATTGGTGAAGCCGTGAGCTCGATCGAGCACTCGCGTTCGCCATGCTTACTCAACAACAACGCTCGGCGCCCGAGACTGACCCGCTTGCGTGTCGCAAGGCATCGCTCCACAGGATCCCCGAGCGACTCCCGGTCACCCTCGTCGACGAGCGCGATGAGATCCGTCAACCGTTTGCCGAGACCCATGCTCCTCGAAGCGCCGGTCAACTCCTCGGCCGTCCCGTTCATGTAGTCGATGTTGCCGATCGTGTCCGTCGTGACGACAGCCTCACCGATCGATTCGAGCGTAATTCGCGCTTGAAGCTTACCGCGACCCAACGAGGCTTCCATGCTCTTGCGGTGCGTGATGTCCTTAGCAACGGTCAGTAAAGCCGGCTGACCGTCGAAGGCGACTACCTGCGAGTGAAGCTCCGCCCACAGCCCTTCATCGTTGCTCGTTATGAGCTGCACTTCCAACGGATCGGTAGGCGTCGCTGAATCCTCTTGCAAGCTTGCGATGTGCTTGCGTAAGACTGAGCGGTAGGCGGGTCGTACGAGATCGACAATGGCCTTGCCGACCAGGGCATCTGGCTCCAGACCGAAATGCGCAGCTGCGGCGCTGTTGGCGTAGAGAATTACGTCCGTATGCGCGAGTGCGAGCTCTGGCAGCAAGGCGGTCAGCGTGCCGAAAAGCTGCTGGGACTCGACGAGCGGCTCAGTGCTGCCATCGAGCACCGCATTGACGCTCTGCGCGAGATCTGCAATCTCTTCGGGGCGACCCGAGGCTTCCAATCGCCCGTGCGGCTGCTCGCCGGCCAGGGCCTGCAGCTCCTGTGTTATCTCAGCAACCGAGCTCAACGCGCGTCGGCGAGAACGCAATGCAACAGCCAGCGCCATGACCAGCAGGATTGCGACTGCCGGGCCTACCCATGCGTACTGCGTAATCAACTCCACGCGCTGGCCTATTTCTCCGTACCCAACTCCGCGACGTCAGACAGACGCGACGGCGAGCGGCTCGCAATCCGCCCGGATGAGTCACGGGATCCAGTCGGCTTCTTCCCTGCTTGCATCGGGCTGTGCGCCCTTGTCGCTTCGCTGCGTTGCGGCGAGCTTGTTATCGATCGCACCGTAGACACGTCCCCAGCCAAGCTGCGTAGGCACATATTCTGCGGCGCTCATTGCTTTCGCCTCGTGACAGCAAAGATACCGCATCCGCCTCGGCAGGGCGCCGGCGATTAACCATAATTCGGCTCTGGATCGCCTTGTACCCTAGGACCAAACTCCGTAACCTACGCTGCGCCGCAGACCAGCCAGGCCCTCGCGAATGAATCTCGCCCAATGAATCTCGAAGACGCGCGTTCTCAGATGCTCCGCCAGCAGATCCGGGCCTGGGAAGTCCTCGACGATCGTGTGCTCGAGGCACTAGGTACGACACCGCGAGAGCAGTTCGTGCCCGCCGAGTACGCCGACGTTGCTTTCGCAGATCTCGAGATTCCGCTGGCGCACGGACAGCATATGATGGCGCCCAGCGTCGAGGGTCGGCTGCTGCAGTCGCTGCAGATCGAGCCGATGGAGCGCGTGCTCGAAATCGGAACCGGGAGCGGGTTTTTGACCGCCTGTTTGGCGCGTCTTGCCGACTCGGTCGTCAGCGTCGACTTCTTCGATGCGTTCATCGACGCTGCCGGTTCCAAACTGGAGCAATCCGAGCTCGCGAATGTCGAGCTAAGCGTTGCAGATGGTCTTACGCTCGACTACGAGGGTGAGTTCGATGCAATCGCCGTCACAGGCTCAGTGCCCGAGCTCGACGACCGCTTCATTCGCATGCTCCGCCCCGGGGGACGACTGTTTCTCGTCACGGGACGCGAGCCTATTATGGAGGCGCAGCTCATCACGCTGCACGGCTATGGCAACTGGACGCGTCAAAGCCTCTTCGAGACGTTGCTTACGCCGCTCGTCAACGCCGACACACCGCCCCCCTTCGTCCTCTAGAAGCCCACGCATCTCGGCATGAACGACATGCCCGAAGAGCTTTCCCCGACGGCATTTCGTACGCGCTGGCCCTCCGAGCGTCTCGACGAGGTCCAACTCCTCGACGTACGCGAACACCAAGAGCTCGCAATCGCCTCGCTACCCGGCACCGTGCACATTCCAATGCGTGAAATTCCGGAGCGCCTCGCAGAACTCGATCACGATCGCCCTGTTGTCGTCATGTGTCACTCAGGCGTCCGCAGTAGACACGTTGCCGGGTTTCTGTTAGCAAACGACTTCGAGCAGGTTTTCAACCTGGCCGGCGGCATAGATGCCTGGTCGGCTGAGATCGATCCAACCCTACCGCGCTATTGATGCGGCGCGCGGGCACCGATAAACGCTTCTCCAATCTACGGAAGGTCAGTGATGAGCTACAAATATCTTGCCATCCTCGGAACTTCGGCGCTTATGAGTCTTTATACCGCCAACGCGGGCGCCGAGGATCTCATGGAAATTTATCAGCGGGCGCTGCAGAGCGATCCGGCTATCCGTGAGGCGGAGGCGGTCTATCTCTCCGGCATCGAAGCCAAACCGCAGGCGCGCAGCAACATCCTGCCGGCCCTAAACCTCTCGGCCGGCGTCGGATCATCGAACTCGGAGGACCCGAACCGCCCAATCAACTTCGCAACGGGCCAGGTCGATCCGAACATCCTGAGCATAGAGTCAGAACGGGACAGCTCCAACTGGTCGGTCGGCCTCAGTCAGACCGTGTTCGACTGGGGACAGTTTCTCCAGCTCAAGCAGGCAGACAAGGTCGTCGCGCGGGCCGAGGCGTTTTTCCAGGTTGCACAGCAGGACCTGCTCGTGCGCGTCGCGAACACGTATTTTCTCGTGCTCGCTGCCGAGGACACGCTCGCGGCCGAGCAATCCGCACGTGAGGCCATCGGGCGCCAGCTCGAGCAGGCCCAGCGGCGCTTCGAGGTGGGCTTGATCGCGATCACGGACGTTCAGGAGGCGCAGGCCGGATACGATCTGGCCGTGGCAACGGAGATCGCTGCGCAGCAAAACCTTGCGACGACGCAGGAGTTCCTACGCGAGATCATCGGCGAGTATGTGCAGGAGCTCGCAGGCCCCGCCAGCGAGATCCCACTGGCGACGCCGCAGCCGGCCAACGTCCAGGCCTGGGTCAACCAGGCACTCGAGCAGAATCTGTTACTGACGACGAACCGGATATCGGCCGACATCGCGCGCGACGATATCTCGATCCAGCGTAGCGTGCGCCTGCCGAGCGTAAGTCTGTCGGGCTCTCTGGCCCATTCCTCCTCGGACAGCGTACGTATCAACAACCTCATCGCCGGTGCGCCCTGTTTCGCGGCACCACCATGCCCGCCGACGCGAAACCCCTCGCAGACCGCTTCCGATACCGTGAGTTGGTCGCTGAGCCTGCGGGTACCGATCTATTCTGGCGGTTTCAACTCCTCACGCATCCAGCAAGCGGTCTACGATCACCGGGCTACGATGGACGCGCTGGAGCGCATCGCGCGTCAGACCGAGCGCGAAGCGCGTGACGCGTATCTGAGCGTGCTCTCTGAAATCTCCCGCGTGCGCGCACTCGCCCAGGCTGTGGAGTCCTCACGAACGGCTCTCAGAGCAACCGAAGCGGGCTTTGAGGTCGGAACGCGCACGACTGTCGATGTGTTGACGTCGCAGAACAACTTGCGGCGAGCCGAAACGACGTACGCACGCAGTCGATACGATTACATTCTCAACGTGCTGCGGCTCAAGCTTGCCGCAGGCAGTCTATCCATCCAGGATCTCGAGGAGGTTAACAGCTGGCTAGAGGCCTCGACGTCGTAGACGGTATCGATTAGTTTCCGCGGATCGCGTCGATGACAGCTGTCGTCGAGCGGCCCTCACGAAACGCCAGCACACGAACTTCACCGCCGTTCGCCATCACAGCTTTCGCGCCCACGATCTGCTCGGCGCGGTAGTCGCCGCCCTTGACGAGCACGTCGGGCAGCAGCTGGCCAATCACGTCGGCGGGCGTATCCTCACTAAACGGCACAACCCAATCGACGGCCGCGAGACCGGACAGAACTGCCATGCGGTCTTCGAGCGGGTTAACGGGCCGATCCTGACCCTTCAGGCGTTCGACTGAGGCGTCGTCGTTAACCGCGACAACGAGACGATCGCCGAGCGTCTTCGCTTCCTCGAGATAGGCGACGTGCCCGGCGTGCAAAATATCGAAGCAGCCGTTTGTCATGACGATGCGCTCGCCGCGTGCACGCGCTTGCGCGATTAGCATCTCGAGCTCGTCGGCGCTGACGAGCCCACGCCCGCCCGTGCCACGGCGGTGCAATGCGAGGCGCAACTCCGTCGGCCTGAGGTGTGCGACACCGATCTTGCCGACGACGAGTCCCGCGCCGAGATTCGCGAGCGCCGCGGCAGACTCTGGCGCAAGGCCGCTGCCGAGACCGGCCGCCATGAGCGCAATGACCGTATCGCCAGCGCCCGTGACGTCGAAAACTTCACGCGTTTCAGCAGCCAGCGTGACGGGCGGCTCACCGTCCAGAAACAACGTCATGCCCTCGTTGCCGCGTGTCACGAGCAACGCCTCGAGCTCTAGCGCCTCGCGCATCGTCTGGCCGCGCTGCTCGAACTCTGCCTCTGTGCGCCAACTGCCTGCGACCGCCTCGAACTCGCTGCGATTCGGCGTGATCAGACTCGCTCCCTTGTAGCGCTCGAAATCGGTGCCTTTTGGATCGACGAGAACGCGCCGGCCGTTACGTTTACAGCTCGCAATCAGTGCCTGAATCGCGCTGAGCGTGCCTTTCCCGTAGTCGGATAGCACAACGATGTCGCTCGCCGCGACGAGCGAGGAGAAATGCTCCGCGAATGCGGTTCCGTCAGTCGCCAACGATTCCTCGAAATCGAGTCGAATGAGTTGCTGATTACGCGAGAGCACGCGCAGTTTGTGGATCGTCGGCCGGTCAGTCGACTCGAGAAAACGGCAATTCACGCCGTCGGCGCTCAACAGCTCGGTGAGCGCCTGGCCGCGCGCATCCGCACCGATGCACGCGGCAAGCTGAACCTGCGCGCCAAGTGTGGCCAGATTTAGCGCGACGTTGGCCGCACCACCAGGGCGCTGCTCAATCTCTTGCGTCTTGACGACCGGTACCGGTGCCTCGGGGGAAATTCGCTCAGTCGCGCCGAACCAATACTCGTCGAGCATGGCATCGCCGGCGACGAGAACCTTAAGTGTCGTGAAGTCCGGAATCGAGAGTGTCACAAGAACTTAATTCTAGCGCGTTTTTGGGCGCCTCAAAGCAGATAAAAAAAGGTCCGCCCCCGATCATGACTGATCTAAGGAGCGGACCAACGGCGGACTGGTATGAACGCGGCGGCCTAGCCGGACCTTAGTCTCGAGGCACTAGCCGCATTTCGAGTAACCGCAATTCAAGCAAGTCATACACCCGTCGAGCATGACGGCGGCGGCCGTGCTGCATTTGCCGCAAAGCTGCGCGCCCTCGGGAAAGTTCTGTTCGGCGAAGGCGTCCTGTTGACCACCACGCGCCTCGAACTCGGCGCGCTTGTCGGCGAGAAAACTCTGGTGGTCGTCGCTGAGGCTCATCGGCTTGAGCAATCCAATCTGGATGAGGTGCTTCTCCACGATGTGGCCGAGCTCGGCGATGATCGATGGCATGAACGTCCCGCCCGGCTGCCAATAGCCGCCACGCGGGTCGAATACGGCCTTGAGCTCGTCGACGAGGAACGTCACGTCGCCGCCCTTGCGAAATACCGCCGACATGATGCGCGTCAGCGCCACGATCCATTGATAGTGATCGAGGTTCTTCGAGTTGATGAATATCTCGAAAGGCCGGCGCTGCTCGTGCTCGGTGCCCTCATTGAGAATGATGTCGTTGATCGTCACGTACATCGCATGATCCGACACGGGTGTTTTGACCTTGTACGTCGATCCGATCAGCATCTCAGGACGCTCGAGCTTCTCGTGCATCCGGATGACTTTCGTCTCCTCGACCTGCGTCTGCGCCACCGTTGCTGCAACAGGCTCCGAAGCGCGATCGGCCTCATCCACGGCCACGCTGTATTTAACGATCTTACCTTCCATTCTTATATGCGCCATCTGCTCTATCTCTTTAGGTGCCTCGGTGCAATCGCCCTTCCGGCACGTTCTGCTATTGTCGACCGCAATGCCTCTACCCATCTCGAGGACGAGCCCTCGATCTGCCACAGCGCCGTACTACGGCGATTCGGCTCCCTCCGATCGTTCCGTTTCTTCCGTGATGTCATCAGTTCACAATTTCCCGTAGTAGCCTTCCTTCAGCGCGTCGAATAGATTCGCGGCACTGTGCGTCTCGCCGTCATACTCGATCTCGTCGTCACCCTTAGCATCGACGATGGTGCCGTCGTCGAGCGTGAACCGATACGTCGTGCTCTTGAGATCCTTCTCCTTCACGAGCACGCCTTGGAACGCCTCCGGATTGAAGCGGAAGGTCGTACAACCCTTGAGGCCTTTCTCGTGGGCGTAAAGATAGATGTCCTTGAAATCCCCGTACGGATAATCCGTCGGCACATTCGCCGTCTTCGAGATCGACGAGTCGACCCAGATTTGCGCGGCCGCTTGAATGTCGACGTGCGCTTGCGGCGTGATGTCTTCGGAGCTCACAAAGTAGTCCGGTAGCGTCTCTCCAGTCTCCTCGCTGTCAGGACGCGCCTGCGGGTTCACGAGCTCGCGGTACGCCAGCAACTCAAATGAGTAAACGTCGACTTTTTCCTTGGTCTTCTTGCCTTGCTGGATAACGTTTCGAAAATAATGATGCGCGAAGGACGGCTCGATGCCGTTGGAGGCATTGTTCGCCAAGGACAGAGCGATCGTGCCTGTCGGCGCAATCGAGCTGTGATGCGTAAAGCGCGAACCCTCCTCAGCGAGTTTATCAACGAGCTCCGGTGCGACTCCGGCTAAGCGCTGCATGTAACGGCTGTATCTCGTATGCAGCGTACGGCCCGGTATGCTGTCGCCGGCCTTCCAGCCATCCTCGCGCATCTCGGGGCGCTTACGCAGCATCTCTTCGGTCACCGTGAAGGTCTCCGTAAGAATCGGCGCGGGCCCCTTTTCTCTGGCGAGCTCAAGCCCCATCTGCCAGCCGGCGATCGCAAGCTCCCGGGCAACGTCCTCGGTGAACCGCACGGAGTCGGGTGCGCCGTAACGCATGCCGAGCAACGTGATCGCAGAACCCAGACCGAGAAAACCCATGCCATGACGCCGCTTGCGCAGGATCTCTGCACGCTGTTGGTCGAGCGGTAATCCGTTGATCTCCACGACGTTGTCGAGCATGCGCGTGAACACGCGTACGACCTCTCGGAACTCTTCCCAATCGAAATGCGCATCGTCCGTGAACGGATCGAGCACGAACTTCGTCAGATTGATCGATCCAAGCAAGCACGCGCCGTATGCCGGCAACGGTTGCTCTCCGCACGGATTGGTCGCACGAATGTTCTCGCACCACCAATTGTTGTTGAGATCGTTGACACGATCGATGAGCACGAAGCCCGGCTCGGCGAAGTCGTAGGTCGAGGACATGATCACGTCCCACATGCGCCGCGCCGGTACTTCCTTGTAAACGCGACAGGCGACCAACCCGTCGTCGTTGCAGATATAGCTGCGTTGAGTCGGCCACTCGCGCCAGACCACCTGCTTTGGATCGTCGAGGTCGAGTCCGTCCTCGTCGGCCTCGCGCTGGGTCAACGGAAATGCCAGCGACCAGTCCTCATCCGCCTTGACCGCCTGCATGAACTCATCGGTAATGAGCAGCGACAGATTGAAGTTGCGTAGGCGCCCGTCTTCCCGCTTCGCGCGAATGAACTCCATGGCATCGGGATGACCGACGTCGAACGTACCCATCTGTGCACCGCGGCGACCGCCTGCCGAGGACACCGTGAAACACATCTTGTCGTAGATATCCATGAACGACAGCGGACCCGATGTATGGGCGCCGGCACCGGAGACGTATGCGCCGCGCGGACGCAACGTCGAGAATTCATAGCCGATCCCACAGCCGGCCTTGAGGGTCAACCCGGCTTCGTGAACCTTCTCGAGAATGTCGTGCATCGAGTCGTTGACCGTGCCGGAAACCGTGCAATTGATTGTCGAGGTCGCAGGCTTATGCGCCTCGGCGCCCGCGTTCGACATGATCCGGCCCGCCGGGGTAGCGCCGCGCTGCAGCGCCCAGACGAAACGCTCGTGCCAGTAATCTCTCTTCACAGGATCTTCGACAGCCACGAGCGCCTCGGCAACACGCTCGTAGGTACCTTGGACATTCCGATCGACGGGCTCACCAGATTTGCTCTTGAGCCGATACTTGGTGTCCCAGATGCTCAGCGATGCCTCCTGCAGCGGCAGCTCGGAAACCTTCGTGGCTTTCAGTTCAAGCGCATTTTTCATCTTCGTGTCGTGCCCCCCTTAGCGTCTCGTCCGCGGCGAAATCCACGGATCCATCCGGAATATCTGCCCGTCGATTAGAGATTTTTTGAGCGCAGTACCTCCCCATCGGGCTTGCTTAGTGCGGCCCGTTTTGATTTTTTCTAACCAAAAGTCATGACACAAGATGTTGTGCTATGACCTTTGTAGACTAGGACGCTCTGTGCCCAGTGTCAAGACCCAGCTGCTGAACCTATCTGGAGCTAAAAGACTGATAAAACAAAGAGTTAGTGTGTCTTAATCAAATTGACTCGAAATATTTTTTACACCCTGCAGAATCTCCCCCGATTTCCGCCGACCACTATATCTTGTGCCTCGTTTTCCCCAAAGCTTGCCCTGTTTATCCACAGGCGTTCCACAGATTCATGCGTTTTCGCACTGCCTTGAAAATGTCCCGGCGACCCCCAACGTTCTTGCCTAACGGCTATCACAAACTATTTTCAGGAGGTCACAGGACCATGAATACCATTCGCTATAACCCTTGGAGCCTGGTGGATCGAGTCCACCGCGACGCCGATCGATTTTTCCCGGCACGCTTGCTCGCCGCGCATGAGGACGAGACGAGTGAGGTGGGCAACTGGCGGCCTGCCGTCGACATCAAGGAGGAGGAAAACCGGTTCCTCATTCGTGCAGACGTGCCCGGCGTAGCCGCAGCGGATCTCGAGATCACGATGGATGACGGCGCGCTGTCAATCCACGGGCGAAGAGATACCACGACGGAAGCCGAACGCGAGGGCTGGCATCGTACCGAGCGTCTTAGCGGGCGGTTCTACCGACGCTTCTCGCTGCCCGAGACGGCCGACGCCGCAAGTATCGAAGCCGACTATAAGGATGGCGTGCTCGAGATCTCGATCCCTAAGCAGGAGAAAGATCTGCCGCGGCGCATTCAAGTCAACGCGAGCTGATGAGGTAAATCGGGGCAGGCCGGCGAATCCAATAGCCGGCCTGCGACGAATTACGACTCTCGAACATCTTTATCTATTGTCGGGCTGATATGCTTGAACAACCGGCGCAGCGGACGCGCCGGTTCGCACGCCCTTAGCGATCTCGCCAGGAGGATCCAGATGAAAGAAGACCGAACCCGGCCGAAGAGGCTTCAGTTCAGTCAACGAGGCGCCAACGAGCGACGCGGGCGAAACGCCGCCTTGTTTCTCGCGTGCGTCGTCGTCGCGCTGCCGGTGAGTCCGTCCCTCGCCCAGCTCGCGCGTACGCCTGATCAGCCCACACTCGCACCGCTCATCGAAGCTGTGAGCCCGGCCGTCGTGAACATTTCCGTGCGCGGCAGCCGCGAGGTCAACAATCCGCTCGCCAACGACCCGTTCTTCCAGCGATTCTTTCCTCCGAATGGCCAGCGACGTGAGTTCCGCAGCGCAGGCTCCGGCGTCATCGTTGATGCCGCAGAAGGTTACATTCTCACCAATCATCACGTCGTCGAGGACGCGGACGAGATTACGATCACGCTCGTCGACGATCGTAGTCTCGACGCCGTGGTCGTCGGATCCGACGCAGGCTCGGATATCGCCGTCCTGCAGGTAGAGCAAGACAGCCTCGCGGAGATGGCGCTTGGTAATTCCGACGCCGTTCGCGTCGGTGATTTCGTCGTTGCCATCGGCAACCCGTTCGGGCTACAGCACACCGTCACGTCGGGCATCGTCAGCGGTCTCGGGCGCTCGGGCATCAACCCGGAAGGCTACGAGGACTTCATTCAAACCGATGCATCGATTAACCCGGGCAACTCGGGCGGCGCCCTCGTGAATCTCAATGGCGAGCTCGTTGGCATCAACTCGGCCATCCTCTCCGGCTCGGGCGGCAACATCGGCATCGGCTTTGCGATTCCTGTCAACATGGCGCGCACGATCATGGATCAGCTCGTCGCGTTCGGCAGCGTCCGTCGCGGTTTGCTCGGCGTCAACATCGCCCCACTGACTGCGGAAATTGCCGAAAATTACGAGCTCGATAGCACGTCCGGCGCACTCGTCACGGCCGTTAGCACGGATTCGGCTGCCGAGCGCGCGGGCCTGCAGATCGGCGATGTCATCGTCAGCGTCAACGACGAGCCCGTCGCTGGCCCCGTGGAGCTGCGTAACGCCATTGGCCTGTTACGTCCCGGTGATCAAGTCGAAGTCGAGTTCATCCGTGATGGGCGTAGCCGCACCGTCGAAGCCGAGCTCGGCGAGCTCACTGCACCCGCCCTCGCCGATGACAGCCTCTCGGACATCGACCCGGTGTTCGAGGGCGCAGAGTTCGTTACGAACGACGACATGCAGCCGAGCTACAACGGCGTTGCAGGCGTTCTCGTGTCCACCGTGCAGGCCGACAGCCCAGCTGCACAGCGCGGCCTGCGCAGCGGCGATGTCATCACTCACGTCAACCGTCAACGCGTCAGAACCGTCGCCGAAACGCGCGAGATCGTTGAGAACGCGGGCTCGGTGATCTTGCAGATTCAGCGCAGCGGCCGCGGCCTGCTATTGCTCATGCGTTAATCCCGCAATCCGGTCTGCCGCACGGTTATAATTCGCGCGGCAGCGGGACCAAGGGATCAATGCATTGAGCGGTGCACGCAAAGCCGCGAGCACAGTCTGTGTGCTCGGCGGCACGGGATTTGTCGGACAACGTCTCACGAGCGCGCTCGTGAGACGTGGCTACCGCGTACGCATTCCGACGCGAAATGGCGAACGTCACCGTAGCTTGCTCGTGCTGCCCGGCGTCGAGCTCGTCAACGCCGACGTTCACGATCCCGCCGCGCTCGGCCGTCTCGTCGCCGGCTGCAGCACCGTCATCAATCTAGTCGGCATCTTGCACGAGCGCCCGCGTAACGGCAGCGGCTTCCACAAAGCTCATGTGACGCTCGTGGAAAAGACGCTCGAAGCGTGCCTCGAACGCGGCGTAGAACGCTTTCTCCAGATGAGCGCGTTAAAAGCCAATGCCGAGCATGGCCCGAGCCATTACCTGCGCAGCAAGGGTGCCGGCGAACGTGTGGTCAAGAACCTCGCGGGCGAGGGCATTCGGTTCACGATCTTTCAACCGTCAGCTATTTTCGGACCTGCCGATTCGTTCACGAATATGTTCGCCGGGCTCGTGCGCCTGTTTCCCGTGTTACCGCTCATCAAGCCGGACGCGCGGCTTGCGCCCGTATTCGTGGGCGATGTCGCCGATGCATTCTGCGCTGCGCTCGAAGACCCATCGACGGCCGGCAAGACCTATCAGCTGTGCGGCCCGGATATTCTCTCGCTGCAAGAGATCGTCGCAGAGATCGCCAAGGCACTCGGCAAACGGCGTCTCATCATCGGTCTGCCAGATGCGCTCGCCAGCGTGCAGGCATGGCTCATGGACTACGTCGTCCCCGGGAGAATTCTGTCGGTCGATAGCTTCAAATCATTGACCGTGGCCAGCGTGTGCACCGAGAACGGCCTCGAGGCGCTCGGCGTGCGGGCGAGCGCCATGCGAGACTTACTTCCAACCTATCTCGGCGCCGATGCGGGTCAACGCGCGCTGTCGGAGTTTCGCCAAAACGCGAGCCGTTAACGCCTCGCAACGCTCGAGCCCGTTTGCGCGGCCTCGAACCACGACTGCAACAGCGAGTCTCGCGCGTCCTCGGGCATATCCTCGATCTCGGCCATCTGCTCGTAGAGCGCCGCCAGTCCGTACTGATCGATGTACCAACTCAAGCCGGGGAGCCAGCGTCGATACGTCGTGACCGAGGCGAGCTGTGCGTTGTTCAGTTGCCGGGCGAAGAAGTTATCGTAGTCTGTGATGCCGCCCCAGCGTCGCTTGAGTCGCTCGTAATCCTCGCGCATGCGCGTAAAGGCGGCTTGCTTGGCCTCGCGCTTGGCCTCGTCTGACTGATCCGCTGCGTACACGGCCTGTAATCGCGCGCGCTGTGCCGCAACCATTGCAGCAAAATCCGCCTGGCGTAGGAGTCGATCGCGATAAGCAGCAACATCCCCGGCCGAACCGTGCACCGCGAGCCATTCGGTCGTGCCATGCTGTTGCACCGCTGTCGCAAACGCCTCATTGAGATCGCTGTCTCCCCTGAGGTAGAACTTCTGGTGGGCAAGCTCGTGGAACAGAATGCCCGCGATGTAGTGCTCACCGCCGGCAAGCATCGTGTTCAGCACGGGATCGGCGAAGTAGCCGAGCGTCGAGTAAGCGCTCGCGCCAGCCACATAGGTGTCCATGCTGCGTTCGCTCAATGTTGCTGCGAACTGCTCGGCGGCATCACGAGAAAAATAACCACGGTAGCTGACGCAGCCGATCATCGGGAAACACCACTGCATCGGATCGACTGCGAACTCCTCCGCGGCCACGACATTCCAGACAACGTACGGCCGGTCCAGATCGACATAGCTTTGGTAGCTGCGACTGTCGGGCAGGCCGAGCTCATCGATGGCGAATGCGCGCATGTCCACGACGCGCCGCAACGCCTGCTTGACGTCGGGAGGTTGGCTCGGATCCTCGAGAACCGCCTCGATCGGCGTGCGCTTGCGCAAGAGGTCCAAATGACCGCTCGCGGCTTGCCAGTAATACGGCAGCGCGCATCCCGAAACGAGTGGAAGCACAGTGAACAGAAGGCTCCAGCGGGCGAGCACGCGCATGCGTTAAACCTTAGCACGGTCGTCTGTCGGGGGGCTCGGGTATGATGCCGCCATGGAAATCTTCGAGGTCGGCGGCGCGGTCCGTGACGCGCTGCTCGGTCACGCCGTCAACGAGCGTGACTGGGTCGTCGTCGGCGGCACACCCCAGGCGCTGCTGAAGCAGGGCTTTCGACAAGTCGGGAAGGACTTCCCCGTGTTTCTGCACCCGCAGACCGCAGAGGAGTACGCGCTCGCGCGCACCGAGAAAAAGGTCGCACCGGGCTATCACGGCTTCACGGCGCACGCCTCGCCCGACGTCACGCTCGAGGAAGATCTTCAACGCCGTGACCTCACGGTCAATGCGATGGCCCGCGACGACGCCGGCAACGTTATCGACCCGTACGGAGGGCAACGCGATCTCGCCGATCGCGTGCTGCGACATGTCTCTACGGCGTTCGTCGAGGATCCGCTCAGAGTGCTGCGTGTCGCCAGATTCCACGCGCGCTTCGCGTCACTCGGCTTTCGGATCGCCGAGGAGACGCTCGATCTCATGCGTGAGATCGCAGAGTCCGGTGAGCTCGCGGCCCTTCGCCCGGAACGAACATGGCAGGAAACCGAAAAGGCGCTCACGACCGAATCGCCCGCACAGTTCTTCTCCACGCTGCGAGAGTGCGGCGCGCTCGAGCGCGTCTACCCGGAAATCGAAGCCTTGTTCGGAGTACCGCAGCCGCCGCGCTGGCATCCGGAAATCGATACCGGTGTGCACACGCTCATGGTGCTCGCGATGGCTGCGCAGCTGTCGGATGACACCGCCGTTCGATTCGCCGCCCTGACGCACGACCTCGGCAAGGCACGAACGCCTGTCGAGATTCTGCCGAGGCATCGCGGCCACGAAGAACGCTCCGTCGAGGTGATCGGTGAGCTATGCGCGCGACTGCCAGTACCGCGGCGCTACCGCGAGCTGGCCGAAGCCGTCGCGCGCCACCATGGCGTCATTCACCGCGCCGATGAGCTCAAAGCGAGCACCGTACTAAAGATCATAGAGGCTACCGACGGGTTTCGCCGCCCTGAGCGCTTCGCGGACCTGTTGTTGGCCTGCGAAGCCGATGCGCGCGGCCGCAAAGGCCTCGAGGACTCGGCGTATCCGCAACGCGAACGGCTGCTGCTGGCCCTGAGCACGGCGGCAAAGGTCGACGTCGCCGATCTCGCTAGTGAGCTCGAGGGCCCGGCCATCGGCGAACGCTTGCGCGAGCGCCGGCTCGCGGCGATCAAGTCGGCGCTCAGTACAACACGATCACAATAACGGCCGCGAGCGCGAGACGGTAAACCGCAAACCCCCACATGCCGACACGCTCAATGATGCGCAGGAAGGTTGCGATTGCCGCAAACGCCGTCGCACCCGACAACAGCGTCGCAAGCGCTAGCGTGCCCCAAGGTACGGGCTCGGGTGTTACGACGAGCTGAAAGGCCTCCCAGCTCGCCGCCATGCTGATGGCAGGCACGGAGAGTAAGAAAGAAAACCTCGCTGCCGCAGCGCGGCCCATACCGAGTGCGAGCCCGACGGTCATCGTAATGCCTGAGCGCGACGTGCCCGGCACGAGCGCAAGCACTTGACCGAGGCCGATGAGCACGGCGCGGCGCATCCCGAGCTCGTGCTCCGTGCGTGTGCCGCGGTTGAACGCATCAGCGAGCCACAACAAGATGCCGAATCCCGCCGTCGCTGCAGCGATCACAGCCGGCGAGCGCAGGACGCCATCGACGAGATCGGCCATGAGCAAACCGGCGACGCCGAGGGGCACTGTGGCGAGCACGAGCGACCAAGCGAGCTCGAACTCCTTCGCGCGGGCATCGAATGCCGCGCGCACGAGATTGACGAGATCGTTTCGAAAGTAGATGACGACGGCGCTCAACGTGCCGAGGTGGACCGCGACGTCGAATGCGAGGCCCTGGTCGGGCCAGCCGAGCAACGCGGGCACGAGTATCAAATGCCCGGAGCTCGAGATCGGCAAGAACTCGACAATGCCCTGCATCACCGCAAGCACAATGACATGTACGAGATCCACTTGAGCTCCCTGGCCGCGCTGAGCAGCTGCGGATGGTAGCAGTTACGCCAACGGGCGTTTGCGACCCAGCGCGGATTTCTCAGGCCTGTGACTTACGACTTCGTCTCTGACGTTAGTGCACGCGCGTTGAGCTTGTCGGGTGCGCAGTCACCGCAGCCTCTCGGCCAGCGCAAACCGTCAGGCGAGGGCGCGTGCACGATCCCTCGATGGAGCGTAATTCTTCCCGCGAAGGAGAGGTATCGTGCATGGGACCTCGCCCTGCGCGAACGCAGTCCTGCGCGCGGCCGTGCGCAGGATCGCTGTCGAGCTATAGATCCGGGTTAGAGGCGGTTGCGCAAATCCCGGCCCGGCAGCGTCGCTTCGATGCCGCGCGTTGCGAGAAACAACTTGAAGCGCTCGCCCATCTCGCCCGGCAGCATGAGCGTCTTCAGTGCCTGCCCCTGGCGCAGGGACTCTTGCCCTGACACGCTTGCGAGCATGTCGAGCGCGCCACCGTGCATCAGAAATTGTCCTTGCGTCGTGAACGCTGCGATGTCGAGTCCAGCCGACCTGGCTGCGTCCGCGCACGCACTAAAATCCACCCAAGCGCTGATGTCCTGGAGTCCGGGATAGAAGAACGGGTCCTCGTGGGCGCGGTGGCGATAGTGACAGACGAGGGTCCCTCGAGAGCGCGACGCGTGGTAGTACTCGCGCCTAACGAGACCGTAGTCGATCAGCAACATGGCGCCGCGCCGCAGCGGCGCCGCCAGCGCCGCGATCCACGCAGGCAAGCGCGTAGAAATCTCGGAGCGATACCCACTTGGCAACGCGCTCGCGAGGTTCGCCTCGAGCGCGGCGACCGCGGTGCTGAGCGGTTCGCTCACAGGACCATCGGCCCACGCGAGCTGCCCATCCGTCACACTCACGCCGAGCGGAAGTACTTGTGTCTCGCGCTTGACGAACGCGGCCACCGGTAGCGCATCGGCGACCTCGTTGGCCAGGATCGCGCCCTCGAATTTGGTCTCGGGCAGTTCGTCGAGCCAACGGATGTGCCCCTCGTAGGTTGCAAGGCTTTCCCGTTGGCGTTCTCTGAGGTCGCCGCTGAGCTCGAGGATCCAGTAACTGGGCATCGGCCCATCGTCGGCCGCAAGCGTGTCGAGCACAGACTTTGCGAGACTGCCCGTGCCGGCCCCGAGCTCGACAATCACGGGCGACTCCAAATCAGCGAGTACCCCGCGAAGCTGCATTGCGATGACGCGACCAAAGAGTGTCGAGAGCTCGGGCGCAGTGGTGAAATCGCCGTGAGGCCCGAGCTTCTCACTACCGGCGCTGTAGTAACCGAGACCGGGCGCGTAAAGCGCAAGCTCCATGTAGCGCTCGAAATCGAGCCAGCCACCGTTCGCAGCGATCTGCGCGCGGATTTGCTGCGTCAAGCGCTCGCTCATGCTCGCGGCATGCGGGTCGGGCGGCGGTAAAATATCGGGCATGGACGTCAGGGCGGCGGCGCAGATCGGCGACGCGGATAGTGTACCCTTATGCTCCCCCGATCCCGTGTGGAGCCAGCGTGACAACCGACAAGGACCTTTCCGGACAGTGGGCCTTGGTAACGGGCGCGGCGAAACGAATCGGCGCGGCGATTGCGCGCGGTCTGCACGAGGCCGGCGCCAACGTTGCGATCCACTACATGAGCTCTTCCGACGATGCCGAGGCGCTCGTCGCCGAGCTCAACGGCGTTAGGCCCGACTCGGCTTTTGCCGTGCAGGCCGATCTCAGAGACTCGAGCTCAGTCTCTCCTCTCATGGACGCTGTTCTAGCGAAGACCGGCAGACTCGACATCCTCGTCAACAACGCTTCGAGCTTCTACCCCACGCCACTGGCCTCGATCACCGAGGCGCAATGGGACGAGCTCATCGGCAGCAATCTCAAAGCGCCTCTGTTCCTGTGCCAGGCTGCACTGCCCCAGCTCGCCGAGGCACACGGCGTCATCGTCAACCTCGTCGATGTGCACGCACAGCGTCCGCTCAAGAATCATCCCCTCTACGGCATTGCCAAGGCCGGTCTAGCGATGCTGACGCGCTCGCTCGCGAAAGACCTCGGACCAGACATCAGGGTCAACGGTATCGCGCCGGGCGCAATTTTGTGGCCGGAGTCCGGCATGCCTGAGCGCATCCAAGAGAACATCATTCGTGAGATCGCGCTCAAGCGGCCCGGCGACCCGCAGGACATCGCCGCAGCCGTCGTGTTCCTCGTGCGCGATGCACCCTATGTCACCGGTCAGATTCTGGCTGTCGACGGCGGACGCAGCGTCGGCTGGTAGCACTACACCCGGATGGCACCGAGCGGTCGCTGCGCTCGACCGGCCAATTGCCGCCTTGCTAGAACAAACCCGCGTAGCGCTGTCCGGGACTTGCAGAAGCGCTCGGCGGCGGATCAGTCAGATCAGCGTACCCGGCCGGTTTGGACGTCACTGCGCCGACAGGGCAACTACCGTTCTCGACGAGACCGAGCGCGCTCGCTAACGAGGCCTCGAGCGGGTCGCCGATATCGCGCTCGAGCTCGTCGATCGCAGGGCAGTCCACGGGCAGACCGTCGTAAAACTGACCCGCACCGAGTGCGTTGACGGTCTCGAACGTGACCGGCCGAAGCAGAAACCTGCCACCGCAATAACTGAGCGCGTTCTGTCCGACGGGCTTGCCGAACGTCGGTGCCCCGACGAGTCGGACGACGGTGTGTGGCTCAAGCGCGTTGATGACGAGCTCACTCGCTGAGGCCGAGCTGCCTGTCGTGATGAACACGACGTTGTTCAGCAGTGTTAGCGAATTCGTCTGCGTCTCGAAAGTCGTCGTTTGATTGAGCGCGCTCTTGGCGCTGTTGTGCAGCGTCTCGGCCTGCACCTGTCCGGCCGCGATGAACCCGCCGATGAGATTCGTAAGCAGTCGTGCGGTCGACACGAGACCGCCGCCGTTGTAGCGCAGGTCCACGATGAGCGCGGTGACGTTCGCGGCTTGAAACTGCGCAAACAACTGACGAAGCTCTGCGTCCGCCGTGGACACGAACGTCCTAAAGTCTAGATACCCGACGCTCGTTGTCCCCGCTGTGAGTGTCGTTGCCTGCGGCACAGGGTCGAGCGTGACAAGCGCCTTAGTAATGTCGATGTCGAACTCGCTGCTGTCGGCCCGGCGCACACGAAAGCTGCGCTCAACGCCAATCGTGTTCGGCCCGAGCGCAGCGCTGAGTCCCTCCGCCTGCACAATCTCCGCGATCGTTCGTCCATCAATCGTCAGAATCTGCTGTCCACGTGCGAGACCTGCCGACTCAGCCGGCGAGCCCGCGATGACCTGCGTGAGCCGCAGATCCGTATTCATTGGTGAGTCGGCAAACTTCGAGCCGAAACCGAACCCTGCGAACTGACCGCTGCCGAAAAACTGCTGATCGACCTGCGCGGTCGTGATAAAGCTGAAGTTGCGGTCGAAACGATCAGACCGATAGAGCAGAGACGCCAGCAGCGCTTCAGGCGTTGCGAACTGGCTCAGATCGAGGCTCGCGTAGGCCTGTTGCTGCTCGACCTCGTCGTTGAACAGATACCACTCCTGCATGAGATCGGCGACGGTCTGCTTTTGATAGCCTATCGTGCACAGTAAGTCGAAACGGCTCGGCCCAGGGGTGCCACTACTACACCCGGCAAGAACTGCTAGCAGGCCGAGCAAGAAGAACTGCGCCCTGATTCTCAAGCAAAGTCCTCGGTCGTGCGCTCGATCGTTATGCCGACTGTGCGAGAGCCCTCGATCGCCCCTGGTTTTGCGACGGAGACGCGGGTCCACGGGACGTGGAACTCCTCGACGATCACGCGTGCGACCGCCTCGGCCAACGACTCTACGAGCTCGAACTGCGAGTTGCCGACGAAGTCGATGAGCCGCTTGGCGACGTCGCGATAGTTGAGTGTGTCGTTGATCTGATCGTCGCTGGAGGCAGCACGCGCATCGGCCGCCATCTCGAGATCGATGCTGACCTTCTGCGTGATACGGCGCTCCCATTCCCAGATCCCGATGACCGCTTCGATCTCCAGTTCGCGCAAAAATATCTTGTCCATCGTTATACCTCCGCGGCGACAGGTCTGAGATCGTCGAGTGGCCAGCGCGGGCGCGCAACAATTTTCGGCGTGCCACGCTGCGCTTCGCCGAGACGGCGCCACCCCGCATAAGCGATCATGGCACCGTTGTCCGTGCACAAACTCGGCCTAGGGTAATACACGCAAAAGCCGTGCTGCGCGGCTAACGCCTTGAGCCGATCACGCAACGAGCGATTTGCACCGACGCCACCGGCGATGACCAGACGCTCAAGCCCCGTGGCCTCGATCGCGAGTTGGCATTTATTCACTAGCGTGTCGACGACGGCCGCTTGGAACGATGCGGCGACATCGGCCCGCAACGCCTCGGGTAGCCCGTCGCCATTGGACCCGTGACTGTGTTTCTCGACGAGCAGTCGCACAGCCGTTTTCAGCCCGCTGAAGCTCAGATCGAGCCCCTTGTTCTTGAGTGGGCGCGGCAGATCGAACGCCGCGCAATCGCCGTCCTCCGCCAGGGCTGCAAGTGCCGGGCCTCCTGGGTAAGGTAGTTCCAACAAGCGGGCAACTTTGTCGAAGGCCTCCCCGGCGGCATCGTCGAGCGTCGCACCCAGGGTCGTGTAATCGCCGTGTTCGCGCGCATGGACGAGCTGGGAGTGCCCGCCAGAGACGAGCAATGCGAGAAACGGAAACTCCAGCGGCTCATCCTCGAGCATCGCGGCGAGCAAGTGCGCTTCCATGTGATGGACCGGGAGCGCC
>CAJIAZ010000025.1_pt1 | contig 20797 bp, 20 predicted proteins | sample 9199181 | NCBI WGS metagenome assembly CAJIAZ01 (sample SAMEA7708285, study PRJEB35096) | sediment metagenome | biome: marine neritic benthic zone biome [ENVO:01000025]; feature: sediment [ENVO:00002007]; material: shallow marine sediment [ENVO:03000034] sea grass bed [ENVO_01000059] ...
GAAAGCTCATTGACGAGTCCGATCCGGCACGAAGCTATGCCAGCATGGGTCGCGCAGATCAGGAGCTCGTTGACGACACCTTGCGCGTGCTCTCGATCAACTTCTCGTATATCGACGGTCCGCGAGCAGTCACCGAGTACTTCACGGAGCAGGGTCTTCGGCCGTATGCGTACATCGTTTACAACAACCTCGGTGAACTGTACCTAGAGAAGGAGCGTTACCACGACGCCGCGTCCGCCTTCCAGGCGTTTCCGGAGCTCGACACCTATCACGAGAAAGCGCCGTTGCTACAAGCCCAGGTCATCGCCGCCTACCAGAGTGGCGGGTTCGCGGAGCTCGTGCTCGATGCGAAGCGTGAATTTGTTGAGCGCTATGGACCTGACAGTCCGTACTGGGAACGCTACACGTACGATCAACAGCCAGAGGTCGTTGGTCATCTAAAGGCCACGCTCATGGATCTGGCCGCGTATTATCATGCCGACGCGCAGGAATCCGGCAACATCGAGAGTTATCGCTTGGCCGGCCGCTGGTATCGAAACTTCCTTGCTGCGTTCCCGGATGATCCCGATTCCGCTCACACGAATTTCTTGCTGGCCGAAGTGCTGTTCGAAAGCGGTGATTTCCGAGCTGCGGTCGTCGAGTATGAGCGTACGGCGTATGGCTATCCGTTTCATGCCGAGAGCGCTGAAGCGGGCTATGCAGCATTGTTGGCCTATGCCGAGATCGAAGCATCGATCGATGCCTCGGCAAGCGAACCGTGGCGCCGCCAGCAGATTGAGAGCGCGCTTCGATTCGCCGATACGTACCCTGAGCATCTGGAGGCGAACGCGGCGATGACCAACGCGGCGGAACGCCTGTTCGAGCTGAATGAAATCGAACGCGCTCGAGACGTTGGGCGAGCGTTGCTCGCTCGCGAGCCCGCGCCCGAGCGCGAGTTGCAGAGAACGGCGTGGACCGTCGTAGCGCATTCAGAGTTCGATCTGCAGAGCTTTGCTGCTGCGGAGGTTGCCTATCTCGAGCTCATGCGATTTTTTGCTCCAGACGATCCGCAGCGTCCCGAGATCATCGAGAGAATCGCATCGTCGATCTACAAGCAGGGCGAGCAAGCTAGGCTGGCTGGTGACTTCGCCATGTCGGTCGAGCATTTCTTGCGAGTCGCGACGATGACGCCGACATCGTCGATCGTCGCAACCGCTCGCTACGACGCGGCGGCTGATCTTCTGGTCCTCGAGGACTGGCAGCGCGCGGCTGGCGTGCTAGAGGCCTTTCGCGCCGACTATCCCGGGCATGAATATGCGGCCGACGTGACAGCCAAGTTGGCTGTGGCCTACTTGAATTCAGGTAACGCGATCATGGCTGCCGCGGAGTTCGAGCGTATCGCTGACGGCGACGACAGCGCGGAAGTGCGCAAGCAAGCGCTCTGGCAGGCTGCTGAGCTCTATCGTGAAGCCGCCGTGCTAGATCGTGCGGCACAGACACTTGCGCGCTACGTCGAGCGCTACCCACGGCCGTCGCCATTTGCCGTAGAGGCCATGCAACAGCTCGTCGAAATTGCCGAGGAATCCGGCGATTACCCAGCACGCATGCGCTGGCTCGGAGCGATTGTCACGGCCGACGCTCAAGCTGGCGAGGAACGCAATGACCGTACGCGTTATCTCGCTGCGCATGCAGCGTACGAGCTTGCCGTACCTACGCGGGATGCGTTCACGGCTGTGCGACTCGTCGTGCCGTTGCAGGAAAGTCTCGATATTAAGAAGCAGCGCATGGAGGATGCCTTGTCCGCGTTCGGACGCGCAGTCGATTATGGCGTTGCTGAAGTGACGACAGCCGCAACTTACGAGATCGCGGAGCTTTACAACGGTCTCAGTCGAGATCTCTTCGATTCGGAGCGTCCCGAGGATCTCAGTGAGCTCGAGCTCGACCAATACGAGATCCTGCTCGAAGAGCAAGCCTTTCCGTTCGAGGAACAGGCAATCGAGCTACATGAGCTCAACGCAGCGCGCACGGCCGAAGGCATTTACGACGAGGCCGTACGCAAGAGTCTGGATGCGTTGGCGCAACTCATGCCTGTGCGCTACGCAAAAATGGAGCTAGGAGAACCCTATGTTGCTGCGATCCAATAATCGGCCTCGTTCTCGTGTAACGAAAGCTGCGTGGAGGCAGACCGGTGTCGCAGTCGGCATCGCGATACTTTGCCATGGTTGTGGCACATCAGGATCCGTGCGATCAGCCGATGAGACCGCAGAGGCTGAGATGGTGCTCGAGATCATCGTAAGCCCGGCTGCACAGTCAGCCTATGACCGAGCGCTCGAGGCCATGGACAGTGGGGATGCGGTCGAGGCCGAGCTCAGGCTCGAGCAGTTCGTGCTCGAGTATCCCGACTTTCCAGGGGCTTACGTGAATCTCGCGATTATCTATGAGCTCGACGGTCGGTTCGAAGACGCGCACACGGCGCTCGATCGTGCGCTAGCTCTGGAGCCAACACATGCGGTCGCGCATAACCGAATCGGCATTTTGCTGCGCAAGCAAGGCAAATTCGCCGACGCTGAGCAGGCTTATCTGAGCGCGATCGAGAATGACCCGGCCTATGCGCTTGCGCACCACAATCTGGGTGTCTTGCTCGATCTCTATCTTTATCGGCCCGCCGAGGCGTTGAATCACTATCGGCGCTATCAAGACCTGCTCGCCGAGCCCGACGCGGCAGTTGGGCGCTGGATCATCGACCTCGAGCGCCGCGTTGGCGTTGTGGATGAGACGACACGCGTTGCGCAGGAGGACGGCGTATGACTGGACTGCAACTGGCTCGTGTGAGCCTCTTGCTCGCGTGGATCGGCTTTGGCGCGAGCGCGTATGCGCAGCAGACGCAGGCGCAGACGCAGTCGCCGGCGCCTGTCCTAAGCTTGGAAGAAGCCGCCGCGCTCGAACCAGCCGTTCAAGTCGGCGAGACGCCCGGTTCTTACACGCCCGCCGCTCCGGCCAATCCTGCGAGCCCGTCTAGTCCTGGCGCGCCGGCCGCGGCACCGCGGGCAGCGGCTATTTCCGGTGGTGCCAGGGCCATGGACTCGCTCGATCTGGGAACCACGTCAATAACGGGAAACCAAGAATTGCCTAAGGTGCTGTACATCGTTCCTTGGAAGAGATCGGATTTAGGGGATCTCGTCGGTCGGCCTGCCAATACCTTACTCGAGGAAGTGCTGGCGCCGGTGGATCCGGAAGTTTTTGAAAGGCAGCTGGGATATTACGACACGCTGCACGACGAGCATCGAGAGGAGTGAATCCAATGGAAGTCTATTCCACGATCGTAAGTTTTTTTCAGCAGGGCGGGGTGTTCATGTATCCCATCGTCATCGTGCTCGCGCTCGGTCTTGCGATCGCCGCGGAACGCTGGCTTTTCCTGACGGTGACGACCGCCAAGAATAAGGCGCTCTGGAAAAAAATTACGCCCGCGCTGAAGAGCGGTAATTTCTCGGCTGCGGCGCAAATTGCCAGCAAGTCGAAGGCCGCGATTGCGCTGATCATGTCGTACGGCCTCAACCGCGTTCGCTCGGCGCGTCGTCGCGAGGATATAGAGAAGGCCATGGAAGAGAGTCTCATGGAGGTCGTGCCACGGCTCGAAAAGCGCACGCACTATCTTGCGACCTTCGCCAATATCGCGACGCTGCTCGGCCTGCTCGGCACGATCATCGGTCTGATCCGCGCGTTCACGGCCGTCTCCAATGCGAATCCGGCGGAAAAGGCGGATCTATTGTCGGCGAGTATTTCGGTGGCTATGAACACGACGGCGTTCGGTCTCATGGCTGCGATTCCGTTGCTACTCATACACACGCTTTTGCAGACGAAAACGACTGAGATCGTGGACAGTCTCGAGATGGCGTCCGTCAAGTTCCTGAACTCCATCGCTGACCGTTCCGAAGCGAAGTTGTCGTAGGCCCGGAGATACGCGTATGAGCCTGTTGCGCTCGCGAAATCGGCATCGAGAGACCGTGGAGCTCAATATCACGGCCTTTATGAACCTCATGGTCATCCTCGTGCCGTTCCTGTTGATTACTGCGGTCTTCTCGCAGGTATCGATTCTGGAGCTCAATCTGCCGGCTGACGGTACCGAAGCGGCCGAGGCGGCCGAGCCCGAGCTGCAGCTCGAGATTACGATACGCGAGGCTTCAATAGACGTCGGCGATCGCGGCACAGGTCTCCTGGCGGTCATCGAAAACACAGCCGAAGGCTACGATCTCGACGAGCTCGGTAGCTATTTGCAGCAGGTGAAGCAGCGGTTTCCCGACAAAGCCGACGCGACGCTTCTGCTCGAGCCCGAGATCTCCTATCAGACGCTCGTCGCAGTCATGGATCGAGTGCGAGTGATCGAGCAGCTCGACGAGGATGTGAATCAGGTCATGGCTTACGAATTATTTCCGGAGATCGCCATCGGCGACGCGCCGGTGCGCAACTAAGGGACTGAGATCATGCGATCGAGCGGACGCGCGGCACGAATGGATCGGCACCACAAGCGGCACAAACGCAATGTCGCGCTGAACCTCGTATCGCTCATGGACATCTTTACGATTCTCGTTTTCTTTTTGCTCGTTAACTCGAGCGAGGTGCAGACCCTACCCAATGCCAAAGATCTCGAGCTGCCCGAGTCGATCGCCGAGCAACGTCCGCGTGAGACCGTCGTGATCATGGTGACTGACAGCGATTTGCTCGTGCAGGGCCGGTCCGTCGCGCAAATCGCCGACATTACCAGCAGCAACGAGCTCATCATTCCCGAGCTCAAGGCCGAGCTGCAGCGTCAATCCGAGCGCCTGCTGCGCCAGAGCGCGCAGGATGACCCGATGGAGCGCGAGGTGACGATCATGGGGGACAAAGAGATCCCCTACAGCCTACTGAGGCGCGTCATGGCAACAGCCACGGATGCCGACTACGGCCGGCTGTCGTTGGCCGTCGCGCAGACGACCTCAGATCTTCGGCTCGCAGCTTTCAACTCCGCTGGACGCTAATCATCGAGTGACATGAATCAAGCGGTCCCAATTTACCGAGTCTATGAGCTGCCCTGGTCAACCGGTGCAGATCAGGAGCTGCGATTTCACCGCATGGTCTGGCGGGCTGTGGGTGCCGTGCTGGTCTTGAGTCTCGTGATCAGCTTTTTGCCGGTGCCCGAGCGTGACCCGCTTACCGTGCAGGAAATACCCGAGCGTTTCGCAAGGTTCGTTCTCGAGCAACCAGAAACGCCGCCACCGCCGCCGATCGTCGAGCCCGAGCCCGAGCCCGAGCCTGAGCCAGTGCCCGAGGTTGAGCCAGAGCCCGAGCAGCTCGTGGAGACACCCGCGCCGGAGCCCGAGCCTGTCATAGAGCCCGAGCCGATTGTCGTGGAGCCGGAAGTCGACGTCACCGAGCAGGCGCGTGAGCGTGCGGCCGTGGCGGGCCTGTTACCGTTTGCCGAGGATCTCGCGGCGCTCAGGACCAACGATACGCTCGATCGGCTCGATCAGAGCGGTGACATCACGGGGGCCGTCGAGGGAGAGGCGCCCGTCGTGGAACGCTCGCTGATTACCTCTCGTGCGGGCAGCGGCAGCTCGGGAATCAACACGGCCGAGCTGAGTCGAGGCACGGGCGGACAAGGTCTCGCCGGGCGTGCGACGACGCAAATCGAGAGTCCGATCGAGAGTCTTGGGCCGGCTGGTGGCGACGTGTCGCGTGCCGGTGTCAGTGATTTGCCCTCGCGCAGCCGTGAGGAAATCGAGCTCGTGTTCGACCGTAACAAGGGCGCGATAATCGCGATCTACAATCGCGCACTACGCCAGAATCCGGCACTTGTCGGTAAGGTCGTTCTGGAGCTTACGATCGAGCCCGACGGGCGCGTGAGTGACTGCTCAGTCGTCTCCTCCGAGCTCGGCGACCCCGACCTCGAGCGACGGCTCGTGCAACGCGTGCTGTTGTTCCAATTCGAAGCTAAGGACGTCGAGCGAATTACGACGACCAAGCCAATCGACTTCTTCCCAGCGTAGCGGCCGACATCTTGATTACCATGCTTCGCGGCGAAGATGCCGCGTAGTGGGTGTTCGCGCCGCAGTCCTTCAGTAGCAACAGACCCGCAGCGGTGGCTGTCCGTGCTGCGCGCTCGTTGCTTCTTCGCGGGGTGCAGCAAGTCGTGATACTGTTGTGTCAAGACCTCAACGCCGTTCGAAGCACCATGTTAGAAGCTATGAACCGTAGACAATTCCTGGCCCGCAGCGCGGCCATCGCTGCTTCCACGACACTGCCGATCACACCCTTCGCGCAGGAATCGATGATCACGCGCGAAATCCCAGGTACGGGCGAGCGATTACCTGTCATTGGGCTCGGCGCACCGGATATCTTCATCAATTGGCCGCCGGAAGGTAAAGAGCTACCGAGGTCCGTGCTTCAGGCTATGGTCGATTGCGGCGGCAGGCTTCTCGATACGCCCGCGTTTTTTCGGCCAAACGTCCCCGTCGTCGGCGAGCTTCTGACTGAGATGGGCTTGCAGGATCAGCTGTTCCTGTCCGGAAAGATCACCGTTAACACGAAGCAAGCCGGCATCGAGCATCTCGAGAAAACGGTTGCGAACTTGAACAAGCGACCCATGGATCTCTTGTTGATTCACAACATGCGCAACGTCGACGAGCATTGGGCGACGCTGAGGGATTGGAAGGAAGCTGGACGAGTTCGTTATATCGGCGTCAGCCTGACGAGAAATAGCGACTACGTGGAGATGGATCGGTTCATGAGAACCGAGAGGCCGGACTTCATCATGACAGGTTACTCGATCCATCATCCCCTGGCCGCCGAGACGACGTTGCCGCTGGCCGCCGATCTCGGGATCGCTGTCCTGATCGTCGAGGCTTTCAAGGCGACTGAGGACGGCGGTATTTTTCCGATCGTGGCCGGCAAGGCTCTACCCGAATGGGCCGCTGACTTCGATATCGAGAGCTGGGCGCAGTATTCGCTGAAATACATTCTTTCGAACCCGGCCGTGACGGGGATCGTCACCGAGACGCGTCAGGTCCGCCACGTCATCGACAATATGCGCGGTGGCTACGGACGACTGCCAGACGAAGCGACGCGTCGGCGGATGAGCGACTATATCTTGTCGATCTAGGGCCTCCCTCTAGGCGCGGCACCGAATCTACCTAAACTGCGACCGTCGGGACCCCCGGCGGCTAAGGCGTGCGCGCGTCCTGCGCGCGGCCTTCAGGCTAGATGCACGACCCTCGGCGAGCGGGTAATATCGAGGCGACGGGCGGGCACGTCCTAGGCAGGCCTAAAGATCGAATCCAGGCTCTGTCGATCCAGCCGCCCGGGGGGATTACGCATGAAAGACTCACATGATCCAGAGGTTTCTCGGCGCGAGTTCATAGGCGGCACGGGTGCGGCGATCGTCGCCGTGAACGCGACGTCCGTGAAGGCGCAGGAATCTCAGCCGGATGCCGCCGAAGCGCGGGCGCTCGAACAGGTGCCGCGTACGCCCATCGCCTTGACCGTCAACGGCACTGAGCATCGCGTCGAGGTCGAGGACCGGTGGACGCTGACCGAACTGCTGCGCGATCACTTAGGGTTAACGGGAACGCGCATCGGCTGCAATCGTGGCGAATGCGGATCGTGCACGGTGATCGTAGACGGCGAGCCCGTCTACTCGTGTAGCACGCTTGCCGTGTGGACTGATGGCCGTAACGTTCAAACCGTGGAGGGTCTTGAAGAGAACGGCCAGGTTACCGATCTTCAGCAGGCCTTCATCGACCACAATGCGCCCCAGTGCGGATTCTGCACGTCCGGTCAGCTCATGAGCGCGACGGCATTGCTAGCGCGCAACGCAAGCCCGACAGCGCAGGAGATTCGCGAGGCGCTTGCCGGTAATCTCTGCCGCTGCTCGAACTACAACGCGATCGTCGAAGCGGTACAGGCGGCAGTGAAGATTGGAGGTGCGTGATGGCTGTCGATCCCATGAACACTGTTGGCCAGAACACACCACGTATCGATGCCTACGAGCGCGTGACAGGTCAAGCGACCTACACGCGCGACATCAAATTGCCGGGTATGCTCTACGCACGCGTGTTACGCAGCACCGTCCCGCACGCGATGATCCGGCGCATCGATACCTCCAAAGCAGAGGCACTGCCTGGCGTGCGGGCCGTCATTACGCACGAGACGCACAAGATCCCCTACGGCTCAGGCTCTATATCGGGTGGGCGCCAGTACAGCGACGCGCACAAGGACATCACGACGCGCTTGCGCTACACGTTCAATGAGCATGTCCGTTACGTCGGAGAGCCCGTCGCTGCCGTGGCGGCCGTGAACCGACACATCGCCGAGGAGGCGTTGGGGCTCATCGACATCGATTACGAGGAGTTGCCTTTCGTCGTCGACGTTGAAGAGGCGCTCGAGCCCGGTGCGCCTGAGATCTGGTCCGACGGCAACATCGGCCACGACTCCGAAAACCGTCAGCAGCCGATCGGCGGGCGAACGGGTGACCTCGAGGGCGGTTTCGCCGAGGCCGATCAGATCTTCGAGGACCGCTTCACGACACAGTTCGTTCAGGATGCGCAGATGGAGCCGCGCAGCGCGCTTGCGCATTGGGAGGGTGACAAGCTCATCCTGCACACGCCGACGCAGGGCGTATCCAACTGCCGCCACGACACCGCGCGGGACTTAGGACTCGAAGACCATCAAGTTCAGGTTGTGTGCAAGTACATGGGCGGCGGTTTCGGCGATAAGAACGGTAACTACTACTTCGATCTGATCGCCGCGGCGTTTGCCAGAGATCTCGGCGTGCCCGTCATGGTCGAGCTCTCGCGTAAGGACGACTGGCTCGCGACGCATGGTCGCTGGCACACCGTGCAGGACTATCGCGTGGGTGTGAAGGATGATGGCACGGTCACTGCGATCCAGCTCAACGGCCTGAGCGGTATGGGCGCCTACCTGAGGCGCTCCGGCAACGTCGCCGGCATGGACGTCTATGCCTGTGAGAACACGGAGAAATCGATTCTGCCCGTGCATACGAACCGCGTCGTTTCAGGCAATTTCCGTGCGCCGACTTACCCGCAGGGCTACTTCGGGATCGAATCGATGATGGACGAAGTGGCCTACAAGCTCGGAATGGATCCGGTGCAGTTCGCACTCAAGAACATGGTCCGGCCGACCGAGACCAAGCAGTTCACCAACTACACTCTCGATCAATGTATCGAGCAGGGCGCTGAGCTCTTCGATTGGGCAAACCGCTGGAATCCGGAGCCGGGCTCGGACGAGGGCCCGATTAAGCGCGGCGCCGGCATGGCATTCATGATGTTCAATGCACGGCTTGGTACGAGCAGCGCGATCTTGCGCGTGAACGCTGAAGGTCGTTATACGGTCTACGTCGGCGTCACCGATATCGGCCCGGGCGCGAAGACGACGATGTCGATGCTCGCGGCCGAAGAGCTCGGCGTGCCATTGTCCGATGTCGACATTGTCTGGGGCGACTCCGACCGTTGCCCGTATTCGGTCGGGGAGTCCGGTAGTCGGTGCACGATGATGACGGGCTACGCCGTCGTCGAGGCAGCGCGTGATTTGAAGCGCCAGATCGCCGAGCGCGGCATGCCTCAGGGCGATGGCGTTCTGATCGCATCTGCAACGCCGGCGCCGAGCACGGGCGGGAAACTGCGTGAAGGATTCGGCGCCCACTTCGTAGAGGTCGAGGTCGACACGCATCTCGGTGATGTGCGGGTGACGAAATACGTCACCGTGCACGAGTCCGGTCGCATCTTGAATCCGCTACCGGCACTGGATCAGATTCGAGGCGCTGTGATTCAAGGCATCGGTCAAGCGCTGACCGAGGATCTGCGTTACGACGCCCGAATCGGTCATCCGTTGACGAGCGGCTACTATTGGGGACGGCATCTGACACACCTCGACGTGCCGCAGATCGAGAACGTTTTCATCGAAACTGATGACGGTCTCGGTCCATACGGCGCGAAAACGGTTGGCGAGTCCGGCATCATCATTGCGCCGGTTGCCGTCGCCAACGCTGTCTACAACGCGATCGGTCACCGCATGCGCGATTTACCGATTACGCGCGATAAGATACTGGAGGTGGTTGCATGAAAACCTTCGCGAACCACAATCCCGGAAGCGTCGAGGAGGCCGTGACAATTGCGCAGGCCGCAATTCGCGATGGCATGTCCGTCTCGTTCGCGGCTGGTGGGACGGATCTGCTGCAGCTCGTTAAAGATCGAATTCCGAATAGACCCGGTGCCGGCGCCCCGGACGTGCTCGTCAATCTAAAGAGCATTTCGGGTATCGATGGAATTGCCGTTAATGCTCAGGGCGGCCTGACGATCGGCGGGCTCGCACGGCTGTCCGAGCTCAGCGCGAGTTCTGTCATTCGGGAACGCTATTCCTCACTGGCCGAGGCAGCTGAGCAGGTTGCGTCGCCGCAGATCCGCAATAAAGGCACCCTAGCAGGCAACGTCTGTCAAAGGCCGTGGTGCTGGTATTTCCGCAACGGCTTCGAATGCTACAAGGCTGGCGGCAATCAGTGTTTTTCGATCGCCGGCGAAAACCAGTTGCATGCGATCTTCGGCGGGGGGCCGAGTTTCATTGTTCATCCGTCGGATATCGCGCCTGCGCTCGTCGCGTTCGATGCGACGTTTCACATTGCGGGACCGGATGGGGAGCGAACGCTCTCCGCGGCGGATTTCTTCGTGCTGCCGCGCGACGATGCAGGGCACGAAAACGTGCTCGGTGATAGCGAGGTCCTCGTCTCGGTCAACGTGCCTGTCGCAGAAACTCGCTTACGCAGCGGTTATCACAAGGTGATGGATCGGGAAACGTGGACGCATGCCGTCGCAAGCGCCGCGGTCGCGCTCGAGATCGAAGCCGGCGTGTGTCGCTCGGCGCGGATCGTGTTGGGTGGCGTGGCGCCCATTCCTTGGCGCGTCCAGGCTGCCGAAGCGCTACTCGTCGGCGAGCGCATTACGCCCGAGCTCGCAGATGCCGTCGGTGTGGCGGCCGTCGCCGAGGCACAGCCGCTGTCCAAGAACGCGTACAAGGTTCCGCTGACACGCAGGCTCGTCGAGCGTACGGTGCTTGCAGTCTCAGGAGGCGCATAGGTCGTGGCCTACCGGCAATTGACAGTCCAACAGACGAAGGTCACCGCGCCGCTGAGCCGCCGCGATTTTTTGCGGTTGCGCGTCAGTCAGGGCAGGCGCGTGCTCGAGTTGTCCTGTGAGAGACTCTACATGCGCTATACCGACGCCCGTTCGGATGCCGCGCGGCGGCAGGTTTCCAATCACGATGACTTCATTGGTGGCAGTCGGCCGGCGGGCGGCTTTGAGGTGCCGACGGCGACCGAGCTCTTCGATGAGCTCGAGCGTCAACTCGCCGAAGCTGATGAGCTGCGCGTGCTCGAGCCGGACTGGCTAAACGGCGGCACATTCGGCCGCGAAGTTGGGGCCCGCGTTGACACGTTCGAGCAGGGGGGTGGAGAGGTTCAGTACGGGAGCTTCTCGCCGTCACCGACGTCTCGATACGGCGAGCGCGACACATGAGTGAAACATTAAGCGCGCAATTCGCGTTTCCCCTCTTTCGGCTCGGGCTTGCGGCTCTAGTCGTACTCGTGCTATCGGCCTGCACATTGGGGATCGCGGGTGCGCAAAGCTCGGCCGACGCCGCACTCGAGGCGCGGGTCACGGCGGCAATCGAGAACGCATCCGATTTGCCGGACGGGACGCTTGCTGTCGATGCGAGTGACGGTGTCGTCAGGATCTCAGGTTCGGTCGCTTGCGAGGACTGCGGCGGCATGCTGACGCCTGGAGGCGTCCAGACCATTCAACAGAGCCTCGGCGCCGTCGTGCGCGCCGTGCCGGGCGTAGAGCGCGTCGAGTTCGAACTCGCGTACGAGCCATAGATGCGGCATCGGTCTATGCACCGCATTGATGCTTGCGAAATTCTTGGGGGAATCATATGAACATTTCTAGCCAATCACTGTATTCAATCGCCACAGTTTCGTTCGCGTTCTGCCTATCGTCTGTCGCAAGCGCGCAGACTTCGGCTTTCCTCAAAACGACGCAGACCTTCGCGGATGACGCCCGAGGGTTCTGTCTCGATCTGCCGGGCGCGCCACCCAATATGGATTTCAGTCGGCCCATTCAGTCACATTCGTGCAAGTACGGTGTCGAGTCGTCGGACTTGATCTACGAGATGCTCGCGACAGGCCAGCTGCGCGCGCCGGCCTTTGACGTCTGTATCGCTGCCGAGCGTATCGCTGCCGGTAGCTCGCTTTATGCGCGCGCATGCGCCGATGACCCCGAGCAGACTTGGTCGCGGGGTGCCGACGGCGAGATTCATCCGGCCTCGCGGACCGACTTGTGTGTGACGCTGAACAGCGACTATCGTCTTGCAGGCACGCCGGCATGGATCACGCCTGTATTTCACGCTCGGGATGTCTCGTTGGAGGCTTGCTCGAGCGCGGCGCTCGCACGTCAGCAGTTTCGTCCGGGCATGCCGGACGAGCTGTCTTCGAGCTTTGTTGCCACGCCCGGACAGCAAATGCCCGAGCATCTGGCGAGCGCGGTTCGCGAGATTGTCTCGCGCGGCGCCGGTGCGCAGGAGACCGCGCGCCTTTACGCGAACGAGCCGCGCGTTTATGAGTCAGACGAAATCGAGGTTTCCGGAGATATTGCCTACGGTTCACATGAGCGACATCGACTTGACGTGCATACGAGCACAGTGCGTCGCAGTAGCGCACCTGTGCCCGTTGTCGTCTACGTTCACGGCGGGGGCTTCGTGCGCGGTAACCGGCACTCGAGCCGCAACGTCTCCGATTATTTTGCGAGTCTCGGTCTCGTCGGTGTCAATATTACGTACCGCCTCGCCCCCGAATCCAAGTGGCCAGCCGGTTCACAGGATGTCGCAAGCGCCATCGACTGGGTCAGGGAGAACATCGCAGACTACGGTGGCGACCCGAACCAGATCTATGTGATTGGAAAATCAGCCGGTGCGTTCCATGTCGCGGAGTTCGCGCTGCGCCCCAGTGTTGCAGGCGATGATGGTCCAGCCGTCGCCGGTGTCGTGCTTGTCTCTGGGACGTATGTGGCTGATACGAATAACGCATCGCAGGGACGTATCGATTACTTCGGCGAGGATCTGTCGCGTTGGTCCGATATATCCGTGCTCGGCAATATCGAGCGCACGGAGATCCCATTCCTGTTGAGCATCTCCGACTTCGATAGTGACAGGACCAAGGCTTCGTTTGCCGAGCTCGCACGCACGCTAACGGTCGATTACCGACGTATGCCACGCGTTGTGCAGCTCTCCGGGCATGATCACTACGCGCCGAACCCGAGTATCGGTACGGTCGACACGCAGTTGAGCTCGGAGATTCTGCATCTAATTCGCACAACGTCGGGCGGCTATCAGCCCATGAGCGCAACGCAGTATTAAGCGCTTCGAATGCGGTTAACGACCGTCTGTTTCGCGCTCACCGCGGTTCCCGTGTTCGTGAATGCGCATCACTCGAATGCCGAGTACGACCGCAATGCGATTCAGGAGATCGAGGGGGAGCTCACTGAGGTGCGCTGGCGTAACCCCCACGTGCGATTCACGGTCAGGGCGCCTGATGCGGACGGACAACTTCAAGATTGGGAGCTGGAGACGTCCACGGTCTATGTGCTCGGTCGACTCGGACTCGACGGTAGCCGTTTCCCGGTATCGGGAACCGTGCGTGCCGCGGGTTGGGCCTCGCGGACGCGGCCGGCAATGCGCGTGACAAACATGCTGCTGCCGAACGGTACGGAGGTCTTGCTGGCGGGTGCTGAGAGGAATCGTTGGTCGGACGAGTATGCAGGTGAGCTCGTCAACGCGCGCGCGAATCGGGCCGAGCTCGATCTGTTTCGTATTTGGAGTGCCGAGGATCCCGGAACGTTCGGACGGACGATCGAGCAGAGTGAAATCCTGCTGACCACGACCGGCGAAGCGAACATGGACGGCGGCGTAGCGTTCGATCCCTGTGCACCGCAGGGTATGCCGACCCTGATGTACAACCCCCTGCCGATCGAGTTCGTAGAGCGTGGCGATACGATCGAGCTGCGGATGACGGCTTTCGGGGTCGTTCGCACGATTCACATGACAGACGAGACAGATGAGACGATAGTTGCGCCATCCGATCTCGGTTACTCGGTCGGTCGTCGCGTTGGCGATACGCTCGAGGTTCGCACCACGCGTCTGAGCTGGCCGTACTTCGACGACAACGGGACGCCGCAGTCGGAGCATGTCGAGCTGCGCGAGCAATTCTCTCTCGTCGATAACAAGAGCAGACTCGCTTACGACCTCACCGTTATCGATCCGGAATCGTTCGTCGAGCCCATCACGGCGAGCTGGGAGTGGGTGGATATCGGTGAGGAGACGCTCGGCATCAACCGATGCGACTGAGTGCTGGAGGGGCTGTAAGCCGCGCGGCGGGTCCTGAGCTAAACCTAAGACTCTGAGACCGAGTCCAACCGCTGACCCGACGGCTGAGTCCTCACGTCCGTCCCCGAGCCGCCGCCCTTGAAGGCAGCCGTCGAATTGTGGTCGAATCGAACGTCGAAACGACGGGGGATAACGTGTTATTTCGATTACTAACTGTGTTGTCGCTTTTCGCCGGCTCTGTATCAGCGCAGACACTGCCGCGCACAGCTGACGGCAAGCCCGATCTGCAAGGCATCTGGCGCGCCGCGAACCGAGCGTCCTACGACCTTGAGAGCCACGCAGCCCGACACGACATGCCAGCCGGTCACAGCGTCGTGGACGGCGGCAAGATTCCGTACCAGCCCTGGGCGGCGGAGCGCAAACAGCAAAACTTTGCCAGTCGCGCCACGGCGGATCCGTTTGCAAGCTGTTACCTCCCAGGCGTGCCGAGAGTCATGAGCCTCGAGTTCCCGTTTCAGATTTTTCAGACTGCCGAGCACATTGCGCTGACATTCGAGTGGCAGCAAACCTATCGGCTCATCTATACGAATGGTGAGCCGCCGATGTATGCCGGTATCGAATCGTGGATGGGTAATTCGCGCGGTCGCTGGGAGGACGACGTTCTCGTCGTAGAGGTCACGGACCAGAATGACCGCACGTGGCTGGATGCGGCCGGGAATTTTCATAGCAACGCGTTGCACGTGACGGAGCGATACAGCCTGCGCGATGCGAACACGATCGACTACGAGGCGACGATCGAGGATCCAGAAATCTTTACGCGCCCATGGACGATGCGCCTCGTGCTCACGCGTCAGACACACATGGATCGCCTTCTCGAGTACCAGTGTCAGGCAGTCAAGGAGGAGGCCAACGGCGCGTTCGAGCGCGACGATCGGACATGGTATCCGGCCTCGATTCCCGAAGAGAACGAACCTTTCGACTACGAGGCGACCGCCGACATTGCGCTGCCGGAAGTATCGTCCGATATACCGCGGCTCCACGACGGTACACCGAACATCACTGGCTATTTCATGGCTGACGCCGGCGGTGCGAATTACGGACTAGAGCCACGCGAAAGGCAGCCGCTTCTGCCAGCGAGTCGCGGCCAGATCATCGATCCTGCTGACGGCGTCATGCCGTATCAAGATTGGGCGCGCGCAGAGAGAATCGATCGTGCGATGCCGTATCGTGGCTACGACGATCCTACAGCGCACTGTTTCGTTGCAGGTGTTCCTCGCTCGCACTACGTGCCTGCGCCATTCTTCATACTGCAGCCGCCCGGTTACGTTGTGGTGTTACACGAGCGTATGGCTTGGCGCCGGATAGCGTTAGATGGCCGAGATCATTTACCCGAGCACGTTCGACTGTGGCAGGGGAGCTCGGTCGGGCGCTGGGAAGGTGATTCCCTTATCGTCGAGTCGCGTAACTTCAACGGCAAAGCATGGCTCAACGAGGTCGGTGATGTCGTAAGTCACATGCAAACCGTTGTAGAGTCCTTCACGCCCGTGAGCCCTACACAGATTATCTACCGCGCGACAGTGACAGATCCGATTCCATATTCGCGGCCATGGACGATGGAAGTGCCGTTCAACCGTGACGATCAGGAGCTGCTCGAGGTTGCCTGTCTCGAGGACAACAACGATCTGCAGCACCTAAAGGATGTGCGCGACGAGCATCGCGCAATGCAGAATCAGGGAGGTTGATGCTATGACTCGATCTATGAGAACCGCGCTTGTGATTACGGGTCTCGCAACAAGTGTCTATGTTGCGGCTACCGCCTCGGCACACCATGCGTTCGCCGCTGAGTTCGATCGGGATAGTCCCGTGCAGCTGACTGGCACGGTTACCGAGATGCGCTGGGCCAATCCGCATGCTTGGATTTATATCGACGTCGAAGGCGAGGACGGCAGCGTCGTCAACTGGGCGCTCGAGACGCGTGCGGCTAACAATCTAATTCGCCTAGGCTGGCGGCCCGCGGACGTACCGGTCGGTGCAGTGCTCGTCATAGAGGGTTTTCGGGCGCGCAACGGCAGCCCGACGGCCAGCATCGCATCGGTGACTTTCGAGAACGGTCGCAGATTGTTTGCGGGCCCCCCCGACGGACCCGCACAGAATTGAGCTAGACGCGCTCCCGTCTAGCGATGTTCCCCGTGAACGCAGGCGTCTAGGGCGCTACTGCTCGATTTCGCTGCAAGAGGAGCCAAACGCGAAGCAGCTATAGCAGCGGTGGTGGTGCAGCATGATTCGCTTGTCGAGGCTTTCGGCGAGCGTGCCGCCGAGATCGTAGCTCTCGTCATCATCCACGAGCGTGCAGGCATAGACCCGCATGTGGCCATTTTTCTTGATGACCATTTTGGAGAACGCGCACATGAAGGCGCGGCGCGTTTCCTCAGTGTGATAGGCCGTCATGCAGTGCTCGGTTATGTGCGGTACGTCCGGATGCGCGCCCGGCGTCAGAAAGTCGGGGAACGGAACGATTGTCATATCGGTGGGCAGATCATGCTGCGCGAAAAGCGCGCGGAAGTCTGCATCGACGGTCTGTGTATCCTCGTCCTTGTCCATTTGGCGGGCGACCGACACTTTGAAGCCGCGCGCGTGCAGTGCCCGTAGACCCTGCCAGGACTTGGCGAAACTGCCGGTACCACGCCCTTCGTCGTGGCGTGTCTCATCCGGGTAGTCGATGCTGATTCGAAACGCGATCGGCTGGGGCCGCGCGATGAGCGTTTCGATTTGGTGAAGTCGTTTGAGAACGGGGTCTGTGCCGTTGGTCAAGACGAGGCACGGCCGGAACGTCGCTGCGTAAGCAAGGATATTGATGAAATCCTTGACGATAAACGGCTCACCGCCCGTGAACGAGAACTGCTCGACACCGATCGCAACAGCTTCATCGATTAGCGGTCGGGCGTCGCTCAACTTCATCCGGTCGAGACGGTTGTCACCGGGCTTGGAGCCCTCCAGGCAAAACGGGCAGCTCAGATTGCAGGCAGTGCCCGTATGAAACCATAGCTCGCGGAGCGCGTGCGGATCGATGTAGCCGCGCGGCTCTCCGGCTGGTGTTTTCACGAGCGTGTCCGGGCGCGCGTTCATGCGTGGCGATCTTGTCGCAGCTGCGCCAACGTGCGGTAGCGTGAGGCGAGGCGAGCGGGTGAGATGCCCAGCGCATGGCCTAGCGCGAGCAGACGGTTCATGACTGAGCGATACCACCAACCCTCATGCTCCCAGCGCCGCGGTGCGACTCCGATTGCGGTGCTCAGCGCTCGAATGCGGCCGCGCGATCTGAGCCGTTTGATCAGCCTGACCTCCTCGAACAGGGGCTCGTGCGGGAAGCCGCCGCAATCGAGATAGGCTTCGCGGCTGACCCACAAGCCCTGGTCGCCGTAAGGCATGCCCCCTAGGTGAATCCGTAGGCGCACGAGTCGCTCGATGAGCGTCTTCTGCCACGTGCGTGGACCGGTGAACTCGAACCGGAAGTAACCGGCTTCGTCAGCGTTCGCGCGCGCCGTTGCAACGTCGGTCAGGCTGGTGCTAGACGGCACGGAATCAGCGTGTACGAACCAGAGCGTATCCGCTGACGCTGCGCGCGCGCCGTCATCGAGCTGCTTGCCCCGGCACGCGTCGCAGCGCACGTAGCGGCATCGATGTTGACGCGACAATGCAGCGACACCGTCGTCGTCGCTCCCTGCGGCAACGATGATCTCGATCGGCTGTGACTCCCAACTGCGAAGCCTATGCAGCAACTCGCGCAACGACTGCGTGTCGTCGAGCACAGGGATAATGATCGCGATGTTGCTCGTTCTCATCAGTGGACCAGTCTCAGCCAGGTCTGCATGAGTCGTTTGATCGTAGGCGTCAAGCGTGTTCGATTGTAGTCGTCGGAGAGCCGCCGAAGATATTCTGAGCGTGTGGGATAAGGGTAAACGGCCTTTCCGACATCGCCGATTCTCAAGCCATTGCTCATGGCAAGGCAGATCGGCACGATGAGCTCACCGGCGCCCTCAGCGACGACCGTCGCGCCGAGAATGTCGCCGCGCTTCGGTGCGATCAGCAGCGCCGCGTAGCTGTCTTCGTCCCCAGCCGCACGCCCGCGATCGAGATCCCCGAATCGAACCATATACCGCTCGAACTGCGTGCCGTCTCGTTCGAGCTCGGCAGCGGATCTGCCGACGTGGGCGAGCTCGGGGTCCGTATAGGTGCAGTGCGGAATTACGAGGCGGCTCGTGCGTGCCGTCGGCGCGAACAAGGCATTTTGAATCACGATGCGTGCGTGCGCGTCGGCATGGTGGGTGAACTGAAGTCTGGAGCAGACGTCGCCAGCCGCGTAAATTCTCGAGTTCGTTGTTCGCAAGCGAGCATCGACGCGGATCAGGCCTTGCTCCGTCAGATCGACGCCAGCGGCACTGAGGTTCAGATTTTCCGTGTTTGCTCTGCGACCTGCGGCAACGAGCATACGATCGACATCTAGCTCGGTGTCGTCGTAGACGATCCGCGTGCCATCTCCAGTTCGGTCCACGCGCGAGACGTCTGCGCCAAGATGAAGCGTCACGCCGCTCGTAACCAGTGACTTTGACACGGCGGCGGCAGCATCCGCTTCCTCGTTCGGAAGCACGCGATCGGCGACATCGAACAGGTGCACCGACACGTTCAGTCGCGCTAACGCCTGTCCGAGCTCACAACCGATCGGTCCCGCGCCAACAATGGCGATGCTTCTCGGCGCGTGGTTCAGGTCGAATACTGTTTCGTTGGTTAGAGGCCTGGACTCCTCGAGTCCAGGAATTCCCGGCAGAGCCGCTCGCGCGCCTGTTGCGACGACGACTCGCCGAGCCGAAAGCCTCTGGTTGTCGACCTCGACCGTTGAGCCGTCAACGAATCTTGCCTCGCCGAGAAAGACATCGATGCCGTGTTCTGTGTAACGCTGGACCGAGTCGTGTGCGGCAATGCCCGCACGAACTTCTCGCATCCAAGCGAACGCGGCTTCAAAGCGCCCTTCGCCTGAATGGCGCTTTGTATACTCGAGCAACGCTTTGGAAGGCACGCAACCGACGTTCAAGCAGTCGCCGCCCATAGCATGGCGTTCGACGAGCGCAACGCGCGCGCCGAGACCGGCCGCGCCGATCGCGCAAATCAGGCCGGCTGGGCCGGCGCCGATAACAACGAGGTGATACCGTGATCTCGCTCGAGGATTGACGTGGTCCTCGGGAAAGACGAGCGATCGCCACAGCGCATCGTGACTGTCGCCCGGATAGCCGTTTACTGAGCTTGCATCGCTCATTGCTTTTCGGCTTCCTCATGGAGCTCGCGCTCTAGATGCTGGCCGAGGACTCTCGTCGCTTTTCGCGTGATGAATGCGATCAGCACAACGGTTGCGGCCAGGCCTGCGAACAGCGCCACGCGACCCGCTAAACCCGTGTCGAGGTCGCCGCCGATGAGCTGACCCAAATCGCTCGCGGCTGTTCCTATGTATACGTAGAGTACAGTGACCGGCAACATGCCGATCCACGTTGCAAGCGCGTAGTCTCGGAAGCGCACGGCTGTCAACGATAGGCCGTAGTTGATCAGGTTGAACGGAAATACCGGCGAGAGGCGTACCAGAAAGACAATCACAAAGCCCTCGTGTTGCGTTGCTAGATCCAGTGCCTTAAAGCCGGAGTGTTTCTCGATACGTTTCGCGACCCAGTCACGGGCGAAGTAACGGCCGATCAGAAACGCGCCGCAGGCACCCAATGTGCTCCCAGCAGAGACGAGCGCGACACCGAAAGGCAGGCCGAACACGAAACCGGCCGCAAGCGTCAGAATAAACGCTGGCATCAACAACACCGTCGAACACACGTACGTGATGACGAACACGGCCCAGGCGAAGGTGCGGTGCTCTTCGATCCACACGATCGCGAGTCCGAGCCATTCGGTCAGCGGCAGCCATCTGAGTGCTAGCACGAGCGCGCCAAGCGCTACTACGAGCAGAACGACCGTAAGACCTCGTCTCACGAGATCACTGCCTCGAGATCATCGCTGGCTCGTAGACAGTCAACGAGCGCTCGTCGTGCCGCCCGATCATCGTTGACCAGCCCTTCTCGCGCTATCGTGAGATCCTCGATCGTGTCGACATCCGCAAGCGTCTCGAGAGTTGCGATAGACCAGTTGTCTTCAAGCAGTCGAGCGCACAGTTCTGCGCGCAGTTCAGATGTGCTCCAGGCGAGGTCGCCGAGCGATGGCCATGGCCGGCGCGCGCCCATGAGCACGACGCCGCCATCCTTTGCGGGGCCGATGACAGCATCGTTGCTCTCGAGTGCTCGATTGGCACGCGAAAGATATTCAGCATCGAGTGCTGGGCAGTCGGCACCGATGTAGATCAGCTGCCCGCGGC
>CAJIAZ010000051.1_pt1 | contig 20520 bp, 18 predicted proteins | sample 9199181 | NCBI WGS metagenome assembly CAJIAZ01 (sample SAMEA7708285, study PRJEB35096) | sediment metagenome | biome: marine neritic benthic zone biome [ENVO:01000025]; feature: sediment [ENVO:00002007]; material: shallow marine sediment [ENVO:03000034] sea grass bed [ENVO_01000059] ...
ACCGTCATGCATGAAGACAATCTCCACCTCTGGCAGCACTCGCACGCGTTTGGGCAAGACGTCCGAAGACCCGGAGAGACACGCACGCTCATTGTCATCGGCATAACGACAGTCATGATGGTCGTTGAAATTGCCGCGGGCATCGCGTTCGGCTCCATGGCGCTTCTGGCTGATGGCCTACACATGGCATCGCATACTGCTGCTCTGACGATCAATGCATTCGCCTATGTCTACGCCCGCCGTAATGCCCATAACGCGCTGTTCAGCTTCGGTACTGGCAAGGTCAATACGCTCGGCGGCTATACCGGTGCAGTTTTGCTCGCCGGTTTTGCACTGCTCATGGTTTGGGAGAGCACCGTTCGTCTGATTGCACCGGTCGAGATCGCCTTCAATCAGGCGATCTTCGTTGCCGTCTTGGGCCTGATCGTCAACGGCGCATCGGTTCTGATTCTGGGACACCACCACCCAGAGCACGCGCAGGACTTGCCCGAGCAGTTCGACGCACATGCGCATTCCCATGACCACGCCGATGATCACGGGCAAGAAGCGGGGCATGTGTACCATCATCACGATCACAACCTCGTCGCGGCGTACCTTCACGTCCTCGCCGATGCGCTGACGTCCTTACTCGCGATTTTTGCGCTTCTCGGCGCTAAGTATTTTGGACTCCTATGGGCGGACCCGCTGATGGGCTTCGTCGGTGCCGTGCTGGTGGGTAGGTGGTCACTGAGCCTTCTGCACAGCACATCCACGGTCCTCTTGGATCGTGAAGGTCCGGAGACGATTCGCGACGCGATCAGAAGGCGGATCGAGGGCGAGGACGACAACCGCGTCGTCGATCTGCATGTCTGGGCCGTCGGCCCGAATATCTACTCGGTGATCATCTCGCTCGTGACCCACCATCCGAAACCGATCGATCACTACAAACGTCTGATACCTCCGGGGCTAGGCATCATGCATACGGTTATCGAAGTGCACGCCTGCAACGACGATGGTCTGCCGATACCGTGATGACCTCAATGCCGGGCCAGGCAGTTCTCTGCAAGCCGCGATACGGCATCAGCAGCGGCGCGCCACTGCTCGTATTTTCTCGAGAAGACGCTCGCAGCATCAGCCTGCGCAGTGCCAGCCGGTTTGAACGCACCTGTCATCGCTCGGGCCGCATCCAATAGATCAATAGCTGCCTCTCTCTCGCGAGCGACGCTCTCCTCGAATTGTTGTTCCCATTCAGTGGCATCCATACTGACTCCATCCCACAGCTCGATCTGAGTATCGACGTTCAGAATTCCAAGGCCGGCCATTAAGCGGCACCTGCCGAACACGGTCAAGAGAGGCCGGAGTCATACTCGACTGATTCGGGCAGAATGGCGTCCGCGGCTACCCCGCCCAAGAGCCATATCAGGACGCCCGTACAAATCTATGACAGGACCATCGCTCCCGGGCACCCGGTGTTCGTCATTGCCGAAGCCGGCAGCAATCACAACGGCGATCTCGCGCTAGCGCTGGAACTCATTGACGCAGCCGCAGAGGCGCAGGCTGACGTTGATCGCGTCGTTGAGACCGTGACGCGCGCTGCCCGCGCGGCGCTCTAGCTCAGCAGCCCGCTAGCCTGGCCAGGCGCGCGGATCGATCACCTCGGCCGGCAGTGCACTGAGCTGGTCCGCGAGCAAGTCATCGAGCGTATCCGGCAGGCTGAGCTCGGCGGCCGCGTCAAGCTCTTCGAGCTGCGCGGCAGAATTCGCTGCAACAATGACGCGATCGGGTTCCAGCGCGAGCGCAAATGCGACTGCGGCCTGGGGCAACGCCAGATCGAGCTCGCCAAGGATGACGAGCAGTGCCTCAACCGCAGTGCGAGCCTCGGGCATCGAATCGGGAATCGACTCGGGCTCCATGGCTAACAACCCTTGCAGCAACACGCTGCGAATCTGCAGCTTCGTGCCTGCCGAGCGCAGACGCTCGACCCAGTTTTGATCCGGTAGGCGGCGATCCAAGAGGTTGAACGGGTGCTGAACAACGTTGAGCTCAGGGTAATCGGCTAGAAGCTCGAGCTCTGCAGGCTCCGATACGGAGATGCCAAGGTCTAGTACGCGTCCCTTTGCACGCTGTCGCATCAGCGCATCGACGAGCGCATCCCCATGCCTGCGCAGATCCTCGACATCGTGGATCAAATAGCCGTCGAGACACTCGCACCGCAGACGATGCAACGAACCTGTTAGCCGCTCTTCGACCAACCGATCCAATACGTTCGAATCCAGCTCACCGAGTGCCGGAAGCTTCGTGCAAATGCTGATCTCGTCGCGCAGGTCGTGCTCTTGGAGGAACGCACCGAGCCTCTGCTCAGCGAGTCCATAATCCGGCGCCGTGTCAAAGGCGCTGATTCCGAGATCCACTGCTCCCTGCAGAATACTCGTGACCTCGCCTTCCGTTAGCTCCCGGTTGTCATTTGCGATGCCGTACGGCATACCGAGATGCGCAGTACCGAGACTCAATCGTCCAACGGACATCGGTCAACGCACCTTGAACAAGGACTGCAACGGCTCGGTGCGCAAAGCCTGACCAACGCGAACTTCGCGCGCACGCTCGGCGATTCCCGGCAGTATGGCTCGATAGCAGCTCATCAACTGTTTAATGTGACTCTGCGAATGCGCCGCGATCAAGTTATGCGTTCCGAGAGACAAAATCCCCCGGGCGAACAACTTCTGCAGCAAAAGCGTCTTGATCTCATACTGAGTCGCCGAATCGGTCGCTGCAACTCCGAGAAAACTCCAGCTCGGATAACCCGAGACGGAAAAGACATCTGCACAATTCGACTTTTCGATGAGATCGGCGAGCTCTTGCTTCAAAACATTACTTAGCGCGGCCAAGCGCTCCAGAATCCTCTTCCTCGACAAGACAGTCTAGAACAACCCGCGCGGCAGCCAAAGAGAGCATCTCACCGCCGAACGTCGTTGAAAAGAAAATCTCTTCCATCAACGCCATATAATCGCGACGTCCAGCCATCGACACCAACGGCTGAGCGTCGCGGTTTCCCGCTATCGGAGGGTTAGCCGGCTCGGCGCCCGAGACCGAGCTTTCTCAGCGAGGAACGCAGCACCGACAGTTCCTTGTGCTTGCCTGCAGCACTCTTTCGCAGCCGGAAAACGAAACACGGAGGGACATTGAAAGGTGCAACGCCGATCAACGACGCACGTGCGCCGACAGCACGGAGCTGTTCGGCGGGCACTGTGCAGCGCGCTACATAGGAGAATTGATGAAACCGTCCACGTGGGGCCAATACCGAGAAAATATTGTCCACGAGCCGTTTCTTTTCCTCACTAGTGAACAACAATAGCGGCAAGCCGCTGATTACGAAATCCGGGGGTCCCGATAGCTCGTCAGCATACCGGTCGAGCTCTAGCGCATTCGCTTGGATGATCTTCACACCCGGAAATCGTCGGCGTAGAAACTTGACGAAGCTCGCGTCCTTCTCGAGCACGATCAGGTCATCGCGATCGACACCGGCATCCAGAATCGCCTGCGTTACCGTACCAGTGCCGCCACCGAGCTCGATCACACGAGCGCCTGGACGAACACCCGTTACGAGCAGCTTGCCGACTGCCGGGCCGCTCGGCAACACGGCGCCCACGCCCCGCGGGTTACGCAACCAGGCAAAGAAGAACCTGCCGTGCTGATACCAGGACGACTGTCGCTTGCTCTTTTTCTCGACCGGCTCAGACAAAAGGCCACCGTTGATACGGTTCATTCGTTAGGGACGGATGGTGCCAACTTGGCGGGCGCCGCATCTTAACTTAGACAAGCCCATGAATGCCAAAGATTCGGCATCGACAGCGACGTTAATTCAGCGTGTTCTTGAGTATCAAAGCGGGCGGCCCCGTCCGCGCAAGCTCCTCGTACAGGTCCATATAAGCGAACATCCCCACCGGGATGTAGGCGCCACCAAGCACAACGTCGACATCTTGATCTCCGTCGATGTCGCCGATGTCCATCGTCATCCAGCGCCCAAGCATGGTCTCCTCACTCGAGGACGCACTGAAGCTCAGGTTCCCGTCGTTCTCAAGATAGGCGAAGGCCTCCTGACGGTCCGCCGTGTAGTCCGGATAGAACGAGATCACGGCAATGTCGAGATCGCCATCCGCATCGAAGTCCGCCGCCTTGGCGATAAACGCGCCGTACATTGGGTAGAACACGGCTTCGTCGAACGAATAGCCACCACGGTTCAAATAGATTCGTACGCCGTGATAGTTCTTGCGCGTGTTGTACGGATCGGAGTCGACGTTGTCGCCATTGACCGCGAGGATGTCCATACGACCGTCATCGTTGAAATCATGCAGCTCGAAATACGTATGACCGTACGCTGGGTGGGTTTCCAGAACCGTGTTCTGAGCAAACTCACCGTTTCCGAGATTCTCGAGGATATGCAGTCCCTCGCGGGCGTCAGACACGAGCAAGACGATGTCGAGCAAGCCGTCGCCGTTGAAGTCATGGACTTCGGCCTTGACCGCGCCGGGCAGACTCAGCAGCACTGACTCCGCAAAGCTTCCGTCGGGTTGTGATGCGTACAGGGAGACGTTACCGGTAACGCCGCCGAAGCCGCAAACGATAAAATCCAACACACCGTCTCCGTTGACATCGGCTGGCTTCATATCGGCCATACGATAGAGCCGATCGAGCAAAACGCGGGAGGTGCCGTTAGTGATACTGCCGTTGACGAGCTCGAGCTCAGAGATGTGTGCGAGACGTTCCCCTGCCGGGCGCACCGACATGAGGTCACCGATAGAACCCAAGTAGCCGGTATCGCCGACGAACTCCAGATCAATCGGCGTAATCGCCGGTCGAAACTGCCGCGGGCCGGCCTTGATACGCCCGTCGCTACCGAGCACCGTCAGCGTCTGCGCAACGCTGTCGCCGAGATAGACTTCCTGGCCGCTCTCCCGAATATGGACCAGGGTTGTAACGGCCACCGGACTCGGTCTGTAGCTCGTTCTGAAAACGTCAAAGCGCGATAGCTCCCAATCCAGGGTCGGCTTATCCGTTTGCGCAAGCGCCTCCTCCGGCGCAGCGGCGACGTAGTAGCTTCGCAGCGCTTCCCAATCCGCAGCCGTCAACAACGGCTCGTTCGGAACTGCGTTCTCCTGCATGAGTAGTCCGTGGCGCGATGCGACGTTTATCTGCGCGAACTCTGGGTGCTCGGCTAGAAAACTCAAGTCCTGCATACCGAGCCAATAACCCATGTAGCCCAAGGCGGCCTCCCAGCTACGCTTGGGCAAGATGTCCGGCTGCGGCTGAATATGGCAGCTGCCGCAATAGGTTGCGGCCAGCGCTTCGCCACGCTCGAGTATCTGGCTGTCACCACCGCTGCCGCGAATCAGGAAGAAGGCCCCGGTCCCGACGGCGACCAATGCGACGATTGCGGCAGTTGTTGCACTAGTGCGAGTCAAGAACGGAATTCCTCGGATAACGGTTCATCGTCGTGCCTGAGTTGAAGCGTCGGCGCAACTATCGGCAGGCGCCGTCATAGAAGCACGCAAGAGTCTAGACGGCCCGATCGGCAGCGGCAACAAACAGGCACCGTGGCGGCGTCTACCGCGCCTAGAGGTGGCGAATCTTGACGGAGACTGGACGACGGCGACATAAAAACGGTCGCGCCTCCTCAGGAACGCCGGAACTGTCCGCGACTCAGACCCATGACCGTTCGACTTCCCGTCATCGCGCTCGCCCGATAGGCCTCGATCCGCGGCATGAAATGCTCAGCGAAAAACTCCGATGTGACGAGTTTGCTCTCGAGGAGTGCGCGATCCTGCTCTTCGGCGCCCAGTTGCGCTGCCGCAGCGCTTGCCCCCAGCGCTAGCTGCCAACCACCGAGTAACGTACCCATGAGCATGAGGAAGTTCACGGCCGCCGCCCCGGCGAAATCCGGGTCCGCCTCATGACCCTCGAGAAGGGCTGCGGTCACTTCGCGGGCTGCTTGGAGACCTCGACCGAGCGCCGCGTGCGTCGTCACGAGCTGCGCACCCGCAGAATCGAGCGCGGGAAGACAGCGCTCAACGTCATCGAAGAGCGCGTTGACAGCCACGCCCCCATCGCCAATCAACTTGCGACCAACGAGATCGTTGGCCTGAATTCCGGTCGTGCCTTCATAGATTGTCGTGATGCGAGAATCGCGAAGAATCTGTGCGGCGCCGGTCTCCTCGACGTAACCCACACCACCATGCACTTGAACGCCGATCGACGCCAGCTCCTGGCACAGTTCAGTGCACCAACCTTTGACGATAGGCGTCAATACGGAGACACGATCGAGTGTTGCTGTCGCGTTCCCCGAATCCGTTGCAATCTCGTCGAGACCTGCCGCCGCGGCGTAGCTCAGCGCGCGCATCGAATCAGTGCCTGCCTTCATGAGCATGAGCATGCGGCGTACGTCAGGATGCTCGAAGATCACTGCCGGCGCATCGTCGGAGGGCCGGCTGCCTTGCACGCGTTCGAAGGCATACGCAAGCGCCTGCTGATACGCGCGTTCCGCCAAAGCGAGCCCCTCGACGCCGACCGCGAGTCGAGCAGAGTTCATCATCGTGAACATATAGCGCAGACCTTCGTTCTCCTCGCCGACGAGGTATGCGATCGCTCCTTTGTCATCACCGTAGTTGAGCGCGCACGTCGGACTGCCGTGAATGCCGAGCTTGTCCTCGATTGACACGGTTGTGACCTCGTTCGGCTCTCCGAGCGAGCCATCCTCGTTAACGAGTATTTTCGGTACGACGAACATCGATATCCCGCGCACACCGGGCGGCGACTCCGGTACACGCGCGAGCACAAGATGAATGATGTTTTCGGCTAGGTCGTGATCGCCCCAGGTAATGAAGATCTTTCGACCCTTGAGCCTGTAGTGATCGCCTTCGCGCACGGCCGTGGCGCGCAGCGCACCGAGATCTGAGCCCGCCTGGGACTCGGTCAGATTCATCGTACCGGTCCAATCCCCCGCGATCATCTTCGGCAAGAAACGGTTGCGAAGGTCCTCGCTACCGTGACCATGCAGCGCTTCAACAGCCGCCTGAGTCAGCATCGGACAGAGTGAAAACGCAAGATTCGCTGATTTCCAGATCTCGTTGACGGCCGTAGCCAACGCATGCGGCAAGCCTTGTCCCCCGTACTCAGCATCGGCCGACAACCCGCTCCAACCAGACTCGATGAACTGCGCATAGGCGTCCTTGATCTGCGGTGGTAAACGCACCTGACCGTCCGCGAGTTCGACGCCCTGCTCATCCGCAAGACGATACAGCGGGTCCAGAATCTCCTCGGCCAAGCGGGCAGCTTCCTCGAGCACGGCGCTGACGTCCTCGTCGGACAGCGCAATACCGTCGGCGGGATCGGCGCTGTTAGCCTGCCTCTGCAGGCCCAGCCAGAATTGAATCTCCTGTAGCGGCGCGCGGTAGCCGGCCATTGAATCCATCCGAAACGAACGAGCGAACTATATTCTAGACCCTTATGTGGCGTGCCGGCTGTGTCGCGAAAATCCGACTTGGCGGGGCCGCCCCACCCCACGAATCCGTGGTATGGTGGGAGCGACGCGAAGGAACCAACCGGCGCAGCGCTGGTCTACGGATTCAGGCTGCTGGTCTCGAGAATGCTTAGGATGAGGAGCGACATACCTAAAATTTTAGCCCGGAGCACGGTCGCTGTTTTCGGGCTTCTCTGCTTGGGCGGGTGTGCGTCGCAAGTCGAGGTCGACGCCGAATTCCCGACGCCGCTCATTGAGCAGTTACCCCTCACTGTTGGCGTCGTCTTGGACGAGGCTCTGACTGAATACGAGCACTACGAAGAGATCCCCGAGCAGATCACCTGGACGATCAGGCTCGGCGACGCGAATCGCGTCATGCTCGGGCAACTGCTCGGGACGATGTTCATGACCGTGCCGGTCGATGCGATTCCGACCGCCAACATCGCCTCGGAACACGACGGCGTGATCAAGCCGGAGTTGGAAAAATTCGAATTCGAGGTGCCGGTCCGCGGTAGAGACAATTTCGCAGAGGTCTGGATGCAGTATCGGCTCAAGTTGTACGAGCCGGACGGCGACCTCATCGTAGATTGGCCCGTGAGCGGTTATGGCAAATCAGAGATCATGCGAGACCGCGAGGGCTCATTGAACGAGGCGGCCATCGTCGCCCTTCGTGAAGTTGGTGCGGCCATTGCAACGCAGTTTCCGACGCAACCCGAGGTGGAGTACTGGCTTCGCGAACGGCAAAATCGCACGCAGGTCGCCGATAGCAGTTTTCTGATCTCGAGCGAGGACACGAGCCTCATCAACGAGGATTCGACCACAGGGACGAACGATGACTAACACGACCATTCTCCAACGTCTAAGCCTCTCTATCGTTTGCTTTGCGTGCCTGAGCGCCTGTGGCGTTACGGCACGCATGGAGCCCTACAAGCAGACGGACGTTGTACTCAACGAAGGTGATCAGGTCGTCGTGCTGGCCCGCAAGCATCACGCCACCCACGAAGCCGAGGAAGGCTTTGTCGAATGCATCAGCGAGTCACTCGCCCGCGGCAACGCACCCATCGACGTCCACCCAACGCAGGCGTTCGAGGATACGCTCTACCCGTGGTTCGAGCCGTCCATGGCACCACTGAGCACTGAGGAGCTCTCAGAGCTGCTCGAGAAGCCCGGGGTCATGGACCGCGTGCGAGATACAGGCGTGCGTTTCCTAGTATGGCTGGACGGCTCCACGGAGCGCACCTCCAGTGGTGGCGGCATCAGCTGCGCGGCCGGTGTCGGCGGCGCGGGCTGCATGGGCCTGGCATGGTGGGAAGATGATGCACGCTACGATGCAACTGTCTGGGATATCGAGCAACTCGAATCTGCCGGCACGATCTATGCGGACTTTCGCGGGCGCTCGGTGATGCCCGCCATTATCATCCCGATACCGCTGATCGCTCGACCGCAGGCGCAAGCCTGTCGCGGCATGACAGAGCAGCTCAAGGAGTTCCTGACCTCGCCCTACGGCTACGGCGCCGGCCCCGAGTTCGGCTAGGCCGCACACCTGTTGCCGCTAGCCGCTGCGCAGTGCTCGGCGCGGTGGGCAATCCCTCTTAAATCTGCGAGCTAAGTCGTTGATCTGCACGCGCGTGCCGCTCACACTGAGCGACTACCACGCTCGTGCGTTTACGGCGACGTCGCCGCCTCGCTGAACCATGAACAACCGTCACGATCTCGAAGTCGTTCTCAAAGCTGGCCCGCCGATCGTCGTGATCGAGACGACTGACGAGGGCCGCATTCTCGCCGCTCTCGTGGAGATTGCCGCCTCTTCCACCGCGCGCGGGTATCGCCCGTTGTTTCGCTGGTCGATCACCGACGGTCTGCAGCGGCTCGACCTGGATCTCGAACCACAACGCCACAACGCCGATCCCGCAGATGTCTTAGGGCACATCCGCTCGGTAGACGGTCCTGGGATATATGCACTACTCGACTTTCATCCCTTTTTATCCGACCCCGTCAACGTACGGATGCTCAAGGACATCGCAATCACGGCCGCAGAGAAAGACATTTCGTTGCTGTTTATAAGCCACGAGATCGAGCTTCCTCCTGAGCTCAAGGGCTTTGAGGCTCGCTTCGAGTTGCGCACCCCGACACCGGAGCAGACCCGAGCCACCATCGAGGCGCTCGTCGAGGAGTATCGCGCTCAGCACCCCAACGCGTCGGTCCGCATCGACCCCAAAGCGCTCGATCTGCTCGTTAAGAACCTCAAAGGCCTCACGTTGGCCGATACCCGGCGTCTTGCCCGTAATGCGATTCACCAGGACGGTGCGATCTCCGACGAGGATATCCCCGCGACCATGCAAGCGAAGTATCAGCTGCTGAGCCAAGACGGCATATTGAGCTTCGAGTACGAGACCACGGCCTTCGGCGAAGTGGCAGGATTCAATAGCCTCAAAGTCTGGCTGAACCGGCGCAAAGCCGCCTTCGCCGCCGACAAGCCATCGACGCTAGACCCGCCGCGCGGCGTGCTACTGGTTGGCGTTCAGGGTTGCGGCAAGAGCCTTGCCGCTAAGGCTGCGGCGGGGCTGTTCGGCGTGCCGCTGCTGCGGCTCGATTTCGGCGCGCTCTACAACAAGTACCATGGAGAAACCGAGAAGAATCTTCGCACCTCGCTTCAGACAGCCGACGTCATGAGCCCGTGCGTCCTGTGGATCGACGAGATCGAGAAAGGGATCGCAACTGGCCAAGACGAATCTGGCACGTCGCGGCGTGTGCTTGGCACATTCCTGACCTGGATGGCTGAACGCCGATCGGAAGTCTTCCTCGTTGCGACGTCCAACGACATTACAGAGTTGCCGCCGGAACTCGTACGCAAAGGGCGCTTTGACGAGATATTCTTCGTCGATCTTCCGCAGCCGGTCGTCCGAGCAGACATTCTCAACATCCACATGCGCGCACGCAGCATCGATGCCACGAGCTTCGACCTGCCGCGGCTCGTCTCCGCAACCGAAGGATTCTCCGGCGCCGAGATCGAGCAAGGCGTGGTATCAGCGTTGTACACGGCGCACGCAACGGGACGGGCCCTGCAAGATGAGCACCTGCTCGCAGAGTTCAGCCGCACTCGGCCGTTGTCCGTCGTCATGGCAGAGCCCGTCGCGGCGCTTCGCAGCTGGGCAAAGTCCAGAACCGTGCCTGCCAACTGAGCCACTGACGCCGTGCAACATGTACTAGACCCGTCGAGATCGACCGCCACATGCTCTAACATGTCGCCCGAGCTAACGGCCTGAGCCCAACCATAACCTGAGGATAATTTTAAATATCCTCTTTAACTAATTGTTATGTCGATGAATCCTATTGATGACGATATCCAGGACAACGATCCGACGGATGAGCTGCCGGTTCTGACGGACGTCATCCTCGGGCAAGATGTCGAGCCGACGACATCGATGCCTGGACCCGCACAGGACTCAGAGGACACCGGCAGATTTCACGCGAGGCGCGGTCAGACCCAACAATCGACTGAAGCGGAGAACGCGGCCGCTGCACGTCTCCAGGAGGATCTCGACAACCGCAACGAGCGACTCGCCACGCTCGAATCTGAGCTCACGCGCCTCCAGCAGCGTTGGAGCGACACCGAGGCAACACTGTCGGAGCGCGATTCAGAGCTCGCTCGCTTGCGCGCGGAGCTCGCAGACCGCGATGCGGTCATCACCGAACAGCGCACGGCGCTCGAGAGCAGCAGTGACGAGCTGCAGGCGCACGAAACGAAGATCGCCGAGCTGACGTCGGCGGTCGAGTTGGAGCGCGATCGAGCGGCCGGGCTAGAGCGCAGCGCCAACGACCTCGAGCAACAAATAAGAGGGCTCGAGGACAAGGTCAAAGAGATCGAAGCTGAGTACGCTACGGCTCGAGAGAGCGCCGAGCACGTCAGTGACGATTCGACCATCAAGAGGCTGCGCGACGAGGTCGCAGCTCTCGCCCAACACATCGAGAACCGTAACGCGGTCTGGCACGATCAGGCGGAGACGCTCGCAGCGCAGTCGACGCGGATTCGAGAGCTCGAGATTGAGGTCGCCCAACGCCTCGAGCGCCAGCGCGAAGCCGAGCGATTGGCCGAAGCCGAAGCCGCCAGTGCCAGAGCCGCACGAGAGAAGCTCGGCGAGGCCTTGGAGAGCCTCAAGCGCAGCACGCCGGCCGACGAGCCTCCCGCACCGCGCCAGACGCCACAAGCCGAGTTGATCTCCGATGAGGAGCGCGCCGCGCGGCTCAAACGCGAACTCGCACAGACCGTGCTCGTGCAAGCGAATCAGGGCGACGATGCTGAAGCGTTGAGCCGGCTGACCGAGCTCGAAGCGGCCATCATGAGCCTCGAGGAGCAGATGGAAGCCAAGCGCGATGAACCCGCGACCGTCCCCGCGCCCGAGCCTGCCAAGCTGATCTGCCTGACCGCGGCGGAGCCGACCGAATACTTACTCGATAAGGCAGACGTTACGATCGGCCGCGGAGCGTCCTGCGACATTCAGATCGGTACGCACTATGTCAGCCGAGAGCACGCGAAGTTGACCATCACAGAGTCGGGCTGCTTTATCGAAGATCTAGGCAGCCGCAACGGCGTATTCGTCAATGCCGTAAAGGTCGAACGCCACGACCTGGCAGCCGACGACCTCATAACGGTCGGCGACACGCAGTTTCGTTATCAGCCCGGCGGGAACGACTAGCTCGGGTCACGGACGATGAGCCTAACGAGAACGCTAAGGAAAGAGCTCATCCTGGCGTCGAGCCTAATCGGCGGCGGCTTGCTACTCCTACCGCTCGCCGTTTTTTGGGTCGGCCAACGCATTGTCGGGGAGTATGAGTCGGAGGCGGGTCTATGGGGCCTGCTCGTAAACATCTGGTCGGATTTCTTCTCGCTCGAGCTCGGCGCATGGCTACTCGTCCTGAGCCCGTACCTGACCATCCAACTGCTCCGACTGGCCTTTAAAGCACGGCGACTCGGCCGTTCTGTGACATCGGTCACAGATTCGCAAGAAACCACATAACCGCACGCTTCCTTCGCATTATGATGTTTTGAGATCCCGCCGGGCACTGACGGATCGGTGGGGCTGAACTGAGGAAAGGTGCGAAGGACAATGCTCAGCCTATTCAAGCGCTTGTTTGGCCAGGGACGAAAAGCACGTCGCCCGGCACAGCGTGGCACGCACATAGGGACGGTCTACGGGCGCAAACCCGCCTTCCCGAGCTCAAAGCCATCCGGCGTCGATACGTTCGACAATCCGGATCTGGACGTCGAAACGCCGCCGGACACAGGCTTCGATCCCTACAACACCGGTACTTTCAACCGCAGCGGCTCCTGGGAACGCATCAATAAGCGCCGTAGCAGCTAGCTAGCTGTCGAAACCGCGTCGAGCGGCCCTTAGATCCCGCCAAGCGCCGCCCGCCATCCGCCCGGATGCGAGCAGAATCTGCGCTCAGACCGATTCAGAGCCGCCCTGGGCGGGCCCGGAACCGTGCGACAGGAACACGGTCAAACCGATAGGTGACCCGCAACAGGGGATTTTCTGCTCCCGGCACCGCCGTTGATTGGCCCGGGCAACGCCGAAAATCGCGTCACTCAGCGTGACCGCGTTGGAATTTTGGCCATAAACCCCTTGATTCGCTAGCATATGCCCCGGAAACTAGGGGCTCGTCCGCCGATGCGGCCGCGCCGGTGGCGACATGACCTAAGGAGAGACCGTGAGGCAATCAATCCGATGGTGTTTTGGGTCCGCGATGACCCTGGTGCTGGCCTACGCAGCGAGCGCCGCAACCGAGTCACTCGCCGACCTGAGCATCGGCGACAAGCACGCTGAGATCAGCCAGAACGTCACGCGAATCATCGAGGAGCTGCACTACTCGCGGCCGAACATCGACAATTCGTTCTCCTCAGCCATCCTCGACCGTTACCTCGACACACTCGACGGCAACCGTCTGTATTTTCTCAATAGCGATATATCAAGCTTCGGCCAATACCGCTACGAGCTCGACGAGCGCGCTCGCAACGGTGAGCTAGAGCCGGTATTCGAGATCTTCAATCTGTTTCGTGCACGCACGCAAGAACGGATTGAATACGCACTCACCCTTCTTGACCAAGAGCCAGACTTCACGCTCGATGAAGACTTCCGTTTCGACCGTAGCGAGCTACCGTGGCCGAACTCCGAAAGCGAGATGCAGGACATCTGGCGCAAACGCGTTAAGAACGATGGCCTGAGCCTTGTCCTCACCGGCAAGAACTGGGAAGAGAGCATCGAGATTCTCAAAGGTCGATACGAACGTGTGCTCCGGCGCGTCGGTCAGCTGACCGCGGACGATGTCTTCGAGACGTTCATGAACGCGATGGCCCACACAATGGACCCGCATTCGAGCTACCTCTCCCCGCGCAACAGCGAGGAATACCGCATTCAGATGAGCCTGTCATACGATGGCATCGGCGCGTCGCTGCAGCTCGAGGACGACTACGTCAACGTCATGAACATCATCGCAGGCGGTCCGGCGCACGTCGACGGACAACTCAAGCCTGGCGACCGGATCACAGCCGTCGGCCAAGGTGTCGCCGGTGAGCTCGAGGACGTCATTGGATGGCGCCTCGACGATGTCGTTCAGCTCATTCGCGGTCCTGGCGGAACCGTCGTGCGATTACAGGTTCTGACAGCCGGATCATTGCCCGGCACGCCGGAGAAAATCATCGAGCTCGTTCGCGACAAGGTTAAGCTCGAGGAGCAAGCAGCCAAGAGCAATCTTATCGAGGTCCCGCGCGACGATCGCACTTATCGCATCGGCGTGATTCGCGTGCCGAGCTTCTATCAAGACTATGCCGCACGCAGCCGTGGTGACGAGGACTACACGAGCACGACGCGCGACGTCGCACGCCTCGTCAGCGAGCTCGAGGCCGAGGGTATCGACGGGCTGATCATGGATCTGCGTCAGAACGGTGGCGGTCATCTATCCGAGGCTCGAGAGCTCAGCGGCTTGTTTCTGGAGCGCGGCCCCGTCGTCCAGCTACGCGAAACGCGTGGCAACACTGAGGTGCTCGACGATCCGAGCCCAGGTTCCGTCTATGGTGGACCGCTCGCTGTGCTCGTGGATCGCTACAGTGCGAGCGCCTCGGAGATTTTCGCTGCCGCGATTCAAGACTACGAGCGCGGTATCGTCATCGGCCAGCGCACGTTCGGCAAGGGCTCGGTGCAGAACCTCTTCAATCTCGACCGCTTTATGCGAGCCCCTGGCTATGGACAGCTCACGCTGACGATCGGTAAGTACTATCGCGTCACGGGCGGAAGCACGCAGCACCGGGGCGTTGAGCCGGATATCGAGCTGCCGTCGCTAGTAGATATCGAGAGCGTGGGTGAAAGCACGCGTGATACGGCCCTGCCCTGGGATCAGATCAGCGAGGCGAACGGTTTCGACACCGAATCCTCGTTGGACCAAGCGATCACGATGCTCGAAGCGCGTTACCAAGAGCGCGCCGTTGACGATCCTGACCTCAACTACCTGCTCGACGACATCGAAGCGATCGGCGCGCTGAGACAGCGCGAGACCGTGTCGTTGAACCTCACAGTCCGTCAAGCGGAACGCGAGGCGCTGCAGCAGGAACAGCTGGAACGCGAGAACGCACGCCGCGCAGCATTGGATCTCGAGCCACTCGAGACGATCGAAGATCTCGATTCGATTGAGCCACCAGATATCCTTCTCGAGCAAGCGACGAGCGTCGTTGCCGACATGGCCGCGCTGGACGCACCGTTCCCGCCGACCGCGACGGCACGCCCTGACATCGTTTCTTTACGGTAACGCTCGTCCGTAGAAGCCCGGCCTGAAACGGCCAACCGCGACAAACCGCGGGGCTAGAGCATGACCCGCAGGACGTCCCAGTAGTCGTCTGCAAGCACGTTGACGCGCAACGGCGCGTCGCTCGCGCGTTGATGCTTTACACCGTCGCCGGAGGCGCTAGGCACTTCAGGTGGGATGCCTGCGAAAGCTTCGCTGAGCGGTACTGTCGTCTTCTCGTCAACGAAACTAGCCTGTGCCAGCAGGTAATCGGTTCTAACCTTCACGGCGTCAGCCATCGTTTTCTGATCACCGAGCTCATTGATGCGTCCACGAATACGCTCGACGAGCCGGTCGCAGTCGCGCCGATCGCCGAATTTCATGTCGGCGACCGGTTTCTCAGTGGCCGATTTCGCGAGATTGATGAGGTTGTGCTCGGCAAAGTGCAAGACGAGTTCCTGAGCGAGCGCCAAGACCGCGAGATTGATGAGGCGACGACTCTCGAGCGATAGCCCAGAGATGTCGGGCAGCGGCTCGGCATTGATCTTGGACTGCGTGTCCTTGACCTCCTCGATGCGCACTTGCAGGGCCTCTCGGCCGCTATTCAAGCCCGCCATACGGCGTTTCAAAGCCGACCCTTTGAAGATTCTGGCGAAGCCGTTCATGGCATCGAGCCGTTTCTCATGGGTCTCGACTTCATGCGCGAGATTGCGGTCCTTGATCAGCAGACTCTGCAGCTTGTCATTCAGAATATCGAGCCGATGCTTGCGTTTCTCGAGCGCTGCCTCCTGAAGCTTTGCGCGTTCCTTGCGCTCGCGCTGCGCGCGTAGCTCGTTGGAGAATTGCTCGACACGTTGCGCGCCAACGCGCCAGAGATGGCGAAGCTGAAAATAGACCATGGCATTCGCTGCTGCGAGCGGGTTGGCAAGCAACCGCTCGAGGCTCTCGAGCTGCTCGCGGATGCGGATGATTGCGCCTTCCTGCTCCTTGAGCTTGTCCAGCAGCTCGTGGCGCTCTCGGCGCAATGCCGACAGTTCCCGTTTTACGGTCGCACGATTCGAAAAGAGCTTCTGCAGCTCCTCGTCCGACTGCTCGGACTGCCGTCCCGGGATCTTGATTAAACTGGCGAGTTCAGCCATAGCCGCACTGGGCCCCTTCGAGCCAGAATTTACCGGCAACTATAGCGCCGAGAGGATATGTAAAGTGTGATTCAGAGCAAGAATCGGGCTGTGCCCGGCGCTGGACTTGGCCGTCCGCCTAACGGCGGCTCGTAAGAAGTATCACGGAAAAGCGTGACCCATATCGATTAGATAATCCAACCACTTGTTGAGCATGATGTTGTTTCGCCAACGGCGCCCGAGCTCGAGCGAATGACGCAGTGCGATCTCACGAAGCTTGGCATGGTGGTGGTCCTCACGACCGGCGACCGCCTCGACCAGACGCGCGTCGTGGTAGACGCGCACGATCAAGTCCGGATCTGGCACAGGCTCGGGCGTGCCCGCTTCGAACCAGTACGTAAGCCTGAGGGTTGTCGTGTACGGCTCGCGCAGCTGAACTTCAGCGTGCAGATCTAGATCCCGCGGGCTATGGGAAACCCGAACTCGGTCCTCGTTCAATTCGTTCAGGTCAGCGACGAGCCTGGCAAGCTTGATGAAATTGCTCTCGTAGACGGTCATGAGCCCGGAGAAGCTCCCCGGGCGATAGACACATTCCGGCACGATTAGGCTGTCTACAAGCATGGCTCAAACTCTGTCGACCATGCTCCGAGCATGCCATAAGCCCCCTGTAGAAACAAAGAGTTGACAACCGATCTGCGATGCGCATCACGGGCGTACGCGACGCTCGATTCCCGTAACATTCAGGATTGTGCTCGCCATCTCTTCGACGGAGCAGTGGGTCGCATCGATGTAGGGGATGTTATAGCGCTTGAACAGACGCTCGGCGGCACGGAGCTCGAAGCTGACTTGCTGAGCCGAGGCATAGCGACCGAGTGAACGGCGCTCTAGACGGATCTGGCGCAACCGCTCTGGCGAGATCGTCAAGCCGTAGAGTTTGTCCTTGGAGCCTATGAGCCGATCTGGCAGGTGCCCAGACTCGAGGTCCTCTTCGGCGAGGGGGTAATTCGCCGCGAAGATACCGTACTGCAGCGCGAGATAGAGACAGGTTGGCGTCTTACCGGAACGGGAGACGCCCGTCAGAATCACGTCTGCCTGACTATAGTGTTGCGGGCTATGTCCGTCGTCTGCGGCCATCGCGTAGTTGATCGAGTCGATGCGCAGGTTGTAGCTTGCAACGTCAGCCATTCGATGCGGCGAACCGAGCGCGTGCGAGGAAATCGTATCGAGCTCCCGCTCGAGCGGCGAGAGAAACGCCTCGAAGAAATCCAATACAAGCGCGTTGCAAGCAAGCAATCTCGCACGCAATTTTTCATCGACCAAGCTTGTAAACACGAGCGGACGCAGACCCGTTTCCTCGTTAGCAGCGTCAATGCGTGCCGCCAGCTGCTCTACCTTGTCAATGCTATCAACAAATGGCACAGTCACCGGCCTAAATTCGAGGCCGTCAAACTGGGTCAACAACGAATGGCCAAGGGTTTCTGCGGTCACACCCGTCTGGTCGGAGACGAAAAACACTGTGCGTTGGGGCATGCCGGGCTCATCAGTCGAGGCTGTGGGTCAGGGCTCGGGAGTATAGCTTGGAACAATACGTAATCGGACTCGCAGACTGCGGCATGAACGATGTCGAGCATGTGGGAGGTAAAAACGCCTCGCTCGGCGAGATGATTAGCAACCTAAACGGCCTCGGTGTCCAGGTCCCGGGTGGATTCGCGACGACCGCATCAGCCTACCGTGTTTTCCTCGAGGAAGCCGGGCTCAACGACCAAATCCATGCGATTCTCGATGCACTCGACGTCGACGACGTCCGCGCGCTCGCAAAAGCCGGTGCCGAGATCCGGCAAATGATCCTCGATGCGCCCTTCCCCCCGGCGCTTCGCGATGCCGTCGCGACAGCATGGCAAGAATTGACGCAGGGCAAGGACATCGAGGTTGCCGTACGATCGTCGGCGACGGCCGAGGACCTTCCGGAAGCCTCCTTCGCCGGTCAGCAAGAGACGCTGTTGAACGTCAGTGGTCTCGACGCCGTCGTTGCAGCCATCCACGAAGTCTACGCCTCATTGTTCAACGACCGGGCGATCGCCTACCGCGTGCACCAGAATTTCGACCACCGCTTAGTGGCGCTGTCTGTGGGCGTGCAACGCATGGTTCGCAGCGACCTCGGTGCATCGGGCGTCGTGTTTACGCTCGACACCGAGTCGGGCTTTCGAGATGTCGTGTTTATTACATCGAGCTATGGCCTCGGCGAAACCGTCGTACAGGGCGCCGTCAATCCGGATGAGTTTTATGTCCACAAGCCCAGCCTCGCGGCCGGCAACAATGCGATCTTGCGGCGCAATATCGGCAGCAAGGCCATTCAGATGGTCTACAGCGATAACCCCGCCGAGCGCGTCAAGACGATCGAGGTGCCTGACGAGCTCCGCAGCCGGTTCTCGTTGACCGATGCGGAGATCTCGGCGCTCGCTGAGCAAGCCGTTATCATCGAGAAGCATTACGGCCGTCCGATGGACATCGAATGGGGCAAAGACGGTAACGACGGCCAGCTCTATATCCTCCAGGCACGTCCAGAGACCGTGCAGAGCCGGTCGGGGCAGGTCATGACGCGCTTCTCCCTAAAGGAGCATTCCGAAGTGCTTACGACCGGGCGCAGCATCGGCCAACGCGTCGGCAGCGGCGTTGCACGCGTCGTCTCGAGCATCGAGGAGATGACCCGCATTCAGAACGGAGACGTGCTCGTCGCCGATATGACCGACCCCGATTGGGAGCCGGTCATGAAACGCGCGTCGGCGATTGTGACGAATCGAGGTGGTCGAACCTGTCATGCGGCCATCATTGCCCGAGAGCTCGGCATTCCGGCCGTCGTGGGCTGTGAGTCGGCAACCGACGTTATCCCGGACGGTGCCGAGGTTACCGTCTCCTGTGCCGAAGGTGACGAAGGGTATGTCTACAAAGGCAAGCTCGAATACGAGCAAACCGATATCGAGCTCTCGAATCTGCCCGACATACCCGTCAAGCTGACGATGAATGTCGGCAACCCGGATCGTGCGTTCACATTCGCGGGCATCCCGAATCACGGCGTTGGCCTCGCGCGACTCGAGTTCATCATCAACCGCATGATCGGCGTGCATCCGAAAGCGCTTTTAGAGCTCGAGAAGCAGGACGCGGCGACCAAGAGCCTGATTGCCGAGCAGATGGCCGGTTATGCCGACCCGGTGTCCTTCTACATCGACAAGCTAGCAGAGGGCATCGGCACGATCGGCGCAGCTTTCTCACCGAACCCGGTCATCGTTCGGCTATCGGACTTCAAATCCAACGAATATGCCAATCTCATCGGCGGCGACCGTTACGAGCCGCATGAAGAGAACCCGATGCTCGGCTTTCGCGGCGCCTCACGTTACATAGACGAGGATTTCAAACCGTGCTTCGAGCTCGAGTGCAAGGCGATGCTCAAGGTTCGCGGTGAGATGGGCCTGAAAAACGTGCAGGTCATGGTGCCGTTCGTGCGCACGATTGGCGAGGCGCGCGCAGTCGTGGCCTTACTGGCGGAGCAGGGACTCGAGCGGGGCAAGGACGATCTCAAGCTCATCATGATGTGCGAGCTTCCGAGCAACGCCTTGCTCGCAGAACAATTCCTCGAGTACTTCGACGGCATGTCGATCGGCTCCAACGACATGACCCAGCTCACGCTCGGCCTCGACCGCGATTCGGGCAAGATCGCAGCGCTTTTCGATGAACGCGACGAGGCGGTGCGCAAGCTTCTCGGCATGGCCATCTCAGCGTGCCGCGCACAGAACAAATACGTCGGTATCTGCGGGCAAGGACCTTCAGACCATCCGGATCTGGCGCAATGGCTTCTCGATCAGGGGATCGAAAGCATGTCTTTGAATCCGGATTCGGTGCTCGATACGTGGCTGTATCTCGCCGAGCACACGCGTTAGACGCGACCGTTATTGGGCGGTTCACCCGCTCACCAGTCTGTGCGGCGCTTGCGCCGTAGCGTCGGGATAACGAGCCCGAGCACGATGCCCGTGATGAGCACACCTGCGCCGACGACGAACCACTCTCGGGTGGCGCGACTGCCCAGCGCCGTGTTCTGAACCGTCAACTCTTCGACGAGTTGATCGAGCTCATTGA
>CAJIAZ010000357.1_pt1 | contig 19858 bp, 17 predicted proteins | sample 9199181 | NCBI WGS metagenome assembly CAJIAZ01 (sample SAMEA7708285, study PRJEB35096) | sediment metagenome | biome: marine neritic benthic zone biome [ENVO:01000025]; feature: sediment [ENVO:00002007]; material: shallow marine sediment [ENVO:03000034] sea grass bed [ENVO_01000059] ...
AGTTGATAGGAGGAGGGATTGCGGAATGGGCCTTGGGCCCATTTTTTGTTCCCGCTGGTTCTGGATTCTGTCGCGTGTAGATCGTGCGAAAGGAAAGGCTATTGGCGCTGTTGGAGCCGCCCGTACAAGCATTGGGTTACGAGCTCGTTGATCTGGAGGCGAGAACCGGCGGCAACGGGTTGTTACGGGTTTATATCGATCAAGACGACGGCGTCGATCTTGATGACTGCGAGCGAGTGAGCCGCCAACTCAGCGCGTTTCTCGATGTCGAGGAGCCGCTGCCGGGAAGTTACACGCTGGAGGTGTCCTCGCCAGGCCTCGATCGCCCGTTGCGCACGGCAGAGCACTTTGAGCGCTTTGCCGGACATGAGGCAAAGATTCGGTTGGCCGTAGCCCTCGACGGTAGGCGGAATTTCAAGGGCAAGCTCTGCGGCGTCGAAGAGGCAGAGATTGTTATTGCGGTGGACGGGCAGACGTGGCGGTTAGCGCTGGCAGATGTTGCGAGCGCGCATCTGGTGCCTGAATTTTGAGTTTGGCTGTGAGTTGCTAAGGACTATGAGCAAAGAAATCTTGATGGTCGTTGACGCTGTGTCGAACGAGAAAGGTGTCGAGAAGGACGTGATCTTCGAGGCAATCGAGGCAGCACTCGCCTCAGCAACGAAGAGACGGCACGGCGACGACATCGATGTTCGCGTCGCAATCGATCGCGAGAGCGGCGAGTACGACACGTTTCGACGTTGGATGGTGTTCGCTGACGACTCAACTGAGCTCGAGGAGCCGGCGCACGAGCTCAGGCTAGAGGATGCGCTCGACGTCAATGCCGAGGCACAACCCGGCGATTACGTCGAGGTCCCGATGGAGTCTGTCGAGTTCGGGCGTATCGCTGCGCAGACGGCAAAACAAGTCATCGTGCAAAAAGTCCGCGAAGCTGAACGCAAGCAGGTCATCGAGGAGTTCGAAGGCCGTGAAGGAGAGCTCATCGGCGGAATCGTCAAGCGTGTCGATCGCAATGGCGCCTATGTCGACCTTGGCGGGAATGCGGAAGGCTTCATCCCCCGCGAGGATCTGATTCCGCGTGAGCCGATCAAGCCGCAAGACCGCGTTAAAGGGGTCTTGCGTGAGGTGCGCGCCGAACCGCGCGGGCCACAGCTCTTTCTCACGCGGACCTCACCGGATTTTCTGATTAACCTATTTCAGCTCGAGGTGCCCGAGGTCGGGCAAGGTCTCATCGAAATTCTGGGTGCGGCACGTGACCCGGGTCTGCGCGCGAAGATCGCTGTAAAGAGCAACGATGCGCGAATCGATCCGGTCGGTGCTTGTGTAGGTATGCGCGGCTCGCGCGTCCAGGCTGTCTCGAATGAGCTGGCCGGCGAGCGCGTCGATATCATTTTGCATGACGAGAATCCCGCGCAGTTTGTCATCAATGCGATGTCGCCGGCAGATGTGCTGTCTATCGTCATGGACGAAGAAGCACACAGCATGGACATCGCCGTTGAGGAGGACAAGCTCTCGCAGGCCATCGGTCGGGGCGGGCAGAACATCCGGCTCGCAAGTGAGCTTTCCGGTTGGGAGCTCAACGTCATGACCGAAACGGATGCTGATGAGAAGAGCGAGCAAGAAGCGCGCGAGCTTGTCGAGAAACTCATGAAGGATCTCGACGTCGACGACGACGTTGCGACGATTCTCGTTCAGGAAGGCTTCTCGTCGCTCGAAGAGGTCGCATATGTCCCAGCTGGTGAACTGCTGGGCATCGAGGAGTTCAACGAGGAGATCGTCAACGAGCTTCGGGCCCGCGCACGCGATGTCCTCATTACGCAGGCGATCGTAACCGAAGAAGTTATCGATCAAGCCGAGCCCGCAGAGGATTTGCTTAGTCTCGAGGGCATGGACAAGGAGCTTGCTTTCGAGCTCGCTAGTCGAGGAATAGTCACACGCGAGGATCTCGCGGAGCAGGCAGTCGACGACCTCGAGGAAATTGAGATGCTCGAACCAGAGCGTGCTGCTGGACTAATCATGGCGGCGCGAGCGCATTGGTTTGAGGGTGAGCAGCAGGAAGGCTAGAGCGGAGAGCGCAATGTCGGATGTAACGGTCACAGAATTCGCGCAGGTCCTGAAGGTGCCCGTCGAGAAGCTCCTTACCCAGCTCGATGAAGCCGGGATCAGCGTCTCGGGCGCCGAGGATACGATCAGCGAGGATGCAAAGCTCGAGCTACTCACGCATCTGCGGCGTTCGCATGGCCGTAAGGACCCCGGAGCAGCGGCGCCGCGCAAGATCACGCTAAAGCGCAAGTCGCAGAGCGAGCTCAGATTGTCCAGCGGGCAGGGCCGTTCTCGAACTGTCTCAGTCGAGGTGCGGCGCAAGCGCACGTACGTGAAACGCGATGTGCTCGAGGAGCAGGCGCGTAAGCAACAAGAGGAGCTCGACGCGAAGCGTCACGAGGAAGAGGAGCGCGAGGCGGAGCTGCGTCGTCAGGAGGAAGAGAAGCAGGCTGAGGAAGAGCGACGGTTGCAAGCGGCCGCCGAGAAGGACGCTGCGGCAGAGCAGGAGCGCGTCGAGCAAGAAGCGCAGCAGCGCGAAGCCGACGAGGAAGCGCGGCGAGCGGCCGAGGAAGCGCGCCGACAAGCCGAAGAGGCCGAGAAGGCACGGATTGCACAGGAGCGGGCTACGAAAGAGCGCGCGAAGGCCGGCGCTCGGCCAGCCCCAGGCGCGAAGGGCGACCACACCTTGCACGTTGCCGAGGGCGCGAGTGCGCGCCGTCGCAAGAAGCGCGTCCGACGCCGTCCCGTGCACGTGACGGTCGATAGTCAGCACGGTTTCGAGCGGCCGACGGCGCCTGTCATACGCGAAGTCGATATACCCGAGACGATTACCGTCGGCGATCTCGCTCAACGCATGGCGATCAAATCTAGCGAGGTCATCAGGTCCTTGATGAATATGGGCATGATGGTCACGATCAACCAAGTTATCGATCAAGATACGGCCGTGCTCGTTGTCGAAGAGATGGGCCATACGGCGAACGTGCTCAAAGAGACGGCACTTGAAGATCAGCTTCTCGAGTCGGTCGAAGAGGCCTCGGCCGAGGCCGAGGAGGTGTCGCGGCCGCCCGTTGTTACGGTCATGGGACACGTCGATCATGGCAAGACTTCGTTGCTCGACTTCATTCGTCGTAGCCGGGTCGCCTCGGGCGAGGCTGGTGGAATCACGCAGCACATCGGCGCTTACCATGTCACGACGCCGAAGGGTGCGGTCACGTTCCTCGATACGCCAGGTCATGCCGCGTTTACTGCCATGCGCGCGCGCGGCGCTCAGGTCACAGACATCGTCATCTTGATTGTCGCGGCCGATGACGGTGTCATGCCGCAGACCGTCGAGGCGATCAATCACGCCAAGGCCGCCGGCGTGCCGCTCGTCGTCGCTGTGAACAAGATCGATCGCGAGGATGCGGATCCTGACCGTGTTCGTAACGAGCTGACCAAGCATGAGGTCATTCCCGAGGAGTGGGGCGGCGAGAACTTGTTCGTCGACATTTCGGCCAAGACCGGTGACGGCATCGATGCCTTGCTCGATGCGATTCTGCTGCAAGCAGAGGTCCAGGATCTCAAGGCTGCCGATACAGGGCCGGCAACCGGCGTCGTGCTCGAAGCCAGTCTCGAGCGCGGCCGCGGCGCTGTTGCGACTGTGCTCGTCAATGCGGGTCGGTTAGCCGTCGGCGACACGTTGCTTGCGGGTCAGGAATACGGACGCATTCGGGCCATGTTCGATGAAGCGGGTGCGCCACTGGAGGTCGCCGGACCTTCGATTCCGGTAGTAGTGCTCGGCTTGTCCGGGATACCACAAGCCGGCGACGATATGTTGGTCGTCGACGATGAGCGCAAGGCTCGCGAGGTTGCCGAGTTCCGCCAAGGCAAGGAGCGCGATATCAAACTTGCCCAGCAGCAATCGGCTAAGCTCGACGATGTGTTCAGCCAGCTCTCCGAGGGTCAAGCCGAGAGCGTTCAGCTCATGGTAAAAGCCGACGTCCAGGGCAGTGCCGAAGCGCTCAGAGACTCGCTCGAGGGATTGTCGAGCGACGAGGTGAAGGTGGGCGTCATCTCGCACGGTGTCGGCGGTATTACCGAGTCGGACGTGCAGCTCGCTGCCGCTTCGCGCGCGATCGTCGTCGGGTTCAACGTGCGTGCCGATGCGGCTGCGCGCGATGCGATCAAGGAAACGGGCGTCGACGTTCGCTACTACAGCATCATCTATGAGGTCATCGACGATGTGAAGGCCGCCGTCAGCGGTCTGCTCAAGCCGGAGGTCAGGGAACAGATAGTCGGTTTGGCAGAGGTACGAGAGGTCTTTCGGTCTCCGAAACTGGGCAATATCGCCGGCTGCATGGTTATCGACGGTTTCGTGCGGCGTGCGCTGCCGATTCGCGTATTGCGCGACAACGTCGTTATCTACGAAGGCGAGCTCGAGTCGTTGAGACGTTTCAAGGATGACGTTAACGAGGTGCGCGCTGGCACGGAGTGCGGCATTGGCGTCAAGAACTACAACGACGTGAAGGCAGGCGATCAGATCGAGTGTTACGAGCGGACCGAGGTCGCGCGTACGCTCGAGTAAACATGTCGCGAGAATACCCGAGGAAGTTGCGCGTTGCCGCCGAGCTGCAACGCGCCGCGAACGAGCTATTAGCGCAGGAGATCAACGATCCACGTCTAGCGGGTGTTCGAATCAGCGCAGTCGAGCTCAGTGGCGATCTCAGTATCGCGCGCCTGTATTTCAACACGCTCGACCCGGACGATAACCCGGCTCCGATTATGACGGCGTTCGAGCACGCATCCGGGTTCTTTCGCGCTCGTCTGGGACGTGCAGTGCGACTACGGCGAGTCCCCGAGCTGTCCTTCATTCAGGATCTAGGCCCGCGTCGAGGTTTTGAGCTGACCAATCTCATCGACGAGGTCGTTGAGAACGAGCAGAGCGTCGAGGACGACGAGAAAGCCGGGGAACAGTAGTTCGAATCATGGCTGGACGAGACCACAAGCGCAGAGATATTCACGGCATCGTGTTGCTCGATAAGCCGCGAGGCCTGACCTCCAATCAGGCGCTCCAGCGCGTCAAGCGATTGTGCAATGCCAACAAAGCCGGTCATTGCGGCAGCCTCGATCCGCTGGCGACCGGCATGTTACCGATCTGCCTGGGCGAGGCGACAAAGCTCTCGGGCTTCATGTTGGCGGCCAAGAAATGCTACGAAGTTCAAGCGACGCTGGGTATGGCGACGTCTACGGGTGATTCGGATGGAGACGTCATCGAGAATGCGCCCGTGCCGGCGATATCTGAGCAGTCTGTCCTCGCCGCCCTTGATCGCTTCGTCGGCACGATCGAGCAGGTGCCGCCGATGTATTCGGCGCTCAAGCATGAAGGTCAACGGCTCTATACACTCGCGCGACAAGGAATTGAGATCGATCGCCCACCGCGAACGATCCAGATCTATGCGCTCGAGCTGTTGAGCTACGACTCCCCGACGCTCGAGCTGCGTGTGCGCTGCTCGAAGGGCACGTATGTCAGGACGCTCGTCGAGGATCTCGCCAAGGCTATGGGGACGGTCGGTCACGTTACGGCTCTGCGCCGGCTCGCAGTCGCCCCATTCGAGGACCAGGAAATGACAACCCTCGAAGCTGTGGAGGCCGCCGCTGAAGCCGGCGACGATCAGGTCGACGCTTTGTTGTTACCCCTCGATAGCGCTCTGGCCGACTGGCCGCGACTCGTCGTGGCGCCGGATAGCGCCAAGCGACTCGTGCAGGGTCAAGCCGTGGCGGCTGAGCCGGACTGGCCGGAGAGCAAGGTGCTGCTCTACGTCCCGGGCCAGCACTTCTTCGGAATCGGCGAAATTCTGCCCGCTAGAAGGCTCGTCCCGAAGCGGATCTTTCCAGGCCTAAGCCCTTGGAGCTAAACGGGCTATGAGGGTAGAATACGCCGCTTCCCGAGTAGGTCGGAAATAGGAATGGGCCGCATGGAGCGGTCTTGGGGAATAGACGAATGGCATTGAGGTCGGAACAGAAATCCGAGATCGTGGCGGATTACCGCCGCGGCCCGTCAGATACGGGTTCACCCGAGGTGCAGGTGGCGTTGCTGTCTGCAAGAATCAACCAGCTGTCCGAGCATTTTTCCGGGCACAAGAAAGACCATCACTCGCGTCGCGGGCTGTTGAAGATGGTCAACCAGCGGCGCAAGCTTCTGGATTACCTCAAACAGACCGATCAGGGTCGCTACCAGGAACTCATCATTCGACTCGGTCTTAGGCGTTGAGTCCCTCCGTTTTCTCAATCAGAGCCGGCTTGCCGGCTCTGAGTCGTTTTAGGTATTTAATTGACAACGCGTAGCTCAGCCCGAGGCGGGCCGAGCCGAACGTTATTACTGTAGGAATGGGAAAGTGAAAGTTAGCAAGAATTTTATGTTCGGCAGCCAGGAAGTCACGCTCGAAACTGGCGCAATCGCCAGACAAGCGGACGGGGCTGTCATGGTCAACATCGGTGACACGGCAGTACTTGTGACGGCTGTAGGCGAGAAGGGCCAAGGCCAAGGCCGGCCGTTTTTTCCACTGACCGTCAACTATCAAGAGAAGACGTACGCGGCCGGAAAGATCCCGGGCGGCTTTTTCAAGCGTGAGGGCCGACCGAGCGAGAAAGAGACACTGACTTCCCGGCTGATCGACCGGCCGATTCGTCCGTTGTTCCCGAAGGGCTACAGGAACGAAGTTCAGGTGATCGCGACTGTAATGTCGCTGGATCCGGAAATTGACCCTGATATTCCGGCCATGATCGGGGCCTCGGCTGCATTGGCGCTCTCGGGTTTGCCGTTTCTCGGACCGATCGCCGGTGCGCGAGTGGGATACCGTGACGGCCAATATTTGCTGAACCCCACTTCGAGTGAACGCCTGACCTCCCAGCTCGATCTCATCGTTGCCGGGACCGAGAAAGCCGTGCTCATGGTTGAGTCCGAAGCCGATATCCTGTCGGAGGACGTCATGCTCGGCGCAGTCATGTTCGGGCACGAACAGATGCAAGTCGTCATTGAAACCATCAAGGCGTTGGCGGCGGAATGCGGCAAGCCGGCCGTTGAGTGGCACGCGCCGGAGAAGGACGAGGCGCTAGCCGCAGCCGTCGAGGCCGCGGCCGCAGAGCGCATCGTTGAGGCATACGCCATCGCCGAGAAACAGAGCAGGTACGCCGCTTTGGGCGAGGTTCGAAAAGATGTCGTCGAATCGCTCTCTGATGACGAGTCAGCTGATCGTACAGCCGGGGCCGTGGAGGGAGCATTCAGCACGCTCGAGAAGAATATCGTCCGGGAGCGAGTGGTGTCGGGAGGCGCGCGCATCGACGGGCGGGATACCAAGACGGTCAGGCCGATCAACGTAGAGACGGGTGTGTTGCCGCGTGCTCATGGGTCGGCGTTGTTTACCCGCGGCGAAACGCAGGCGATTGTTGTGACTACGCTCGGAACCGGGCGTGACGCACAGATCATCGATGCATTGGAGGGTGAGCGCAAAGACCCCTTCATGTTGCACTACAATTTCCCGCCGTACTGTGTCGGCGAGACGGGCTTCATGAGTGGTCCCAAGCGTCGCGAGATCGGTCACGGCCGGCTGGCGCGCCGCGGTATGGAGGCTGTGTTGCCCGATATGGAGACGTTCCCATACGTCGTGCGGGTCGTTTCGGAAATCACCGAATCTAACGGCTCGAGTTCGATGGCCAGCGTTTGCGGAACGAGCTTGTCGCTCATGGACGCTGGCGTACCTATCAAAGCACCGGTTGCCGGTGTTGCGATGGGGCTAATCAAGGAAGGCGATCGTCACGTCGTGCTAACAGACATTCTCGGCGACGAGGATCATCTTGGTGATATGGACTTCAAGGTTGCCGGCACGAACGATGGTATTACCGCGCTGCAGATGGACATCAAAATCGATGGCATCACGAAGGACATCATGGAGGCCGCACTCGCGCAGGCTCGCGACGGGCGGCTGCACATTCTCGGTGAGATGGCCAAGGTTTTATCGACCACGCGTGAGAAGATGTCGGACTGGGCGCCAAGCATCATCACGATGAAGATCGATCCGGAGAAGATTCGCGAGGTAATCGGTAAGGGTGGTGCCGTAATCAGGGGACTGACTGAGGAGACCGGTGCGACGATCGACATCGAGAACGACGGCACGGTCCGCATCGCCTCTGTCGACGGTGCATCGGGGCGAGACGCCCAAAGCCGCATCGAACTCATTACGGCTGATGTCGAAGTGGGCCGTATTTACGAAGGCAAGGTCGTGCGGCTCATGGATTTCGGGGCGTTCGTATCGATTCTGCCGGGTAAGGACGGGCTCGTACATATCTCTCAGATCTCTGAAGAGCGCGTCGAGCGCGTTAGCGACAAGCTCGCCGAAGGTGACGTGGTCAGGGTCAAGGTGTTGGAGGTCGACCGTCAGGGCAGGGTCCGCCTTAGCATGCGCGACCTGGAAGCGGCCTAGGGACGGCTAGCTCTGCGCCGAGATAAAAAAAGCCCCCGGGGCGCGAAGCCCAGGGGGCCTTAGAGTTGACCGGTCGCAAAGACCGGCGCAAAGCGTTGGGGGAGTAACACTCTGCTGCATTGCAACATAGCGTAATGCTCTAACCTCTGTCAATCATGGACTTCACAGAAATTCCATGAAAATACTTCAGGCTTGGAGCGTCTCCAGCGACTCGGATGGGCTTTCGCCGCGGGCGAGGTCACCATCATCGGCGGCTTTCAGTAACGCCTTGTTGAGTTCAATCCAACGGGCGAGATTGTGTTGGGCCAGCTCGGCGAGCCCGTTGAGCGGTTCGGCATCGGCGTTGTCTTCGAGGAGCTCGTCGATCCTCTGATGTTGTAGGAGAAATAGCGAGAGGCTTTCGTCGAGGTAGTCGCGGAGCGCTTCCGGCAGGCGACCGCAGTAGACGCGGATCATCTGTGTAAGCATGTCCCTGCTCACAGCTGACCGGCCACTATTGACCTGCTCAGCCATGACCTGCAGAAGGATTCCGCAGGTCAGGTTGTCACCAGATTTCTGGTCCACGACCTCAAATCCTTCCCGATCCATGACGAGATGACAGATGTCGCCGAGCGTGATGTACCGGCTATCTTTAGTGTCGTATAGCCGTCGGTTCGGGTATTTCTTGATGATCCTCGGTTCGCTCATCGCTCGTCCCTAAGCGTGTCACGCTCACTTGGTGTTTCTGGGGTGCGGCGCAGCGCCAGTCGGGCTCTACTTTAGTCGATCCGCGATTTCTCAGCCATGTTTTCGCCAGACTCCGGAAGCTCGAGACGGCCCGCGAGTGCCTGAATGTCCCAATTCGAGACGGCCCAGCGCCACAGCGCCTCAGGCTGTTCACCGCGAAGCTCGCTCGGTGGCTGTAGGCCGAACTGTATTAGCAAGTCGAAGGCTACAAGCCCGGACTGCTCGAGATCTAGCGGTTTCGCACCCGTTCGTTTCGAGAGTTTTTGGCCTGTATCGTTAACGATGATGGGCAAATGTCCGTAATCGGGCGTCGGTAGGCCCAGGGTTTGTTGTAGATGAATATGCGTAGCTGTCGAGTCGAGAAGATCGACGCCGCGAATGACGTGAGTGATGCCTTGCTCGGCGTCGTCGATGACGACGGCTAGATGATAGGCAGGCAAGCCATCACGGCGGAATATTACATAATCCCCGCACGTGTGCTCGAGCGCATAGAGTCGCTCGCCCTGCAGCATATCGGTAAACGTGATCGGGGTCGGTGATGTGAGGACACGGACTGCCGTTTCGCGCTCGTGTGTCTTCTTCGTTCGGCAAATCCCGGGGTAGCGTTCCGGCGCGCCTTTGCCAGTCTGTCGGTTTCGTAGCTGCGATCGTGTGCAACTGCAATGGTAGGCCATGCCCGATTGCAGCAGGCTTTCGGCCGCAGCGCGATAGGCTTCAGTGCGCGTGCTCTGATAGAGCACGTTGCGGTCCCAGTGAAGATCGAAGCGCTCGAGCGCATGCAATATGGCTGACGTTGCACCGGTGACCTCGCGTGGCGGATCGATATCCTCCATGCGCACGAGCCATTCACCGTTGTTTTGGCGTGCATGGATGAAGCTAGCGACTGCCGTCGCCAGTGAGCCTATGTGGAGAGGGCCGGTAGGGGAGGGAGCGAACCGCCCGACGTATCGTACCGGCTTATCGCTGCACTCCATGCACTTAGTGAGCGTGCTCTAGCGGTACTGGTCGTCGCGATCCCGGTACTGGCGTTCAGCGAGTTCTCGGCGCTCCTGAGCCTCGACACACAACGTGGCCACAGGCCGGGCTTCGAGCCGACGCAGGCCGATTTCCTCGCCAGTCTCTTCGCAGTAACCGTAACTGCCGTCGTCGACCCGCTGGAGTGCGGAGTCGATTTTTCGCAGCAGCTTGCGTTCGCGATCCCGAGTCCTGAGCTCCAGCCCGAATTCCGACTCCTGCGTTGCCCGATCGTTGGGGTCCGGGAAATTCGCCGCTTCGTCCTTCATGTGAAGCATCGTTCGATCGACCTCTTCCATGAGCTCCTGTTTCCAGGTTGTCAGAAGCAGGCGGAAGTGCTCGAGCTGGCCAGCGTTCATATAGCTTTCGCCGCGCCGGGGCTTGTACGGTCCAGCCACAGCACTGGGGCTGCTCAGAATATCCATGCGGCGCGCTTTACGTGCTTTTCGCGCCGGCTTTTTCTTCGCAGTGGTCTTGCGAGCGGCTGCCTTCTTGGTGACCTTCTTTTTCGCTATGACCTTTTTCTTGGCGACCTTTTTCTTGGCGACCTTTTTCTTGGCGGCCTTTTTCTTGCGGACGGCAGCTTTCTTTTTCTTCGCCGGCTTCTTCTTGGCAGCGGGTTTTTTCTTTGAAGATTTCTTGCGCGCGGTCTTTTTCGCGGCCTTCTTGGCTACTTTCTTAGCCGGTTTTTTCTTCGTGCTGCGTTTCTTCGCGGTTTTCTTGCGCGAAGCGGATTTCTTAGCGGATTTTTTCGCCGCTGGTTTCTTGCGTGATGTCCTTTTCACGGTCTTCTTGCTGCTAGATTTCTTTTTCTTGGCGGCTGCCTTCTTTTTCGGCATCGGTTTTGCCTCCAAGGTCGGTTCAGAAAACGGGCGATTATACAGAGGTCGGGGCCCAGCGGAAGCCTTTTCGGTCGGATATATCGGCTGGCTCGGTTAGGTCAGGTGTCGACGCCACTCCAGCCTGGGATTCGATGCTCGGCAACCACGGTCGTGTAGAGACCGCCCCGGACGTTGAACCGTGCTGTTAGACGCATTTGCCTAGGTGCGACAGCAGCGACGAGATCGTCTAGGATCTGATTCGTCACGGCTTCGTGGAAGGCGCCCTGGTCGCGGAATGACCAGACGTAGAGTTTTAGCGATTTCAACTCGATACAGCGCTTATCAGGAACGTACTCGAGCTGTAGTGTCGCGAAGTCCGGTTGTCCGGTTTTCGGGCACAGGCATGTGAACTCCGGTACGTCGATAGATATGGTGTAATCCCGATCGATCTTCGGGTTTGGGAACGTTTCCAGGTCCTTAGACGGAGCAGTCGCAGTCATCTGCACTCGGTTGGATGAGGTCGCTACGGGGTCGCCCAGCGGCACGCTTAAAGCGTCGTTTTGAACGAACATTTACTTTACACTACGGACAGCAGAGCAGCCATCGCTGTGGGGTTCCAAAAAGGGCTAATCTGAGTATTCATGCGCCTGGATAAGATCAAGCTTTCGGGCTTTAAATCCTTCGTCGACCCTACGGTCATTTCCTTCCCCAGTAATCTCATGGGCGTTGTCGGGCCCAACGGTTGCGGTAAGTCGAACATCATTGATGCGATTCGTTGGGTCCTCGGCGAGAGTTCTGCCAAGACGCTGCGCGGCGACTCGATGGCAGACGTGATTTTCAATGGCTCAGGTGGCCGCAAGCCTGTCGGTCAAGCGAGTATCGAGCTCGTTTTCGATAACAGTGACGGTACGATTGCGGGTCCTTACGCGGGCTATAACGAGGTTGCCGTTCGTCGCGTCGTGTCTCGTGACGGCACGTCGCAATATTTTTTGAATAACGCCCGCTGCCGGCGCAAGGACATCACGCATATCTTGCTCGGCACCGGTTTGGGCTCCCATGGTTACTCGATTATTGAGCAGGGCACGATCTCCAGGCTCGTGGAAGCCAAGCCTGAGGATTTGCGAGCGTTTCTCGAGGAAGCGGCTGGTATCTCCAAGTATAAGGAGCGCCGCCGCGAGACCGAGCACAGAATCAGGCATACCAAAGAGAATCTCGAACGGCTCGGCGACCTGCGTGAGGAGGTCGACAAGCAGCTCGCGCATCTAAAGCGTCAAGCTCGCGCTGCCGAGCGCTACAAGACCCTTAAAGCCGAGCAGCGGCGCGTTGGCGCGGAGCTTTTGGCATTGCGTTTGCGCGGCCTTACTCAAGATCAGCGTCGCCAGGAGTCGATTCTCAACGAGCAACAAGTGGGCCTCGATGCGGCTGTGGCCGCACAGCGGTCAATGGAAGCCACGATCGAAAAGTTGCGGCTCGAGCTGACCGATAAGAACGACGACTTCAATACGGTTCAAGGCGATTACTACAAGATCGGTGCTGAGATCGCGCGGCTCGAGCAATCGATTTCGCACCGCAAAGAACTCGGTCAGCGTCAACAAGAAGATCTCGCGGCGACGAATCAACACCTCGAAGAGATCAAGGCGCACATCGAGAGCGATCAGACACAAATTGAGGAATTCGAGCGCCTGCTCGACGAGCTCAGTCCGGGCCTAGAGCGCGCACACGTCAGCCGCCAGGCATCGGAGGCGGCGCTTGAGCAGGCTGAGGATGCGGTTGAGCAGTGGCGCTCGCGCTGGGAGCGTGTCACGGATGCACTGGCTGAATCCGAGCGTCTTACAGAGGTCGAACAGACACGTATTGAGCAGCTCCAGGCGCAGTCCGAGCGTCTGGACCGCGAAGCGGAGAAGCTCGGCGAGGAACGCACAACGTTGAGCACGGCAGAGCTCGAGCAGGAACTCGAGAGACTCGTAGCCGAAGAAGAAAGCTTGGGCGCAGCGGCCACGACTTCAGGACGCGAACTCGAATCGGTGTGGCAGAGAATCCAGAAGCTCAGAAGCGACGATCGACGTTTGGCTGGCGAGGTTGATGCGCAGCGCGGCAAGCTGCAAGAGGACCGGGGTCGCCTCATGTCATTGGAAGCGCTGCAGGAAGCCGCGCTCGGTAAGACCTCGGAGTCGGTCAACGCATGGCTTGCGGCACACGAGCTCGATCGATTGCCGCGGCTGGCGCAGAGCCTGCGCGTCGAGGACGGTTGGGATCGCGCGGTGGAGACGGCACTGGGCGCTTATCTGCAGGCCGTGTGCGTCGGTGACATCGATTCACTTGCAGAGCAGCTCGTTCCACCCGATGAAGGCGGGGTGATTCTGCTCAGCGCGAGCGACGAGGCGTCGACGCGCGCTCAGATTCCTTCGGACTCGCTAGCGCAGCACGTTGACGGCCCGGCAATACCGAGTATGTTGAGCGGGATTCGCGTCGCCGAATCGCTCTCAGATGCGGTCAAGATTCGCAAGCAACTCGCGCCCGGCGAATCCGTTATCACGCGGGAAGGTTTCTGGTTCGGTCGTGATTGGCTGCGCATCAATCGCAGTGACGATCCTCAAGCCGGCGTTCTCGTTCGCGATGATGAGATTCGCGAGCTTCGCCAAAATATTGATGCGCTGACGCAGCGCCTCGGCGAGCACGAGGCGCTACTGCTCGATACGCGCAACGAGCTGGCGCAGCTCGAGGAGGCTCATGTCTCGGGTCAGGCAGAGCTGAACGACAAGCAACAACGACACGCCGCCGCTAAAGGCGAGTTGGAGACGACGCGTGCTCGACTCGACCAGCTTCGTGCACGAGCTGCTGCGCTTTCTCAATCGATCTCGGAGCTGGGCAACGAGAAGCGATCAGTGACGAATGTGCTTGCGGAGAGCCAATCTCAGCTGCGCAGCGTTGCCGATCGCCGTGTAGGGCTCGAGGATGAGCGCGAAGAGCTCGTGGAAGTGCGGGATCGTTTGCGGACTCGGCTGGCAGAAGCTCGTGAGCAAGCGGAGGAAGATCGCACCCTGGCTCAGGAGATGGCAATCAAGGTGGAGTCGCGGCGCAGCTCGAAGGCGTCAGCTGCTGCAGCGCTGCAGCGAGTTCGCTCACAGCAAGAGCATCTATTGCGCCGCCGCACGGAATTGCGAGGGCAGCTCGACACAGCGTCAGCGCCGCTCGCAGAAGACGAGCTACTTCTCGTCGAGTTGTTGGATAAGCGTCTGGATGTCGAGGAAGAGCTCGCCGCCGCTCGTCGGACCATGGAAGATTCAGATACTGCAGTGCGCGACATGGAGCAGCAACGCACGGAAAAGCAGCAACTCGTAAACGATGCGCGTGAAGTGCTCGAGGAGACGCGACTGGGTGTGCGCGAGGTGCAAGTCCGCGCGGATACTGTCCGAGATCAATTCGGCGAGACGGGCTTCGACCTCGAAGAAGTTCAGGAAGCGCTGCCGGACGAAGCAACGTCAGAGCAGTGGGAAGACAGCCATGAGAGCCTCGATCGTCGTATTCAGCGGCTCGGTGCAATCAATCTTGCGGCAATTGACGAATACGAGGAACAGTCGGCGCGCAAAGAGTATCTCGATGCGCAGTTCGAGGATTTGAATGAAGCACTAACGACGCTCGAAAATGCGATCCAGAAAATCGATCGGGAAACTCGCACGCGGTTCAAAGAGACTTTCGACGAAGCCAATGCGGGAATGGGACGACTGTTTCCACGGCTATTCGGCGGCGGTCACGCCTATCTCGAGCTCGAAGGCGAGGATCTCTTGTCGGCCGGTGTAACGGTAATGGCTCGTCCACCCGGCAAGCGAATTAGCACGATCCATCTGCTGTCCGGCGGTGAGAAGGCGCTTACGGCCGTTGCCCTCGTTTTCTCTATCTTCGAGCTGAATCCAGCGCCGTTTTGTCTGTTGGACGAGGTCGATGCACCACTTGACGATGCCAATGTCGGGAGGTTTTCCGACATCGTCAAGGAGATGTCACAGCAGGTCCAGTTCGTGCTCATTACCCATAACAAGGTAACGATGGAAGCCATGAATCAGCTGACCGGCGTGACGATGAACGAGCCAGGGGTGTCGAGGCTCGTAGCGGTTGATATCGACGAGGCAGTCCAACTTGCGGCAGTGTAACTGGTTCTGCGATGAGCGAACTGCGTTGGATACTGCTTGGGTTGGGTCTACTGCTCATCGCGGGCCTATACCTCTGGGAGCGTAAAGCTCCTTTCCTTCAGCGATTCAAGAAGCCGAAACCGATCGTTGGCGGAATCAAGCCGGCGGCAGACTCGGCTGCCCCGGCCGTCGAAGCTCCGGTCCAGCAACCAACGTTCGCGCCACGCACACCCGAGAAAGTCGTGACTTTGCGCGTGGTTGGGCGTGAGGGCGATGAAATGAAGGCCGAGGAGGCTGTTCTCGCACTCAAGCGTGTCGGGTTGATGCACGGAAAGTACGGAATTTTCCATCGGGTGCCCGAGGACGGCGGCGAGCCGATATTCAGCGTAGCGAGTCTGACCGAGCCCGGGTCATTTGATCTAGCTAACCTGCAGGATTCATCGATTGCGGGCTTGAGCTTGTTCTTGGCGTTGCCTGGCAGGGGTGACCCTGTGGTGGCGTTCGATTCCATGGTTGGGTTTGCGCGGGATTTGGCCGAAGACCTCGACGGTGTTCTTCTCGATGAGCGAGGAAGCTCATGGAGTATTCAGCGCGAGCGGTACATAAGAGAGGAGATTATCGAGTTTCACCATCAATTGAGCCGAGCCTGACGCTCGCGCCATGCCTGCTAAGAAGACATCGACTAGCGGCAGATTGGAGCAGCTGCGCCAAAAGATCCGCCGATACGATTACGCTTACTACGTCCTCGATGATCCCGAGGTGCCCGACGCAGAATACGATCGGGTATTCCGAGAGCTTCAAACGCTCGAAGCTAAACACCCAGATCTAGTAACACTCGATTCGCCCACTCAGCGCGTCGGGATCAGTCCGCAGACGCAGTTCGAGGAGGTTCAGCATCACACGCCGATGCTGTCTCTAGATAATGCCTTCAGCGAGACAGAGCTGACGGACTTCGATCGCCGCGTGCGGGACCGTTTGGAAAAGGCCGGCACGCAGGTCGAGGAACTGCAATACGTAGCCGAGCCCAAGCTTGATGGGGCAGCGGTTAGTCTCGTATATGAGCAGGGCGTTCTCGTGCGAGGGGCAACGCGTGGTGACGGTCGAATCGGCGAGGACATTACGCACAACATTCGGACGATCCCGGCCGTGCCGTTGCGCCTGCCAGGCAAGCTCCGCCCCAATCGGCTCGAGGTCCGTGGCGAAGTATTCATGCCCAAGGCGCGGTTCGCAGCCTACAACGAGGCCGCAGCGGCGCGCGGCGATAAGCTTTTCGTCAATCCAAGAAATGCGGCTGCTGGCAGCCTTCGTCAGTTGGACGCCAAAGAAACAGCAGAGCGGCCGTTGGATTTGTTTTTCTACGGGCTCGGCGATTGCGACGGTATCGAGTTACCAGGGTCGCAAGCCGAGGCGCTTGAGTTGCTGCACGAGCTTGGTTTCAAGACCAGTCCAGAGTGGCAAGTGGTAGGGGGGATTCTGGGCTGTTTGGCCTATTACGAGAATATCAAGCTAAAAAGGAACGATTTACCGTATGAGATCGACGGGGTCGTCTACAAAGTCAACGACGCAGCGTTACAGCAGATCCTCGGGTTCGTGTCGCGCGCTCCGCGCTGGGCAATCGCCCACAAGTTCCCAGCGCAGGAGGAGCTTACGGTGGTTCGGGACATCGAGTTTCAGGTCGGCCGAACGGGAGCACTGACGCCCGTGGCTCGGCTGGATCCTGTCTTCGTGGGCGGCGTTACGGTTAGCAACGCAACGTTGCACAATATGGACGAGATCAAGCGTAAGGACGTCCGCATCGGAGACACGGTCATCGTTCGCCGTGCCGGCGATGTCATACCCGAGGTTGTCAGGGTACTGAGAGAGAGACGGCCCCCGCGGGCCAAAGGCGTCCGGCTGCCCCGCCGGTGCCCGATCTGCAAATCCGATGTAGTCAGGGCTGAGTCTGAGGCGGTCGCGCGCTGTGTGGGCGGGCTGTACTGTCCAGCGCAGCGTAAGGAAGCTCTGCGTCACTTCGCCTCGCGTACGGCGATGGATATCGAAGGCTTGGGCAGCAAGTTGATCGATCAGCTCGTCGACGAAGAGCTGGTCGACAATCCGGCAGAGCTGTACGAACTTTCTGAGGCGCAATTCGAGGCGCTGGACAGAATGGGAGCGAAATCCGCGGCCAACGTCGTTGCAGCACTTGAGAAGAGCAAAGAAACGACCTTGCCGCGTTTCTTGTTTGCACTAGGAATTCGTGAGGTCGGTGAGGCGACGGCGCTATCGCTCGCGCAGCATTTCGCCTCATTGGATGATCTGATGGCGGCCGACGAGGAGAGTTTGACTGAGGTACCAGATGTTGGCCCAATCGTAGCAGCGCACGTGCGAGTCTTCTTTCAGGAGGACCATAACCGGCAAGTGATTCAAGCGCTCCGTGATCACGGTGTTCGTTGGCCTTCTGAGGAGTCGAAACCAGCTGTAGCTGATTCGGTCGTCAGCGGAAAGACTGTCGTATTAACCGGTACACTCGATAGCATGACCCGCGATGAAGCAAAGGCTCGGCTGACGGCGCTCGGCGCTAAAGTTACCGGCAGCGTGTCGAAATCGACGGATCTAGTCATAGCAGGCGCAAGCGCGGGATCAAAGTTAAGGAAGGCGGAGGAGTTTGGCGTTGAGATATGGACGGAACGGGATCTCTTGCGACTCGTTTCGCCTAAAGTGGATGGACAGCTGGTGCCGTAGTGGCCGAGTCGCTCCGAAGTAGAGTAGTTGCGGCCTGCTACTCGTTCATGCTTCCAGTCTCGAGGCTCTTGCTACGTGCTGGAATAAGCTATAACGATTTCGACAGTTTGGTTCGCCGGGCCTTCGTACAGACTGCGGGGGACGAGTTTGGCATTCGTGGCCGCCCGACCAATAGCTCTCGCATCGCGGCTATGACCGGAATACCACGCAAAGAGGTAAGCAAGATCCGTGGCGAGCGACCCGTAGACGTGAACCGTATTCGTTCGGAGTTAACGCCGTTGGGAGACGTGTTGCACCATTGGCACACTGATGCCGAGTACGTTAATCACCAGGGACTCCCACTAGTCCTGCAGCTTGAGGGAGATTGTCCATCTTTTTCGGATCTTGTGCGGAAATATGCGGGCGATCTGCCCGTAGGGGCTATTAAAGTTGAGTTGATTCGTACAGGCGCAGTCCGAATAGATGCCGACAACGCGCTCCATGTGTTGAAGCGGGTGGCTGTGCCAGATGCGATCGACGACCGGTTGGTCACAGCGCTATCCTTCAGTCTCAGTTGTCTCGCATCGACCGTCGCTCATAATAGCAATCCAGATCGTAGGACCAGTAGCCGTATCGAGAGATTTGTTCAGAGTGATCAACTTTCCGAACGTACAAAGAAGAAATTGCGACGCTTTGCTCAGCGCCGAATGGAAAGCTTCACGGAAGAAATCGATGATGTGTTTTCGACAGTGTCGCGTGATGAGTCCGCATGCGAGGGCAGGGTCGGAGTTGGGATCTACTACTATGAAGACGACTGATGCTACAGCCTAGCGCGAAAAGTGTCGTGTAACCGACTAAAAACAAGAACAAATCTCATCTACTGAGCGCCACCTGGGCTCTCCCGAATGTCGTAAGACGCTGTATTTTCAATAACTTACTCACCGCTACGTGCGCCGGCGGATGGGTCACTCCTCCCAACCATTTGTCATAACTTGATTTCAGGGGTTTGTTGGGAATATGTTAACTGAACTAAGTATTATGTTAGGCCATGCGGCCCGAGGACCTCAGACGAGAACTAAAGAGAGCTTATCGAAGGTTACTTAACCCCCTGGTCCGAATTCTCATCAGGAATGGGATTACGGCGACCGAGACTTGCGAGCTAGTTCGTCTGACGTTTGTCGATGCCGCAGCCAGCGATGAGTTTCAGTTGCCAGGTCAAAGTCAGTCGGACACAAGGGCAGCGGTTCTTACGGGGCTTTCGAGAAAGGAGATCAATCGTCTAAGACACGAAAAATCCGTCGTAACGGAAGGCACGAATCTCAGTCGAGTGGGGCGTGTTGTGGCGGGTTGGAACCAGGACCCGGATTTCACTGGGCCCTATGGACTTCCGCTCGCGGTCCCTTACAAGGACGACCCGGAAGTAGATGCGCCGAGTTTTTGCGAACTTGTTAGAAGACACAGCGGCGATATGGCTCCTAGGGAAATGTTGGATGAGCTGCTTAGAACGGGGCTCGCTGAAATAGACGATGACGGACTGATTAGGAACACCGGGAGGACGTATATACCCAGCAAATTGGATCCGGCTGCAATCGAGAGGCTGGGCAAGGTGCTGGCAAGAATAGCGGATACGTTGGATCTCAATAATCAAATCGACGATCCCCGACTGGGACGATTGGAGAGAGCCGTCGTTACCGATATCGGACTGACTGAAGAGCAGTATGAAGATTTCACCCTCTATCTTCGGACGAAATGCCAGCAGTTATTGGAAACGTTGGATAACTGGGTCGGTATGCAGGAAGGGGAGGTTGGAAGTAGCTCTCCGGACCAAACAGGAGTGCCAACGAAGAGATTGATAACAGGAGTCGGCGTTTATCACTTTCTCGATGAGCGGTTGCCATTCGAGGATGAGTACTCAGACACAGATTAATAAATGATTTGTGGATCTCTGAAACGTCGATCAGAAGAGGGTAGA
>CAJIAZ010000308.1_pt1 | contig 18090 bp, 16 predicted proteins | sample 9199181 | NCBI WGS metagenome assembly CAJIAZ01 (sample SAMEA7708285, study PRJEB35096) | sediment metagenome | biome: marine neritic benthic zone biome [ENVO:01000025]; feature: sediment [ENVO:00002007]; material: shallow marine sediment [ENVO:03000034] sea grass bed [ENVO_01000059] ...
ATACGCGGCGACGGACTCGGGCGGAGCGAAGTGAGCGCGAACTGACCCGGCAAGCCCCAAGCGCGCGTGAAGCGCGGGTTAGGACGGGACCCGGTGCTTAGACGGGGGCGACGACTTGGTAGGAGACGGGCGAGCGCTGCCGATCCTCGAATTCCACTTCCTCGTAGCACGCTTGCTCGGCGAGCACGGCCCTGAGCAGGCAGTTATTGAGGTAGTGGCCGGACTTGAAGCCCGTAAACTCGCCGATCAAACAGCAACCGAGCAGATAGAGGTCGCCGACGGCGTCGAGAATCTTGTGACGGACGAACTCATCACGAAAACGCAGTCCGTCCTCGTTGAGCACGCGATACTCGTCCATGACGATGGCGTTGTCGAGACTGCCGCCGAGCGTCAGGTCACGCTCTCTGAGCGTCTCGAGATCGCGGAGAAAACCGAAGGTACGCGCGCGGCTGATTTCCTTGAGAAACGCCGTCGTTGAGAAATCGAGGCTCGCCGTCTGGCGATGCTTGCGCAAAACGGGGTGATCGAAATCGATCTCGAAGTTGACCTTGAAGCCGTTGTACGGGGTGAGTCGGGCCCATTTGTCGCCGTCTCGCACTTCGACGGGTTTACGTACGCGAATGAATCTCTTCGGCGCGCTCTGTTCCTCGATACCGGCTGACTGCAGCAAGAAGACAAATGGCGCGGCGCTGCCGTCCATAATCGGTACCTCGGCAGCTGTGAGATCCACGAAGGCGTTGTCGATACCGAGTCCTGCCATCGCGGATAACAGGTGCTCCACGGTGGCGACCTTGACGCCTTGTGTCTCCAGCGTCGTGCCGAGCGTCGTCTGGGTCACGTTGAGCGCGTCGGCTGGGATGTCGACGGGCGTGTCGAGATCGATTCGGCGAAAGATGATCCCGGTGTTGGCCGGAGCCGGGCGCAGCGTCATATAGACCTTCGCGCCGCCGTGAAGCCCAATGCCCGTGGCGCGAATCGATTCCTTTAACGTACGCTGCTGTAACATGCTGACCTTGAGGGTAGCCCACTGCCGCGAACCCGTCGAGGCCGCGGCGTCGTCAAGTCCCGACGAAACGGCGCGCACGTTAGCATGGCGCCGCTTGACCCAGCAAGGGCGTAGCGCACGCCCGGCTCAGTCTGCCTGGCGACGCAAAAATGCCGGAACATCGAGCAGCTCCTCGAAGTCCTCACCGAGATCCGTCACACCATCGCCGACGGCCCGCTTGCGATGCACGGTCGGACGGTCCAAATCCGCGTAGTTCGGCTCACCGGCCGTCGTTCGCCGTACGACCTTAACGGGACGCTCAGCCTGCGCCAGCGGCTGGCCAAGACCGGTGGCCACGACCGTCACGCGGATCTCATGGGCCATATCCGGATCGATGACCGTGCCGACGACGACGGTCGCCTCATCCGAGGCAAACTGCTTGACGGTCTCGCCGACTTCCTGGAACTCACCGATTGCGAGGTCCATGCCGGCCGTGACGTTGACGAGCACACCATTGGCGCCCGCGAGGTTGATGTCCTCGAGCAGCGGGCTCGAGATCGCGGCTTCGGCGGCCTCGCGCGCCCGGCCCTCCCCGGTCGCCACGCCAGAGCCCATCATCGCCATGCCCATCTCGGCCATGACGGTACGAACGTCGGCGAAGTCGACGTTGATGAGACCTGGGCAGGTGATGAGCTCGGCGATGCCCTGGACGGCGCCCTGGAGCACCTGGTTGGCGGCCTTGAAGGCATCGAGCAGCGTCGTCTCCGAACCGAGCACGCTCAGAAGCTTCTCGTTCGGAATCGTGATGAGCGAATCCACATAGCGGCCGAGCTCTGCGATGCCCTGATCCGCTACCCGCATGCGCTTGCTACCCTCCATTTCGAACGGCTTGGTCACGACAGCGACTGTCAGCACGCCCAGCTCCTTGGCAAGCTGCGCGATGACGGGTGCGGCGCCGGTGCCTGTACCGCCACCGAGGCCTGCGGTGAGGAACAGCATATCCGCGCCCGCAATGATCTCTTGGATCCGATCGCGATCCTCCATCGCGGCCTGGCGCCCCACTTCTGGGTTGGCGCCGGCACCCAGACCCTTGGTGATGTTGCAGCCGATCTGCAGCCCCGTCTTCACGCGCGCATTCTTGAGCGCCTGCGCATCGGTGTTCGCGCAGATGAAATCCACGCCCTCGATTCCCGAGGACATCATGTGCCCAACGGCATTCCCGCCGCCGCCGCCGACTCCCATGACCTTGATGATCGCGGTTTCGCTATAGCCATCCATTAACTCGAACATTGTCGGACTCCTTCGCCTGAACTCTCAAAAATTTCCCTGAAACCAAGCCTTCATTCGATCGAATACGCTGAGCAAGCCGCTACGGTTCCCTGCCGCCTCGGCTCGCGCCTTCGATGCTGCTTTGCCGTAAAGCAGCAGACCAACACCCGTCGCGTGGATGGGATTACGCACGACATCGACGAGACCCTCGATGTATTGCGGAATACCCAGACGAACGGGTGTGTGAAATATTTCCTCGGCGAGCTCGACCGCACCTTCCATCTTCGAGCTACCGCCCGTCAGCACGACACCTGCCGCAATGAGCTCTTCGAAGCCCGAGCGCCTGAGCTCGTCGCGCACGAGTGCGAACAGCTCCTCGTACCGGGGCTCGACGACCTCGGCCAGCGTCTGTCTAGCGAGTCGACGTGGTGGCCGGTCGCCGACGCTCGGCACCTCGATCGTCTCGTCGGGATTGGCGAGCTGCGACAGCGCGCACGCGTACTTGATCTTGATCTCTTCGGCATATTGCGTCGGCGTACGCAAACTGACGGCGATGTCGTTCGTGACCTGATCGCCTGCGATCGGTATTACGGCCGTATGCTGGATCGCGCCGCCGCAGAATACGGCGATATCGGTTGTGCCACCGCCCATGTCCACGATACAGATGCCAAGCTCCTTCTCATCGTCGGTCAGCACCGAATAGCTCGAGGCCAGCTGCTCGAGGACGACGTCCTCGACATCGAGCCCACAGCGTTGCACGCATTTGACGATATTTTGAGCTGCGCTCACGGCGCCGGTGACCAGATGCACCTTGGCCTCCAGACGCACACCCGACATGCCGACTGGCTCGCGTATGCCTTCCTGGGTATCGATGACGAATTCCTGCGGGAGCACGTGAAGAATGCGCTGATCGGCTGGAATGGCTACAGCGCGTGCTGCATCGATGACGCGATCGACATCGCTCGGACTGACTTCTTTCTCGCGAATCGCAACGATGCCATGCGAGTTCAGACTGCGGACGTGGCTGCCGGCGATACCCGTAAAGACGGTGTTGATCTCACAACCAGCCATGAGCTCGGCTTCCTCGACGGCGCGCTGAATCGACTGGACCGTCGACTCGATATTGACCACGACGCCGCGTTTCAAGCCGCGCGATGGATGCGAGCCGATGCCAATGACCTCGAGCGCGCCCTCGGGAGACAACTCGCCGACGACAGCAACGACCTTGGACGTGCCGATGTCGAGTCCCACAAGCAGCTTGCGTTCGTCTTTCTTAGGCACCACCGATCACCTCGCTCGAGCCTGCGCGCGACAACTCGAGCTCATCAAGCCACGCAACTGCAAATCCGTTCGTGTAGCGCATGTCCACATAGCGAACGCGATCGAGCTCGCCAGCTAGTGCCGGCAAGACATAGACGAAGAACCGGTCTAGCCGATCTCCGACGTTGCGTTTTCCGAGTCTGATCCGCTGACCGCCTTCGAGATCGATGCGCCACGCGCCACGCTCGTCCATCGCCAGTCCCGCGAGACCGAGGTTCGCTGCCGCGAGGCGGTCACGCAGCACGAGATAACGCTCGGCGACTTCATGCTCACTGCCGGACGGCCCGAACAACACGGGTAGCTCGGGCAGCTGGTAGCGGCGATCGTCGGTAAATAGCTCACCGCGCGCGTTCAACAAACCACGCTCACCCCAACGCGCCGCAGCCTTTTGCTCGACGATGCTAACGGCCAACGTATCCGGCCATTTGCGTGCGAGCTTCGCTGAGTCGACCCAGTCGAGCGCCTCGATCTCTTGCTCGACGAGGCGCAGATCCAAACCGAGAAACCCGCGATCGAGCGAGTCTGCGACTGCAGCCTCGAGCTGCAGCGGCGACAGACGTTGGAACGTGCCCGAAAGCTCGAGCGTCATCACGGGCACACTCAGCGCAGCCTGCGCACCCACGTAGACAGCCGCGAGTGCTGCGAGCGCGGCCGGCGGCACAACGAGCCAACGCACGTTGATCTTGATGCGCGGAATCTTGATCTGCCGCGGCTCGGCCTTGCGCCGGTTCGTGCGAGCTTTCTTCATCCCTGCTCTCCCGAACCCTTAGACTCACCGACGATCCGGACCTCGAGCTCCAGCTCGACGCCGCTGTGCGCACGGACTTCGCGGCGAACGTGTTCAATGAGTGCTTCGATATCCGCGGCGCTTGCGTTCCTTTCATTGATGATGAAGTTTGCGTGCTTGTCCGAGACACTCGCGCCACCGATCCGCATGTCCTTCAGGCCCGCAGCCTCGATGAGCCTTCCGGCGAAATCGCCTTGTGGGTTGCGGAACACCGATCCGCAGGACGGCTTGCCGATTGGCTGTGACTCCCCGCGCTGCTTGACCATGAGGCTGATGTCGCTCATGTCGGCGCGCTCGTCCGACTCGAGCTTGAACGTCGCGGCCGTGAACCACTCAGGCGCTGGACCGCTGATCGAACGGTACCCAATCGTGTACTCGTCCCTGTCTCGTTCATGCGGCACGCCTTGGCGATCGATGGTCTCCACGTGCTCGACGTTGTTCCAAGTCTCACCGCCGAACGCGCCCGCATTCATTGCCAGCGCTCCGCCGAGCGTTCCCGGAATGCCTGCGAAGAACGCTGCGGGACCGAGTTTCAGGCGCACGCAATGACGCGCAAGCGTCGTGCACGGAACACCGGCACTGACACGAACTCGAGTCGCATCGACGCGCTCGATCTGCCGTTCGAGATCGACCGTGCAGATGACTGCGCCGCGTATGCCACCGTCACGCACGAGCAAATTGGAACCGAGCCCCGTCCAGAACACGGGCATATCCGGCGGCAGTTCGTGCAGGAACGCAGCGATCGCCGCAACACTGCGCGGCCTACAGAAAAGCTCGGCCGGCCCACCGACACGCCAAGACGTGTGCGCGCTCATCGGCTCCTCTGTCAGCACCTCGGACATTGTGTCCTCACTTGCACCCATGGCAGCGCTCACTTTTTGACACCCACAGGCGCCTTCGTCGCCAACTCACTCGGAAGCGTCGATGCGATTGCGCCGATACTGCCGGCACCGAGTGTGAGCACAACATCGTTGTCGCGCAGCACGTTCACGAGCGCACCGGTCAGCTCATCGACGCTTTCGACAAACACAGGCTCGACGGCACCGCGCGTTCGCACGGCCCGTGCGAGGGCTTTGCCGTCCGCACCCGCAATCGGCTCCTCACCCGCGGCATAAACTTCAGTCAGCAACAACACATCGACGTCGGAAAGCACCTGCGCAAAGTCGTCAATGAGCTCGTGCGTGCGTGTATAGCGATGCGGCTGAAAGGCCGCCACGAGGCGCCGGTCCGGCCAAGCGTCGCGCGCCGCGGCAATCGTTGCGGCAATCTCGGTCGGGTGGTGGCCGTAGTCGTCGACGAAAGTGACGCGGCCTGCTGCAGTCGTGATCGTGCCGAGCACCTGGAACCTGCGATCGATGCCGGAGAACGCTGAAAGCGCTCGCTGAACGGCCGCATCCTCGATGCCGAGTTCCTGTGCGACGGCGACGGCTGCAAGTGCGTTGAGCACGTTGTGTCTACCAGGCAGATTGATCCGCAGCGACCATGGCTCGCGATCCTGCCGGTGAACGACGAACGTGCTCGCGAGCCCATCCGGCTCGATGTCGCTCACGCGCACATCGGCACGACCCGAGGACCCGTAGCTCGCGACACGTCGGCCGAGACCCGCGATTAGCTCTGCCGTGTTCGGATCGTCGCGGCACAGCACGGCGAGGCCATAGAACGGCAAGTTGTGCAAAAACTCAATGAAACCCTGCTTCAGGCGACCGAGCTCGCCTTCGTAGCTCGAGAGGTGATCTGCGTCGATGTTGGTCACGACAGCGATCATCGGCTGCAAGTGCAGGAACGACGCATCGCTCTCATCGGCCTCGGCCACGAGATAGTGCCCGGAACCGAGCTTTGCGTTCGCATCGGCGCTCGCTAGGCGACCGCCAATCACGAACGTCGGATCGAGCCCACCTTCGGCGAGCACGCTCGCAATCAAACTCGTCGTTGTCGTCTTGCCGTGTGTCCCCGCAACAGCGACGCCGTAACGAAAGCGCATGAGCTCGGCGAGCATCTCGGCACGCTGCACGACCGGGATACGACGCCGCTTCGCCTCGACGACTTCCGCGTTGCTCTGCGCAATTGCGCTCGATACGACAACGACGTCTGCTTCACCGAGGTTGTCAGAGCGATGCCCGAGACTGATGTCGGCACCGAGCGCCGTCAGACGCCCGGTAACTTTGTTGGCTTTGACATCGGAACCTTGGACGACGTAGCCGAGGTTCAACAAGACCTCAGCGATGCCTCCCATGCCGACACCGCCGATACCGACGAAATGGATCGTGCGTGTCTTGCCCATTGGCTGCGTCATGCTGCCGCCTCCGCAAGCTCTAGACAGGCTTCGGCCAACTCGACGGCCGCATGGGGTCGTGCTTGCGCGCGAGCAAGCTCAGCCATGCGCAGCGGCATCGACTTATCGCCAAGAACGCTCGTGATGGCTGTTGCCAAGCGGTTTGCATCGAGCTCGTCCTCGTCGATAACGACACCAGCACCGTTCGCGGTGAAACTCGCCGCATTCTTCTGCTGATGATCGTCGGCGGCGTAGGGGTAAGGAATCAGCACCGCGCCGACACCGGCCGCTGTGAGCTCGGCGATCGTCAGCGCCCCGGCGCGACAAACGACCAGGTCCGCCCAAGCGTAGGCTGCCGTCATGTCCTCGATGAACGCCTCGAGGCGCAACTCGCAGGGTGTTTGTGCATAGTTGGTCTGCGCCGCTTCGACCTCGGCGCCAGCCTGGTGCCAGACCTCGACCTCGATATCGTCGGGCAGCAACGCAATCGCCGCGGGCACCGTAACGTTGAGCGTGCGTGCACCTTGACTGCCGCCGATGACGAGCACGCGGCGACGTCCGTGTCGTTCGGCAAACCGCTCAGCGGGCGGCGGCAGCTCGGTGATCGACTCGCGCACGGGATTGCCGATGAGCGACGCCGAATATCGCGCCGGGAAGCTTTGCGGAAAAGCCTCGAAGATGTGTGTTGTCAGTCGTGCGAGTAACCGGTTGGCCGCACCGGCAACGGTATTCTGCTCGTGAATCAACAACGGCCGTCCCGTGAGCCAAGCCGCGATGCCGCCCGGTCCTGAAACGAAACCGCCCATGCCGAGCACGGCCGCTGGACGCCTGCGTCGGACCGCGCCGAGTGCCTGTGCCACTGCGTGCATGAGACGAAACGGCGCTAGCAGCCAGGCCAGAATGCCGCGCCCGCGCAGACCCGTCACCGTGATCCATTCGATTTCAATGCCGGCCTGCGGCACGAGACGCGACTCGAGGCCGCGGTGCGTCCCCATCCAAACTACGTCGTGCGCGCGAGAGCGCAGCACGCTCGCAACGGCCAACCCGGGGAAGACGTGTCCACCGGTGCCGCCTGCGACGATCATGATCGGTCCCCCACTCATCCGCTGCGCCCCTTCCCGGACTTCGCACTAGCGCGACGTTCGCCTTCCTTGACCTCGTGGTGCGCGCGCATGATCAACGCGAGCGCGACGACGGTGATGACCGCGCTCGTACGACCGTAGGAAATCAACGGCAATGTAAGTCCCTTGGTCGGCAGCAAGCCCATGTTGACGCCAATATTGATGCAGGCCTGCAAGCCCAGCATGAGCCCGATGCCCGAGCTCACGAGGCCTTGATAGGGCAGACCGACGGCAGCCGCGCGCGGACCGAGCGAGATGGCTTTGAATACGACGACCCCGAACAGACAGATGACGAGTGTTGCGCCGACGAGGCCGAGCTCCTCGGCCAAAACCGCGAACACGAAATCGGTGTGCGCTTCGGGCAGATAGAAGAGCTTCTGCACACTATCGCCCAAGCCCACGCCGAGCCATTCGCCGCGTCCGATCGCAATGAGGGATTGTGTGAGCTGAAAGCCGCTCGCATAAGGATCGGCCCACGGATCGACAAAACCGAGCAGGCGCTGCAAGCGGTACGGCGTTGTGAACGCGAGACTCGCGAGCCCGGCCGTTGCGACAGCGAGCGCAAGTCCGAGATCCCGCAGCCGCGCACCGCCGATAAACAACAGCCCCAAGCTCGTCGCCGTCAGCACGACCGCCGCACCGAAATCAGGCTCACCGAGCAGCAACGCACAAGCTGCAGCGACGACGATGAGCGGCTTGACGAAACCGAGCAAACTCTGAGCCATGTCTTTCTGGTGACGGACGATATAGCTCGCGAGGTAAAGCACGAGACACAACCGCGCAGGCTCCGACGGCTGCAACGTTAGGGGACCCAATGCGAGCCAGCGAGTGCTGCCGTTTACAGCGCGACCGAGGCCCGGTACCTCGACCGACATGAGCAACAAGAACGCGCCGAGCAAGATCAGCGCGTTCAAACGGAACCACGCGTTCATCGGAATCATGAGCACGGCAAGCCCAGCCACGCAGCCGAGCAGAACTGCACTGGCATGGCGTGCGAGGAAGTAAAGTGGCTCACCCATATCGCGGTCGGCAAGCGAGATCGACGCGGACCCGACCATGGCGGCGCCGATTGCAAGCAATGCAATCACGGCGGCCGTTAGCGCCGTGTCGACGTGCAGGCCACCGATCTCAATTCGCGCGCTCATTCGGCGAGCTCCCGGACGCTGGCTGCGAACTGCTCACCGCGATCGGCGTAGCCGGCGAATTGATCGAAGCTCGCACACGCGGGTGACAGCAGCACCGTCGTGCCCGGCGTCGCGATCTGCGAGGCGATCGCAACGGCTTTGGCCATGTTGCTCGCACGATGCGTTGCACAAACACCACCAAGCGCTTGCTCGAGCTCCGCGGCTGCTTCCCCGAGCAGCACGGCGGCCGCAAGCTTGCCGCGTGCGTGCAGTGCGAGCGGTGCGAAGCTTGCGCCCTTGCTCTGTCCACCGGCGATGAGCACGAACGGGCCGTCGAGCCCTTCGAGCGCTGCGACGGCAGCGCCGACATTCGTGCCTTTGGAGTCGTTGATGTACGTGACGCCCTCACGCTCGGCGATCCACTCACAGCGATGCGCAAGGCCGGTGAACGCTTCGAGCGCCGTGAGGTCGGCGAGATGTCGTCCAGTGACGGCCTCGGCCAAGGCCAGTGCCGCAAGGACGTTGCCTTCGTTATGGCGCCCGCGGACACGCAGCCGCGCGGCCGGCAAGAACGGCTCGCCATCTCGGGCAAGGCACCGTTCGCCGTCAATTTCGACGATACCGTAACCTCGCTCGGGCGCTTGGATGGTCGAGAACGGAATACCGCGCGGATGCACGAGGCCCATGGCTCGCACGAGATCATCGTCGTGATTGAACACGGCCATTTCAGCGGCATCGATGAGCTTGCGCTTGAGCTCGGCGTAACGTTCTAGACTGCCGTGGCGATCGAGGTGATCGGCTGAGACGTTGAGCAGCGCGGCTACCTTCGGATGCAAGCTCTCGGTCGTCTCCATCTGAAAGCTCGAAACCTCGAGCACGAAAACGTCGGGGCGTTCGGCGAGCAGGTCGAGCGCGGGCGGACCCAGATTACCGCCGGCCGCCGAACGCAGGCCCATTTTCTCGAGCAGCTGGTGCGCGAGCGTAACGACCGTGCTCTTGCCGTTGGAACCGGTCACGGCGACGACCGGCGCATCGGCTGCGCGCGCGAAGAGCTCAATGTCACTTGCAACGACGATACCCCGCTCGCGCGCCTCAGCGACGAGCGGCAGGTCCACACTCAAGCCCGGCGACAGCACGAGGCGCTCGACGCCATCGAGGCAGGCCGTGTCTAGAGTCTCGAGAATGATCTGCACGTCGGGATGGGTCTCGCGCAGCGCGTCGAGCCCGGGCGGCTCCGCCCGGCTATCGATGACGCAGGCGAGCTCGTTTCGTTTCGCAAGGAACTTGGCCGCCGACAGTCCCGTCGCGCCCAGGCCGACAACCAACGTGCTTGCGCGTTGCTGCGAATCGATCATCCGTCGCTCTGCTCGTCGTGCAGCGAACATTGTGTCACCGCCCCTGCCATGCTCGTAACGTCATCGGATCTTCAGACTCGCAAGACCGATGAGCACGAGAATGACCGTAATGATCCAAAACCGCACGATCACCTTCGGCTCAGCCCAACCCTTGAGCTCGAAGTGATGGTGCAGCGGCGCCATGCGAAAAATACGCCGGCCGGTCATCTTGTAGGAGGCAACCTGGATAATGACTGAGACGGTTTCGACAACGAATACACCGCCCATAATGAGTAACACCAGTTCCTGCCTCACCACCACTGCCACGAGGCCTAGAGCCGCACCGAGTGCAAGCGCACCGATGTCGCCCATAAAGACCTGCGCGGGGTAGGTGTTGAACCACAAGAAGCCCAAGCCGGCGCCAGCCAGGGCCGCACAAAAAACCAGCATCTCGCCGGATCCCGCAACGTAGGGGATCCCGAGATAGGCAGAGAAGACGACGTTGCCGGCCGCATAAGCGAAAATGCCGAGCGCGGAGCCAATCAGCACCGCGGGCATGATCGCAAGGCCATCGAGGCCGTCCGTCAAATTCACTGCATTCGACGTGCCGACGATCACGAGATACGTGAACGGCACGTAGAGAAAGACACCGAGCGGAATCAACGCGCCGGGCAGATAGGGGATCAGCAGCGCGTGCTCTACGGCGGGATTCTCCGCCGTCATATACAGAGCCGCCGCTGCGGCGATGCCGGCTACCGACTGCCAGAAGAACTTCACGCGCGCCGGCAAGCCCTCCGCGTTACCGAGGACGAGTTTCTTGTAGTCGTCGACAAAACCGATGGCGCCGAACACCAACGTCACTATGAGCACGATCCAGACGAAACGGTTCGTCAGATCTGCCCACAGTAATGTGCTGACGATGATCGCGAGCAGTATCAGCGCACCGCCCATCGTCGGCGTGCCCGCTTTGGGCAGATGCGACTCGGGGCCGAGCTGGCGAATCGGCTGACCCACGCGCCGGGCGGAGAGGCGCTGGATCACATAGGGCCCCATTGCGAACGACAGCGCCAGCGCCGTCAGCGCACCGAGAATCGCGCGCAGCGTCAGATAACCGAAAACGTTGAAGCCCGAATGAAAACGCGTCAGGTACTCGGCGAGATAGATCAGCATGCCGCCCCCCGCTGACCGCTATCGTTGTCGGCAAGCAAAGCGACGAGCCGGTCGAGCTGCATGACTCTCGAGCCCTTGATCAGCACGGTCGTGTCTGAGTTGAGCAGGGGCGAGAGCGCAGCCTCGAGATCCTCGATGTCGCGACAGGCCAACCCGTCAGCGCCATAGGCATCGACGGCCGCGCGGCTGTCCTCGCCAATCGTAAGCAGTGCGTTGCAACGCTCTCGCGCGTACTCGCCGATCTCCGCATGCAGCTGTCGACTACCCTCACCGAGCTCGGCCATGTCACCGAGCACGAGCACACGCTGACCGGGCAGCTCCGCGAGGTAATCCAATGCCGCGCGCACCGAGGCCGGATTGGCGTTGTAACTGTCGTCTATGATGACGGCGCCGGCGCGTCCGGAGAGCATCTTCAGACGTCCGCCAACTGCATCGGCATTCGCAAGACCCTGCACGATCTCATCCGCCGGAGCGCCGATCGCATCCGTGGCGGCCGCGGCCGCAAGCGCATTCATGACGTTGTGCTGACCGAGCAGAGGGAGCGTGACGTCGAGCGTCGTACCGCCCGGTAGCTCGAGCGTGAAGGCCGATCCGCCCTGCTTGATCTCGATGTCGCCGCGCACCGTGCAATCCGCGCGCGAGCCGAAGCCAAAGCTAACGACGGTCTCGGCTCGGCTACGCGCACGCCAATCCGCGTAGTACTTGTCGTCGGCGTTGAGGACAGCCGTACCAGCCCGCGGCAAATGATCGAGCAGCTCGCCCTTGGCCGATGCGACACCGGCAATGGATCCGAAACCCTCGAGATGTGCTGCGTTGGCGTTCGTGATAACACCAACGGTCGGCTCGACGAGCGCACCGAGATAGTCGATCTCGCCTGCGTGATTGGCGCCGAGCTCCGTCACGAGCACGTCGTGCTCGGCATCGAGATCCATAAGCGTCAACGGCACGCCGAGGTCGTTGTTGAGGTTGCCGCGCGTCGCACACACGTTTCGCGCGCAGCGCAAGATACTGACAATAAGCTCTTTGACGGTCGTCTTGCCGTTGCTGCCCGTCACGGCGATGACGGGAACGCCGAAATTGCCTTTCCAGGCCCGCGCCATTTGAGCAAGAGCCAAACGCGTATCGGCAACCTCAACCTGCGGGAGCGCAGCTTCGCTGAGCCGCGATACCAGAGCACCTGCCGCACCATGAGCTAATGCATCGTCGACGAAGTCATTGCCGTCGAAATGCTCGCCGTGAATCGCGACGAACAATCCTCCGGTATCGACGCGGCGACTGTCGATGCTCACGGTGCCGAAGGCTGCATCGGGTCCGATCAGACGACCGCGCACCTCGCGCGCGACTGCGGCTAACGTTCGGGCCATCATGCCGATGCTCCGAGCGTCTCTTCGACGACCGCGCGATCACTGAACGGTAACGACTCATCGGCGACCGTCTGCGTCGTTTCGTGACCCTTCCCTGCGATGAGCACGATGTCACCAGATCGAGCACGCTCGAGTGCGAGCTCGATTGCAGCGCGGCGATCATGCTCGATGGAAACGTCCACACCCGGTTCGATTCCCCGGCGAATGTCGGCAACAATCGTCTCGGGGTCCTCGCCTCTCGGGTTATCGTCAGTCAGTACGATGTGGTCGGCCGCGCTCGCGGCTGCGCCCATGGCCGGACGCTTACCGACATCGCGTTCACCGCCGCAACCGAACACGCACCACAACCCGCTGTCCGTGCACCGACGCAGATGGCCGAGTACGCGGCGCAATGCGTCGGGGGTGTGCGCATAGTCGATGACGATCGCCGCGCCGGCGTCAGCGCGATCGACGAGCTCCATTCGGCCCGGCAAGCCGGCGCATTGCGCGAGCGCTGCACTCGCGTCCTCGAGCGGCGTATCGAGTGCCAACAGGCCACCGAGTGCGAGCAGCAAGTTCTCCGCATTGATGTCGCCGAGCAAAGAAGAATCGATCGTCGCGGTTCCCTGAGGCGTTTGCGCCTCGACCTTGATACCCGAGAGCCCGGACTCGAGCAGTCGCCCTTCGATATGCGCGTTGCCGGCAAAACTAACGGTTGTCGGCACAACCTCGGCCTGTAACCGTCCGGCGAGAACGGCACCGAACGGATCGTCGATGAAGATGACCGCATGCTCGAGACCGTCGAGCGAGAACAAGCGCGCCTTGGCGGCTTGATAGCTCTCGAGATCACCGTGATAGTCGAGATGATCGCGACTCAAGTTAGTAAATATGGCTGTCGTAAAACCCAACCCGGCGATGCGGTCCTGCGCCAGCGCGTGCGAAGACACTTCCATCGCAGCTTCGCTGACGTCGAGCGCATGCAAGCTGCGATGTAGCGTCAGACAGTCGGGGGTCGTCAATGCCTGTGGCACGAGCGCCGGCGGCACGCCCGCCCCGAGCGTTCCGAGATAGCCGCACGGATGGTCCAAGCGCGTTCTCGCCTCGGCGATGAGATAAGCGACCGTGCTCTTGCCGTTCGTCCCCGTCACGCCTGTGAGCACGACAGCCTCGCGCGAGCGCCAGTAGAACGTCCGCGCAAGCTCGCCGACGCGCTGCGAGAGATCTGCGACGGCAATGCTCGGCGCCGGCACCTGCGCGTGTGCAGTAGAAGGTTCGTAGATGACGACGGCCGCACCGCGCGCCCGCGCTTCGTCTGCGAAGTCCAGGCCATGCCCACGCGCGCCGGGTAGCGCGAGAAAAGCCGCGCCGGGCTCGGTCTGGCGGCTGTCGGCGACGAGGTCGCGAATCTCGAGACCCGCAAGATCACCGGCCGCAGGACCCAACAGCTCGCCGAGGCTCATGACCATTGTCGCGACCGCGGCCATCATGGAGTGCCCCCCGCCTGCGCAACCTCGGCGCGTGCTACGACGCTCGGCAGCGGCTCGGCGAGTCCGTCGGGCGGGACGGCTAGCAGCCGCAACGTCCCGCCGACGATGCGCGAGAACACCGGTGCCGCAACCTCGCCACCGTAGTAATCCTCACCGCGCGGCTCATCGACGATGACGACGGCAACGATCTTCGGCGCCGTGACCGGCGCAAGACCCGCGAAGACTGCGAGATAACGATCCTTCGAATAGCCACCGACGCCAGACTTCCAGGCCGTGCCCGTCTTGCCGGCGACGCGATAGTTCTGCACCGCTGCGCGCAGGCCCGTGCCTTCTGGCGAGACGACCGTCTCGAGCATCCCCCTGACAGCATGGGCGGTTGTGGCTGAAATGACGGGCCTGCCGGCGGGCGGCGCATCAACGGTGACCAGTGAGATCGGACGCTGAATGCCGTCGGCTGCGATGACCGAGTACGCTTGGGCGAGTTGTAGCGCTGTGACGCTCAGCCCATAGCCGTAAGCGAGTGTCGCCTGCCCGACGGGCCGCCAGAACTCCGGGTCGTTGAGCACACCGGCCGACTCGCCCGGAAAGCCGCTCTCGGTCAGACTACCGATGCCGAAGCTCGAGAGTACGCCCCAGAGCTGACGCTGCTCTAGATCCAGCGCGAGCTTGCCGGCGCCGACGTTGCTCGAGCGTGCGAGGATCGTTGCAAGATCGATCTCGCCGAGGTCGTTGTAGTCCTGCGTAATGATCTTGCCGGCGACCCGCAGATAGCCGGGTGACGTGTCAATCGTCGAGGTCGGCTCGTAACGCCCGGTTTCGAGCGCTGCTGCGACGACGAACGGCTTGAAGCTCGAGCCGGGCTCGAAGATGTCCGTCACGGCACGATTGCGATAGCGCGCGACGTCGAACTGACTGCGATCGTTCGGGTTGAACGAAGGCTGGTTGACCATCGCGAGCACTTCGCCAGTCTCGACGTCGAGAATGACGACGGAACCTGACACCGCTCCGCTCTCGGTGACGGCGCGCTTGAGCTCCCGGTAAGCGAGATATTGAACGCGCAAATCGAGGCTCGTGGTCAGCGTTCGACCGGCTCTGGCCGGCGCGAGCAACTCGACATCCTCGATAATGCGCCCGAGCCGATCCTGAACGACGCGCTTGTGTCCGGTCTCACCGCGCAGCCAGTAGTCGTACGCGAGCTCGAGGCCTTCCTGGCCCTGATCGTCGATGTTCGTGAAACCGAGCAAGTGACCCGAGACTTCGCCGCTAGGGTAGTAACGACGGTACTCCCGGAGCGTGCCGACACCGGGTAGGCCAAGCTGCAACGCCGAAGCAGCCTCGTCGGGACGCAAGTGACGCCGCAGATAGACGAACTCGCGATCGAGATTGCTCGTCACGCGGCGAACGAGCCAGTCCTCCTCGACATCGATGATTTCGGCAAGCTCGCCGACGCGCTCGATCGCCGGCATGAGATCGTTCGGGTTCGCCCAGATCGTATCGACCGGCGTGCTTACGGCCAGCGGCTCGCCGTTGCGATCGACGATCGGCCCGCGATGCGCGGAAACCTGCACGGTCCTGATGTGCCGGTCGTCACCTTGGGCAGCCAGAAACTCGTGATCGACGAGCTGCAAGTAGATCAGACGACCTTCGAGCGCACCACCGGCCATCACGAAGCAACCGAGCAGCGCGAGACTACGCCAACGCCGCCAAATGACCTTCTGCGATTTCTTGCGCCGGCTCATCGCGGCTGCTCCGTCACGAGGACGACATTGCGCTGATCCGGTAGATCGAGGCCGATATCGTCCCGCGCGAGCGACTCGACGCGCGGGTGAGCGGCCCAGGCGCTCTGCTCGAGCTGCAAGCGACCCCAGTCGACCTGCAAGCGATCGCGCTCACGATTCAACGCTTCGAGCTCGATGAACAATTGGCGCGCCTGATGCCGGGTGCTCGCGACCCAGACGGCGGAGACGACCACAGCAACGGCAAGCAAGACGCAGACTAGGAGCTCGTGGCGTCGCAACATCATGGCGTCGCACCCTCGAGCTTCTCCGCCGCGCGCAAGCGGGCGCTGCGCGCGCGCGGGTTCGCTTGCTCTTCTTCCGCACTCGGGCGCACGAGGCGGCCGATTTTCGTCAGTCTCGGTTGAGCTTCCGGGGGGATCTTCGGCAAGCCCGCGTAGACGGGATCGACGCGCGAGTGCTTGGCGATGAAGCGCTTGACGATGCGGTCCTCGAGCGAATGAAAGCTGATGACGCACAAACGCCCGCCGGGTGCGAGTAATTCGAGGCTCTGCTCGAGTGCGGCCGCGAGCGCGTCGAGCTCTGCGTTGACGCGAATCCGCAGCGCCTGAAAGACCCGCGTCGCCGGGTGCAGGCGCTGCGGGCGCTTTGGAGAGTGATGCGCTATGAGCTCGGCGAGCTGGCGAGTGGTTGTAATTGGTCTTTGCTCGCGCTCGCGAATGATCACGGCGGCGAGCTGACGGGCGCGCGGTTCCTCGCCGAGCTTGGCCAGCACACGCGTGAGCTCCCCCTGGCTGACATCTGCCAGCCATTCAGCAGCGGTAAGGCCCTGCTGGGTGTTCATGCGCATGTCCAACGGTCCATCCTTGGCGAAACTAAAGCCGCGCTCGGCCGAGTCGAGCTGGGGCGAGGAGACGCCGATATCGAGAAGCACGCCGGCAAGCGGGCGTCCTTCGAGCCACGGTTCACCGTGATCACAGAGTTGTTCGAAGCCGCCGTGTTCGATCGAGAACCGTGGATCGGCACCGAAGCGCTCGCGTGCATGCGCGACCGCCTCGAGGTCCTTATCCAATGCAAGCAACCGCCCTTGCTTACTAAGCTGCGCGAGAATCCCAGCGCTGTGTCCCCCTCGTCCGTACGTGCCGTCGACGTAGCAGGCGTCTTCTCGGATCGCCAGGCCCGCGAGCACCTCGCGTAGCAGCACCGGCTGATGACCCGATTTGTCGGTCACGCGCTAGTGCGCTCAGACTCGCAGTTCTGCAAGATCCGGATCCAGCGGCTCGTCGCTGGATGCCCACTCACTCAGGCGATTGCTCCACCTTTCTTCGTCCCAAAGCTCGAATTTTTTACCCTGGCCAACGAGCATGGCCTGTTTGTCCAGTTCGGCGTATTCGCGGAGCGCGCGAGAAATCAGTACGCGGCTTTGCCCATCCATCTCGAGATCGGTCGCATTCCCCAGCACGACGCGCTGAAACTCACGCACCTGAGGTTTCATACTCGGCAGGGCGTTGAGCCGACGCGCGAAGTCCTCCCATTCCGGCTGTGGGTAAATGAGCAGGCATCGGGCACGGTCGACCGTGGCCACGAGGCGGCCATCAGCTCGCGTCAGTAAGTGCTCTCTGAAGCGACTCGGAATCGCGAGCCGCCCTTTTGCATCGAGCGTGACTTTGAAGGCCCCGCGAAACATCGCGATCCCATTTTTCCCCACTTTTTACCACTGCGCGACACTATAGGGAGCGTGGGGCTGGGCTGTCAACCAAAAACAACAGAATTTTTTTGTTTGACAGTGAGTTAGGCGTGAGTCTGCAGGTTCGGGACCGGACCTCCGGAACGAAAAATCAGATAGTTAGGATACACACTTAAAGTACCCTTGGCATTATGTCGCAAGAAGGCGACAGGGCTGGACAAATGTGCCCGGGCGGGGCCGCTCGGACAGGTGGGAGCCGGCCTGTAAGCCGGGTTCTGTCGAGAGCAGTCATTCATCTGCAACGCACGTCACCGTGAATCTCTAGCAACCTACCCGAGAACTCGTGTGGGCACACTCAGCGTCCTCCTATTCGGTCTTGCTCCAGGTGGGGTTTACCGTGCCGCAGACTGTTACCAGCTGCGCGGTGCGCTCTTACCGCACCTTTTCACCCTTAC
>CAJIAZ010000388.1_pt1 | contig 17835 bp, 13 predicted proteins | sample 9199181 | NCBI WGS metagenome assembly CAJIAZ01 (sample SAMEA7708285, study PRJEB35096) | sediment metagenome | biome: marine neritic benthic zone biome [ENVO:01000025]; feature: sediment [ENVO:00002007]; material: shallow marine sediment [ENVO:03000034] sea grass bed [ENVO_01000059] ...
CCGATCGATAAGCGTCTGCGCCATGCAGCGTGCATTGTCGAGAACTTGCTGTTGATAGACCTTGAACTCGGGCTCCATTGCCTCGAGAAAAGCGACAGCTTTTGCAGCAATGACGTGCATGAGCGGACCGCCCTGCGTCCCGGGAAACACTCGCGAGTTGATGCGCTTGGTCAGCTCGGGGTTCTCGCGCGCGAGTATGAGTCCGCCACGCGGGCCTCGCAGCGTTTTGTGCGTCGTCGTCGTAACGACATCGGCGTGCGGAATCGGGTCGGGATAGATGCCCGCTGCAACCAGGCCGGCCACGTGCGCCATGTCGACCAAGAGGTATGCGCCGACCTCATCCGCTGCGGCTCGAAAGCGGGCCCAGTCCATCTTTCTGGAGTACGCTGAAAACCCGGCGACGATGACTTTCGGCCGATGCTCGCGTGCGAGCTCGGCGACGGCGTCGTAGTCGACTTCGCCAGTATCCTCGTCGATGCCGTATTGGACGGCCTTGAAGATCTTGCCCGAAAAATTCACTTTCGAACCGTGCGTCAGATGGCCACCGTGCGACAGGCTCATGCCGAGCAACGTGTCACCAGGATCCATCATTGCGAGATACGCGGCGGCGTTGGCCTGCGAGCCGGAGTGAGGTTGCACGTTAGCGTAGTCTGCACCGAACAGCGCCTTGGCTCTGTCGATCGCAAGCTGCTCGGCGACGTCGACGTACTCACAACCGCCGTAGTAACGCTTCCCCGGATAACCCTCGGCGTACTTGTTCGTCAGAACCGAGCCTTGCGCGTCGAGCACGCGGGGGCTCGCGTAATTTTCCGAGGCGATGAGCTCTACGTGATCTTCCTGGCGTCGAATCTCATCCTCGATGGCAGCGTGCAGCTCGTCGTCAAATCCCTTGATCTGATAAGCGTCAGTGAACATCGTCAGCATCCTTAGCTGTGAACGGAGGTGAACTCCCGAGCGGGCGGCGGGCAGCATTGTAACCGCGTATGGCGAGCGGGCAATCGAAAGGCGAGAAATCTAGGCTTCGGGACCTGCGAGCCCCTCCACGACGCGAGTCCAGGCACGTGCGAGATTGTGCCGGTTGTAGCCGCCACAACCCCAGGCGAGCACGCGTCCGCCGCAATAGCGCTCGGCGAGCTCAGCGACGCGCACGGCGGCGTGCCCGTGAGCATCTTCGCTGTACTGCATATGCGTTATCGGATCGCCGGCCAGCGAATCGGCCCCGCAATTGAGCGTTATGAGTTGCGGCTCGTGGGACTCGACATACGCCTCGACCTCGGCCCAGGCATCAAAAAACTGAGCGTCGCCCGAACCCGGCGGCATTGGAATATTGAGCTTCGTTCCGGCGGCCGGTCCTCGGCCGGTCTCGCTTCGACTGCCCGTGCCCGGATAGAGGTAGCGCCCATCCTCATGGATATCGGCGAACAGTGCGCGCGGATCCTCCTCGAAGCCGTAGAAGACGCCATCGCCGTGATGCGCGTCGATGTCTAGATAGGCGACGCGGTCGAGCCCGTAGTTGCGCATTGCCGCCTCGATTGCGACGCCGGCATCGTTAAAAACACAAAAGCCTGCCGCACCGCCGCGAGCCGCGTGGTGCAGCCCACCGATCGGCGCGAACGCCTTGCGGTGCGGACCGTCCATGATGGCAGCCAGCGCGTCGAGCGTGCCACCGACGACATGGGCAGCGGCCTCGTAGACACCTGGGTACGCCGGTGTGTCGCCGTGATCGAGCGCGCCATAGCCCTGCTGCGATAATTCGATGACGAGATCGACATAGTCAGCGGTGTGGAAATACTCGATCTCCTCGCGTTCGGCGAGCCGCGCCCGTTGCTTGACGACGGTATCGATTCGCGGCGAGTTCTCGAGCTCGGCCATGAACGCATCATGCCGATCCGGGCCAAACGGATGGTTGTCGGGGAAACCATAGGCGGCGACTTCCTCGCCGCAAATCACGATCACCTGCTCTGCCATTGAACCCTCTTGCTCGATTTAATACTGAAAAACCGATCCGAAGGAGGCTTCCGACCGGGTGGTAAGGCTGCACGCGTTCATCGATAATCGCGCCTCCCCGGGACAACACAAACGCATGGCGCAATACATCTATACCACGAACCGCCTGTCCAAGGTGGTACCGCCCAAGCGCCACATCCTGCGCGACATCAGCCTGAGCTTCTTCCCGGGTGCCAAGATCGGTGTGCTCGGCCTCAATGGCGCGGGAAAATCCACGCTGCTGCGAATCATGGCGGGTGTCGACAAGAACTTCGACGGCGAAGCACGGCCGCAACCTGGCATCAATATCGGCTATCTACCGCAGGAACCCGAGCTTGACGACGACAAGGACGTACGCGGTAACGTCGAGCAAGGGCTTAGCGAGATTACGGGGCTCATCGCACGCTTCAACGAGATCAGCGATCGCTTCTCAGAGCCCATGGATGATGAGGAAATGACTACGCTGCTCGCCGAGCAGGGCAAGCTCCAAGATGCCATTGACGCCGCGGGCGGCTGGGAGCTCGACCGCAAGCTCGAGATCGCAGCGGACGCGCTGCGCCTGCCGCCGTGGGACACACCCGTCGCCAAGCTCTCGGGCGGTGAGCGACGTCGCGTCGCGCTTTGTCGCCTGCTGCTGTCGGCGCCCGACATGCTACTGCTGGATGAGCCGACGAATCATCTCGATGCCGAGTCGGTCGCTTGGATCGAGCGCTTCCTCGCCGAGTACCCGGGCACCGTCATGGCCGTCACTCACGACCGCTATTTCCTCGACAACGTCGCCGGTTGGATTCTCGAGCTCGATCGTGGCTACGGCATTCCGTGGGAAGGCAACTACAGCTCTTGGCTCGAACAAAAAGAGCAGCGGCTGGAGATCGAGGAGAAGAAAGAGGTCGCCAGACAGCGCGCGATCAAAACCGAGCTCGAGTGGGTGCGCTCCAATCCCAAGGCCCGCCAGGCCAAGGCCAAGGCGCGCCTGCAGCGATTCGAGGAGCTCAACTCCAAGGACTTCCAAACGCGCAACGAGACGAACGAGATCTATATCCCCCCCGGACCGCGACTCGGAGACCTCGTCGTCGAGGCCAACGGCATCAGCAAGTCCTTCGGGGACCGCGTGCTGTTCGAGAATCTGTCCTTTGACTTGCCGCCTGGTGGCATCGTGGGCGTCATCGGTCCGAATGGTGCCGGTAAGACGACATTGTTTCGCATGCTCGTCGGGCAGGAGCAACCCGACGCTGGCGAAATCCGCATCGGCGATTCGGTGCAACTCGCTTACGTCGATCAATCGCGCGATACGCTGGATGCGGACAAAACCGTCTGGGAGGAGATCTCCGACGGGCAAGACATCCTCAAAGTCGGCAACTACGAGACACCGTCACGCGGCTATCTCGGCCGGTTCAACTTCCGCGGCGCCGAGCAACAAAAGCAAGTCGGGTTACTGTCAGGTGGCGAGCGCAACCGAGTTCATCTGGCAAAGCTCCTGCGCTCGGGCGGCAACCTGCTACTGCTCGATGAGCCGACGAACGACCTCGACGTCGAGACGCTCAGAGCACTCGAGGATGCCCTGCTGAGTTTCCCGGGCTCAGCCGTCGTCATTTCGCATGACCGCTGGTTCCTCGACCGCATCGCGACCCATATGCTTGCCTTCGAGGGCGACAGCGAAGTGGTCTTCTTCCAAGGCAATTACGCCGACTACATCGAGGATCTCAAGCACCGCAAGGGCCAAGACGCCGACCAGCCTCACCGAATACGCTACAAGCGCCTGTCTGGCTGAGGGCCGTCGCATGCCTCGACTCGCTGATCCAGCGACCTGCCGGTTCAAGCGGCTTGAAAGCATTTTCACGTAACTCCCGGAAGCGGTAGACTTCATTCAGAAGGAGCCCGTGTGGCGATTTATGTTAAAAACGATAATACCTTCGAGCAGGCGGAACCTGTTTCGCGCGAGTGCCCTCACTGTGGCGCACACGCCCAGCTAATACCGATCGCGACGCCGTCGTTCGAAGCTATCCGCAGCGCGGGACCGCGGCAGGTCGGTCTTGCGTTTCGCTGTGCTGCTTGTAACGAGCCGCGGTTTGGGCGTGCGGCCGTACGTTCGATCGATACAGTGAGCGTCGAGCTGTCATCGAACATCATCGAAGTCGAGAGAGCACAGCAGCGTTTTCCCTACAGTTATCTGCCGCCCAGCGTCGAACGGCTCTTCCGCGAAGCGCTGCAGTGTTACAACGCCGACTGCCACAATGCCTTCGCCTCGATGTGCCGGCGCACGGTACAAACGGCAATCGCAGATCTGGGAAGCAACGCTCGCCTGGAATGGTTCGAGCTTTACAAGGACGTCGTGAGAATCGGCGATATTGACGAGGCGAGCGCTCAGGTACTCGAGACGGTACTGTTCGGGGTCGACGGCCCAGTTCCCGAGATCGGCGCCGACCATGCCGCCGTCCTCGTCGAGATGATCAAGGATATGGCCTATCAGGGTTACGTGCGCACGGCAAAACTGCGTGCGGCGATGCGAATGCGCCGCTACTTTGCCGAGGAAGCGAGCGGCAAGATCACCTCGCTCGAGCGCCACCGAGCGGAGATCGCTTAACTACTATCGGGGCATGCTCAAGCGATCGCGTCGACCCAGTCGCGCGCATTCTCGAACACGCGCATCCAGGGTGAATCCTCACCCCAGTCGGCCGGGTGCCACGACAGCTGTACCGTACGATGCACGCGCTCCGGATGCGGCATCATGATCGTGACGCGACCGTCCTCGTTCGTGAGACCGGCAATGCCCCGAGGCGATCCGTTTGGATTGGCTGGATATCGCTCCGCTGCCTCACCGCGATAATCGATGTATCGCAAGCCGACGAGTTGTTTCTCGGCAGATAACAGCGCCTGCTCAGATTCAAACTCAGCACACCCCTCGCCGTGCGACGTCGCAATCGGCAGCCAGCTACCAGCCATACCGGACAACAACACCGACGGACTCTGCTCGATGCGCACGAGCGAGAGTCGCGCCTCGAACTGATCGGAGCGATTGCGCACGAAGCGCGGCCAATGTGCCGTGCCGGGGATCAACGCCTTGAGCGCCGCGAGCATCTGGCAGCCGTTACAGACACCGAGCGCAAAGGCGTCTTCTCGCTCGAAGTACGCCTTGAACTGCTCGCGTAGAACGTCGTTGTAGAGAATAGATTTTGCCCAACCTTCTCCAGCACCCAGCACGTCACCGTAAGAGAACCCACCGCAGGCAACGAGACCGCGGAAACCCGTCAACGTCGTTCGCCCCTCAATGAGATCGGTCATGTGCACGTCGAATGCGGCGAATCCGGCGCGATCGAATGCTGCCGCCATCTCCCGTTGGCTATTCACGCCTTGCTCGCGAAGGATTGCGACGCGTGGCCGTTCATCGCGGCGCCGTTCCACGACCGGACGCTCCGTAAGACTCAAGCGCGTCGTCAAGCCCGGATCGTCCTCATCGAGAATCGAATCATAGGCTTCCTGTGCGCATGCCGGATTATCCCGTAATGCCTGCATTCGATAGGTCAGCTCCGACCACCACCGGTTCAGGCGCGCAACGGGTGCCTTGTATAGCGCCTCATTTCGATGCCGAATTTCGATGTTGCGTGCGCCTACGGGTCGTGCGACCACGATGCCATCACCGAATCCGCGATCATCGAGAATCCGCTGCACACGGCCGAGATCGGTTTTCTTTACCTGCAAGACCGCACCCGGCTCCTCATTGAACAGAAACGCGATGGCATCGTCGATGTCGTCCGGTACCGATATCTCTAGGCCTACCCTAGCTGCAAAACTCATCTCCGCTAAGGCTGCAAGCAGTCCACCATCGGAGCGGTCGTGATAGGCCAATACGAGCTCTTCCGTGCGCATCACGCGCAGCGCCGAGAAAAAAGCCTTGAGACGTTCCGGCTCGTCGAGGTCCGCCGCATCACCGCCAAACTCGCCGAAGGTTTGCGCGAGCGCAGAGCCGCCGAGACGCATGCGCCCGGATGAGATGTCGAGCAGTACGAGCGTTGTCTCTGCCGTGTCCGTGCGCAGCTCGGGCGTAAGGGTCCTGCGCACATCCACAGCAGGCGCGAACGCCGTCACGATCAGTGAGACCGGGGCGGTTACGGCCTTATTATCGGCATCCGCCCCCCACACCGTGCGCATAGACAAGGAGTCCTTGCCAACCGGCACAGCGATTCCGAGTGTCGGGCATAGCTCTTCCCCGACGGCGCGAACCATCTCATAGAGCACTCGATCGTCGTTTCTGTGCCCTGCGGCGGCCATCCAGTTGGCGGACAAACGAATGTCGCCTAGCTGCTCGACGTCGGCCGCAGCAATGTTCGTGACGGCTTCAGCGATCGCGAGCCGAGCTGAAGCCGGACCGGCGAAGGTCGCCACGGGCGTGCGTTCGCCCATAGCCATCGCTTCGCCCGTATGACCGCGAAAGCTTGCGCTCGTCACGGCAACATCGCTCACGGGCACTTGCCAGGGCCCGACAAGCTGATCGCGACAGACCAACCCGCCGACGGTTCGGTCACCGATATGAATCAGGAAAGACTTGTCGGCGACGGCTGGGAACTTCAGAACGCGTTGGATGGCTTGTGCGAGCGTGACGTCCTGCCGATCCCAGGCGGGCGCCACCGTGTCCGTCGCGCCAGCTTTGCGCGTCATCCTCGGCGTCTTGCCGAGCAGAACGTCCATCGGCATGGCAACGGGCTCATTGCCGAAAAATTCGTCCTCGACGATGAGCTCGCGATCCTCTGTCAGCTCCCCGATTATCGCGTGCGGGCAGCGCTCGCGCGCACAGATCGCGGCGAACGTCTCTACGAAATCCGCGGCAATGGTAAGCACATAGCGCTCCTGCGACTCATTGCACCAGAGCTCCATCGGTGTCATGCCCGGCTCGTCGTTCGGCACGGCGCGCAGCGCAATGCGCGCCCCGCGATGGCTTTGATCGATGATCTCAGGCACGGCGTTGGACAAGCCGCCCGCGCCGACGTCATGAATCGACAGAATCGGGTTATCGTCGCCGAGCGCGCAGCACGTGTCGATGACCTCCTGGGCGCGGCGCTGCATCTCTGGGTTGCCGCGCTGAACGGATGCGAAGTCTAAGTTCTCCTCGCCTGTGCCGCTTCCCTGAGATGATGCCGCGCCGCCGCCGAGGCCGATGAGCATCGCCGGGCCACCGATGACGATGAGCTTGTCGCCGGGATCGGCCTCGAGCTTTTCGACGTGTTGACCACGGATGTTGCCGAGACCGCCGGCGATCATGATGGGTTTGTGGTATCCACGCCAACCCTCGCCGTCGTCGAGCAGACACGTCCGAAAATAACCGGCAAGATTCGGCCGACCAAACTCGTTGTTGAATTGCGCACCACCGATCGGACCGTCGAGCATGATCTTTAGGCTGGTCGCGATTCGGCTTGGATAGCCCGGGCTGCTCTGCTCCCAAGGCTGCGGCCAGTCCGGCAACTCCAGATGAGAGACCGTGAATCCTGTGAGCCCCGCTTTCGGTCTCGCTCCGCGCCCTGTCGCGCCTTCGTCTCGGATTTCACCGCCGGATCCCGTCGCAGCGCCCGGGAATGGTGAAATCGCCGTCGGATGATTATGCGTCTCGACCTTCATGACGAGGTGCGCGGGCTCGCTCGTATACCCGAAGCGCCGCTCGCCCGGCGCAACCATGAGCCACTGCGTCTGCGCACCCTGGACGACAGCTGCATTGTCCGCATACGCTGAAAGTACGCCTTCAGGAGCGTTGGCGTGGGTGTTCTTGATCATTTGAAACAGGCTCTTGTCGGCAACCTGTCCCTCAATGATCCAGTCCGCGTTGAATACCTTGTGCCGGCAATGCTCGGAGTTCGCCTGCGCGAACATCATGAGCTCCATGTCAGACGGATTCCTGCCGATTGCGCCGAACTGTTCGACGAGATAGGCGATCTCATCGTCCGACAGCGCAAGACCGAGCTCGCGGTTGGCCGCTGCGAGCGACCCCGCTGCGTCCTGGCCCATGTCAACGCTCGTCATCGGCCGCGGCTCATGCGCGTCGAACAGCGCCTTAGGTACTTCGGCGTCTAGCACGACCGTTTCCACCATCCGATCATGCAGCAGTGGCAAGAGCTCGAGCAGTGACTTCTCCTCGAGCGGCTCCTGAGCCGCAATCGAATAAAGCCGGCCACGCTCCAGACGATGCACGGGTAGACCGCAGATTCTGGCGATATCCGTCGCTTTCGATGCCCAAGGAGAGATCGTGCCGATGCGTGGCACGATCATGACCTCCTGACTGCGCGCCACGGCTTGCGTGGACGTTCCGTAATCGAGCAATGCAGCTAGTAACGCCTGCTCCGCCCGGCCGAGGTCCCGCGTAACCTGGACTAGGTGGACGAAGCGCACAGACACGCTCGTGACAGCCGGGCAGCGCGCCCGTAACTGCTCGGTCAGCTTGCGGCGCCGGAATTCCGTCTCGGCGACAGGGCCAAACAGCCGAAGGACCGTGGCGGTATCAGACATGCATCTGCAGGCAAACGGGCGAGCTTGTGAGAATCAAGATCGGCGCGAGATGGTGAACGACAAAGGGCGCCGCAATGATACCGTCAGGCCGCCCTTCCCACCAGAGTCTAGGTGACTTCGAGCCAGCTGCTCGGCTCGTGCTGCTGCGCGAGATGCGCTTCGGTTGCGTGGTCGGTGCCGAGCGCGTTCTGCAATATCTCGCGCACGCGAGCAGGGCTGTTGTTGGATTCGCTCAGGTGCAATGCGACGACCCACTGCAGCCGGCTGTCGACGAGGTGGCTGAGCAGCTCCGCAGCCTGGATGTTATTGAGGTGCCCAAGCTGTGAGGCGATACGCTGCTTCAAATGCTCGGGGTAGTTCCCGGCCCATAGCGCCTCGACATCGTGGTTGAACTCCAGCGCGATCGCGTCGCAGCCCGCGAGGTGTGTCTTTATGTGTGGCGTGATATGGCCGGTGTCACTCAGAATACCGAGACGCTTTCCACCAGCCGAGAACACAAACTGACACGGCTCGCGTGCATCGTGCGGTACGGGAAACGGATCGACGGAAATGTCGCCGATCTCGAAGTGACGGTGACAGTTGAAAGTCTCGAGCTTCGGCAGCGTGCGACTGGCACTGCCTGCCGCCGTGCCAGCGGTCATTCGCACCGGCGTGCGGTAACGACGCGCAAACGCCGGAACGCCGCGAACATGATCGGTGTGCTCGTGTGTAACTAGAACAGCGTCAATGTCGCGCGGGTCTCGGCCGAGGTCACCGAGGCGCGCCTCCATGGCCTTGAGCGTCAAGCCGCAATCAACGAGCACGAGCGTCTGCGCCGACTCAACGAGCAGTGCGTTGCCGCGACTGCCGCTACCGAGCGATGCGAAACGCAAGGCCAACAGAGACTCTAGTCGCCTGCCCCACCCTTGCCGCCGCCAGGCGGCGCGTACACCGGCATCGGGAACGGCGTCACGTTGCCGCCCTCGACATCGCTGACCTTGCCGACACCTTGTTTCTCGACCTCGTCAATGCGAATGATCGAATGCAGTGGCAGGTACGTGCGAGTGACACCGGCGAATTCCGACTGGATGCGCTCTTCGGATGGGTCGACGACAACCGTCGAGCGCGCGCCGAAAATCAGTTTTTCAACTTCGACGAATCCAAACAAGGCCCCATGGCTAACGTGCCGGGCGTAGATCTCGAAAATCTTGCCTTGATTCATGAAGACGATCTTGTAGATGGGCTGGGCGCTCATGCGATACCTCGGGACTGCGCAATCGAACTGAGCTTAGCACAGGCCAGAAAACGCCTATCCTGCCGGGCGTTCTGAGACACCGTTCACAGTACAGCCAAGCCGTGCGTTGGCGAGACCCCGCGCAACGCTATACTCCGCCCAGGATAACCCCCGGCAGCGAGCCCGGATGCGCCTTCAGGCCTCGCACACGCCGAGCTGACAGGATGCACTAATGCCGCTGCGCCTCGAAATTATCAGCTTCCAGCGCGAGCGCCTCGGTGAGCGCCGCATCAAGGAATTTGGTATCAACGGCGGAACGATCGGTCGTTCCCTGGAGAGTGATTGGTCACTCGAGGATAGTAATCGCTATCTCTCCGGCCGACACGCCGCTATCGATTTTCGGTCCGGCAGCTACTACATCGTCGATACCTCTACGAACGGCGTGTTCGTCAACGATAGCGAGACGCCGATCGGCCGCACCAAGCCGCAACGTCTGTTTCATGGAGATCGCTTGCGGCTCGGCGAGTACATCATGCGCGTGCACCTCGACGACACCGATATCGATGACGACCTCAACACAGACTCCCACAACGATCCTGTCGACACCGCCCTGAGAACGACACATGCTGGACCAACGGGGTACACCTTAGTGTCCGAAGAGGAGCTCGGCGCACTGGCCATCGAGGAGATTCTCGCCGATGACTCGGCGGCCGATGCGCTGAAAGCAGCCGCAGAGCAGGCTGCTAGCAGTCTGAAGCTCGTCGAAGACGACACACAGTCGTCGCAATCCGAGCCTACGCCTGAGAAGACACCGGCTCCCGCAAAACCAACAGCGGCAAAACACAAGCGGTCACGAGGAAAGAAGGCCGCACGCGCCAATCAATCTCGCAACGCTTCGGCGACGAAGAAAACGGCTCCTAAGCAAAAACAAAAAAAGACAAAGGTCGAACAGAAAGCGACCACGAAAACTGGCGAGGATCAGGCTGCGCTCTTTGCCTTCCTTCGCGGCGCGGGACTCCCGCTCCGCGAGATGGAAGCGAACGAAGCTTCCATACTTCTGCACCGCGCAGGACAACTCATCCGGGAGCTCACGATCGGCTTACGGAACTCGATTCAGTTGCGAATCGATCAGAAAAACCTCATGCGCCTGGCGAACACGACCATTCAGCCCCAGAACAACAATCTGCTGAAGTTCGCGGCAAGCCTCGACGAGGCACTCGAAAATCTATTCTATCTGGACAAACCCGAGTACATGCCGGCAGTTGAAGCGGTTCGTGAAGGTTTCGATGAGATTCTGGCACACGAACGCGCTGTGCTGGACGCAACGCATGCGGCGTTGCTCGACTATCTCGAGCGCATCGCGCCCGAAGAGATCGAGCAGAAGAGCGGCGATAGCAAACGCGGTCTTCTTGGCGCAAAGGCCGAAGCGAAATATTGGGAGCGCTACGCCGAGCTCTATGCATCATTGGCCGAGCACGCGCCCGGTCAATTTCCACAGATGTTCGCGGAAGTTTTTGCAGCCGCCTACGATCGCGAGTTCGCGAAATCCACAGGCGATACCGCGACGAGCCGCGTCCGCAGCCAAACGGCCTAGCTGCGCGACGACCTCCCACGACGCGTTCGCCGCTGCCGCGGCAACCGATAGAGGATGATAGTGAGGTCATCGGGCTTGGAGGGCCCGCTGTCGCCGCCAGCCATTCGCGCCAGCGCTAGCGCAGTCAGTTCGTCAGCCGCGCGCGCGAGCTCTCCGCAACGAATAATCTTGACGATCTCGTCGACGAAGAGATTGTCGAGAAGCCCATCGCTGCTGAGAATGATCGTGTCGTAACGGTCGACTCGTGCAGGCGTACCGATCTCTATTCGCATGTCAGGTGCGCCAATGACGTTGAACAGCAGATGACGCGTGTCGTGCTCAACGGCTTCGTCCTCATCCAGCAAGCCAGCCTCGACGGCAAAGCCCGTGGGCGAATGCGGTATCACGCGTAGCTTGATTCGGCCGCGTTGACCGACACTCATGAGCTCCGAATCACCGACGTGGTAGCTGCGCACGTGGCCGTTCAAGAGCTCGCCAACGACGAGCGTCGTCGCCGAGCCGCGCCCGAGCTCGAGGATTTGTCGATTGGCCTCCTCGACGGCGTCGACGACTGCCGCACGCAAGTTGTCCGGCTCCGGGGTCGTGCGGGACAACACGTCCGCCAGTACCTGCACGGCCAGGTTCGATGCCTGCCGGCCACCCGGGCTGCCCCCGACACCGTCTGCTACCGCGAGCACGAGGCCTTCCGCGCCGAACGGAATGACCGCAGCCGAATCCTCATTGTCCGTTTCTTTTGCCGGGCTGCGGAGGGATCGCACGCACACCTGCCCCTGCGGCAACTGCAGATCTGCGCTTTCGGTCTGCTCGCCGAGAAATAGACGTACGACCGGCGCGCGTGCGCTCATCGGTGCAGCCCCTTGCTGCACCACGGACACCGGTCCCAGAAACTCCGATCCACGCCCCAGTGGCACGATGGGCAGCGCTCTGTGCTCGGCCGCAGCTTCCATGCGCGCTTGACCTTCGTGCGACACCAAGGGCAGTAGCGCATGAACGTCATCAACGGCTCTTTGCAGTTCACGTTGCTGCACCGGGCCTCGTAACGGCGGTCAGGATAACGGCGCGTCGTCTCGACGACGAACCCTTGCCCGTAGCACCAAGCACAGTATCGCCAATCGAGCTTCGCACCGCGGCGGCAGCGCGGGCAGGTCGCCGGAAACCGCGTCTCGAGTCGCGCAGCGTGGAGCTTGTCACCGCACCAGGGACAGCTCTGCATGGCCTCGGCCACAGGGCCTTCGCAGTTTGGGCAATGGTGGTGCGACTCCACCGAGTGGCGATACTTCTTCTGAAATTCCTGAAAACGGATCGCTTCCCAGCGCGCCGGATCGATAGCCGTGCTCCGGGCTGGCTTGCGGCGTTTGCCGGCACCGTTGCGAGCCCGTTTGAACTCCCGATACATGACGATAGCGTTCTTGTACCGCAACTCGGGACGCACTTGGATAGCCTTTTGGAGCCACGTGACTAGCGCTGTATTGAGCTTCGTACGAACCCGGTCGATGCGCCGAGGTGGCCAATCGTATGGCCATTGTGGCAAATGGCCCGAAAACAGCTCATAGAGCACGAGCCCGAGTGCAAATACATCGGACTGAAACATCGGCCGCCCGACAGCCTGCTCGGGAGCCATGTAACCAACCGTGCCCGAGCCCGATGCCTGCTTCAGCGTGCGTTGCGCAATCTTCGAGAAACCAAAATCACCGAGACGAAGGACATTGTCGGCAAAGAGCACGAAGTTATCGGGCTTGATGTCACAGTGGATAATCTTGCACTCGTGAGCGTGCGCCACGGCAGCCAGCGTCTGCTCGGCATAGTTCAGCGCCGTGCTGGTTGCAAGCCGCTTGCGCATGCGGTCACCGAGCGTGCACTCGCCGAGCGGCATGGAGATCACGAAGTGTCCGTCTATGAACGAGGCATCTCGAATCGGGATGATATTGGGATGCTCGAGCTTCGGCGCGAGTCGCGCCTCGCGGCGAAAGTCGGCCAGAAAATACTCGTTCATCGCGCTCGGGTGAGGAATCTTCAACGCGACGCGCAATCCTTGAATCGTATCGTACGCCTGGTAAACGGCCGCGATGTTGCCGTTGCTGATGCAACGCTGAATGCGATACTTACCGAGTTTTCGCCGTGACCTGAGCAATGCGATGTTCTAGTTAGCGTTGTTCGTCGAGCGTGCGTTCGTCATCATTGCACTAGTTAGAAGAACCACCAACCATCATCGAGGTCTTCCTCGCACCGCCGTAACTGAGCACCCCATTCCCGTGCGCGATGGTCGACTCGTCGTGCTGTGTTCGTTAGCCAGCGTTTGCTTCGGTGGCTGTTACGCTGCCATCCGGTGTGCCCCTCATGATAGGCGAGATACTGATTGTAAGGGTCCCACTTCGAGATCCCGACGGACTGTTGTGAGACATTCGTGTACCAGCCAACGAAATCGATCGCATCCTCGAAATCATCCCGATCCGCAAAGCGCTGACCGGTGTCGTCCTTGTACCAATCCCAAGTGCTTTCGAGCGCTTGCGCGTACCCGTACGCATCGGACGGCCGCGTCCAAGGTATGAAGCCGAGCAGGCGACGTCGGGGCGGTCTCGCATCGAATTCGAACGTGGATTCTTGACGAATGATGGCCATCTGAACATGAATCGGCGTTCCCCAGCGTTCTTCCGACCGCTTCGCAGCCCGGTACCAGCTACTCTTGTCCTCGAAAACCGCGCAGATATTCTCGACGTTCTCAGGGGGCGTCGTCGCGCACCCGAACATGACCACCGCGGGCACAACAGACAGCGCCGCCTGCCAGCGCAACCGATTCACGATCTGAGAACCTCGTCAGCGAAGAGCTTGCCGGGATTCATGATGCAATTGGGATCGAGTGTTCTCTTGATCGTGCACATGAGATCGAATGCGGCGTCCGACTGGTAACGTCGTAGCTCCTCACGGCGAAATATACCGATTCCGTGCTCGGCACTGAAGCTGCCGCCAATTGCGTTGACCTGCTCATAGAGCGCCTGCGTGAGCGCAGCAACCTGTCCGTCGTCGAAGCAGTCACGCGCTTTAGGTGGCACAAGATTGTAGTGCAAGTTGCCGTCACCAATGTGCCCGAAGACGGATAATCGATGCTCGGCGACATCGGATAGCCTTGCAGCCGCCGCCACGAGAAACTCCGGAATCCCCGCGATCGGCACAGAGATATCGTGCTTGACCGATGCGTTCTCGCGGCGCTCGGCTTCCGGAATGGTCTCGCGAAGGCGCCATAAAGCATCGCGCTGGGAATGAGACTGCGCGAAGACGCCATCGCTGATAAGACTGGCCTCAAATCCAACCTCCATCAGCGCTTCAACAACCTCGCGCGACGCAACATCACTGAGCGATCCCGCGAGCTCGAGCAGCAGGTAGTGCTCGTAATGGTCATCAAAGGGGTCACGAACGTCTGCAACATGCGCAAGCACGAGATCGAGCGACGCTCGCGAGACATACTCGGCAGCCACAACTTGATCGCCGCTTTGCTGGCGAGCAATACCTAGCATCTTCAGTGCTGCCCCAACGCTCGGCACGGCGAGCCAGACCGTTTGTCGGCTCTTGGGTTGCGGAAAGAGTTTGAGCACAGCTGCAGTGATTACACCGAGAGTGCCTTCGGCCCCGAGAAACAGGCTCTTGAGGTCATACCCCGTATTGTCCTTGCGCAAGCCCTTGAGCTCGCTGAGCACTTCACCGCTTGGCAGCACGACCTCCAAGCCGAGCACGAGCTCGCTTGCAGTGCCGTAACGAACAACATTTAGACCACCAGCGTTCGTCGACAGATTTCCACCGATCCGGCACGAACCTTCCGAACCCATGCTCAAGGGGAACAACAGCCCCTCAGCCTCGGCTGACGCCTGCGCATCGGCCAGGATCACTCCAGCTTCGACTGTCATCGTGTAGCCGACTGGGTCGATCGCGCGAACCCGATTCATACGCGCAAGATTCAGGAGTACCTGTCGCTCCCCGTCGAACGGCGTCGCACCGCCGCAATAGCCCGTGTTGCCGCCCTGCGGGACGATACCTAAACGCGCTGCGTTGCAGATCTCGACAATCTCTGTGCATTCGGCCGTCGAGGCCGGCTGCACGACCGCTGCCGCAGCACCGGTGTAGAGCCCGCGTTCATCGTGCAGTAGTGGCTCGGCAGCCTCTTGACGGAGGATGCCTTTAGGTCCGACGACGGCCTCGATGCGCTCGAGGGCACTCGCAACTTCCACTTCGTTCCTCCTCGCGTACGTTCAACGTTGCACGCCAGCGCCATCCGACGTTCGTTGCTACTATACCGGACGATGAATTCGGCAACGGATGGACGACCGACGTGGTGACCTATTTCTGGGTCGGCCTAGGCAGCGCGCTCGGTGGCATGGGACGGTATTGGTGCTCGGGTTTCATCGCCCGGCATTTCGGCGAGTTCTTTCCGTGGGGAACAATCGTCGTCAACGTTACAGGATCGCTCTTGATCGGATTTCTCGCGACGTCGCTTGCGGGTGATGGCCGAATTCTCGTCGCACCAGATACGCGTGCGTTTCTCATGATCGGTATATGCGGCGGCTACACGACGTTCTCATCGTTCAGCCTCCAGACGATAACGCTAATGCGCGACGGCCAATGGGGGTGGGCAGCCGCAAACGTCATCTTGTCTGTCGTCTTGTGCGTGGTTGCGGTCTGGCTCGGCCACGTCGGCGCAGCCGCTTTGAATCGTTAGGTGCGCTCGAGTGCAGTAACCGCCCGGCAGGATATTCCGGCTATAATCGCCCGCGGAGGGATGCCGGAGTGGTCGAACGGGCTTGACTCGAAATCAAGTGTGCGGTTTATCCGCACCGTGGGTTCGAATCCCACTCCCTCCGCCACAAAACAAAAATACCCCCTTGTGGGGTATTTTTGTTTTTGGTGGTGGGGGTGTGTGGACGAACCCGCTCGGGTTCGACAAATCGGCAGGACTGCCGACCGCACATTCGGTTCGACTCCCGAAACGAAGTGTCTTGTATATTACCCGGCTAGTCCGATACAGGAACAACAAGCATGAACGACTATATCGGTGCTATCGACCAAGGCACGACGAGTAGCCGATTTATCGTCTTCGACAAAACCGGCTCGATCGTAGGTATCGCTCAAAAGGAGCACGAACAGATCTTTCCACAACCGGGCTGGGTCGAGCACGATCCGTTCGAGATCTGGCACCACACGACCGAGGTCATTGCGACCGCGCTCGATGGTGCAGGGATAGGCCCTGAGAATCTTGCCGCCATCGGCATTACCAACCAACGCGAAACAACCGTCGTCTGGGATAAGCAGACCGGTCGGCCGATTCACAATGCTCTAGTCTGGCAAGACACGCGCGCCGACGATGTCTGCACGCGGCTGGCTGGCGACGGTGACCGAGATCGTTTCCGCGATAGGACCGGTCTGCCGCTCGCAAGCTATTTCAGCGGTCCGAAACTCTGCTGGATTCTCGAGAACGTCGCCGGGGCGCGCCAGCGGGCCAATGCCGGCGAGTTGCTGTTCGGTACGATCGACACCTGGTTAATTTGGCTTCTGACGGGCGGCCCGAACGGCGGTCGTCATGTTACCGACGTAACCAATGCGAGCCGAACACAGCTCATGGGGCTCGCGGCACTAGCATGGGATGCTGAATTGCTAGAGATCTTCGATGTGCCCGAATCGATGCTGCCCGAGATCGTCCCATCGAGTGGGATAATCGGCGAAGCCACGGCCGAAGTCTTACGCGGCGTCAGCATCGGCGGTATCGCCGGCGACCAGCAAGCGGCATTAATCGGGCAAACTTGTTTCGAAGCCGGCGAAGCGAAGAATACGTATGGCACGGGCTGCTTCCTTCTCATGAATACGGGCGATACGCCGGTCCGCTCGAACTGCGGTCTGGCGACGACCGTCGCATATCAACTCGGCGATGAGCCAGCCCGCTATGCGCTCGAAGGCTCGGTCGCAATTACGGGCTCGCTCGTCCAATGGCTGCGCGACAACCTGGGGCTCATCGAATCGAGCGACGACATCGAGCGGCTTGCGAGATCTGTCGAAGACAACGGCGACGTCTACTTCGTCCCTGCGTTCTCCGGTCTATATGCCCCTTACTGGCGCGACGATGCGCGCGGCGTAGTCACGGGGCTGACCGGCTATGCGACCCGCGGCCATATCGCGCGCGCAGCACTTGAAGCGACAGCGTACCAGACGCAGGAAGTACTCGAGGCGATGCAGCAAGACTCGGGCGTTGCAATCACAGAGCTCCGGGTCGACGGCGGAATGGTCGTCAACGACTTACTGATGCAGTTTCAGTCGGACATGATTGCCGCGCCCGTCGTGAGCCCGAAGGTAACGGAAACAACGGCGTTAGGCGCTGCCTATGTCGCAGGGCTCGCATGCGGATACTGGAACGATGTCGATGAGCTGTGCGAGAACTGGCAAATCGATCGGCGCTGGGAGCCGGGCATGGCGACCGAGAAGCGTAACGGTCTTTACGCTTCGTGGCAGAAAGCGGTCAGCCGCTCGTTTGGCTGGATCGAATAGCAGCTTGACCTAAGGAAAGACGACG
>CAJIAZ010000016.1_pt1 | contig 17688 bp, 13 predicted proteins | sample 9199181 | NCBI WGS metagenome assembly CAJIAZ01 (sample SAMEA7708285, study PRJEB35096) | sediment metagenome | biome: marine neritic benthic zone biome [ENVO:01000025]; feature: sediment [ENVO:00002007]; material: shallow marine sediment [ENVO:03000034] sea grass bed [ENVO_01000059] ...
AGAGATTGGCTGGTCGACCGTACGGCCGACGCCGGCCGCCTCGCGTGATCCGCTGTTCAAACACCTCGGGAAGTCCGAGCAGATTTTTCAATGGCACGGTGACACGTTTCATTTGCCGGACGGTGCGGAGCTGCTCGCCGAAACAGATGCCTGTAAAAACCAAGCTTTTCGTTACGCGGGCAACGTCTATGGGCTGCAGTTTCACCTGGAGGTCGATCAGGCATTGATTCGACGCTGGCTTTCTACACCGGCTATGCGCCAGGAGATCCTAGAGCTCGGCGGCGCTGTGGACCCTGAAACCGTGCTCGAAGAGACCAGCCGCTACATCGGTCGGTCCATGCGCTTGAGCCACGCTGTGTTCAGCACGTTCATCAGCCGTTTTTTCGGATGGCGACGGCGACTTGCGCTACCGTCCAGGTAGCCGTCAGAGCCCAGATGGAATACCCGGACTAGCATGTGGCTTTGCATCGACCAGGGCGGGCAGTCGACGCGGGCAGCCGTCATCGATGAGTCGGGTCGAATCGTCGTCGAGGAAAGAGCGCCACTCGCGACGACTGTGCGGGACCCGTACTTCGTCGAGCACGATCCGCGCGAGATGCTCGAGTCCGTTTCTGCCTGCTTGCGCGGTGTTGCGCGCCAGCTCGGTCAGCGCTGCAGGCACGTACGAGCTGCGGGGCTCGCGACGCAGCGCTCGACGCTCATCTGCGTGGCGAAGCGCGATGGTGCAGCACTCTCACCGCTGATCAGTTGGCGCGACCGGCGCGGACAAGACGATTTGCGCCGTTTCGAGCAGGACGTCGACCGCATCAAAACGCTGACAGGTTTGCGGCTCTCGCCGCACTACGGTGTCGGGAAGCTACGCTGGTGTCTACAGAATCTAGAGTCCGTTCAGCGACGACTCGCTGAACAAGACCTCATTGGCGCGCCGCTTGCGACGTTCTTGTTGCGTCATCTCGTCGCCGATGATCGTTGGCGTGTTGATCCGGTCAACGCTTCGCGCACGCTGCTCATGGACATGCGTACGGCGCGCTGGTCGGACGAGCTGCTTGCTCTTTTCGACCTGCCCGCAGCGCTGTTGCCAGAGATCCAGCCGTGTCGCTCAGCATTCGGCACGCTCGATCTCGGCGGTCACGACGTGCCGCTGACAGTGGCGACGGGTGACCAAGCTGCAGCGATCTATTGCACGGGCGAGCCGGCGCTCGGCACGGCCTTCGTGAACATCGGCACGGGCGCATTCATCCAGGCCGTGACGGGCGAGACGCCTGTGCTCGACGACGGCCTGCTCAGTAGCGTTGTCTGGCAGGATGCGCAGTCGATGCGTTACGTGCTCGAGGGAACGGTCAACGGCGCCGCGGCGGCAATCGATGCAGTTTCTGCCGAGGTCGGTCGTCGTTTCGACCCTGCCAGCTCAGATCTCCTTGGTGCGCTCGAGCAGATTTCGCAGGCTCCGCTGTTTCTGAATGGCGTCTCGGGGCTCGGTTCGCCCGATTGGGTCGCGGATTTCTCGAGCCGGTTTACCGGGCCCGGCGACGCGGCGCAGAAGACCGCGGCAGTCTATGAAAGCATCGTGTTTCTGATTGCGCGTAACTTACTCCGCATGCGTCAGCACCTGACGCTCGAACTGCTGACGGTCACGGGCGGCGTATCGCGGATGGATTGGCTCGTGCAGCACCTCGCCGATGTATCCGGGCTACCGGTCTCGCGTCCAAGCGAGTCAGAGGCGACCTTGTTCGGGCTCGCGTACCTCGTCAGCGAAGGGCGTTGCCGCGTCACTGATGACGGGCGACGTTTCGAGCCGGCGACGGGTGCTGAAGCGCAACGTCGCTTCGACCACTGGACCGCAGCAATGGATGCTGAGCTCGAGCACGAACTCGCGGCGGGATCTAAGTAGAAATCGCTATCGGGATCGCAAGAATTACGTATTTTCGTAAGCCGAGGTAGGGGCGACAATGCTAGGGTTGGATTTCACCCATTCGAGGACCCAAACCATGAGCGTGACGAAATGGAATCCGTTCGGCGAGCTCGAAGATCTTACCGATCGGTACAGCAGACTATTTGGTACGCATCTGCCGATGCGCGAGCGCCTCGAGTTGCTCGGGAACGAAATCGAATGGAAGCCGGCCGCTGACATTGTCGAGCGCGACGATGAGTATCTCATTAAGGCGGAGCTACCCGGCGTCGATCGAGACGACATCGACATTCATCTCGAGAACGATGTGCTGACGATCACCGGTGAGCGCAAGCTCGAGGAGACTAAGGAATCGGACAAGACGCATCGTGTCGAGCGGTTCTATGGTCGCTTCTCGCGCAGCTTTCGTGTTCCGGACGATGTGGATTCGTCGGCGATCAAGGCCGAGAGTAGCGACGGTGTATTGAAACTGCATTTGCCGAAGACTGAGGCCAAAGAACCTCAAGCTGTCAAGATCGCTATCCGTTAAACCGAGACCTTTTCTCCGTCCAATACTAAAGATCGCTTCGGCGATCTTTTTTTTTGCTTATCGCGTGTCATTTGCAACGGCGTTGCAGAGCATGGGACCATCGAGCCCGGCTTCGGGAATCGCGAAGGGCAGGCATGAGCTTCACGCACAGAATTCTGATTGGCATGCTAGCCGGCGTCGTTGTAGGTACGCTGCTGAATAGTTTCGGGCTGGCGGTTGGGCCCGTGCAGACGTTTCTCGTAGACGGCTTGTTCCATGTCGTCGGTAGTATCTTCGTTTCGCTGCTGCAACTCATGGTCGTGCCGCTCGTGCTCGTATCGCTCGTCTGTGGTGTGACGGCGCTCGGCGACCTGAGGGCGTTGGGGCGCGTCGGCGGCAAAACGCTCGGGCTTTATATGCTAACGACTGCTGTCGCCATCGTTCTCGCGTTGAGCATGGCGACGATTGTGTCGCCCGGCGAAGGATTCGTGCTCTCGGATTTGGAGGTGAGCTACGAGAGTAGTGAGGCGCCGCCGCTCAGCGATGTCCTGATCAACATGTTTCCGCAGAACCCGGTGCGAGCCATGGCCGAGGGCCAGATGTTGCAGATCATCGTGTTCGCACTGTTATTCGGCTTTTCGATCACGTTGGCGGGTGAGCGCGGCAAACACGTGATGAATTTCTTCACTGACCTCAACGAGGTCATCATGCAGATGGTCTTCTTGATCATCAAGCTTGCGCCGATCGGTGTTTTCGCATTGCTTGCGCGCACGTTCGCTTCGGAAGGGCTTGCGCTCATCAGACCGCTCGCAGGTTACTTCATCGCCGTCGTCATCGGGTTGTTGCTGCAGCTGTTCGTCACTTATACGTTTCTGCTGCGCACGGCGGGCCTAAATCCGATCAGATTCCTCATGCAGATGCGGGCACCGATGTCGTTTGCATTCAGCATGTCGTCTTCGAGCGCTACGATTCCGGTGACGCTCAACACGCTCGAGACGCGCCTCGGTGTGCAGAACTCGGTCGCCTCGTTTACCGTGCCGCTAGGTGCGACGATCAACATGGACGGCACCGCGATCATGCAGGGCGTCGCGACCGTATTCATCGCAAACGTCTACGGCATCGATCTGGCGTTGAGTGACTACTTAACGGTTATTCTCACCGCAACGCTCGCGTCGATCGGTACGGCCGCCGTGCCGAGTGCCGGTTTGATCATGCTTGCCATGGTGCTCACTCAAATCAACTTGCCCGTCGAAGGGATCGCGCTCATCATCGGTATCGATCGATTGCTGGACATGCTGCGCACGGCAGTGAATGTCGCGGGTGACGGAGCGGTCACTTGCGTCGTTGCGCAGTCTGAAGGCGCCTTGGATAAGCAAGTATTCCACGACCCAAAGGGTGTGCTCGATCCCGCCGAGAGGCGCGCATCGCCCCACGAGCCGACGTAAACTCCGTCACGGCATGGACTCGGATACAAACATACTGCTGGTCGGTTGCGGCAACATGGGCTCGGCCCTGCTGCGTGGTTGGCTTGCAGAGGGTATTGATGCACAGCGGCTCCACGTCATCGACGCACAGGACGAAGCCATCGAGCTTGCGCGGTCCTTGGGTGTCGAGACCTCCTCGTCGCTCACAGGACACGCGGCTCAGCCGGATGTCATCGTGTTCGCCGTAAAGCCGCAGCAGATTGATACGCTCGTTCCGCAGTTTAGAGAGCTTGCCGGAGGCGGCGCCGTCGTGCTGTCAATTGCGGCTGGCAAGCCGATAGCTGCGTTCGAACGGTTTCTCGGCGGAACGCCAGCGGTCGTGCGTGCTATGCCGAATACGCCAGCAGCAATCGGTCAGGGCATCACGGCGCTAGCCGCGAACAGCGCTGTCGATGGCGCGCAAAAAGCGCTCTGCGAAAGTCTCTTGAGTGCTGTCGGCGAGGTCGTTTGGCTTGACGATGAGTCGCTTATGGATGCCGTGACGGCGGTCTCCGGTAGCGGGCCCGCGTATGTGTTCCTGCTCATAGAGACGCTTGCGGCGGCAGCTGAGAAGCAAGGCCTCACCGCCGACCTCGCCAAGCAGCTTGCAACGGCGACCATCGCCGGTGCCGGTGCGTACGCGAGACAGTCGCCCATTGAGCCTGGCCGACTGCGCGAGCAGGTCACGAGTCCAGGCGGCACGACGCAGGCTGCACTTGAGGTTCTCATGGGTGAAGGCGGGCTCGAGGACCTAATTGCGAAGGCTGTGCACGCCGCAGCAAAGCGAAGTCGCGAGCTGGGCTGAGAGCGCTGCATTGGCCGTCGCTAGGCTATTTTCGCCTTGTATTCTGATCATTTACTGTCAGAATCGAATGTGGATTCGGTTGGAGTGCCGCAGGGTGAAAGCGATCACGTTGGCATAATGGCGAACGAGCTCAGAGGTGGCGACGTAGCTGCGGATCTCTCCGCGAGTATGCGCGCACGGTTGCCAGCCAAGCAGGGACTCGATGGCGTTGGGCTCGACCTGATCTGCACACAGGTCGCGGTGGACCTTCAATCCCTAGACGCAGAAGCGTTCGCAGATCAATTCCGTTCTGGATTACAGCGGCTCACCGATGCCAGCGGCATCGACGCTATGTTCGTTGGCCTGATCGATAAGGCTGGAACGTTCTCATCCGTATTCGCCGGCCGCTCGACATTCTCGGTCTGCAACCCTGAAGTGCTTCAGGAGCGCAGCCTCGATGAGTTTCCGTGGATCCGCAAGCAGCTAGGTCACCTAAAGCTCATCGAGATCAAAGATTCGGCGCAGCCGACCGACGCGCAGGCAGAGGACGCCGCGAATCTAGCAGCGCTCAAGATTGCAGCCATCCTCGCGGTGGGCTTTGAGATTCGAGGTGAGCCTGGAGGCGTTCTCGGTATCTGCAGCTCGCAGCCGCGGCCAGAGTGGGGCGCGAATCTGCCGCTCGCGCTGAAACTCATCGGTGCGAGCTGCGCCAGCGGACTCGAGCGCGTGGCGCTCAGCGATGCGTTGCTTATCGTGCAGGAGCGTGACGAGCTCGTCACGACGACGGCCAACGACGGACTTTGGGACTACGACGTTCGCAATAATCACTTGTATTTCTCGCCGCGGTGGCGGGCGATGCTCGGCTATAGCGATGACGACGATGTCCCAGAGTGGCGCCTTTTGGTCCACCCCGACGACATGGCAAAAGTGCAGATGCAGTTGCGCGAGCACCTGGAGGGCGAGAAGGGCTTGTTCGAGAGCCTGCATCGCATGCGCCACGCTGATGGCGACTGGCGCTGGGTGCATAGCCGTGTCCAAGGCAAGCTAGACGACAACGGTCGACTACGCCGGCTCGTCGGCGTCGAAACCGATGTCACCGAGCGCAAGCTCTACGAGGAGGCGCTGTTTCGTGAGAAGGAGAGCGCCCAGATCACACTTCAGTCCATCGGCGATGGTGTCGTCACGACTGACGACAAGTCTAACGTTCAGTATCTCAACCCCGTCGCCGAAGAATTGACGGGCTGGAAGCTCGATGATGCCGTTGGATCATCGATCGACGAGATATTCCGCGGATTCCACGAGGAGACTTGCGAGCCAGTCGAGAATCCCGTGACCGTCTCGATGCGCCGCAACCGTTCGACAAAATCGGTTCGTCCGACTTTGCTGATTCGGCGTGATGGTAACGAGCTCTACATTGAGAGCACGGCCGCGCCGATCCGCGATGCCAACGGCAACGTGCTTGGCGGCGTGCTCGTGTTCCACGATGTTAGTGAAGCGCGGGAGCTCAACAATAAACTGAGCTTTCACGCGAGCCACGATAATCTCACGCACCTCGTCAACCGGGCCGAGTTCGAGAAGCGTCTCGAGCGCGCGCTTCGCAGTGCGAAGGCACAAGAAGCGTCCTATGCATTGCTGCACCTGGATTTGGATCAGTTCAAGATTGTCAATGACGCGTGCGGGCATTCGGCGGGCGACGAAATGCTGCGCCAGCTCAGTGCGCTATTGAAGTCGAAGATCCGTTGGCGAGACACGCTCGCGAGGCTCGGCGGCGATGAGTTCGGTGTGCTGCTCGAAAGCTGCACCGTCGAAGAGGCGATGCGCACGGCCGAAACACTGCGCGAAGTCGTCAACGAGTTTCGTTTTGTCTGGGACGATCGCACGTTTCGGCTCGGCGTCAGTATCGGAGTCGTGCCCATTCTCGTCGAGACAGATGATGTCGCCTCACTGATCAGCGCAGCCGACAGCGCTTGCGCGGCCGCCAAGGAGGCAGGTCGCAACCGCGTCTATACGTATGAAGAAACCGATATCGATCTCATGCGACGCCGCAAGGAGATGCAGTGGGCGGCGCGCATCAGCAATGCGCTCGAGGAGAACCGCTTCGAGCTGTTTCGCCAGACGATTCAGCCGCTGCAGCCTGGTCTGGATACCGGCGCCCACTACGAACTTCTGCTCCGCATGCGCGATGAGAACGGCACGATCATCTCGCCGGAACTGTTTATTGCTGCAGCGGAGCGTTACGGTATTACGCCTAGCATCGATCGTTGGGTCATTTCGCATGCGTTTCGGTGGTTGGTCTCGGAGGCCGATGAGCGCGAGCGGCTCGCACTTTGCTCGATCAATCTTTCAGGCCAAAGCCTCGCGGACGAGAAGTTTCTCCCGTTCGTCATCGATCAGTTCCGTACGAGCGGGCTGAGCGGAAGTCGCATTTGTTTCGAAATTACCGAGACTGCAGCGATTGCGAGCTACTCCCAAGCCAATCGTTTTATCCACGCACTACAAGAGATCGGCTGTAAATTCGCGCTCGATGATTTCGGGACGGGTCTATCATCGTTCGGTTACCTCAAACACTTCCCTGTCAATTTCCTCAAGATTGACGGCAGCTTCGTCAAAGAAATTCTGCACGACCCGATCGATCGTGAGATGGTGCGCTCAATTAATGAGATCGGCCATTTGACGGGCAAGCAGACGATAGCCGAGTTTGCCGAGAACACGGAAATCATTACCATGCTGCGCGGCATGGGCGTCGACTACGCGCAAGGCTATGGCGTCGAGGTACCCCGGCCTTTGATCCAGCCCGCGGGCACCTACTCGAACCGCATGGAATAATCGATCGCCGTCACGTTTTTCGTGATCGCGCCGACTGAGATGAAATCTACGCCGGTTTCGGCGACAGCCCGAACGTTGGCGAGCGTGATGTTGCCCGAGGCTTCGAGCTCGATCGAGGCCTTGCCCTTTGCGTTGCGGAGCTCGACGGCCTTTGCGAGGTCGTCGACAGAAAAATTGTCGAGCAGCAAGCGGTCCGCAGATGTTGCGAGCGCTTCGTTGAGCTGAGCGAGCGACTCGACCTCGACCTCGATCATGACGGACTTGGTCTGCGCCGCGGCGGCATCGACGGCTGCGCTGATACCGCCGGCTGCAGCAATGTGGTTCTCTTTGATGAGCACGGCGTCGTAGAGCCCGACTCGATGGTTCGAGCCGCCGCCGCAGCGCGCGGCGTATTTCTGCGCACGACGCAGCCCTGGTACCGTTTTGCGCGTATCCAATATGCGCGCGTGTGTGCCTGCGATAGCATCTGCGTAGGCGCGCGTCGCAGTCGCTGTGCCGGAGAGCGTCTGTAGGAGATTGAGCGCCGTGCGCTCGCCGCTAAGTATGGGCCGGGACGGGCCGCGGAGCTCGCAGACCGTGGTGCCGGGCTCGAGCGTATCGCCGTCAGATGCGTGCCAGCGCACATCGACATCCGGATCGAGTTGCCAGAACACTTCATCGAACCAAGGTGCTCCACAGAGCACAGCAGCCTCGCGCGTGACAACGCGTGCGTGTGAGCGCGTTTCCTCGGCGATAAGAGCTGCTGTAAGGTCTCCGCTGCCGAGGTCTTCAGCCAAGGCTTGGACAACAGATCTAGTGATATCGTCGATCAGCGATTGATCAAGCTTGGACATCGCCATAGTGCCCGTTCACAAAAAAAAGAGCCCGGCGAGGGATAGGTTCGCCGGGCTCTGTTGTCAGATCGGGCTCTTATCAGAGAAAGAACCCAGCGTGGCCAAAGCCTACCATGCTCATGAGCATAGGAATCGACAGCAGTGTGTTCGTTCTCGATGCGAGGAACGCAACGCGCCGCGCCTTACCGATTTCTTCGGCGGAAGCCTCGACGAGGCCGAGAATTTTCTTTTGGTTCGGCCAGATCAGCACCCAAACGTTGAACAGCATAATGGTGCCGAGCCACGCGCCTATGCCGATCACGTAACCACCCGATGTCAGCATAAATGCATCGTCGAGGATTCCCAAGCGTAATAGATACGCGGCGCCGGAAACCCAAGTGACAACCGCTCCCCACCGGAACCACCAGAGGGCTCTCGGGGCGACATATTTCGTGATACCCGCACCACCGGGACCGCCTTCATCGGAGGCAGCTTCGGCCAGCGCTGGGACTTGAACGAAATTGAAATAGTAAAGCAGCCCGATCCAGGTGATTCCCGACAGCACGTGGATCCAGACGATCAAACTGCCCTCGTTCAAGTTCACGCCAACACCGCCAGTAAGCACGGCAATGATGATTGCGAGAACGATACCCGCGACGATCGTGCCTCGGACAGAGTCCAGTGGATTCATGAAAGCTCCTCCCATTTGCAGAAAACTGCTTATTGCTTCTTTGCCGGCCTCGGATTGCTTCGTAGATTCGGCCGGTTAGGGCTTGAAGAATAGGTTAGACATACCCATTATTCAAATTCCGTTCCAGCGCGAGCCACTTGAGGTTGGCGCAATGACACAAGCGCCGAGACGTGGCGCACTACAGCCTGGAGGTTACTGTCGAATGGACGTCAACGAGCGAATAGGGAAGCAGCTTGAGAGTTATCCTGTGTTGTTATACATGAAAGGTACGCCCGATTTTCCGCAATGCGGATTCTCTGCGCAGACGGTCGCTGCGCTCAGGGCGGTCGGTGCCGAGTTTGCATTCGTGAACATTTTCGAAGACCCCGAGATTCGAGAGGGCCTCAAGGCGTATTCCAATTGGCCGACGTTTCCTCAGCTCTATGTCAAGGGCGAGCTCATCGGCGGTTGTGATATTGCGTTGGAGCTTTATGAATCCGGTGAGCTCAAGGAACTCGTCGGGGGTGCCGAGACGACATCAGCCGCCGATCAGAGTTGAGGCTTGCTGCTGTTGCGAATTCGCTTAACGCATTCGCAAAACAAGCGTGCCGTCATCGTCGCATCGTAGAGCGCTGAATGCGCTTGATCGTCATCCCATTCGAAGCCGGCCGCCGCAACTGCGCGACCGAGCACGGTCTGGCCGAAGGTGACGCCGGCTAGTGTCACTGTGTCGAAGCTCGAAAACGGATGAAACGGGTTGCGCTTCACGCCAGTGCGCTCGACTGCGGCATTAATGAACTGTAGGTCGAAGAACGCGTTGTGGCCGACGAGCACTGCGCGCTTGCAGCCATGCGCTTTGACTTCTTTGCGGACGTGGCCGAAAAAATCTCGCAGTGCATCCGCCTCGTCGATCGCCTGACGTAGCGGATGATCCGGGTCGATGCCCGTGACTTGCAGCGATGCAGGGTCGAGGTTGGCACCGGGAAACGGATTCACGTGATAGCGTAACGTTTGTCCAGGCACGAGTTCCCCGTCGGCGTCGATCGCCAATAGCACAGCACCGATCTCGAGCAATGCATCAGTCGCGGCGTTAAAGCCGCCCGTCTCGACATCCACGACGACAGGCAGAAAGCCACGGAAGCGATCGGCAATCGGGTCGTGGCCGTCCTGAGCGACGGGGTCTTGGTCGCCAGCGGTGTTAGTCACGTGAGCTCTTTCGCAAGGGCGGCCGGAGTTCGATTATTGAGCAGCTCGAGCGTGAGCCCGACGCCAAACCCCGTGGTCTTCGTCGGAATGTGCGCGAGGCCATCGTCATGACGGCCTGCACTCAAGTCCACATGCACCCAAGGCAACGACTCGGGTACGAAGCGTGATAGGAATCGTGCGGCGAGGATGTGATCGCCGGAGCCGCTGGCGGCGCACTGCTTGATGTCGGCGATTTCGCTCTTGAGCAGCTCATCGAAGTCGGTGTCCATCGGGAACGGCCAGACACGCTCGCCGCTTGTGACACCCGCACTATGTACGACAGCATTCGCAGCTTCATGATTGCTGAAGACGCCGGAGTAACTCTGCGTCAGCGCACGCACGCAAGCGCCTGTCAGCGTGGCATAGTCGATGATGACAGCCGGTTGCTCGTTCGCCGCAAGCGCCAGTGTGTCAGCGAGGACCATCCGGCCTTCAGCGTCGGTATGTATGACCTGTATCGTCGTTCCGTTCGCTGCAGTAATGACGTCTTGTGGCTTGTAAGCAGTCGCCGAGAGCCGATTCTCGGTAATCGCGAGCCACGCGTCGATTGCATAGGGCACTTCGAGTTGCGCAAGCGCGACGATACTGCCTAGCGCGACGGCGCTGCCCTGCATGTCACCGTGCATATCGAGCATGCCCTCAAACGGCTTGAGGTTCGTGCCGCCTGTGTCGAACAGAATGCCCTTGCCGACGAGCGCTAAGTCCGCTCGTTTTTGCCGGCGCGGCCGGTAGCGCAGCCGAACGACGCCAGCATCATGATGCCCGTTGCCTTGCGCGACGGCCAGGAACGCGCCCGCGCCGAGCCGCGTGAGCTTTTTGTCGTCGAGAAATTCGTAGACGAGGTCGAATTCTTTCGCAAGTGCCTGCAACGCGCGACGATACGCTTTGGCATCCAGTGCATTGGGCGGCAGCACTGTGAACCAGCGAGCGATGTTGTTGCCAAGGGCCTGGGCGCATATCGCATCTAGCGATAGGCGTGGCTTGACGCCGAACAGCTTGATGCCCGTTAGTGTCCACGCTTTGCTCGGTGTGCTCTGGAAGCTCGGTAGCTTGAACGCTGCGGCCAGCGCGGCCGCAACGAGCGCCGTGAGCGCGCTGTGCGCGACGTCATCGAGCCCAGGCGCGTATAGCCCGATTCGCGATGGTTTGCTCGAGCGGCACGTTGCAATAAGCTTGCGTGCCCACGTCAGCTCCTCGAAACGCGTGCCGTCGACGCATATTGCAGCCGTCAGCGCCGTGCCGCGGCGATTGCTCAGGCGTGAGAGCACAGGGCTACCCGCTTCGGTCTTGGAGAGCAATCTCTCGAGCTGCTTTGCCTGAGGAATGCGCGGAAAATCTGTCGCCTTCGCGCGCTTTGGAATAACGATGATTAGATGATCGAGGCCCTCCAGGGCGGTGCGCGCGGGCGGCTCACCCGATTGTGTGATGCGGGGGAGCTTGAGATCGGGGTGGATGTCCATGAACGCGTCTTGACCCGGTTTGGGTAAAACCCGATCATATCGCACTTGAAAATCCGGCTCATCGCTGCGCACGATTTCCCTGCCGGTTAATCTATCGGAGTAATTGTTGAACCTACCTAATTCGTACGCTTCCGTACTATTTGCGCGGAGCGTCTAAGGGCGATGGCGAGCGCTAAACCTTCACCCTTTTTTGGGCGTTTTCCAGATGATGCGGATCCTGAGGAGACTCAGGATTGGCTGGAATCGATCGACTCGGTGCTGCGCGTTCACGGTGCAGACCGCGCGCACTACTTGCTCGAGTGCATGATCGATCATGCGCGCCGCTCGGGTGCGTACCTGCCGTATAGCCCGAACACGGCCTATCTGAATACGATCCCCGTCGGACAGCAGCCGGAGTACCCGGGCGATCGTTCTATTGAACGGCGCCTCGAGGCCTATATACGCTGGAACGCGATGGCCATGGTCGTGCACGCCAACCGCAAGAGCTCCGAGTACGGTGGTCATATCGCAAGCTACGCATCCTCGGCGACGCTCTACGAGGTCGGCTTCAATCATTTCTGGCGCGCGCCGAGCGAGTCATTCGGCGGCGATCTCGTTTTTATACAAGGGCACTCCTCGCCGGGCATCTACGCGCGCGCCTATCTCGAAGGGCGTTTGTCGGAGGAGAACCTCGATCACTTCCGTCAGGAAGTCGCAGGCCCGGGTCTGTCGTCTTATCCACACCCGTGGCTCATGCCCGACTTCTGGCAGTTCCCGACCGTGTCGATGGGCTTGGGTCCGATGATGGCGATCTATCAAGCGCGTTTCCTGCGCTACATGCAGCATCGCGGCATTTTGCCGGACCAAGACCGACACGTTTGGTGTTTCCTCGGCGACGGCGAGATGGACGAAGCCGAGTCCATGGGCGCAATCACGATGCCCGTGCGCGAGAAGCTCGACAACCTGACTTTCGTCATCAACTGCAATCTGCAGCGCCTCGACGGTCCCGTGCGAGGTAACGGCAAGATTATTCAGGAGCTCGAAGCCGCGTTTCAGGGCGCTGGCTGGAACGTCATCAAAGTCGTCTGGGGTTCGCGTTGGGATCCGCTGTTGGCGAAGGACACGCACGGCGTGCTGCGCCGGGCGATGGAAGAGACCGTCGATGGCGAGTATCAGAACTACAAGGCCAAGGGTGGCGCCTATACGCGCGAGCACTTCTTCGGTAAGGACCCTGAGCTCAAGGCTATGGTCGCTCACATGTCGGATGACGAGATCTGGCATCTGAACCGGGGTGGTCACGATCCAGAGAAGGTTTTTGCAGCCTACAACCAGGCGGTCAAGCGAGACGGGCATCCGACGGTCATTCTGGCCAAGACCGTCAAAGGGTTCGGCATGGGTGCGGCGGGTGAGGGTCAGAACATCACCCATCAGAAGAAGAAACTCGATTACGAAGATCTCAAGGCATTTCGCGACCGGTTCAACATCCCGATCTCCGATGAGGACCTCGAGGAGCTTCCGTATTTCATGCCCGCGGAAGATTCGGAGGAACTTCAGTACCTGCGCAAGCGGCGGGAAAAACTCGAGGGCTTTCTGCCGAGCAGGAACGTCCACGCCGACTCACTGAAGGTGCCGGGGCTCGAGGCATTCACGGCGCAGCTCGAAGGTAGCGGCGACCGCGAGATCTCTACAACGATGGCGCTCGTCCGCATTCTGACCGCGCTCGTACGCGATAAGAACATCGGCTCGCACATCGTGCCCATCGTGCCCGACGAAGCGCGCACGTTCGGCATGGAAGGTATGTTCCGGCAGATTGGTATCTATTCGTCCATGGGGCAGCTCTACACCCCGCAGGATGCCGATCAGCTCATGTTCTACAAGGAGGATCGCAAGGGTCAGATTCTCGAAGAAGGCATCAATGAGGCGGGTTCATTTTGCTCGTGGCTCGCAGCCGGTACGTCATACGCCAATCACGGCGTCCAGATGATCCCGTTCTATATCTACTACTCGATGTTCGGATTCCAGCGCGTCGGTGACTTCGCTTGGGCTGGCGGCGACCTGCAGGCGCGCGGGTTTCTCATCGGCGGTACGGCCGGACGCACGACGCTTGCTGGAGAAGGCTTGCAGCATCAGGACGGACACAGTCAGCTCGTTGCGACGACGATTCCCAACTGCCGTGCCTACGACCCGTGTTACGGATACGAACTCGCTGTGATCATCCAAGACGGTTTACGGCGCATGTATGCCGAGCACGAGAACGTTTTTTACTACATCACTACGATGAACGAGAACTACGTTCAGCCGGAGATGCCTGCAGGGGTGGAGGACGGAATTCTCAAGGGCATGTATCTGTTACGTGTCGGCGGACGTGGCATGGTGCGCGCGCAGCTCATGGGGTCCGGGACGATACTGCGCGAGGTCATCGCAGCGGCTGAGCTCTTGGAAGAGGAGTTCGGCGTGCCCAGCGACGTTTGGAGCGTCACGAGCTTCAGTGAGCTGCGGCGCGAAGCGCTCGAGATTGATCGTTGGAACACGCTGCACCCGAAAGAAACGCCGCGGCAGAGCTATGTCTCGACTTGCCTTGCAGGAAAAGACGGTCCGTTCATTGCAGCGACGGACTACATCAAGACGGTTCCGGATCAGATTCGACAATGGGTGCCGGGGCGCTTCAGTGTGCTCGGCACCGATGGATTCGGTCGAAGCGATTCGCGTGCAGCGTTACGGCAGTTTTTCGAGGTCGATCGCTATTCGATAGTGGTTACAGCGCTCAAGGCCCTGGCCGACGAGGGTGCGCTCGACGTCGATACGGTCACGCAGGCTATCGCGAAGTTCGATATCGATCCGTCGAAGCCCGATCCTGTCACGCTCTAGACGCGCCCACTAAGCCGCCTGCAACGCATGCAAATCGTCGTTCCTGATCTAGGTGATTTTTCCGACGTCGAGGTCGTCGAGGTGCTCGTCGTCGTCGGCGCAACTGTTAGCGTTGAAGATCCACTCATCGTGCTCGAGACCGACAAGGCGACCTTGGAGGTACCGGCGACGCATTCGGGTGTCGTAACCGCACTGAGTGTGAAAGCCGGTGATCGTGTATCGGCGGGGGATTCTATTCTCGAGCTCGATGCCGACGATGCACAAGCGGAGGCAGAAGCGACCGAGCCTGTCGTTGCCGAAGCGTCGGCTGAGACGCCTGTCGATGTAGCGCCATCGGCAGAGCCCCAGCAGCAGACTATCGCCGTGCCCGACCTCGGTGATTTCTCCGACGTCGAGGTCATCGAAGTGCTCGTGGAAGCCGGCGCAACGATTCGCACCGAAGACCCGCTCATCGTGCTGGAGACCGACAAGGCGACGATGGAAGTCCCCGCGACGCACAGCGGTGTCGTTACCGACATTAGGGTCAAGGCCGGGGACCGCGTGTCGGCGGGCGACGAGATCCTCGGGCTGATGGCGGAGCCACAAGCTGCACCTACGTCAGAACCAGCACAGAAACCAACGCCAGCGCCTGCACCAGCACCGGCCGAACGAGCGACGCCAAGCCCGGTATCTCCTGCGGCGCGATCCACTGCAATCGATGAGAGTCGGTTCGGTAAGGCACATGCGAGTCCATCGGTGCGCAAGCTCGCGCGCGAGCTCGGCGTTGATCTTGGGGCTGTCACCGGCAGCGGTCGGAAGGGACGCGTCACGGCCGATGACCTCAAGGCCTTCGTCAAGGGGATCATGCAGGGCGGCGTTGCGGGTGCTCCTGCGCTGCCGCAGGTGCCCGAAGTCGACTTCGCGAGTTTCGGAGAAGTCGAGACTCAGCCGCTGAGTCGAATTCAGAAGATCTCAGGTCCGCGTCTGCATGCGAGCTGGGTCAACGTTCCGCACGTTACACAACATGACGAGGCCGATATTACGGAGCTCGAGGCTGTTCGTCAGGAATTGAAGCCCGAGGCGAAGGCGCAGAACATCAGCTTGACGCCGTTGGCATTCATCATGCGCGCCGTTCTCCTGGCGCTCGATGAGTTTCCCGTATTCGGCGCTTCTTTGAGCGCGGATGGCGAGGCGCTCGTCGTCAAGAAGTATCGTCATCTGGGTTTTGCAGCGGATACGCCCAACGGCCTCGTCGTGCCGGTTGTCAAAGATGCCGACCGGCTGGATGTGTTCGGTCTTGCCAAGGCGTTGGCCGATCTCAGCGAAAAGGCGCGCGCAGGCAAGCTCGGCCCGAGTGAGATGCAGGGTGGTGTATTCACGATTTCGAGTCTCGGCGGAATCGGCGGTACGTTTTTCACGCCGATCATCAACGCGCCAGAGGTTGCGATCCTGGGTGTCTCGCGTAGCCAGCTGCGCCCAGTCTACGTCGACGGTGATGCGGTGCCGAGGCTCATGCTGCCGCTGTCGCTGTCGTACGACCATCGAGTCATCGATGGTGCGACGGCCGTGCGATTTACGACACGGCTTTCCGAGTTGCTCGGACAGGGCCGACAGCTTCTGGAGTCAAACGCATGAGCAACGCAGACTCAAAGATTCATGCCGGGCTCGTCGTACTGGGTTCTGGACCCGGCGGATACACGGCTGCGTTTCGTGCCGCGGACCTCGGACTCGACGTCGTGCTCGTCGAACGTTGGCCACAGCTGGGCGGCGTCTGTCTCAACGTCGGCTGTATTCCATCGAAAGCCTTGCTGCACGCTGCGCGTGTCGTCGAGGAAACCGTGGAGATGGCTGAGCATGGAATCTCGTTCGGTCCGCCGGCGATCGATCTCGATCGACTGCGCGGATGGAAGGATAAGGTTGTTGGTCAGCTCACAAGCGGGCTCGAAGGCCTGGCTGGCAAACGAAAAGTTCGAGTCGTTCGCGGTACTGGCCGTTTCGTGTCGGCGCACGAGTTGACTGTCGAGCACGAAGGGCAGACGAGCCGCGTGTCGTTCGATCAGTGCGTCATCGCGGCGGGCTCGGAGCCCGTCATGCTCCCGGGGCTTCCAGACGATCCGCGCATTATGGATTCGACGGGCGCACTGGCACTGGAGGAACTGCCTGAGTCGATGCTCGTCATCGGCGGCGGCATTATCGGGCTTGAGATGGCGACCGTGTACGAAGCGCTTGGCGTGAAGGTCTCGTTGGTCGAGCTTACGAAGACGCTGATACCGCCGGCCGACCGAGATTTGATTCGTCCGTTGCAGAAGCGGCTTACGTCACGTTACGAGGCGATCATGCTCGGTACGAAAGTCGTCGCTGTCAGCGCCGATGCGGCTGGACTGACAGTGAGTTTCGAGGGTGATGAGGCGCCACCCGGGCCACAGCGCTACGATCGCGTGCTGACGGCAGTCGGTCGGCGCGCGAATGGCAATGCGATTGGCGCTGAGAACGCCGGCGTCGATGTGGATGATCGTGGGCTTATTGCCGTCGATAAGCAGATGCGCACGAACGTGGCGCATATTTTCGCGATTGGCGACATCGTTGGCGAACCCATGCTCGCCCATAAAGCGACACACGAGGGTAAGGTCGCCGCGGAAGTGGCGGCAGGGCAAAAGTCGCATTTCGATGCGCGCGTCATTGCATCGGTTGCCTACACCGACCCCGAGGTCGCTTGGGTCGGTCTGACGGAAGATCAGGCGAAGGCTGACGGCATCGAATACGAGAAAGGCGTCTTTCCGTGGGCTGCCAGCGGACGATCCCTGGCGCTTGGCCGGTCTGAGGGTCTGACGAAGCTGCTCTTCGACCCGAGCAGCGGACACTTGCTCGGTGCCGGCGTCGTCGGAACGAATGCAGGTGACCTCATCGCTGAGGCGGCGCTGGCGATCGAGATGGGTTGCGATGCGGCGGATATTGGCCTAACGATCCATCCGCATCCGACGCTTGCGGAGACACTCGCGTTTGCAGCCGAAGTAGCTGAGGGCACGATCACGGATCTCTACGCGCCCAAACGCTAGCTAGCAATCGCGCCGGCGTGCTGCGATCAGTTCTGCTGCGTCGTATCGACGAACGTGAGACGGCACTGACCGATGTTGATAACGTCGCCGTGACGTAGCGTATGGCGGTCGACGGCAACTGAGTTCACC
>CAJIAZ010000247.1_pt1 | contig 16730 bp, 16 predicted proteins | sample 9199181 | NCBI WGS metagenome assembly CAJIAZ01 (sample SAMEA7708285, study PRJEB35096) | sediment metagenome | biome: marine neritic benthic zone biome [ENVO:01000025]; feature: sediment [ENVO:00002007]; material: shallow marine sediment [ENVO:03000034] sea grass bed [ENVO_01000059] ...
GCCAGCACGATAGCGCCGACGACGACGCCGCCGCCGGCTGCCCCCCTCGGCCTGAATCGCTCGCCATCGCCTGAGTCGCCACGCCCGCCACGCCCGCCTAGGAACCCCGAGAGCTTGCGCTGCAGGTCCTTGACGATCGCGTCCAAATCCGCCGGCCCCTTATCGCCGTTGGATTTCCAAGGATTGCCTTTGTCACCGTCATCCCAGCTCATATCGCTCACACATCCTGTAGCAAACTATCCTCTGTCAGTCCTTCCTGTGCGCAGAGCTGCCGCCAGCGCCGCGAGGTCAGCTCGACGTCAAGCGTCCAGCCGCCAGCCTCGTTGACGCGCTCCGCCGTCACGGCCCGCAGATCGAACAAGCGGGCCCGCAAACGACTCTGCCCCGGGGTCAGCTCTATGCGTCGCGTCACGGGACGACCGATACATAGCTCGCGAATCAAGGCCGAAAGCTCGTCTAGGCCCTCACCCGTCAGCGCCGACACCCGCACCTGCTCAGCGCCATTGCGAGCGCCGAGCGCCGGTGCTGCCTTCGCCCCCGGTTTGTCGACCTTATTGTACACCTGGATGCGCGGGACATCCCCCGCTCCGATGCTCTCCAGAACGTCCTCGACCTGCTCGCGCCGCTCCGCCTCGTGTGGGTCGCTCGCATCGATTACGTGCAGGAGCAGCCTGGCCTCCCGCGTCTCGGTCAGCGTCGCCTTGAAGGCTGCGACGAGCTCGTGCGGCAGATCCCGCACGAATCCAACCGTATCGGCGAGCAGCACGTCATCGCCTGAGCCATGCGTCAGCTTTCGAATCGACGGATCCAACGTCGCGAAAAGCTGGTCTCGCGCTACGGCGTCCGCGCCACTCAATGCGTTGAATAGACTCGTTTTCCCGGCGTTCGTGTAGCCAACGAGCGCGACGGTTGGGACGGCGCTACGGCGCCGGTCGCGCCGGCTCATCTCCCGTTGACGCTCGACCTTGACGAGGCGCCTACGTAGATTCTTGATGCGTTGGTTGAGCATCCGCCGATCCGATTCCAGCTGCGTCTCACCCGGGCCACGCAGGCCGATACCGCCCTTTTGCCGCTCCAAGTGAGTCCAACCGCGTACGAGCCTCGTCGACAAATGCTCGAGCTGGGCGAGCTCGACCTGGATCTTGCCTTCATGGGTCATCGCGCGCTGCGCGAAAATGTCCAGAATCAGTCCATTGCGATCCAGCACGCGCACCTTGAGCGCACTCTCGAGATTGCGCTCCTGGCTCGGCGTCAGCGCACGGTTGACGAGAAGCAGCTCGGCGCAGCTGGTCTGGATCTGTTCTGCGAGCTCTTCGGCCTTGCCCCGGCCGATCAGAAGGCGCGGGCTGGGCCGCGCAATCCGCGTGCGCACCTCGGCAACGATCTCGGCACCGGCCGACTCGGCCAGCGCCTTGAACTCTTCGGTTTCGTCTTGCTCGCACGGCCGCTGCAGGCCGACATGGAGGAGAAGTGCGCGCTCGCCTGCTCCGGGACGCTCAAACAATATGCACCCCTTGCGCGCCGGCGCGGTCAGCCCTCGCCTTGATCATCATCCATGGGTAGCTGGACGTTGCGTGAGGGCACAACGGTCGAGATGGCGTGCTTATAGACCATCTGGCTAACGCTGTTGCGCAGCAATACGACGAATTGGTCGAACGAATCAATCTGACCCTGCAACTTGATGCCGTTGACGAGATAGATTGAGACGGGAACCTTTTCCTTGCGTAGCGCGTTCAGAAACGGGTCTTGTAACGACTGCCCTTTGGCCATCGGTATCTCCTTTATTGTTCGATATTGTCGAGATCAGGACCGAGTTTCTTACGAGCGTAAGTGACGAATTCCTGAAACCCAAACTCCGTACCGGTAAAAACCGTTTATCCCACCTAAGTAAAAATAGTGGCAAAGCGTCCCACTTTCAAGGCGACAGCCCACTTATTGGCATTGCGCGGATCGCGCCCACTCGAGCACTGTCCCCAATTGCTGCTCGTTCGACCATGGCAGAACGCCGAAGTTCTGCTCTGAGCGTATCCAGGTCATCTGCCGCTTAGCGAGCTGGCGTGTGGCCGCCACGGCCCGTCGACGGGCCTCAGCCCAGTCATAATCCCCGCTCAAATAACCCCAGAGCTGACGGTAGCCCACGGCCCGCATGGCAGGCAGGTCCGGGTTCAGGTCGCCGCGGGCCATGAGCGCTTCGACCTCCGCCACGAAACCGGCATCGATCATCGCCTCGAATCGCTGCTCGATTCGTTCCGCAAGGGCCGCGCGATTCTCCGCGACGATCGCGAGCGTCGTGACACGCACGCTTTCATCCTCCTTCAAGCCACGCCGCTGGTGCACGGAGATGATTTCCCCTGTGAGCTCGTAGACCTCGAGCGCTCGTTGAATACGTTGTCGGTCGGTTGGCGCGATTTTCGCCGCCGCATCCGGGTCGATATCCGCTAGGCGCGCATGCAGCGCTGACCAGCCTAGCTCCTCTGCCTGCGTATCGAGTTGCCGACGCAGCCCCGGATCGGCTTCGGGTAGTTGGGCAAGCCCGCCACGCAATGCCCGCAGGTAGAGCAGCGTACCGCCGACGAGCAAAGGGATACGCCCGCGCGAGGCAATGTCTGCCGCCGCCGCGCGTGCATCCCTCGCAAAGCGTCCTGCTGAGTAGGCCTCGGATGGGTCGGCAATATCGATGAGATGATGGGGAATGCGTTCGCGCACGTGCGCGCTCGGCTTCGCGGTACCGATATCCATGCCGCGATACACGAGCGCCGAATCCATGCTGATGACTTCGACCGGGAGCTCCTTTGCAAGCGCGAGCGCAAGCTCGGTCTTTCCGCACGCGGTCGGCCCCGTGAGGCACAGGCAATTCACTACGTCAGAGTCGCTGCGCACGCGAATGCTTACTGCCCGCGCAAAAACAACCGATCAAGCTCTGCGATCGTGATACGCGTCCAGGTTGGACGGCCGTGATTGCACTGATCGCTGCGCTCGGTCGTCTCCATTTCACGCAGCAATGCGTTCATCTCATCGACGGTCATGCGCCGGTGCGCGCGCAGCGCGCCATGACACGCCATCGTCGCGAGCAACTCGTTGACGACGGCTTCGACGCGGTGCGCACCTTTGTTGTCTGCCAGATCGCTAAGCACATCGCGAAGCAAGGCCTCGACATTTGTGCTCTCGAGTAAGCGCGGTATGGCCGTTACTTGGATTTCATCGGGGCCACGCCGCACGACCTCCAGACCAACGCTTGCAAGCGCCTCTCGCCAAGCATCGACATTGTCGGCCTCGGTCGGCGACACCTTCATCGTCAGCGGCACGAGCAGCGGCTGAGCGGCGACTTTGGTCTGCGCGAGCGATGCCTTGAGTCGCTCGTAAGTGACGCGCTCGTGCGCGGCGTGCATGTCGACGATGATGAGACCTTCGTCGTTCTCCGCCAGGATATAAATGCCCGCGAGCTGCGCGCGCGCAAAGCCTAACGGCGGTGTCTCGCCTTCAGCAACCTTAGGTGCCGGCGGTGCGTGCAGCCGCTCGTATAGCGGCAGGACGTTTGTGCTCGGAGCCGGGTCAGATCTCTCGGGTAATCGTAACGCCGCTTGCTGAGCATCTGGCGCTCCGTCCAGCGCGTGCACTTGCGCGGGCGGGCGCGCAGTTGCCTCCTCGCCGCTCTCGAGACCCGCGGCAAGCGCCGCCTCGATCGTGCGAAACACAAAGTCGTGCACTAAGCGCGAGTCGCGAAAGCGTATCTCGAGCTTTGCAGGATGTGCGTTGACGTCGACGCGGCGAGGATCGAGCTCCAGATAAATCACGTAAGCCGGGTGCCGGGAGCCGAAAAGAACGTCCTCGTAACCGAGCCGGACCGCATGACGCAACACTTTGTCACGCACGAAGCGCCCGTTGACGAATGTGTATTGCATGTCTGCCTGGCTGCGAGAAAACGTCGGATCGGCCAACCATCCCCAAATCCGCAGACCTTCGATTCCTCGCTCGAAAAATCGCGCATGCTCGAGGAATGCTGCGCCGCAAACTTCACCGACACGCGCCTCGCGTTGCTCGCGCGTCGCGGCACGCGGCAAACGCAAAATGTCGCGCTGATTGTGTCGCAAGCGCCATTCGACGTCGAAACGGGCCAGCGCGAGATTTCGCACGACGCGATCGGCGTGGCCTAGCTCGGTGCGCTCGGTCCGTAAGAACTTTCGCCGTGCCGGAACGTTATAGAAGAGATCGTGAAGCTCGGCCGTCGTGCCATGCGGATGCGGCGCGGGCTTGGGATCGGCAAGCGCACCGCCCTCGGACTCCACGCTCCAGCCTTCTCCTGCGCCGGCCGCGCGCGAGGTCAACTTGAATCGGCCAACCGATGCCATGCTCGGCAAGGCCTCCCCACGGAACCCCAGCGTTGCAACGTTTTCTAAATCGTCGAGGCTTGCGATCTTGCTCGTTGCATGGCGAGACAACGCGAGTGACAGTTGCGCGGCATCGATGCCTTTGCCGTTGTCGGTAACGCGGATCGACCGCGTGCCGCCATTCGCGAGCTCGACATCGATCCGCGTTGCTCCCGCATCGACACTGTTCTCAATGAGCTCCTTGAGCGCAGATGCCGGTCGCTCGATGACCTCGCCGGCGGCGATCTGATCGACAAGCGTAGAAGGCAGAACCTGGATCGACATCGCGGCTATTGTAGACCGCTGCGTAGCTCGATGGCTGCGCCCGGTCGTTCCGGGCAACGTCGCGCGTCAGCTCGACGGAATCGTCAGCACCTGACCGATGCGAATGACGTCACCGCGAATCCGATTGGACTGGCGCAAACGCGCGAGACTGACGCGATAGCGCTCGGCGATCTCCGACAGCGTTTCGCCGCGCTCGATAACGTGGCGCGTCGGCGGTCGGGCAATCGGCGGCGGATTGCTCGCGATATAGCTATCCGGTGGTGCGTTGGAGCGAAAATAGTCATTGACACCTGCATGAATCGCGCGCGCGAACTCCGTCTGACGGCCGGAGTCTCGCAGCGCCCGCTCTTCGTTCGGATTGGAGATATACGCAAGCTCTATGAGAATCGATGGGATGTCGGGCGACTTCAGGACGAGAAACGGTGCCTGCTGAACCTGCGATTTGCGCATGCGTGTCACGCGTCCGAGCTGCTCGATGATGCGCGTCCCGGCCGTCGAGCTCGCGCTGATCGATGCGCTCTGCGACAGATCGAGTAACACGCGCGCGAGTAGTTGATCTTTGTCCGATAGGGAGATGCCGCCGATGAGGTCGGATGCGTTCTCACGCTCGGCGAGCCGCCGCGCCGCCTCGTCCGTCGCACCCTTCTCTGAGAGCACGTATACGGTCGCACCACGGGCCGAGCCATTGCGAAATGCGTCGGCATGTATTGAAACAAACAGATCTGATTGCGCATTGCGCGCCCGCTCGCTGCGGTCCCGCAACGAAACGAAGTAGTCGCCGTCACGAATCAAGAGCGGCTCCATGCCGCGTTGCCGGTGAATCTCATCGGCGAGTCGCCGGGCAACTTCGAGCACGACGTCCTTCTCGCGCACGCCGCTGGGTCCGCTGGCCCCGGGGTCGTCGCCACCGTGACCTGCATCGATCGCAACACGAACGGCGCGCCCGCCTTCGGGCGCAGCGCGCGGTACGCGCTTGATCTGCGTCTGCGCCGCAAGCGGTAAGAGGTCGATGACGAGACGGTGGCCGTAGCTCTCGTTCGGCTCGAGTAAGAAGCTCTTCGGCTTCACGGCCGCATTGACGTCGAGCACGACACGCAAGTCACCGCCGGGGTGCACCCCGGTCCGCACGCCGTCGACGAACCCACTGCCCTGCGGCAGTCCCCCGGGTAGGCGCGCGATGGAATCCTCGAGATCGACAACGATGCGATCGGGGTTGTCGAGCGTGAAAACGCGGTGCTCGGCGGGTGATGCGAGATCGAGTACGACGCGTGTCGATTCCGGGCTCGCCCAGAGCCTCAAACCCTCGACGTCACCGGCCTGCGCGCAAAGGCAGCCCAGCGCGCTGGCAACCAGCAATGAACACGTAACCCCGAATCGCAACTCACGGCCCTCCCTAGGCACGCCTCGACATGGTGGCAAGTTCGGGGATGAATTTCAAGAATTATGTATAAAAAAGATAGTGATACAAGCCCTAGCTCGATCACGATTCAGAAAGGCCCTCTAAGCTCGAGAGCGCTGCCTCCCCAGCCGGCGAACAGGCCTCGAGCTCGAGTCGGCGGCATTCGGCTGTCGGACCCGGTGAGAGCTTGGCGAGCACATCACAACGGGCCAGCAGCTCGGCGGAGCGTCTGGGCCACTCGACGAGCAACCAGCACCGGTCGCGGTCCAGCCAATCGCGCAAGCCCAGCGCTTCGACCTCGCCTCGCGCGTCAGGGTCGGCCTCACCGCTGCCGAGACGGTAGAGATCCACATGGACGACGTCGAGTCCGTCGAACGCGTAATGCTCAAGCAGGGTATAAGTAGGCGATGGCACGCGTCCGCTGTAGCCGAGCCCTTCGAGCATCCCGCGCACCCAGGTCGTCTTGCCGGCACCGAGATCCCCTTCCAGTCCGACAAGGACCGCTCCGACGCCCGGTGCGCCAGCCCAAGCACGCCCGATCGCCCCGGAGAGGCGCTTGAGAGCGTCCTCACTGTCATGATCGAAGATCAAGGCCGGGATCGGGCGGAATTGGCCGATTTTCGAATAAACGGCATGAGGTCGCCGGCTATGAGCCCACGTTCGCCGCGCGCCGCAGCCTCATCGCCGGCCGCCGCATGAATATACACGCCGGCCTCGGCCGCCACGCGCGGGCTCGCACCCTGCACGAGCATCGCGCCGAGCACGCCCGAGAGCACATCACCCATACCGGCAGTCGCCATGCCGGGATTGCCGCGGTCACAGACGCTGACGACTCGCTCTTCAGCGCCCGCCACGAGGCTTCCGGCCCCCTTGAGCACGGCGATACCGCCGTAGCGCTCGACCAATGCCCGAATGGCCCCGAGCCGGTCCGCCTGCACGCTGTGGGCATCCGTGCCGAGTAGACGACCCGCCTCGCCGGGATGGGGCGTCAAAATCCAGTTCTCACGCTTCTCAGGCGCTTCGGCGAGCGCATTGAGGCCATCAGCGTCGATGACGAGCGGCAGGCCTGCCTCGAGGCTCGCCTGCCACAGCGAGCGCGCCCAATCACTGCGGCCGAGCCCGGGACCGAGCACGATCGCGTCGGACTGGGCCAGCAGCGGTGCGAGGTCGCCCCCGTCCTCCACGCTGTGACACATGATCTCGGGTCGCCCGGCCGTGACGACCGTCGCGCTGTCGGCATGGCTCGCGACGCGCACGAGGCCAGCGCCGGCGCGCAGCGCGGCCTCGGCCGCGAGTCGAATGGCGCCTGACATCCCCGGCGCGCCACCGATGAGCAGGACGCTGCCGTGCGAGCCCTTGTGCGCGGTTCGCCGCCGCGGGGGCAAGGCTTGGTGCACGCAGCCTGAATCGAGGCGCCGCAGCGGCGGCGCAAGCTCGACATAGGCCTCGCCCGGGATGCCAAGCCCGTCGAACTCGAGCCACCCCCGTCGATCCATGCCCTGGCCGAGATAAAGCCCCTGTTTGAGACCCACGAACGTGATCGTGACGTCTGCGGAAACCGCCGTACCAAGCGCCAGACCCGTGTCGGCATGCAAACCGCTCGGGATGTCGAGCGCGAATACCGGCACTGCGGCACCATTGATCGCAGCGATTGCCTCAGCGAAGCGGCCTTCGACGTCTCGGTCGAGCCCCGTGCCGAGAAGCGCGTCGACGATCACGTCGCCTGTCAGTGGCTGAGCGGCAGTGAAGCCCTCGGTGACACCGCCGGCGCCCGAGAAATCCTCGTAGGCTTGGAGGGCGTCGCCTGTGAGCCGTTGCGGCTCGACTAGACTCAAGACACGAACGCTCAAGCCCGCAGCCCCCGCAAGACGTGCGAGCACGTAACCATCACCGGCATTGTTGCCGGCACCGCAAAAAATCGTAAGCTGGATAGCCCTCGGCCAGTGGCGCTGGAGACACTCGAACGCGGCCTGCCCCGCGCGGCACATGAGCGCGTAGCTCGGGATGCCGAACACCTCGATGGCGGTACGATCGAGCTCTCGGACCTGCGCGCCAGTGAAGATCTCGTTAGGAAGTTCAACCATCTAGGCGATTATACTCTCACATCACATGAATCCCGTGCCCAAACCTGCCGGCAGCTTGTCAGCTGAAGAGCTCGCAACACTCGCGGCCGAGATCAAGGGCATCGGCATGGATCTCGGATTCCAGCAGATCGGCATCGCCGACACCGACCTCAGCGCAGCCCAGGCCTTTCTCGACACCTGGCTCGAGCAAGGTCGCCACGGCGAGATGCACTACATGGCTCGTCACGGCACAAAGCGTTCGCACCCCGAAGCGCTGCTCCCGGGCGCCGTGCGCGTGATCTCGGCGCGCATGGATTATTTCCCAGAGAGCCCGTCTGCGACCCAACAGGCACTCGAGGACACCCAACGTGCCTACGTCGCCCGCTATGCGCTCGGACGCGACTATCACAAGGTGTTGCGCGGACGGCTGAAACGCCTCGGGCACGCAGTTGGCGAGCGCGTTGGCGAGTTTGGCTACCGCGTCTGCGTCGACAGCGCGCCTGTGCTCGAGAAAGCCATTGCCGAGAAAGCCGGCCTCGGCTGGATCGGCAAACATACGAACCTCATTAACGAGAAGGCCGGCTCCTGGTTCTTGCTCGGTGAGATCCTGACGGATATTCCGCTACCGGTCGACCAACCGGCAACGGAGCACTGCGGGTCTTGCCGCGCGTGTCTCGATGTGTGTCCGACGGGCGCAATCGTCGCACCGTTCGAGCTCGACGCAACGCGGTGCATCTCCTACCTCACGATAGAGCTTCGCGGCGCAATTCCCGTCGAGCTGCGCAAGCCAATCGGCAACCGCATATTCGGCTGCGACGACTGCCAGATCGTCTGCCCGTGGAATAAGTTCTCACAGCAGACAAGCGAGCAGGACTTTGCCCCGCGTCATGGTCTCGATACGGCCGAGCTCGTCGCTTTGTTCAACTGGGATGAGGCTCGGTGGTCGCAAGCAACCGAAGGCAGTGCGCTACGCCGCGCGGGCTACGAAGGCTGGCTGCGCAATATCGCCGTCGCGTTGGGTAACGCACCGAGTAACCCTGATGTGGTTGCGGCACTGAAAAGCCGCTCCGATCATCCGTCAGCGCTCGTACGTGAGCACGTTGTCTGGGCGCTCACTCAGCATGGAAACTAATGGAGTCAGACGGACACGTTGTCGATGAGTCGCGCCCGACCGAGCCACGCTGCCGCCATGATCACGCGCTTGCGCGCGCTATCGGCCGGATCGGCTGGTAGGAGATCATCCGCGTTGCGCAACTCGACATAGTCGGGCTTGAAGCCGACAGATTCGAGTGTCTCGAGCGCGACGTCTCGGTGTTTCTCGAAGTCGCTATCACCCGAGCGTAACTTCTCCGCCATCTGTTCGAGCATTTCACGTAGCGCCGGCGCGACCGGACGTTGCTCGGTCGTCAGGTAACGGTTGCGTGAGCTCATCGCCAACCCATCTTGCTCGCGCACGATATCGCCCGACACCAGCTCGACGTCGATCTGTAGATCGTGAATCATGCGCGCAATCAAGATCATCTGCTGATAATCCTTTCGGCCCAGAACGAGCACTTCGGGCGTGACGATATTCAAGAATCTCAGTACGACCGAAGCGACACCGTTGAAATGACCGGGCCGAGAGCGTCCGCAAAGCTCGTCGGCAATCGGCGGAAGTTGCACACTAACGCCGCGGTCGGTGCCGTGCGGATAGATATCCTCAATATCCGGCACGAATAACAGATCGGTCTTTCCCTGCTCGGCGAGCACGGCCTCGTCCTGTTCAGGCGTGCGTGGGTAGCTCTCAACGTCTTCGGTGGGACCAAACTGGGTGGGGTTGACGAAAATGCTGACGACAGAGCGATCAGCATGGGCGGCCGCAAGATCGATGAGGCTCAGGTGCCCGTCGTGCAGATTGCCCATCGTCGGCACGAGCGCAACGCGCTCGCCGGCTTCGCGCCAGGCAGCGACGCGCTCACGGACGGAGCGAACGCTCGAGGCGCGCTCGGGCACGGCCGCAACTGATTCTTGAGTGCGCGCGAGAGACATAGTGCGCAGATTCTATCAGGAGAAGCAGTGCGCTTCGGCCGGATAGCTGCCGTCCTTGACGGCTTGGACGTAAGCCTCGATAGCCGCCAGATTGGAATTCGTATCGTCCATGAAATTCTGCACGAAACGAGGGGTTCTGCCCTGGGTGACGCCTAGAATGTCGTAGAGCACGAGGATCTGGCCGTCGACGTGTGGGCCCGCACCGATCCCAATCACAGGCACATCGACCGCAGCCGTAATCGCCTTGCCGACCTCGTTCGGTACGCATTCAAGCAGCACGATGTCCGCACCCGCATTCTGCAGTGCCAGCGCATCCTCGACCATACGCTCGGCTGCCTCGCGCTCACGACCCTGCACCTTAAAGCCCCCGATCTTGTGCACTGACTGCGGCTTGAGTCCCAGATGCGCGCACACAGGGATGTCATGCTGCGCTAGGCATTCAACGACCGCCATCTGTCCGCGACCGCCTTCGAGCTTGACCATCATTGCGCCGCCCTCTTGCATGAGACGTACGGCGTTATCCAGGGCCTGCTCCGGACTCGCGTAACTCATAAACGGCAAATCCGATACGAGGAACGCCCGGCGCAGACCGCGCGTGACGATGCGCGTGTGATAGACGATGTCATCGACAGTGACTGGCACCGTCGTATCGTGGCCTTGAATGACCATGCCGAGCGAATCGCCGACAAGGACGAGATCAGTGCCCACCATGTCGACGAGTTGCGCGAAACTCGCATCGTAAGCCGTTAGCGCGGCGATCGGCTCACCGTTGGCTTTCATTTTTTGGAGCGTGCCGATATTGACCGGCGGAGAATCCATGCCCCGCTGCTGCAGCTGCTTGTACATCGTTTATCCCTCGAAGACCGTCAGGCAAACGTCTCGATGGCCGGGTTGAAAAAATGGCGACCGTGCTTGATGCGACAAATCGCGCGTAGCAATTCCTGATAATCGGTCTCGCGATGGATCGGGTCAATGTTAGCGGCGTTGACGATCAACAACGGCGCGGCCTCGAACTCGTAAAAGAATTTCGCGTAAGCATTGCCGAGACGCTCGAGGTAATCCTCGTCGAGTTGTTGCTCATAAGAGATTCCGCGGCTTGCGACCCGTCGACGCAGCACACTCGTCGGCGCCTGCAAGTAGATAACGAGATCAGGCGTTGGCGGATCTATTTCGAGGCTTCGATAGACCTGCTCGTAAAGATTGAGCTCATTCGCGTCGAGATTGAGCTCAGCGAACAACCGGTCCTTGTCGAGAATGAAATCTGCAACGCGCACTGGCGAGAAGAGATCCGTCTGTCGGATCTCTTCAATTTGACGCGCGCGCTGGAACAAGAAAAACAGTTGTGTCGGCAGTGCCGAATGGCGGCGGTTGCGATAGAAACGCTCGAGGAATGGATTCTCCTCAGCGTTCTCGAGCACGAGGTCGCTTTCGAAGCTTTCGGCGAGTCGACGCGCCAGGCTCGTCTTGCCGACACCGATCGGCCCTTCGACTACGATATAGCGAAGATCGGCGGCGAGGGATAGGTTCGGTGGTGTCTTGACGGAGGCCATGGCTCAGCTGGGTCTATCAGAGGCACGATTCTCGCAGATTTTGCTGGCCTAGGAACCCTCGCCGGCCTGGCGGTGTCCGCGCGGAGCGCGGCGCGGCCTGCGAGGCCGCCGACGCTTGATATCGAAGGCCTTGCGCTGCTCTTCCACAGGCAGCTTCTGCACTTCGGTCCACCAGTCCGCGAGACTTTGGTCAGCCTGCCCGCACTTAGCGCGCAGAAGCAAGAAATCGTAGCCGGCGCGAAAGCGCTTGTGCTCGAGGAGGCGCATGGCCCTCGCGCCGCGCCGATTCACGAACCGTAGCTGCATGACGAGAATGTCTTTCATCGGCAAGCCGAAGCGCTTCGGGTATGCCGTGTAGCTCTGTTGCGCCGAGACGACCGTATCGTTGGCCAGCAGCATGGCCTCGATGTCGCCGATTCCCTCATCGGCTTTGAGTTTCTCAGCCGCGTCGCAAATTGCGTGCCAGAGCATGACGGCGTAGAGAAACATCGGCGTCACACTCTGGCCGTCCTTTACACGCTGGTCTGTATTTCTCAAGCCTTCACGCAGGAACGGCAGCATCTCATTTCGCTCGTCCTTCGCGAGCATCTCGGCCGTGTACGGAAAAAGATACGCCAGCAATCCATCCTCGATCAGAAGCTCCAGACTCCGCACGGCATGTCCCGACTGAAAGAGCTTCAGCGTCTCATCAAACAGTCGCGCAGGCGGCACGTCACGTAACAGCGGCGCGAGAGTCTTTATCGGCTCAGCGGTGTCAGGCGCGATTTCAAAGTCTAGCTTTGCTGCAAAGCGTATGGCACGCAACATTCGCACGGGGTCTTCCCGATAACGTGTCTCTGGATCGCCGATGAGCCGCAACGTCCGGCTCTCGACATCCTCCATACCCGTCGTGTAATCCCAGACTGAGTAGTCGGCGATGTTGTAATAGAGCGCGTTAGCGGTGAAATCTCGCCGCCAGATGTCCTCGGCGATTTCGCCAAACACATTGTCGCGAATGATTCGTCCGGTCTCGTCGGCTTTGCGATCGTCATGCTCGACGTCGGCAGCACCGCGAAAGGTCACCACTTCGATCACTTCGCGGCCAAAGCGCACATGCGCGAGCTTGAACCTGCGTCCAATGAGCCGGGAGTTGCCGAACAGCTTACGTACTTCCTCGGGCGTCGCATTCGTAGCAACGTCGAAGTCCTTGGGCTTGAGTCCAATCAGTAGATCGCGTACGCCACCCCCAACGAGAAAAGCCTGATAACCAGCCTTATCGAGCCGGTACAGGACTTTGAGAGCGCTCTTGGAGATGTCGGCCCGGCTGATGCCGTGGCCCGATCGGGGGATGATTTTGGGGTCGGGGCGCGACTGGGAATCCGTGTCGTTCAAATAGCTTCCGTTGGCAAGTTTTACGATGCCCTAAAGCCCGGTATCATAGCAGCCCCTCCAGGCCGAGGCACCCGCGCTCCCTTCGTCTAGCGGTCCAGGACGCCGCCCTCTCAAGGCGGAAACAGGGGTTCGATTCCCCTAGGGAGCGCCATACTCAACGGCATTCGGCGTATCCGCCATCGCTGCAAAGCAGTCACTCATCCATGACGCTTACATGCGCCGCCACGATGCGCCAGCCCTGCGGGAAGCGTACCCAGGTCTGCATGGTTCGACTTATGCCTCCCGCTGCGGCAACCGTCGCCACGTCCGCACCGTAGGTCGTAATCTCGACGCGTTCGCGCACCACATTCGGTGGTGTCGTTCTCGATGCGCGATACGCTTCAATCTCTGATATTCCGTAGAGATTCTCGCGAACGCCGAAGCGAATCGTCGTCGCACTGTCGAGAAAGAAGCCGTTCAACGTCTCCAGGTCATTGCTGCGAAGTGCATCGTCGTAACTCGCGAACAGGGCTTCGATCTCTCGAACCACGTCTGGAGCGTTAAGCGCATAGTCTGATTGCGCCGAGGCGGTCTTGCTGATCGCCGCAGCGGCGCTTACGCCGGCAACACCACCAAGAAACGATCTTCGCGTACTACGACGCTCTCTCATTGCACTCCTCCCTCTGGATCTTCAAGTCGAGCGAGCGCCCGAGCGTTTAAGGCTTGATGAATCTCAGCACGAAGCGGTCGGTTTGGCCTCTTATCCCCGGATCGAATATCGAGAGTGAGTGGTCGTCATCCGGGTTGGCCAGAAAATCAGCTTCGGCATCGAGCTCGAAACCGGCTGCCGTGATTTCGTCGATGACGACCTGCTCATCGATACGGTGTAGCTCCTCCGTAGCAGAGGTCCCGCTCCCTGGCGCTGCCGCATGATCGACGATTCCGTAGATTCCGCCTGATTCGAGCGCCTCGTTTATGCGGCGATTCATTTCGCTGCGGTCTTCGTCCGTCAACGCGAGGTCATGATACGCCTGCGACATGAGCACGACGTCTAGCGAACCGTCGGTCGGCAACGCAAGCTGATCCACGCGACCGTCGATCCGGATGACGTTGCTAAACGCCGGCTCTTCCAGCAGCGCGGCAAACGGTTCTGCAAAGAACCTCGCATAAAACGCGTTGTTTCCCGCATAAACCTGCCCTTCCTCGCCGACGAGCGGTACCAAAATGCGCGTGTAATAGCCGCCGCCCGCGAGTAAGTCAGCAACACGGTCACCCGATCCGATGTTGAAGAACTCCAGTATCTGTGCGGTCGCTCGGCTGGAATCCTGATCGCGGTGCTCCTGCGGTCGAGATGAATCCGCAAGTATGGCGTTCAAGTTCGTTTGACCAGAGCCTTGCATGGGAAGCACGGCGATGGCCGTCAAGATCAACAAACGCGACAGAATGTTCAATTTCATGGTGCTCTTCCTATCTCCGCGTCAAGATGCGGCATCAAGACGCTCATTCGCAAGAGACTGGCTCGATAGCCGTCTCACCGATATCTGCGTACTCCAACCCAGTGATCATTGGCTCGAGCAGCATTTCTGGATCCGTGACCGTCTGTCTATAGCCGAGGCGGTTACCGTCATCGATAAGCGAAAATTGCTCGAAGATTTCGACATTCTCCGACTGAGGTTTGCCTTCATCATCGATGTACGGCCAGCTCACCCGAGTCGTGCGGACCTCCAACGTGTCGCCCGCCCAGCGACCTACCGAGTACCCGAGATCCGACAACGGTATTGCCTCGAGATTCTCCGGCGGGGTCAGATGGATCGTCCGACGCACACCGAATGTCGCTAGCTGGAGCTCAATCTGGTCGCCTCGGTCAATGAACTCTATCGGCAACGGGTTCATCATCGTACTGGGCATTCCCTGAGCCACGCATGGGTCGAGCGGCGATGTATCCGGCGTATTGGCTTCGGCAGCCGCCGTCTGACGAATGACGAGACCTCGCGCTACGTCTTGATAGTCACCGAAATCAGCCACGCTCCAGATCCGAAATAATCCCCTTGAACTGCCAACGACCGTTTCGGTGAGCCAACTTCCTCCGACTGCACGGTCCGACCACCTAGGCCTGCTGACCTCGTAGAACAATGCCTCCTCTCCGCTAGGCACCAACATATTCGAGACGATCATGAGATCTGGACGCTGCGTCGATCGCCAGCCCGCGACTCGAACACTGTCACCAACAGAAAACATGTCGCCGGATAGACCGGCGCGCTGATGCGGATACACGGCGCCCGCCTGAAGCTCCCAGTCTTGCACGGCACCACCCGGATCGGAAACACGCACGATAAATGTCACGTGTGGATTTCGCCATCGGACGTCGACAAGCGTCCCTTCAATTTCATGCAGAACACTGCGGTCGAACGCAGCGACCGAGTGATGCGCCAGTGCCGGCGAGACAGAAAGAAGCAGTGCAAGTTTCAAGAGCGCGTGTTTCATCGTCACCTCAGAATGTTTCTAAGCTTGCCAGTACGTGCTATTGCATCGTCATCCGGTACATGGACTCGACCTGTATCTCGCGCCAGTCATCGTAGTTGAACAGGTGACTGTTAGGTGAAGCTGACGCCCGCCGGTCAGCCTCGTGCAGTCAATAGACCTGACAATCGTATAGTTCGATCTCTGCGCCGAGTGCAAGCCAGTAGCGCTCGTAGACCGCGGGCTCACTGAACGTGCCCGGATCAGTCACGGTCAAACGATAGTCGAGCCGCGTTTGGTCTTCACTGAGCGTGAACGTTTCATGCATTTGTACATCTTCGCTTTGCGGCGTACCGATGTTGTCAAAGTAAGACCAGTTGACGTGCGTCGTCGAGACATCGAGCGTGTTGCCATCCAAGCGACCAATCGAGTAACCCAACGGTGACGGCGCGGCATCGGCGGGCGGCGCCTCCTGGTCCATGTGCAGGATCCGCGTCAAATCATAGAGCTCCGAAACCAGCTCGATCTCGCTGCCGTGATCGATGAACTCGAACGGATGCGGATTACGCATGATGCGCGGCATGCCTTCGGCCTCGCAGTTCTCAGCGAAATTATCCAGCGGATCCCACTCGGCACGCGCGGCGATAGCGGCGTCCGTAAATGGGAAGTTTGCGCGCTGGCCAACGCCGTTCGGCGCCATGCTCCAGACGCGGAAGAAGCCGCGGTTCTCAGAAGCTGCATCGACGGGCGTCGCATCCGCTAAGGCCGGATCTGATCGACCTACGAACTCACCGCCCCAGAACGGCCCGGCGGCGCCGTCGAGAACGACCTCCATTCCGTCCTCGAGCAACACATTCATCGCAAGAAAGTCGCGCGGACGGCGCATGGACCGGTTACCGGCAAATCGTAGACGCTCGCCAATCGTAAATCGCTCGGCCGGCACGCCGTCTCGGCGCATGCCTCCGAGGTTCGCGACGCCTTCGATACGCCACCGCTCCATCTCACCAGCATCGTTGCGGATGTCGACAGTGAAACCGACGTGCGGATTCACCCAATGGACGGCGACGAGCGTACCCTCGATAACGGAGATAGCGTCGGTGAAGTGCGATCGAGAGTGATGTGCGGCCGCCACAGTGGCCATGGCGAGGAGCAATAGCGCGGCGATCGTTCTCATTTTGCCTCCGCTAGGTACCTGCGAGTCGTTTCACAGTATAGCTGGCGGTCGGCA
>CAJIAZ010000267.1_pt1 | contig 16590 bp, 12 predicted proteins | sample 9199181 | NCBI WGS metagenome assembly CAJIAZ01 (sample SAMEA7708285, study PRJEB35096) | sediment metagenome | biome: marine neritic benthic zone biome [ENVO:01000025]; feature: sediment [ENVO:00002007]; material: shallow marine sediment [ENVO:03000034] sea grass bed [ENVO_01000059] ...
AGATCAAATTGCCGCCGAGCTCGGCGACGACCGGCAACGCCAGCGGCAGAAGAATCAGCAGTATCGATGTCGAGTCGAGCACGGTTCCGAGCACGATCAGAAGCAGCAAGTAGCCGGCGAGGAACCCACCGAGGCCCAGTCCGAGCCCGCCCAATGTCCCTGCCATCTCGGCTGGGAGCCCGGTCAATGTCAGCATGCGGCTGAACGTGCTGGCGCTGATGATCAAGAACAGGATTGTCACCGTAACCTGGCCCGTCTCGTTGATGACATTCCAGAGCTCACGCCAAGGAAGCTTGCGCCGCGCGAGCGCAACGCACATCGCTGCGAACGCCCCGGCAGCGCCGGCTTCAGTGGGTGTGAAGACCCCACCATAGATACCGCCGAGCACGAGCAGTATCAGCAGCAGCACGGGCAGGAACGCGAGAATCGCCTCACGCGTGCGCATGTCACTATCGGTCGCCGCTGCGCGCTGCGCATCGCCAACGAATGCCGGCCAGAACCAAGCCATGGCCACGACGCCGATGGCGAATGCCGTGGCGAGCAAAATGCCCGGTACGATCGCGGCCAGGAACAGCGCGCCGATCGAGACTTCCGCCAGGACTCCGTAAATGATCAGCAGCAGGCTCGGCGGAATGAGCATACCGAGAACCGACGATCCTGCCGTGAGCCCCACGGCGAAACGCGCCGAGTAACCGCGGGCCATCATCTCGGGCACAGCGATCTTGGAGAAGATGGCCGCCGATGCAATCGAGATTCCGGTAATTGCTGCGAACACGGCGTTCGCGGCTACAGTCGCAAGTCCCAAGCCACCGCGTAGCCGACCGAATGCGTGCTGCGCAGCGCGAAAGCTGTCGCGGCCGATTTCCGAGACGCTGACGAAAAAACCCATGAGGACGAACAGCGGGACCGTTGCGAACACGTACTCGGCGACCGTGCCTTGCGCGGCAAGCGACAGCGTGTCCGTGGCAATGCCGAAATCTCGCTTGAGCAGCGCGAGGCCTAGGTAGCCGACAAGCAGCAATGCGACGGCGATCGGCGTACCGAGTGCGATCAGCGCGAGAACACCAACAATGGCGAGCACACCAACCTGACGGTCAGTCGGTAGCACGTTCCAAGCGATAACCACGTCGAGGCCGATCAAGCCAACGATGACGAGCGCCATAAGCACGCTTAGGCCAGAGCTCATACGCACGGCCGTGATCCATTGACCGGCATAAGTCAGCGCTGCAGCGAGGCAGCCGGCGACGACGACGAATTTGATCGGCGTTACAGGCAGCGTGTAGATACCTTCGACGCCGACGAATTCGCCGGTCGTTAACGCACGCCAGAAGTCCGGCCACGCGCCGATCGCGATGACACTGAATACGACGAGGCCGAGCAACGGAAAAAACTGCGTCAGCGAAGCTGCGAATGCCGGTTGGCGTTTACGGATTTGGTCGAGCAGCAGCTCTGCGCGCGTCAGCCGATTAGTGCTGATCGCAAAGGCGATTTGCAGGAACACGCAGCCGATTAGAGAAAGTGACACGATTTCAGGGACAGCTTGCAATGGACGGCCGAGCAGCGTGCGTCCGGCGATATCTGCGCAGATCAGAAACATCAGCGCGAAAATCCAGATGACACCCGCGCCGTTCATGGCCCGGATCAAATGACCGAACGACTCGCTTGGTTTCATGCGACTCATGCAGTTTGAAACGACAGCGCTGACGAAGTCAGCTATCGAGGCGCGTCCCAGTCGCGCAGCGGTTCGCCGCCGCGGCGACGAAATTCGTCCATGAAGGCTTCGAGCACGGTCCGGGCAGGATGCCCGCGCCGTTCAGCTGCATCGACCCAACGCCCGGCGATGTCAGGTAGCCCGTCGATCCATTTCTGTCGCTCGGCATCGGTCAACGTCGTGATCGTCGCGCCTTCGTCAGCCATGGCTTCGAGGGCGCGGTCGTAGCGCTCTGTGGCTTCTGCGGCCATCGTGCCGCTGTACTCGCGACCCAAGTCGCGAAATATCTGCTGAAGCTCCGGCGGTAAACGTTGCCACGTGTTCTTGTTCATGGCCATGCCGCCGTTGAATTGCGCGCCGATGCTGACGAGCGTGATGTATGGGGCGACCTCGTGGATGCGATACGGATACGCACCGCTGAGAATCGTGAGCACACCCTCGGCAACGCCAGTTCTGATCTGCGTGTAATAGGTATTCAAACCGCCGTTCACAGCCACGGCTCCGGTGCCCTCGAGCCAAGTCGCCGACGGTCCCGGCGCGAGAATCTTGTGCCCGTTGAGATCGTCGACGCTGTCGACCGGAAAATTTGTAAGCAGGTGATAAGTATCGACGCCACTCGCACCGAGCAGCACTTGGTTCTGATCGTCCCACGCCTGTCGCAGCGCCGGCATCCTATCGTGGAGATCGTTGAAGATGTCGAGCATGAGCCCGAGATCATCGGTAATGAACGGCGTGTTGTACGTGACGTTCTGCAGCGGCATTTTGGACGGTTCCCACATCGCGCCGACCCAGCCGATGTCCGCCAGGCCGATCTCGATTGCTTCGAGCGTGTTCTGCCACTTGTAGAGCGAACCGCCGTAGGCTTCGCGCCAGACGATCGAGTGCGGGCTGCCGGCCGCTTGCAGTCTGGCGTTGGATTCTGGAACGACGACGCGTTGAATGACACCGATCCACGGAAGATTCGTGGACTGCGGTCCGCCGGCCGTCATGCGAAACTCGTCCGCGTGTGAGACGACCGGTAACAGCAGCACTAGCAGCGTCGCGAGCAGGCCCGGCATGTTCTTTCTCGATCGGCGCATGAGCTGATGTCCGTCGGGTCTGTAGTAACCCTAGGAGTCTACCACCGCGCTCAGCGTTAGCTCAGCCGAAAACGTTGTTGGCGCCGTCCCAGATCAGTCGTACACCCACGAGGAAGATCGCCGTCATGACGATCGCGTAGAACACGTCTTCGCGCAGGCGGCGGTTGAGCCAGAAGCCGATGAAGACGCCGATGGGGACGAGCGGTAGTAGCACTGCGGAGACGGAGAGATTGGTCGGCGTGAACTGACCGACCATGCTGTACGGGATTAGTTTGAGCGCGTTGACGGTCGCAAAAAAGATGATTCCTGTGCCGGCGTAGACATCTCTCGGCAGGCGTTGCGGCAGTACGTAGACCTGATAGGGCGGTGATCCGGCGTGCGCGAGGAAACTCGTGAAGCCTGAGCATGCGCCCAGGAAGAACCCGAGCGCCTGATTCGGCGGCTTGCGTGGGTCGTTGCCGTCAGCGTTAGCCGATCTCTTGGCAAGCCAGGCGCCTGTCCAGCGATAAAGGACGAATACGATTGCGATGACGCCGACAATGAGACGCACGATGTCGTCGTTGACCCATCGCGCGGTGAAGGCGCCGATCGTTATGCCGATGGTTGCTGCCGGTAGTAGCAAGATGATGATGTCTTTGTCGAAGCGTTTGCGATACGCCCAGATGCTCATGATGTCCATCGGGATCAGCAACGGCAGGATGATGCCGGCAGCCTGAATCGGGGAAATGACGAGCGACATGACCGGCACGGCAAGCAGCGCCATGCCGCCGAAGCCGCCCTTCGAGATACCCGTGATCAACACGGCCAGCACCGCGACGGCGACGAACGCCGGATCGGAGAGAAATTCGCTCACTTAGGCCCTTGTCGTGGTACCGCGCGTTGCCTGTCAATGCTCGTTCGAGACCAGTATTTCGTAGGCGCCTTCGACGTTTGGCACTCGCCAATTGTCGTACTGGAGCATGTGCGAGTACTGCTCGAGCAAGACCGTGTCGACGATTTCTTCTTTGCTCAAGCCCGCAGCGATACCAGCCGAGACACCGTCGACGAGATCTTCGAAGTAGCTGATCTGCTCGGCGACATCGGCTTTCGTGCCGACAGCCTCGTGCCCGGGTGAAACGATGTCGAAGTCGAGCGTGTCCACGTGGCGCATCCAATCGCGCCATTCAGGCAGAAACGTGCCGTCGAGGTCCTCGAACGGCAGACGATTGGGTGTTAACGCGTCGACGACGTATATCGTGCGCTCCTCCGGAAACAGGACGATCGACATATCGTCGGTATGCCCGAGACCGGCGTAGTGGAGCTCTACGGATTTGCCACCGAGCGTTACGGTCATTTGATCGGAGTAATAGATGTCAGGTGGCACGATCGATCCGAGAAGCTTGTTGCCGAAACGCGCTTCCCAGATGTCCGAGCGCGTTACGCTGCCGCCATGATCGATCTCCATGATGTCGAAAGCCATCTTCGCATAGCGATTCCCTTCGTCGTATTCGATACGCCCATTGCCGTTGGTGTCCCAGAGCTGCTCTCGCGGGAGCAGTGGGCCGTCGGCCGGTGGTTTCTGGAGATTCTGGCGCATATTGACGTGGCCGATGAACGTAGCGGTGTCGGCGAACACCGCGCCGCCCGACGCATGGTCGTTATGCGCATGGCTGTAAACCACGTACTTGACGGGGAGGCCGAAGCGCTCGTCCAACTCGTCTTTGAGCCATTGCGCGAGGCCGGGATTCGTCGGGTCGACGACGATGATGCCGTCGGGCGTGACGAGGAACATGCCGATATGTCTGATTTCTCGGAAGCGATAGAGGTCACCGGTCACGTTCGTAATCTCGCGTTCCGGTCCATCTGAGGCTTGTGTACAACCACCCACTACAGTGCTCGCGCAAAGGATCACCGTGGCAGCACGTACGAATGTCTCAACGTTGCTCATGAGTTGCCCCCTCTCTCCGTATTGGCGGAGATTTTATATCGCGCTCTCGATCGCCTTGCCGAGCTCGACGGTATTGGCCTTGCCGCCCATATCGCGCGTCAGTTGCGTGCCTTCGCGCAGGACATTCTCCACGGCTGTCATGACCGTGTCATGCGCTTCGCGGTGGCCGAGGTGCTGCAGCATCATTGCGCCGGCCCAAATGGTGCCGATCGGGTTGGCGATGCCTTGACCTGCGATATCGGGCGCTGAGCCGTGCACCGGCTCGAACATCGATGGATGCTCTTTCTCCGGATTCATATTGGCGGACGGTGCGATTGCGATCGTCCCCGTGCATGCGGGACCGAGGTCGGAAAGAATATCGCCGAATAGGTTAGAGCCGACGACGACGTCGAAATGCTCGGGCATGCGCACGAAGTTGGCGGTCAGTATGTCGATATGGAATTGGTCGACCTTGATATTCGGGTACGCCTTGCTCATCTCGGCAACGCGCGAGTCCCAGTACGGCATCGAGTGAATAATGCCGTTGGATTTCGTTGCCGAGGTCAAGTGTTTGGCTTCCCGCAACGATGCGAGCTCGAACGCATATTTGACGATTCGGTCCACGCCGCGCCTCGTGAACATGCTCTGCTGCACAGCGATTTCGTGTTCCGTATCCGCGTACTGGATGCCACCGATCGCTGAGTATTCGCCCTCGACGTTCTCTCGCACGACATAGAAATCGATGTCCCCGGCTTGCTTGCCTACGAGCGGGCAGGGCACGCCATCGAACAAGCGCACGGGCCGTAAGTTCACGTACTGGTCGAATTCACGACGAATCGGAATGAGTAGGCCCCAGAGAGAGACGTGATCGGCCACGGTTGGGAAGCCGACGGCGCCGAGATAGATCGCATCGAAGGCGCGTAGCTGCTCGATGCCGTCTTCGGGCATCATGCTGCCTGTCTCGAGAAAGCGCTCGCACGACCAATCGAATTCCTGCCAGACAAAATCGAGGCCGTGTTTCTTGCCTGCTGCCTCTAAGACGCGGACGCCCTCGGGCATGACTTCGGTGCCTATCCCGTCGCCAGGGATCAAGGCAATTTTCATCGTGGTATTCATGGTCGTTTATGGTGTCTCCAAAAGTGTCGCCTCGCGCTCGGGCGCGGTCGGGTTTCGATCTCGTGCGTCGGTCGCCAGGGCTCGGCACGTGGTCGCGATATGCAGCCCCGCAGCCTGGTATTCACAAGAGGGGTCCGGCTGATGCAGCGGGACTGCGATGTTTCCACAGTCCATCGGCTAACGCAATTGGCACAGGCGTAGATACGCCATGTTCCGATCCGATTGAGATCTAGTAGCATTCGCGGTTTCGGAGATTGCGCATGTCCTTGCATAGCTGGTCCTGGCTCTTCCTGGTTGCGTACGTTGCCGTCATGGCTGCGTTCGGTGTGCTGGGTGGTCGCCGCGTCGCCAGCGCCGACGATTTCGCGACGGCCAGGGGCGGCTACGGGCCGCTGATTCTGGCACTCGCATTCGCATCGACAGCTGCAAGCGGCGCGACCTTTCTTGGGCTTCCGGGTCTGACCTACACCTATGGCCTGTCGACGCTGTGGATCGCCTTTCTTTACCCGCTCGGGCTCTATACGGGGATACTGATTTGTCAGCGAACGATTGGCCGCTACGGCAATCTCGCCGGTGCCCGGTCTATTCCTGAGTTTCTTGGAGAGCGTTACCAATCGGAGGGCTTACGTTTATCGGCTGCAGTCTTCTCGCTGATCTTGCTGTTCTATCTTGCCGGCCAGCTCGTTGCCGGGCTCATCATGTTCGAGATGATGCTCGGGCTGTCACAAGCGACAGCGCTTACGATCACGACGGTCGTGCTGCTCGGTTACGTCACGCTCGGTGGCGCTCACGCCGATATCCTGACCGATGGCGCACAGGGCTTTCTCATGGTCGTGTTGGCCATTGCGATTCTGATCATGTTCTTGCTCGGTGCCGGTAATGGCGGTCTGGGTGAGCTGCTGTCAAGCTTGCGTGCGCAGGATCCGCAACTCGTCGAACCATTGCATCCGGGCGCGGCAATCACGGCGTCTGTCTGGGCCTTCGTGAGTCTGACAATCGCACATATTCCACTCGGCCTATTGCCGCATATCGGCAACAAGCTCTGGGCAATCAAGAGCGAGCGCAGTCGGTCGCAGTTCGTAATTATGGCGTTCACGTTCGGTATCGTGCTGCCGGCGATAACGTTGGGTGGCGCTCTGGCTCGTGGGCGGCTCGGTAGTAGCTTATTCGAGGCTGGAGGTGCGAATACGGCACTGCCGGCGTTGTTCATCGACCTTTTTCCGACTTGGCTGGCCGCGCTACTCGGTGTGGGTATCTTATCGGCCGTGATGTCGACCGCCGATGGTCTCGTAATATCGACCTCGCAAGTTTTTGCGAACGACATTTACCGGCGCAGTCTCGCGCCGCGCTTGCACAGGAATCTGGATCGGGCGGCGTTGGATCGAAACGTCCTGATTATCAGTCGCGTCGTTACGGCTTTGACGATGTTGGGTTCTGCTGTGCTCGCTTGGTTCGTCATGGACATGAACGTCGTCCTGCTCGTCTGGGTCGGAATCGGCGGTTTCACGGCGGCGATGGCTGGACCTCTCGTGCTGGGGTCTTTGTGGCGCGGCGTTACGCGTGCAGGCGCGTTGGCCGGGTTCTGGACCGGTGCCGTCACGTTCGTGGCTATTCACGGCGAGTTCGTTTCGGGCTTGTGGCTCGAAGGCACCGCGCTCGAAGCATTCGGTCGCTGGTTCGCCTTCAACGCCGCCAGCCCATACTCCGCAGCAACCCTCGGCGGGCTGACGTCGGTTGCCGTGACCGTGGCCGTCTCCTGGCGCACGCAGCCGTTGCCGCAGGCCCACCTCGAGCGGGTACTTGCGCCGCGTTAGATTGCGGCTCGCAACTCGCGTAAAATCGACGCGCCCATCGGTACGGCGCATCCGCCGAGCATCTCCGATGGCAACTACCCAGTTGGATCGTTGGGACGAAGGGAGCTCTTTTGATGGCGGAATTGACTTACAGGGACGCGGTCAGCGCAGGTATCGCTCAGGAGATGCGCCGCGACGACAGCGTCGTATTTCTCGGTGAAGATGTCGCTGCGGCAGGCGGTGTGTTCAAGGCGACGACAGGGCTGCTGGACGAGTTCGGCTCGGATCGCGTGAAAGATACGCCGATTTCCGAGCAGGCGATTGTCGGTGCCGCGATGGGTGCTGCCATGACGGGTTTGAAGCCTATCGCGGAGATCATGTTCTCGGATTTCTTTGCCGTCTGCTGGGATCTCGTCGCTAACCAGATCGCCAAGACGCGTTACATGACTGACGGTCAATGTGCGTTGCCCCTGGTGATTCGCAGCGCCAACGGTGGCGGTAGCCGCTTCGGCGCGCAGCATTCTCAGAGTATTGAGAATTGGGCAATGGCAATACCCGGCCTCAAGGTCGTCGCACCCGCGACGCCGGGCGACGTCAAAGGCTTGCTTGCCGCCTCTGTCAGAGACCCCGATCCGGTCATGTTCTTCGAGCAGAAGTCCCTTTACGCAACGAAGGGCGAAGTGCCCGACGATGAGCATGTCGAGCCGCTCGGCAAGGCCCGGATCGTGCGTCGGGGCGGCGATGTCACGATTGCGGCGCTCGCGGCCATGGTGCCGCGCGCGGAGCAGGCGGCCGCGACGCTCCAGAGCGAGCACGGCATATCGGCGACCGTCATCGACGTGCGCTCGCTGGTGCCGCTCGACACGCAGACGATACTAGAAGCCGTCGCGCAGACTGGACGGCTCGTGACGGTCGAGGAGAATCCTCGCTTGTGCGGCTGGGGTGCCGAGATCTCATCGATCGTGGCGGAGGAGATCTTCTGGGATCTCGATGGTCCCGTGGTCCGGGTGACCACGCCGCACATTCCGTTGCCGTCCGCCGATGCGCTCGAGGATGCCGTCCTGCCAAACGCCGAGCGGATCGTCGCCGCCGTACGACAGCTCGTCGACTGAGAGGAGGTTGCGATGAACGTACTCATGCCGCAGCTCGGAGAGACAGTCGCTGAGGGTACCGTGTCCGTATGGCACAAGCAGGTCGGTGACACCGTCGAAAAGAACGACATCCTGCTCGACGTCGAGACGGATAAAGCGGCCGTAGAAGTTCCGGTACCTGAAGCCGGTGTGGTTAGCGAGATCCGCGTCGAGGCTGGGCAGACCGTAGACGTTGGCGCCGTGCTCGCGGTCATTGCCGTGCCGGGCGAGGCCGAGCTAACCGCGGAGGAGCCGGTTGCCTTGGCGCCCGAGGTGCCAGCGGCTCCATCGGGTCCCGTAGCCGTTCCGTCGCCTGTTGCCGAGATAGCAGCGGGGTCGGCTGCGGTCGCACGCAGCGAAAGGCTCAAGCTTTCCCCCGTCGTGCGCCGGCTCATCGCGGAACACGGGCTCGATCCGCACGCGATTCGAGGTACGGGCCGTGACGGGCGGATCACGCGTGGTGACGTGCTTTCGGTGGTCGAAGCGTCCGAGGAGCCGACGGTCACAGTCGCCGCGCCTAACCTCGTTTCTGCTGCAGCGGCGGTTCCAGAGCCCGCACCCGCGCCCGTGCGATCGATCGCACCCGACGTCGCCGGTGAGCGTATCGAGTTCGATCGTATACGGCGCTTGACGGCCGAGCATATGGTGCGCTCCAAAGCGACGAGCCCGCACGTTCTGCAGGCCATTGAAGTCGACTTCAGCGCGGTTGATGTCGCGCGAGGTGCGGCAAGGGAGCGCTGGTGGCGCGAGCGCGGTTACTCACTGACCTATTTGCCGTTCATCACCCGTGCTGTTTGTCTTGCCATCAAGGAATTTCCTCGCATCAATTCGAGCATCGATGGTGACGGCCTCATCGTACATAAGGACGTGAATCTCGCGATTGCCGTCGCACTCGACCTCGAGGGCCTTGTCGCGCCCGTCATCTTCAGCGCTGGCGACCTGACGGTATCGGGTCTTGCACAGCAGATCTTTGAGATCAGCCGCAAGGCGCGCGAGCACAAGCTTGGCCCGGATGAGCTCAGTGGCGGCACGTATACGATTACGAATAACGGATCGTTCGGGACGTTGATCACTGCGCCGATTATCAATCAGCCCCAGGTCGCCATCTTGAGCGTCGATGGGATCAAGAAACGGCCTGTCGTCGTCGAAGCACCTGGTGGCGATGCCATCGCGATTCGTCCGATGGGCATCCTTGCCCAATCGTTCGATCATCGCGCTATTGATGGCGCGTACTCTGGCGCATTCCTGGCCCGCGTGCAGGAGTTGCTCGAGAGCAAGGACTGGGCTGCGGAAATCTAGCGAGCGAGATAAGGCCGATCTGCTTATCCGGAGCGGCCGGCAGCGACGGCGCGTCTATGCCCGAAGCGACGTAAGGCTCGCGCGATGCGATCGACGCCGAGCCAGACGCCTGAGGCGGCGCCCACCGTGACCCCGAGCATGAGCACCCACATCATGACGTCCCAGATCGGACGCAGCCGGACGATTGCGGCAAAGTCGCCGCGGTGCAGCGCGGCAAACAGCCATCGATAGCTGCGTTGGCTCGCATCGACGGCGTAGGCCAACTCCCCGGTCGTACCGTCGAGATAGATGCGCTCGCCGTCGGCGTAGCGAATTCGATAGGCCGGCAGGCGCATTTCGAGATGATGCGTATAGTAATAAGCGTCCTCCTCCAGAAGCAGCCCTTCCTCGACGATGGCGACATCGGGGCGCAACAGTGGGGAGACGCGTGCGAGTTCCGCTTCGGTCAGCGGTTTCGGCTCGAGCGTCTCGCCATCTAAACGCACGGCTTCGCCGGCACCCGTCCAGGCTGTCAGATGCAGGCGGTTGTTGAGCATGGAGCCGACGAGCCGAACAGTGTTCGCTGGCAGCGTCGCCGAGCTGATGTCGGTGAGGGCGGTTTGCGCGTGCGTGAGTCGCATGCCGTCTTCGCCTTGGAGGAGAAACTCTTCGAGCGCAAAACTACGGCTCTCTAGCGTGCCCCACGGCTGCAGCGACAAGAGCCCGCTGAACAGCCACGTCAGCGTCAAGATGCCGAAGACGAGTCCCGCCCAGTGGTGCCAGAGCCGCAAGCCCCGATAGGGAGACAGGCGCCCGCTACGCCGGCGCTTGAGTTGCTTGAAGCCGATGTAGAGTCCGACGAGCGTCAGAAATAATCCAAGAATCGTCGTCCAAACGATCGTGTTGAGCCACACGTTGGCGTGCTGGCGCAAGATCATTGGATAGAACCAGTGCGTCACGGCACCGAGCCAGTTCCAGAACCGCTCGGGCCTTGTCGTCATCTGCACGGCCTCGCCGCGCACCCCTGAGATGTAGAGCTGTGTGCGCGAGTCGTCCTGCGCCTCGAACAGATACAGCGGACTGTACTGGCTGACACCGAAGCCGATTGTCCACTGGTCGACATCCGTTGCGCCGAGATAGTCGACTGCGCTGCCGAGCCCGAGCCGCTCGGCCGTAGCGACTGCAATCTCGTGAGCTTGTCTTTCGTCGAAGCTATCGAGATAGCGCCCATCGCCGATGTCCAATGTGAAGCTGCCCCACGGGGAATCGAGCCGCACGACAGGGAATCCTTCGAGCATCTCGACGCGAAACCGATCGATCTCGACATCACTGAAATCACTCGGCCACGTGCAGCACGCCTCGAGACTCAGCTCGGCAAGTCCCTGCAGCTGCTCGTCGTTCGTGAATCGCGGGTACTGGACATACATCATGATGAGGCCGGATGTGCACCAGAGCAGCACGACGATGCACAGCGCAATGCCGAGATAGCGATGGATGAGGAACAGCAGCCGGACCACGTCAGCCAATCCGGGCGGCGCGGAAGTGCCGGTGAGGAGGATTAATCGGTAGGCTACGCTTAGTCATGGAGCAGTTTGCGTACGTTCGCGCAGCAGTGTACTGGCGGCGGCCGGCCCGAGTCCAGATATTCTTTGTATACAGTGGGTTATAAACGGTTTATTAACTGTTAAGGATAGGCTACTGTCTGGGCCTCGTTTCAGTTCGGGCGACGTATCAGGTCCAGGATGACACCGGTAGACACGAAGATAGTTCGTGATGAGATGGAGCGCGTGGTCGCGAGCGGTGTTCTCGGCCGTTCGCGTACCTACACGAAGCTGCTCGAGTACCTCGTTACCTGCTCCGTCGAGGGGCGCAGCCCGAAGGAGCTCGAGATCGCTATCGAGGTCTTTGGCCGCGGCAGTGACTTCGATCCGAGCCAAGACTCGCTCGTGCGCGTCTATATGCACAATCTCCGACAGAAGCTCGACCAATATGCCGACCGACACGGCGATGAGTTGGGTTACCGCCTCGTCATACCGCGTGGCGAGTACCGGCTTCTGGTCGAGCCTATCGAACGAAACCCGGCCCCCGCGGAGCCGCCTGTCGATGATCGGCGTCGCCCGTCGATGTGGGTCGTTGCGCTGATCGGCCTGTTGGCGCTCAACCTTTTGGTTCTCGTCGGGTTCGACGACGATTCCTCCGCGTTGCCCGAGCAACAGATCGCGGCTTCGGCTGTCTGGAGCGGCCTTCTCGACGATGAGTTCCCGCTCGTCATAGTTGTCGGCGATTACTACATCTTTGGTGAGCTCGACGATAGGGGCAACGTCCGTCGCCTCATTCGCGACTTCAGTATCAACTCGGCGCAGGATCTCGATGACCTGTTCATGTACTCACCAGAGCTGCTCGAGTCCTACTACGATCTCGATCTGACGTATCTGCCGCAGGCGAGCGCCCAAGCACTGACCGATCTATTGCGGGTCGTATACGCTGCCGGTAAGTCCGCGCGCGTGATCCCGATGTCCGAGCTCTCCGCCGCGGAGCTCAAGTCGAGTCACGTCGTCTATGTCGGTTATATCAGCGCGCTCGATACGCTCATGGAATTTGTTTTCGCTTCGTCGAGCCTTGCCGTCGGCGACACGTTCGACGAGCTCGAGAACGAAACGACGGGTGAGCTCTTTACGAGCGGCGCCGGCATGCTGCGATACGATCAACGCAACTACCACGACTATGGATTCTTATCGACGTTCCCCGGTCCGAGCGGTAACCAGTTTCTGATTGTTGCGGGGACGCGCGACGAGGGTGTCATGCATGTAGCACAGGCGTTGGCGAGCGCGGACGACATCGCGCTGCTCGAGCAGCAGCTGGAAGCGCATGGCGCGGACGGGCCCGCAGCCTTCGAGGCACTTTACGAGGTGGCGGGCTTCGACCGGCTCAACCTAGATGCGATGCTCGTGCACTGGGCTAGCCTCGACTACCAGCAGATCTGGGGTGGCGAGCTGCCCTAGGCTGTCAGGACTTCTTCGAGCTGACTGCATAGCCAGTCGATTTCCTCTTTCTCGATAATCAGCGGCGGCGCGAGCCGTATGACGCGCTCGCGTGTGTCTTTCGTGAGTACGCCGCGTTCGAGAAGCCTCCCACAGATCTCACGTGCGCTACGCGTGCCCGGTCCTAGCTCGATCCCAACGAGTAACCCTCGTCCGCGGATCTGCGCAATGAGCGGTGAGCGAATTTTCTGTAATCGATCGAGTAAATATTCGCCGAGCGTTGCTGCGCGCTCGCTCAGACGCTCATCCTGGATTATCTCCAGTGCAGTTTTGCCGACCGCTGCGGCGAGCGGGTTGCCGCCGAACGTGCTGCCGTGCTCCCCGGGCTGCATGAGGCTGAGTATCGGCTCAGGTGCGAGGACAGCGGAAACGGGATAGACACCGCCGCCGAGTGCTTTGCCGACGATGAGCACATCGGGCGTGGCGCGGGGCTCGTGTTCATGGGCGAGAAACTTACCCGTGCGACCGAGTCCTGTCTGAATCTCGTCGAGCACAAGCAGGACTTCGTGCTTAGAGCAGATCTCTCGTACGGCACTGAGGTATCCCGGCGGTGGCATGCGCACCCCCGCCTCCGCCTGAATCGGCTCGACGAGAAACGCGACGGTATTCGGTGTAATCGCGGCTTCGAGCTGGTCGGGGTCACCGAAGTCGATGAGCTCGAATCCGGGGCCGTAGGGTCCGAAGTCTTCACGATAGGCTGCGTCTGATGAGAACCCCACGATCGTCGTCGTGCGTCCGTGGAAGTTGTTCCGGCAGGCAATGATCTCGGCGCGATCGTGCGCTACGCCTTTCACGCGATAGCCCCACTTTCTCACGAGCTTAATGGCGGTCTCTACTGCTTCAGCGCCTGTGTTCATCGGCAGTGCCATGTCCAGTTGGCACAGTTCGCAGAGCAGCTCCAAAAAAGGACCCATGCGGTCGTTGTGGAACGCGCGAGACGTCAACGTCAGGCGCTGGGCCTGTTCCGTCAGCGCTTCGATGATGCGCGGGTGGCAGTGGCCGAGACTCATCGACGAGTAGGCACTCAGACAATCGAGGTAGCGACGGCCTTCCGTGTCCCACGCCCATACGCCGCGGGCCTTCGAGATAACGACCGGCAAAGGCGCATAGTTTTTCGCGCTGATACGTTCGGCTTGAGCGATGAGTCGCTCGGACTCGGTCACGGCGTTCTGGTCTTCACGATCGTGCGTCCGACGACGCCGGCGCTAAGGTAGGCCTCGAAGCAGCCGGGCAGCTCGTCGAGCGTGAGCTCGCGGTTGGCGATGGCGTCCAGATGTCTCGGCCGCAGGTCGCTGGCCAGACGTTCCCAGATCTCGGCTCGCAGCTCGGCCCAGACCTCCATGTTCACGCCGAGCAGACTGACTGAGCGCAGTATGAAAGGCATGACGGTCGTATGCAGGTCGATACTCGCTGCAAGACCAATGCTCGCAATGTTGCCCCAGGGCTTCGTCGTGCGTGTGAGCCATGCGAGCACGTCGCCACCGAGATTATCGATGGCGCCTCCCCAACGTGCGCTCTCGAGCGGCCGCGTTCCCATCGTGAGCTCGTTGCGGTCGACGACCTCGCTCGCACCGAGTGCTTGCAGAAAGGCTTCTTGATCGGTTTTGCCCGTCAGGGCCGCGACCTCGTAGCCGCGCGCGCTCAGGATGTCTACGGCGATACTGCCGACGCCGCCCGTTGCGCCTGTAACGAGTATGGGGCCGGCTTGCGGCTGCTGCCCGTTATGCTCGAGCCGGTGCACGGCCAACGCCGCAGTGAATCCGGCCGTGCCAATAGCCATCGCCGTGCGTGTATCCAGCGTCTCGGGAATATGCACGAGCATGTTGCTGTCGACGCGCGCCGTTTCGGTGTAACCGCCGTCGCGCGTCTCGCTCAAGCCCCCACAAAGTGCGACGACCTTATCCCCAGGGGAAAACTGAGGGTCTTCCGAGGAACTGACCTCACCGGCAAGGTCGATTCCGCCGATGAGTGGAAACTGCCGCACAATCGGCGCAGTGCCCGTCGCCGCCAAGGCATCTTTGTAGTTGATGCCGGAGTACTCGACGTCGACAACGACGTTACCCGGTGTCAGATCATCGAGCGTGAGCGCCTCGAGTCGACCTGACACCGAATCGTCGTCGCGATGAATGCGAAAAGCTTGGAATGGTTCACTCACGGCTGCATCGTTAAGGCGTTAAGGTGAAGTTGCGGCGGCGTGTCTCAGATCGGCTGTATGTTAGAGTGGCGCCGCGCCGAAGACCAGTTCTACTTTGAGATCAGACGAGGCGAGATCGGACAACGATGAACGCGACGTTAGCCGCGACGAGCCCTGGCCTATTGAACGTCGATCTCGGCGCGATCGAGCAGAATTACCGAAAACTTGCCAAGTCCGCGGCGCCGGGTGATTGCGGCGCCGTCGTCAAAGCCGATGCCTACGGTCTCGGTGTCGAGTCCGTTTCACGTATCTTGCATGGTGCGGGTTGCCGGCATTTTTTCGTCGCAAATCTCACGGAAGGCCAGCAGCTTAGAAAGTTGCTGGCGGATGCGGATATTTACATCTTCGCTGGTCCCGAGCCTGGCGAGGAGCGTGCTCTGCGAGACGCGAAGCTCGTGCCGGTGCTGAACTCGCTCGCACAGACGCAGCGCTGGGTCGACCATGCAGGCACGCACGACTATCCCGTCGCCCTTCATATCGATACAGGGATGTCGCGACTCGGCCTCAGCGCAAGCGAAGTCGAGACGCTCTCGAGCGGGACTGACTTGCTCGGTAAGCTGAGTCTCGCTTTCGTCATGACGCATCTGGCATGTGCAGACGAGCCTGACAATGCGCTCAACGAAGAACAGCTCGCGCGCTTCGACGCACTTCGGGCATTGCTACCAGACGCCAAGACCAGTATGGACAACTCGGCTGCAGTCCTGGCGAGCTCACGGCATCGCGGTGATCTTGCGCGTGCTGGCATCGCACTCTACGGCGGCAATCCGTTCACCGATCGGCCCAATCCGATGGCAACTGTCGTGCGCCTATATAGCCCGATTCTGCAAATCCGAGAGATCGATGCACCTGGCACGGTCGGTTACGGTGCGACGCATCGCGTCGAGCCGCCCGCGCGTCTGGCGATCGTCGGGGCCGGCTACGCGGACGGCTATCCGCGGTCCTTAGGGAACTTAGGGCGGGTGTATCTCGGCGGCGTCGACGTGCCGGTCGTCGGACGCGTGTCGATGGACACGCTCACGATCGACGTCTCGGATGTTGCGACAGACGTTGCGGTACCCGGCGCGATGGTCGAGCTCATGGGCGATCACGTGGCTATCGATGAGCTCGCGAGTGCAGCGGGGACGATCAGCTACGAGGTGTTGACCCGCCTCGGTCCGCGTTGGACGCGCCGCTACGAGAACGGCAAGCAGTAGGTTTTTCCGAAGCGCACGCGCTTGCGCGATTCCGTCCAGAGCGTGGTCGTGGCCCACGTGCATTGTTTCTAGAGCGTGGTTTTATTCCGTCGATACACGTATGCTCCGCACGCAAAGCGCACCCGGGGGCGGGTGCAGCAGGAGAGGGC
>CAJIAZ010000152.1_pt1 | contig 16529 bp, 16 predicted proteins | sample 9199181 | NCBI WGS metagenome assembly CAJIAZ01 (sample SAMEA7708285, study PRJEB35096) | sediment metagenome | biome: marine neritic benthic zone biome [ENVO:01000025]; feature: sediment [ENVO:00002007]; material: shallow marine sediment [ENVO:03000034] sea grass bed [ENVO_01000059] ...
CTTCGTCGTGCTCGAGGCTGCCTCCAACGATCGAATTGAGGCGCTGGAGGGCTATCCTGACGAGATTAGCTAGGCGTACACCTGGCGCTATCTCGACTCGTCCTGACCGCCGAAGAGGCTCTCACCCGTCGATTCCAACGTAACGGAGCGCACAGCACCGGTCGTCGTCCCGTCGCGCGCGCGCGATCCCGCAACCGTGACGACATCGCCGACCTGCAGCGCATTGCGATTCCAGCCGCGGCGCCTGAGATGATTCGCGCTGCCCATCTCGAGGCCCCACTCCACGACCTCGCCATGTTGGTTCTCGACATCCAAATAAAACCACGCATGGGGATTGACCCATTCGACCCTCGTGACGGTCCCGGTAATCTCGATCGGGTCATCGCGATCGAAGACCGCCGCAAACGAATGGTGCGCTGCGCTCGGCCCTGCGATTAGCGCAAGACTCAGCAGGCCGATTGCACGGTATGTCATCTGTCGCATCGACTGCTCCTGGCTACCCTACCGGGGTTGGCCCCACCTGTTGTGCTCGCATACGGTCTCGAAGAGCTCTTCCTGGGGTGCGAGATCCCAAGTCATATTCTGCACCCACGTAGATGTAAAGACGCCGGGATCCTCGACGGTAAACTCGACTTGCAGCGTGCCGTAGTCCGTGCGCGTATAGCGCTCGACCGTGTGCATCGCTTCCGTTCGCGGATAGGTCCCAATCCAGCCTCTATCGTTAAAGCCGACAGTGTCGACTACGAGCGTCTCGCCTTCCCAGCGACCGATCGAATGCCCCATCCACGTAGGATCATAGTCCTCGAAGGACGGATGATCACGACCGTCGAGAAAGATCTGGCGTACACCGGGGTCTCCCTCGAAAAGAAGCACCAGGAGCTCGGGCCGCTGCACGAACTTGACGAAGAAACTCGACCCGCCCGGGACCGGTGGCGAGCCCGGCAGGCAATACGTCTGCGGATTCTCCGCGAAGTGATTTGCCCTTCGTTGCGCCATGACATCCTCGACCCAGGCCTGCACGCCAGGAGGCTCGGGGAACGGGTCTTGGCTACGCAACCACACACCGGTCAAATCGGGACGACCGTCGGCCGTTTGCGGCACGGGTACATCCGGTATCACCTGCCGGTCGCGCACCTCACTGACAATCGTCTCTGGATCGTCGCCGAGCGTGTTCAACGACACGCCCTCCTGGAGATTGATGACCAACTGCTGCACCTCTCCAGCCACTAGCACGACATCGTCTCTGCGAAACGGGAGATGGGCACAACAGGAAACGTTCACGGAGATCGTGTACGTACCGGGCGCAAGATCGCTGAACCTGTAGCTGCCATCGTCGGCACTGCGCATGCGCGCATCGACACCGGCCGCCGCGTTTCTCGCCCGCACGGGTGCATCGGCAACGGGAGCGCCTGTGTAATCGAGAACGGTTCCACTGAGCCCGCTGGACCCGGTCTGCGCCATGGCGCCAAGCATGAACAGGATCAGCGCGGCGCCGAAGCTCAAGTGTCTCAGCTGAATCATGATCGTGCCGCTCCGCGGCCCAGGCCGCCTTCTAATTCTTCTTGTAATGCAGTGAATATACTGCCTGAGTTCCGGGGTTTCATCCTGGCGACCGCAACAAGCAGTCGGGCCGCTCGCACTGCGCTTGAGCCCGCAGGTCGCCTGCCCCACACTGGCTATGCGAAGTTCAGCAGATTGCGGGTAATGCTATGACGAACGGGCGATTGATCTCCCTTGGCCGGTGGCTTGGTGTCACGCTATTGGCATTCACGGCGCAGGTAACTAGCTACGCCCAGCCGAATCCGTACGTTGAGGTGCCTGACTGGCTCGAGCCGCCCGAGGGCCGCGCAATGGGGGCGGTGAGCTCCGTCTATACCGATGCCGAGGGCAGCCTCTGGCTCGCCGAGCGCTGCGGACAGAACAGCTGCATCGGACGCGACGACTATTCACCCATTCACGTGTACGACAGCTCAGGTCGCTGGATCAGGAGTCTGGGCAAGGGCCTACTCACGTGGCCGCACGGCATCTACGTCGATCCAGACGGCAACGTCTGGGTCACGGACGCGCGTAGCGACGGTGAGCGCGGTCACCAAGTCTTCAAGCTTTCGCCAGCCGGCGACATCCTAATGATGCTCGGCGAGGCCGGTGTCGCCGGCAACGGCAACTATCAATTCGACGGCCCCACGGACGTCGTCGTCGCACCGAATGGCGATGTTTTCGTCACCGACGGTCACGAACCGGAGTCGAACAATCGCGTGCTCAAATACTCGGCCGACGGACGATTCATCACGAGCTGGGGTGGAACGGGCTCCGAGCCGGGCCAGTTCCTCGTCCCACACATGATCGCGATGGACTCGACCGGACGGCTATTCGTTGCCGATCGCAGCAACGGCCGTATACAGATCTTCGATCAGGCGGGCAATTTTCTCGAGGAGTGGCAGCAGTTCGGTCGGGCAACCGGCCTCTACATCGCTGCCGACGACACGATATACGTCTCTGACAATCAGTCAGACGCGACGCGCAATCCCGGCTGGGTGCGCGGCATTCGTATCGGCAACGCAGCCGATGGCGTCGTAACCGCCTTCATACCGATTCCCAACTTCGACCCGAGCGTCACTGCCGCCGTCGGCGCGCACGGCTTAGCCGCGACCGCCGAAGGGCAGATCTTCGGCGGCGACGTCGGCGCGACGACGGTTAGGAAATACGTGCGGCGTTAGTCGGTCTCACTCGTGCAGAATGAGCTTCTGCACTCGCCAGTTGTTGAGATCCGCGATGTAGAGCACACCTTCCTGCGAGCAGTCGATGCCGTGCATCCAGTTGAACTGCCCGAGTTGCTTGCCGGACGTTCCGAGCATGCCTAGGATCCTGCCGTCGAGTGAGAGCTTGTAGATTCGCCCGGGATGCTCGTCCCCGGCCCACAGATACTGCGGATTCCCGGTCGTCATACATAGCGCCCACGGTCTCGTCTCATCCGGCAGGTCCGGGTTCACGTTGCCGAGCACGGGCTGCATCGTTTTGTCGAACGGTGCGTTCAACGCCATGATGCGCAGAAGCTCCCCCTCGGTATTGAAGACCTGGATGCGGCGATTCGTTCGGTCGGCAACATAGAGGTTGCCGTCGCGATCGGCCACCATGGCGTGCAAGAGATCGAACTGTCCTGGGTCGTCACCGAATTCTCCCCAGCTCATCATCCAATTGCCATGCTTGTCGTACTTGGCGACGCGTGAGTTTATGTAGCCGTCGCTAACGTAGATGTTGTCATCGGCGTCCCAAGCGACATCCGACGGTCCGTCGAAGAAACCGTCGACGTGGACCGCATCCTCCTGAGCTACGTGCTCATGCGCATCGAAGCCCTCGGGCCGTCGCCCGAGATTCATCGTGACGTAGCCGGCGGGATCGAATTTGATGACGGTGTTCGCGCCTTTGTCGACGAGCCAAAGATTGTCGTAGCGATCGTATCGAATCGAGTGCGAGTAACCTAGCCCGTAAACGTTCTGGCCGATCTCGCGAAGAAAATTACCGTTCGCGTCGAACTCGAGCAACTGCGAGGTTGCATTGCGGTAGAGCGGGCCACCGTTGCTCGCCGAGCCCGGATGATTGAGGACCATGACGTGGCCGTGCGAGTTGACTGCAACCCCTAGAACCTCGCCGAGATTCATCTCGGGCGAGTACTTCAAGAAGTTCGGCACGGACTCGTACGGAATCAGCGGAATCTCATAATCCGTGAATTCCGCTGAAGCAACCGTACCCCAGAGCAGCAGACTCGCCGCAAGCACCCTGCCGGTGATCGATGGATCGAATAGACCAGTACTAATTTTCATTGTCGCCCCCTCCAGGCTCACGAAGCGTTCCCATCCTCGCTCGATTTTACCGATATCGAAGATGGATTGACGCCCTCGAGAGCTGGCGCAGGGGAAGGGCGGGTCTTTCGAGGCTAGAGTGAGGCGATAGCGCTCGCGATCGCAAGCGTGGCAAGCAATCCAGCGCCCAATACGGTTGCTGCGAGCAAATGGATCGGCTCCAGGCCGCGCGCGCTCGCTACGAAGATTAGTCTGTTCATGGCCGCTCCGTGGCTGTGATTGGTGGACAGAACCGGCCGCAGATCAGAATTCTCGGGGGGAGTGAGGAGGCAATGCTGCGGCCGACTCTGCCCGTACAGAATCTATAGCAAGTCGCGTGCCAACTCGAAAACGAGCAGATTATTGGGTGCGCGTGACCGATCTGCCCTGAAATTGCGCAGAACGGCGTTCCGCATGCCTCATTGGAGGGCTTTTCTTACGAGGTTATGACGGCGCGCTCTGCCGCTCTGGGACTGACCGTCGACTCGCGTGCTCAGCGTCCGTAGATCACCTCGGGCAGCCAGGTCGCAAGCTCCGGCCACAATGCCAGAAGCGCGAGTGCGACGATCTGAATCGCGACGAACGGCATGACGCCACGATAGATATCGCTCGTCGCAACGCTCTCGGGCGCGACACCGCGAAGATAGAAGAGCGCGAACCCGAACGGTGGCGTCAAGAACGACGTCTGCAAATTTATCGCAATCATGATGCCCAGCCAGACCGGATCGATACCCATTGCGAGCAGAATAGGTCCGACGATCGGCACGACGACAAACGTGATCTCGATGAAGTCGAGCACGAAGCCAAGTAGAAACATGAGCAGCATGACGATAAACATGGCGGCGACGACACCGCCCGGCATGTTCTGCAGTAGCTGTTGCACGAGGTGATCCCCGCCATAACCGCGGAACACGAGCGAGAATATCGACGCACCGATGAGGATCAGAAACACCATGCTCGAGACGCGCACGGTCGAACGCATGACCTCGACGAGCCGTGCGAGAGAGAACTGCCGTTTTACCAGAGCGAGCACGAGCGCGCCGACCGCACCGACGCCCGCGGCTTCGGTCGGCGTCGCCAGACCCGCGATGATCGAGCCGAGCACAGCGAGTATCAGCAACAGTGGAGCAAGTAATGCTACGAGCACGTGCAGGAGCTTTGCGGGAGTTGCCGCATCAGCCGCCTCGTGCGCGGCCGGCATCGTGGCGGGCTTAACGATCGCCAGACCGATGAGATAGAGGATATAGAGCATCACGAGCCCGAGGCCCGGAATGAGCGCGCCAGCGAATAGATCGCCGACCGACACGGTATCGGGTGAGAAAATGCCTTGATCGAGTTGTGCCTGGCTATAGGCGGACGATAAGACGTCGCCGAGTAATACGAGAATGATCGACGGCGGAATGATTTGACCGAGTGTGCCGGACGCGCAGATCGTGCCCGTCGCGACTTTTGGGTCGTACCCACGGCGCAGCATCGTCGGCAGCGACAAGAGACCCATCGTTACGACGGTCGCCCCGACGATGCCCGTGCTTGCTGCGAGGAGCATTCCCACGAGCGTGACTGATATGCCCAAGCCCCCGCGTAGACGGCCGAACAAACTGCTCATGTTATCGAGCAAGTTCTCGGCAATCTGGGCTCGCTCGAGCGTGACACCCATGAACACGAACAATGGCACGGCCATGAGTGTCTCGTTGCTCATGATACCGAACACACGATTCGGCATCGTGCCGAGAAACGCGGCGTCGAAGACGCCAGCGACCATACCAATCCCGGCAAAGATCAGCGCGATGCCGCCGAGCGAGAACGCAACCGGAAATCCCGCCAGGAGCACGAGCACGGCCGCGCCGAACATCGCGATGGCGACCCACTCCATTGTTAGATGACCTCGCCCTGGGGCACTTCGTGCTCGGGTTCGCTCGGAATTCGCCCGGCGATGACGAGCGCCGCAGTGATCAGGTTCGCCACGGCTTGGAAGATCAGTAGCACAGCAGTAGCCGGTATCAAGCTCTTGAGAATCGGTACGAACGGATAGGGCAGGCCGCCAGCCTCGCGCGAGGACTCTTGAATCGCCCAGGAAGTCGCAACGTAGTCCCAACTCGAGATCGCCAGGAAGATTGATACCGGCAAGAGAAATACCAGCGTACCGATCAAGTCGACGACCGCTCTGCGTTTACCCGGCATGCGTCGATAGAAGATATCCACGCGTACATGCTCATCCTCTTTGAGCGTGTAGGCAGCGCCGAGCATGAATACGGCTGCGTGCATCCAGGTGATGCTCTCCTGCATAGCAATCCAGCCGAGATCGAACGCGTAACGTAGGACCACGACGATGAAGGTCGCGAGCACCATGAGAACCGTGAGCCACGCGATGGCGGCCCCCGTGAGCTCAGCAAACCGTTCGAGCTGATTTCTAAGCTTGAGCATCTGCGAGCCAGAACGGATGGTTTTCTTTTATTATCATAAGATTAGAGGCGCTCACGGCCTCGCGACAGCGCGTGCTGGTCGCTAGTCGAGCACCATAATAGCCGACGGCAAACCCGACGCCATCAGCCGGTTTCATCTGGCTCTGCGGCGTCGGCGTTCAGTCGACGCAGGAACACTTGCATCTCCCGGGCTGCTTGCGCATCGCCGCGCTCTTGCGCCACGGCGATTCCTCGTTCGTAACTGTGCCGCGCCTCATCGATCTGTCCTGTGCTCGCATGAGCCTTACCGAGCAGCTTCCAAGCAGCCGAGTATCCGGGGTTCATTTCGACGGCGGCACCGAGATGACGAATCGCATGATTCATCTTCTCTTGCTTGAAATAGGCCGTGCCCAGCGCGAAGCGCAACGTCGCGCCGTCTTTACCGTCGGCGATGAGCTTTTCGAGATTGGTTATGGGATCCATGCGCAATGCCTACCGTTGCCAAAACGCCGGCGTGAATAACACGAGCAACGTAAAGATTTCGAGACGGCCGAGCAGCATCGCGCAAGCCGACGCCCATTTCACGGGCGGGGCCATGCTACCAAAGCCGCCGGCGACCTCGCCAAGGCCAGGACCCAGATTGTTGAGCGTCGCAGCGATCGCCGCGAAGGCCGTGACCTGGTCGAGCCCGAACACCATGAGAGACAGCATGAGCGCACCGTAGACGACGATATAGATCGCAAAAAATCCCCAAACCGCATCGACAACTCGATTCGGCACGACCTTTCCGCCGAGCTTGACGGGAATCTCCGCGTTTGGATGCACGAGACGTAGGATCTCTCTCAGGCCTTGCCGGTACATCATGAGCCAGCGAATCACCTTCATGCCGCCGGCCGTGGATCCGGCGCAACCGCCGATGAAGCTCGAGAGCAACAACAAAACAGGCAGCGCCCCCGGCCATGCGGCAAAAGAGTCAGTCGTAAAGCCCGTCGTCGTGCCTATCGAGACAACCTGAAAAAGACCTTTCGTCAGCAGGTCCGTAAGCGTCGAGTAATAACCGGTCGCATATAAGTAAACTAGGACAATAGCCGTGAGCCCGCCGAGAACGCGTAGGTAGGCTCGAAACTCGGAATCCTGAAAATAGGCCGACAGCCGTTTTTGTCGCGCAACCGTAAAGTGCAGCGCAAAGTTGACACCTGCGATGAACATAAAGAAAACCGCAATCATGTCTATGAGCGCGTTATCGAAGTAACCGATGCTCGCATCATGTGTCGAGAAACCACCAATCGCTACGGTGGAATACGCGTGGCAGAGCGCGTCGAAGAGCGACATGCCTGCCGCCCAGTAAGCAAGCATACAAACGAGCGTGATACCGAGATAGACCTGCAGCAGCGCTTTTGCCGTCTCGGTAATCCGCGGCGTGAGCTTATTGTCCTTGACCGGACCGGGCGTCTCCGCACGATACAGTTGCATACCGCCGACGCCCAGCATAGGCAGCACGGCAACGGCCAACACGATGATGCCCAGGCCCCCAAACCACTGCAGCTGCTGGCGGTAATACAGGATGCCGCGCGGTAAGCCGTCGAGTCCGCTTAGCACAGTCGCGCCTGTCGTCGTCAGACCCGAGACCGATTCGAACACTGCGTCGGTCACACTCATGGCAGGGCTTTCGACGAGCAATAGCGGAATTGCCCCGAACAAGCTGAGCACGACCCAGAAAAGAGCGACGACCGTGAACCCGTCTCTGAGCCGCATCTCACGCCGATCGGAACGAACCGGCGCCCAAATCAAAATACCGGCACCGAGAATGATGAGAAACGACAGACCAAACGCTTGCCAGGTACCGTCGCCATAGATGAACGAGACGAGAACCGGCGGTAGCATCGTTACACTGAACAGTGCCAACAACAGCCCGAGCACGCGCTGAACGGCAGTGTAAGTCACGGAACCGGTCCCTGACTCACGGCTCAGACAAAGCTGACGCCGACTTCGAACAAACGCTCGACCTCGTCGATCTGCCGACGATCCGCCATGAACAAGATGACGTGATCGTCCGCTTCGATGACCGTGTCATGGTGCGCCATGAGTACCTCGTCGCCGCGAACGATCGCGCTAATCACGGCGCCACGCGGCAACTGGATATCCTCAATGGCGCGGCCTACGACACGGGATTCGCTCGCCTCTCCGTGCGCAACGGCCTCGATGGCCTCGGCAGCGCCTCGGCGCAGCGCGTGGACCTTGACGACGTCGCCGCGGCGTACATGCGCGAGCAACGTGCCCAGCGTGATCTGTTGCGGCGAAATGGCGATATCGATTGTGCCTGCTGCGACGAGCTCGGCGTAGGCGGGCTTGTTGATCAGTGCCATGACCTTGCGCGCCCCCAATCGCTTGGCCAACATCGCTGAAAGGATGTTTGCCTCCTCGGCGTTCGTGACCGCGACGAAGACGTCTGCGCTATCGATATTCTCCTCGAGCAATAGCTCCTCGTCTGCTGCATCACCATGCAGGACAATCGCCTTGTTGAGCTGCTCGGAAATCGCGCGAGCTTGTTCCCAGCTGCGCTCGATGACTTTGACCTGATTCGTCATCTCCAGAGCCTTGGCGAGACGAACACCGATATTGCCGCCGCCGGCGATGACGACGCGCCTTACGGGATCGTCGAGCTTGCGCATCTCGCTCAACACGGTGCGAATGTCCTTGCGGGCCGCGAGAAAAAACACCTCGTCGCCGCGCTCCACGACCGTATCCCCGTCCGGAATGATGCCTTTGCCACCCCGGTAGATCGCCGCGACGCGGCTCTCGACGTTGGGAACGTGCTCGTTCAACTCGCGCAACGGATGGCCAACGAGCGCGCCGCCTTCGTGTGCCAGTGCCGCGACGAGACGCACACGGCCGTCTGCGAACTCGAGTACCTGCAGCGCCCCCGGAAAATGGATGAGCTCGCAGATGTGATTCGTTACGAGCTCCTCCGGACTGATCGAAACATCCACAGCCAGCGAGTCGGCTGCGAAGAGCTTTTCCTGACTCGTATACTCGGCCGCTCTGATGCGGGCGATCTTCGTCGGCGTGCGAAACAGCGCGTACGCAATCTCGCAGGCGATGATGTTAATCTCATCGCTATTCGTCAGCGCAATGATCATATCGGCGTCATTGGCGCCGGCGCGTTCGAGGACTTCAGGATAAGCGGCGTGACCGACCACGGTTCGCACGTCGAGACGATCTTGCAGCTCGCGGAGTACCTCCGGGTCGCGATCGACGATCGTGACCTCGTTGGCCTCTTCACGCGCAAGGCTATAGGCAGCCGTGCTGCCAACCTGCCCCGCGCCCAAAATCAGAATCTTCATGTTGCGTTGCCGCGACGGAACGGCGCGTAGTTTACATCAGTTCAAGCTTCGCATATGCCAATACGAGCCACTTCGTGCCTGCACGCTCGAAATTGACCTGCACACGTGCGTGCGCGCCGCTTCCCTCTGAGTTGAGTACGACGCCTTCGCCGAACTTGCCGTGCCGAACGCGTTGGCCGAGCTTGATGCCACCTGGCTCCGCTTGATTGATCGGCCCGCGACGGTATACGGGACGCGAGACGGCCAGCGCCGGACGCACCTCCTCGAGCAGTTCTTCGGGAATCTCACGAATGAAGCGCGAAGGCGTTCCGTAGTTGTCCGTGCCGTAGAGCCGTCGCTGCTCCGCATAGGTTAGATACACCTGCTGTCGCGCGCGTGTGAGGCCGACATAGCACAGGCGCCGTTCCTCCTCCAGACCCGCCGCATCAGTTGCGGAACGCTGATGCGGAAACAGTCCGTCCTCGAGGCCACAAACGAACACGACCGGAAATTCCAGTCCTTTGGCCGAGTGTAAGGTCATGAGCTGAACGCTGTCCTCGTACGCTTCAGCCTGCATATCGCCCGATTCGAGCACAGCGTAGGACAGAAATTCGATCAGTGGCGTGAACTCCGATTCTTCACCGGGGACAAAACTTTGTCCCGCGCTGATGAGCTCCTGCAGGTTCTCGACGCGTGATTCGCCGGCTAGCTTGTCCTTCCCATGGTGTGCGATCAAGCCGCTGGCGTGAACGACATGTCTGATCTGCTCGTCGAGACCGAAACCCTTCGTATCCTCCTCGAGTCGATCGATGAGCTTGAGAAACGACCAGAGTGCCTCGCTAGAACGTTTCGCGAGCCGGCCTTCAGTAATGACCGTCGCTGCGGCCCGCCAGAGACTCGTCCCGGCTTGGCGCGCCTGCTCACGCACGGCCTCGACCGTGCGCGCGCCAATTCCTCGAGTCGGCACGTTGACGATGCGCTCGAACGAGGGATCGTCGTCGCGATTCGCGATGAGGCGAAGATACGCGAGCGCATCCTTGATCTCTGCCCGCTCGAAGAAACGCATGCCACCGTAAACCCGGTACGGTATGCCGGCGATCAGCAGTGCTTCCTCGAAGATTCTCGACTGTGCGTTGGAGCGATACAGAACGGCGAGCTCGCTTCGGCGCATGCCGCCCTCAACGTTGTCGACGATGCGATTCACGACAAACTCCGCCTCGTCGCGCTCGTTGAAGGCCGCATAGAGCTTGATGAGCTCACCCTTATCCCCCGCCGTCCACAGATTCTTTCCGAGCCGCTCGCTGTTGTTCGCGATCACGGCATTGGCGGCAGTCAATATTGTCTCGGTCGACCGATAGTTCTGCTCGAGCCGAACAACCGCTGCGCCGGGAAACTCCTTTTGGAACCGATGCAGATTCTCGACGCGCGCACCGCGCCAGCGATAGATTGACTGATCATCGTCACCGACCACGAACGGCACGCTCGAGCTCCCTGCGAGCAGCTTGAGCCACTCATATTGAATCGCGTTCGTATCCTGGAACTCATCGACGAGGATATGTTGGAAGCGAGTTTGATATTGCGCGCGAATCTCATCGTTGCGCACGAGCAGCTCCGTGGCTCGAAGCAGTAGCTCGCCGAAATCCACGAGACCCGAATCGGCGCAAATTTTCTCGTATCGCGCATAAAGGTCGATGAGCTGGCGGCGCCCTGCATTGCCTTCGTCATCGACGTTGGCGGGACGACGGCCTTCATCCTTCTGCGCGTTGATGAACCACTGCACCTCCTTAGGCGCACATTCGTTCTCGTCGACCTCCAGTGATTTCAGCAGTCGGCGAACCAGACGCAGCTGATCCTCCGAATCCATGATTTGAAATCCCTCGGGCAAATCCGCCTCAGCGCAATGAATGCGCAGCAGCCGATGCGCGAGACCGTGAAATGTTCCGATCCAAAAGTGCTGCGTAGGAAATCCGAGCAGCGCCTCGATTCGATGGCGCATCTCGGCTGCCGCCTTGTTTGTGAACGTGACGGCAAGCAGGCGTTGCGGTGACAGCCCCTCGACCTGAATCAGCCATGCGATACGGTGCACGAGCACTCGAGTTTTACCGCTACCGGCGCCCGCCAACACGAGCGTCGGACGGCTCGGCGCGGTAACCGCTTCGCGCTGAGCGTCATTGAGCGGCTCGATGATCGCGGTGACGTCCATCGTCGGAAGGGCCCTTAGGCGCTGAGAACTAGGCAGGCCAGATTACTGGTACGTAGTGATCTAGCAGCAGAAAGCTGAAAAGAGCCATTAGATAAACGATCGAATAGCCGAAGGTCTTCATCGCGACTTCAGGGCGCATCGACAATTTCAAACGCATTGCGTAGTACAGAAAGCCTGCACCCAGCAGCACTGCGCCGAGTAAATAGAGTAGACCACTCATTCCCGTGAAGTATGGGAGCAGAGTTACGTTCACGAGCAGTACCGTATAGCACAGCACAAACGCCTTCGTGATCTCGATACCGTGCGTGACCGGTAGCATCGGGATCCCCGCTTTCTCATAGTCTTTCTTGCGTGCGATTGCGAGCGCCCAGAAGTGCGGCGGCGTCCACGTGAAAATGATGAGGAACAGCAGTAGCGCGTGACCGCTGACCTCGTTCGTCACGGCCGTCCAACCGAGCAATGGCGGCGCGGCGCCTGCGGCTCCCCCAATCACGATATTTTGCGGGGTCGCACGCTTTAGGAAGATCGTATAGACAACCGCATAGCCAATCAGAGAGAAGAAAGTGAGGAAGGCCGTGAGCGGATTGATCGCGATGGTCAACAGACCGATTCCGGAGATGCCGAGGATCAGCGCGAAGACAAACGCATCACGGTCACTGACGCGGCCCGCAGGCAGCGGTCGCCCCCGTGTGCGCGTCATCTGCGCATCGACGCGCTGGTCGACGACGTGATTGACGACCGCGCCGGATGCGGCGGCAAGGCCGATGCCTAAACTACCGAGAATGAGCACGTCCCACGGCACCATGCCCGGCGTCGAGAGAAACATGCCAACGACTGCCGTGAACACGAGCAGCTGCACCACGCGAGGCTTCGTCAGCGTGTAATAGTCGCGCCACTGTGCAATCAGCGGCGCGCGTGAATCAATGAGTTCGTTGGTTGGCATTGAGTACCGTCAAAAACAATAAGGCTGCGACCCCGTTGTGCGCGACCGCCACCGACAAAGGCACACCAAAAATCACGATGCTGGCCCCGAGAACCAGCTGTGCGGCCAATGCCGTCAGTATCGCTCCTCCGTCCGCCTTCAGCTGCGACTCTCGTGCCAGCCGCCAGCCGAGCCAGCCGACGACGATGGTTGCGAGCACGGCCCCGAGACGGTGCGTGAAGTGGATCGCTACACGGGCGGGATTATCTAATACTCCGCCCTCGTAATCGATGCCTAGACCCCGCCATAGCACGAATCCCTCGCGAAAATCGGCGACGGGCGGCCACCAGCGCGTTTGACAGGTCGGGAAGTCCGGGCACGCGAGTGCTGCGTAGTTCGCGCTTGTCCAGCCGCCCAGAGAGATCTGCAGCGCGAGCACGGCTGCGGCCGCCAGGGCAAGACGGCGGATCTGCCGCGGGACGCCAACGCGCTGGACACCGCCGCGCGCGAGCCAGAAGAGCAAGCTCAGCGTTGTGAAGCCGCCCAGCAAATGCGCCATAACGATCACGGGCTTGAGCAACAGCGTTACTGTCCACATGCCCAAAAGCCCTTGGAAGATCACGACGCCGACGAGGGCGTACACCAGCCGCGTGGGCTGCGCGGGATCTGCTCGATTGCGCCAAGCAATCGCCGCGAGCATGAGGCACAAGAGACCCAACGTCGAGGCCAGATAGCGATGGATCATCTCCCGCCAAGCCTTACCGGCCTCGAGTGGGCGCTCGGGGTAGGCTGCTTCGGCAGAGCCGGCCTCGCTGATGTCCGGGACGATGAGCTGACCGTAACATCCTGGCCAGTCTGGACAGCCGAGCCCCGCGTCGGTGAGGCGCACCCAAGCGCCGATTGTCACGACGAGGAACGCCAGTACCACGCCAACGCGGGCGAGCGTCAGAAATGCCTTGCTCATCGGTTGGTCGAATGCATTGCTGGAACCCGTCTCCAACCTGCGGCTATGTGCCGGGCGGGAGGCTCTATTTATACGGTGGAACGGCTCGGATAGCCGTCGGTTAATTGTAACAAAAACAGCGCCTTTTCGGGTCGCCCGCGCAATGCTCACGTATCACCTGACCGCCCCTTCTTCGCTGTTCTCACGAGATCCTCGGCAGCAATTCGTGCGACCCCATCGGCAGGCGCAGGCCCCGCCTGGCCCCCGGTGCTCCAAGCTTGGCCGAACACGAGCTCGACCGTCACGCCAATCGGGTCGTCCCCTGGGCCCGCGCGCAGCGCGTCTTCAAACGCCTGCCAGCGCCCCCGACCCATGAGCCCGGCCGGCCGGCCCGAGGCGCTGTTAACGGCACCTGTTTCGCGAAGGTCGGCGATCAAGCGCTCGAGGCTCGAATAACGGATCTCGAGCCGATCGACGTCCATCACAGGCTCGGAAAGCCCCGCCCGAGCGACAAGATCGCCTAGGTCGTGCATATCGATAAAGCCGTGGACGTGGATCTGCTCGTCGACCGAGCGCCAAGCTCGGCGCAACTCAACGAGCGTGTCAGGGCCAAAGGTTGTGAACAAGACTAGTCCATCCGAACGCAGCACGCGCGCGAATTCTATGAGCACGAGCTGGGGGTCCACCCAGGGCAACAAGAGATTCGCGAAGACCAAGTCGACGCTGTGATTCTCTATCGGCAGCTCGTGGGCGTCGCCGGCAAACACGGTCGCTCCGGGCGCGTTGCTTGCCGCGCGCTTCGCCATCGGCAGGCTTGCGTCGATAGCTACGATCTGGGCTTGGGGATAGAGGGCGGCGAGCGCCACGGTGCCTGCACCGGTCGCTGCGCCCACATCCAGCACTCGCTTGGGTTGGAGGCTGAACAGCGCCAAGCGCTCGAGCATTCGCGAGCGCGCCTCGGTGTGGAGCACGGCTGCACCGTCGAACGTCCCTGCCGCCGCGTCGAAACGCCGCCGCACTACGGCCTGCATAGGCAAACCGTAGCGGTCGGGAATCTTCACATGCGTACTCTGGCCACCACCATCAACTGCCGGCGCTGTAGCCTGGCTCCTCGGCGTGCAGTCCGAGCTCCGCGAACAGGGCCCGATCGGCGTCGCTGTCGGGATTGTCGGCCGTCAGCAGCTTCTCGCCGTGAAAGATGGAGTTCGCGCCGGCTGCGAAGCACAGCGCCTGCAGCTCATCACTGAGATCCGTGCGCCCCGCGGAGAGCCGGACATACGACCGCGGCATGAGCACGCGCGCGACAGCGATCGCGCGCACGAGCTCGAGTCCGTCGATGTCCTCGGCGTCTTCGAGCGGCGTGCCCGGAATCGGAATGAGCTTGTTGATCGGCACGCTCTCGGGATGGTCGGATAAGGTTGCGAGTTCGTGCAACAAGCCGATGCGATCCTCTCGAGTCTCGCCCATTCCCAAGATACCGCCGCAACAGACCTTCATACCGGCAGTCCTGACCTTCTCGAGTGTGTCGAGCCGGTCATCGAACGTGCGCGTGCCGATTATCTCGGGATAGAACTCACGCGAGGTATCGAGATTATGGTTGTAGTAGTCGAGACCGGCTGCGGCCAATTCCTCGGCTTGGCCCTCTCTGAGCATCCCCAGCGTCGCGCAGGTTTCAAGCCCCAGCGCCTTGACCGCCCCGATCATTTCACTGATCTGCGCGAGCTGCTTGGGCTTAGGCCCGCGGTACGCCGCGCCAAGGCAAAATCGCGTTGCGCCTGCGGCCTTGGCTTCGCGAGCTGCTTCGGTCACGGCAGCGACAGACATGAGCTCGTGGCGCTCGACATCCGTATCGTAGCGAACGCTCTGCGGGCAGTAAGCGCAGTCCTCGGGACAAGCACCGGTCTTAATGGACAGCAATCTAGAGATCTGCACGGCATTGGCGTCGAAGTACTGACGATGAACCCACTGCGCGGCGAATAACAGGTCGTTGAACGGTAGCTCGAACACGCGGCCCACTTCTTCACGCGTCCAGTTGTGCCGCGGCACGGCACTAAGGCGAAACGGCCCGACCTCCAGGCACGGCGGTGCGCCGCCCATTTCTCTGGCTTGCGTCGACATAGAAGAATGGCTCCCGTGGCCGTTCGCGAAGATGATCAGCCAGTATCAGAAAACGCCGTCGCGCCTGTCAACCTGGTACGTCCGCAATGGTTTACGACAATCTCGTTCGACGCTTGCTGTCCGGTCGCTGCCCCGCCTGTGGCGACATCTGCAACACGGGGTTTTGCACGGGCTGTCGCTCGGACGTCGCGCACCTCGCACGCCCCTGCCCCACCTGCGGCCTGCCGTTGCCGGCAATGGCGTGTCCACGGCGGATAATGCCGTGGACGATCGATGCTGTAGTTGCGCCGCGCGCGTACGCGGAGCCGCTCGACGGTTACATCCAGGCGCTGAAGTTCGCTGGCCGCCGCCATCTCGGACGGGCGCTCGGTGAGCTGCTCGTCGAGGATCTACGCTCGAGGCCGGCGAGCCGGCTCGTCGACGCGATCGTGCCCGTGCCACTGCACCGTCGGCGCTTCCTCGAGCGAGGCTACAACCAAGCCGTTGAGATCGCCCGCCCGGTCACCGCAGCGCTCAAGATCAGTTGCTACGTCGCCGGCATCCGACGACTGCGGGCCACGTCTGCACAGGCGCAGCTAACGGCCGGGGAGCGACAAGCTAACGTTCGGCGGGCCTTCTCGGTCACACGCAACCTGAAGGGCCAACACGTTGCGATTCTCGATGATGTCATCACGACGGGTGCGACGGTCAATGCGCTCGCGCGTGAGCTCAAGCGCGCTGGCGCCGTCTCCGTGCAGGCCTGGGCCGTCGCCCGATCGATCTGATCTCGACGAGATTCA
>CAJIAZ010000350.1_pt1 | contig 16475 bp, 13 predicted proteins | sample 9199181 | NCBI WGS metagenome assembly CAJIAZ01 (sample SAMEA7708285, study PRJEB35096) | sediment metagenome | biome: marine neritic benthic zone biome [ENVO:01000025]; feature: sediment [ENVO:00002007]; material: shallow marine sediment [ENVO:03000034] sea grass bed [ENVO_01000059] ...
CTCGCGTGGATTTACGCTGCTCGAATCCGTAGTCGCGCTGGCGATCGTTGCGCTCGGCATGATGGCCGTGCACACGCAACTCAACCGTTTCGTCGTTAGCGCCGTCGTCACCGAGGAAAAAACGCTCGCGAGCTGGATTGCTTCGAACAAGCTCACTGAGCTCAGCGTTCAACCAGTCTGGCCGGAAATCGCGACGAGTGACGAAGACGTCGAGTTTGCACAACGGGACTGGTTACTCGAGATAGAGATATCAGAGACTCAAGTCGAGAATCTGCGCCGCGCTGACGTGCGCGTTTATCTCTCCGACGATCCTGATCGCCTCATTCATACATTGTCGGCGTTGCTCGAGCCGCCTCCGCCGCCGGGCTTCCTTCCCGTGCGCTGGCTCTCAACCGAGTTCGGTGCAGGCGGATGAGATCGACGCGCGGTTTCACGCTCATCGAGCTACTCGTTGCGATGGCGATCGTCGCGGTCATCGGCATTCTCGCACTCGGAGGCTTGAGCGAAGTCATTCGCCAGCAGACGATCGCCCAGGAGCGAGCCGATCGTTGGCGCGAGATCCAGTTTGCAATGCGCATCATCATGCAAGATCTCGCACAGATCCATCCGCGACCTATGCGTGACGAGCTCGGTGACACCTGGCAACCGAGCGTGCTCGTGAACCCGAACGCTCGGTTCGCGATGGAGATAAGCCGAGGCGGATGGGCGAACCCGGCGGGCTTTCCCCGTGGAACGGCGCTAAGAGTCGCCTACGACTGGGAGGATGGCACACTCGTGCGCTTTCATTGGCCGGTCATGGATCGCGCGCCGGGCACGGTTCCGATACGTACTGAGCTCCTCGAGGACGTCGCGAACGTGGATCTGCGATTCTTTGATCAGAGCGGCACGGAGCATTTTGAATGGCCACCCACGGGCATGGCGGGTCCAGAAACGCTCGTCATGCGACCGCGTGTGATTCGTTTCGGCCTCGAACTCGATGATTTCGGTCTCGTCTGGCGCGACGTGGAGACGGGCGGATGAGCAGCTTGCGCAAAAGCCAGCGCGGCGTTGCCGTGCTAACCGCAATGCTCGTCGTTACGCTCGGTACGATGATCGCGGTCAATCTCATGTGGATCGCCAGCCTCGATCAACGCCGCACGGGCGCCGCATTGGCCGGCGACCAGGCCTTGCTCTATCTGCAAGGCGCAGAAGCCTGGGCCGGCGATATTCTGCGCCAGGATCAGATCGACTCGCCGAGCGATCATCTCGGAGAGATCTGGGCAGTCGAACTAGCGCCGCTGCCCGTCGAGGGCGGCATGATCAGCGGTCGCATCGAGGATCTACAAGGGCGATTCAATCTGAACAACCTGATCTCGCCACAGGGTGTGGAAGATCCGCTCGCGCGCAGACAATTCGAGCGCCTGCTCGAGAGCCTTCAGCTCGATCCGACGCTAGCCGGTGTCGTCGTCGACTGGCTTGACACCGATACCGAGATGAGCTTCCCCGGTGGCGGAGAGGATGCATCTTATGCCGGTGTTGATCCACCCTATCGGACACCTAATGCGATTATTTCGACCTCGAGCGAGCTCATGGCGAACGTTGGCTTCGACACAGAGCTCTTTCGCGTGCTTTCACCTTACGTCACGGCACTGCCGCCCGGCACGTCACTCAATGTGAACACCGCTAGCGTCGTCTTGCTCGCGTCCCTGTCCGACAATATCGACCTCGCTCAGGCCGAGACGCTTGCCCAGGAACGCGGCACAGCGGACTTCACGAATATCGACCAAACGTTCGAAGGTCTCGTCGAAGAGGATGTGCTCGGGCGTATCGACGGTGTCAGCCGCTACTTCTTGCTCACTGGCTCCATCATACTTGGCACCCATCAGCTCACCATGTACTCTCTGCTCGAGCGCGACAACAGCGGCCTCGTTCGCGCGATTTTCAGAAGCCTGGGAGCCCAATAGCTGTGTCCGAGTACCTCGTTGTTCGCTTAGCCGAGGACCCGACACACGTGTCCTGGGTCGTGCTCAGCGAGCAAGGCCATAGACTCAGTCAGACGATGACCGGCCCGCTCACGGCCGCTGCCACGCAGGCCGGTGGTCGCACTGTGCTGCTCCTCGTGCCCGGACTCGATGCCTTGACGACGAGCGTCGAGCTTCCCGTCAAACGGCAATCGCGAATCGAGCAGATGCTGCCGTACACGCTAGAAGACACCGTGGCCGCTGACGTTGAAACCTTGTTGTTCGCAGCCGGAACGCGTCGCGCGGACGGTAAAATTCCCGTTGCAGTCGTTGCCCGTGAGCGAATGGAGACGTGGCTGGAGCAATGTGCAGCGGCAGGCCTGCAAGCAGATGCTGTCTTCGTCGACGTGCAGGGCGTGCCGGAAACGCCTGGCAATCTCACCCTTCTGCTCGAGGGCGAGAAGATTTACGGCCGTCTACCGGAGCGTGAACCTTTCGTTTTCGTCGACCTGCAGCTCGAGGAAGTCGTCGAGATCCTGCGAACTGAAACAGATCCGAGCGGTCATCTCGATAATCTCGTTGTCTATGCCGACGATGCAGGCTACGCGAGTCACGAGCGTGAACTCGAGCGCGTACGTGAAGAGTCTTCCATTGTCGACGTCAATATCTTGACTGACGGCTTACTGCCGCGCCTGGCAGCAACGTTCGTTGCGGAGCCTGGTAGCAACCTGTTGCAGGGGCCGTTTCGGGTCAAATCGAATTGGAACGAGTTGCTGCAGCCTTGGCGCACACCCGCGGTCCTCGTCGGCGCGCTGTTTATCGCCGTTGCGCTCGTGCAGGCCGGCCTCTATCTATCGCTGAGCAGCGAAGACGATGCGTTAACGACGATGCTCGAGTCTGGCTGCCAAGCCGCATTCGCAACGAATCGCTTGTCAGCTTGCGAAGCAGAGATACAGGGTCGCCTTGCTACGACAGGTGCCGGAATGGCCTCTGCGAGCGATAGCACGTTTCTCGATACGCTTCATGCGGTCGCTTCCGTGCGCGATGACGAGACTTTGCTACAAGCGGTGAGCTTTAGGGACGGCGTCACTAATTTGCGTGTCATCGCACCTGACGTTCAGGCCTTGGACGCGCTCGCACAAGGACTCGGCGGCGAGGGACGCTTTCAGGCGAATATCCAATCGGCGACGCCGAGCGACGACGGTGTCGAGGGACGTCTACAGATCGCGGAACTCAATCCATGAAGCGATGGTTCGCAGACCTGGAGGCAAGAGAGCGCTTTATTCTGATCGGCGGTGCCTCGATCGCCGCGATCATCATTGTCTGGGGCTTCGTCTGGAACCCGCTGAGCACACGAACGGTAGAGCTCACGGATGCGGTTGCAACGAAACAACGCATGCTCGCAACCTTGCAACGCGCACGTGCTGTCGCCGCACCAGCCGGACAGGCTCAGCTCGTGGACGCCTCAACACGCCAATCCCTCGTTCTCCTCATTGACCAGACACATCGCAGCTATGGCCTCGACGGCACGCTCGTGCGCAATCAACCCGATGGGGCCGATGGGATTCGCGTCACATTTCAGGATGCGTCGTTCGATGGCCTCGTAGCCTGGCTCGGCACACTCCAGAGCAGTTACGCCGTTGCGGTTGAGACAGCGACGATCGATGGTGGAAGACAAGCCGGCATCGTCAACGCAACCTTCGTACTCAGACGTTCCTGACACATGCGAATCAATACTGCGTGGCTGGGGCTCGCTGCCGGCGTCTATGTGGCCGCCTCGCTCGCATTGTTTCCGGCCGGTACTGCGTATCGCTGGTTCGCACCACCGGAGGTCAACCTTGCCGGCGTCGAGGGCAGTATCTGGCGCGGCCGCGCAGCCTTGGCATCGGTTACCGAATTTGGCGTTTACGATCTCGAGTGGTCAATCAGCCCTTGGGCGGTGTTGACGGGCCGCTTGAACGCACACGTGCAGGCACGTCAGCCGGATGGATTCGTCGATGCCGAGATTTCAGCAGGTCTCGGTTCGATCCGCGTCGTCAACTTGCAGGCGACGACGAGCCTAGCAACGATCAATCAAGCGGTTCCTGTAGGCGACGTGCAGGGCCTAATCAGCGCACAACTCTCAGCACTCGAGCTCGAGCAAGGTTGGCCTGTGCGCGCGGTTGGACAGGTACGAATCGCGGAGCTCGAGACACCGTTGCTCATGCCGAGTGGACCAAGCGACCTGATCCCCCTCGGTAACTACGTCGTGCAACTCATCGACTCGGGCACGGCCGATATTCGTGGAACATTCGAGGATCAGGGCGGCCCTGTAGACGTCGAAGGCAGCTTTACGCTCAGCAGCGACCGGACTTACGAGCTCACCGGGCTCGTTGCCCCCCGTCCGGATGCCCCGCAAGAGATCGTCCAGGCAATGGTGTTCCTGACGCCCGTCGATGACGGCACCGGCCGGCGCATGTTCGAGCTCACGGGCAGGCTCTAAGCGCTCAATCGTGCTGCGTTGGTTCTAGCTGGCGCAGCCACAAATCCCAAGCCCGGTCGAAGCTGCTGCCTGGCGATTCTTCGTCCTGCTCGAGGTAAACGATCTCGTCGCCGCGGGCCAAGGCCTGGCTCTGAATCTCAGCGTTGGTCTCCAGCGTGATACTGCGTCCAACGACCATCGGTAGTGTAGCGCCGACAACAGCCACGCCGTGATTGCGCATGAGCACGGCCGGCCTGTCCTCGAGCGCTGCTGCCAGTCCCGCGCCACGTGCAGGCGTGTCGACGAGCGCCCCGTCCGCGGTGCCAAAATCGCGGTAGTCCCAAACCGGGACGCCATCGAGGAAAAACGCCGCTTGATGGAAAACGGGTCGCAGAGCGGTCGAGCCAATGCCGAAAGAGATTACCGTCGGTGTGTGATTGTGGACGACCGCGTTGACGTCTGGACGAATCTTGTAGATCTCGCCGTGGATGAAGCGCTCGAGATAGAGCCGCGGAGCCGCTGAACCTACGGCAACGCTGTCGAGATCGAGCTCGACGACATCCTCGGCCGTCACGAGCTCAGGCGCCAACGAGCGTGATAAGAAATACCGGTCCGGATTCTCGGGATGCCTGACACTAACGTGACCATAGCCCGGCAGGATGCCTTGCGCGGCTAGGATTCGATTCGCCGCGACGAGCTCCTCGACGACGGCCGCGACCGCGGGCGAGCGCCCTTGGGCGCCTGTAAGCAGCGGCAAGCCCACCAATAGTGTCGTGATCGCGAGCGCTATTGTTCTCATGAAACCTAGCGCATTTGCGAGTAGTCCGTCGGATTCAGAAAGACACTGACGATATTGTCGACCATCCCTTCAGAACTGCTCGACCTGACGGCTTGCCAGTCGGGATCACTCCGAAACCCATCCCAGCTTGCTTGCGCAGCATCACGACTGTCGTGGGCGAGCAGATAAATCAGCGTGTTCTCTGATAACGGCGAATCTTGCGGCAGGAAATAGCCGACGTTTGTCATGCCGTGGCGCTCGAAGAGCTCGACGGTGTGATCGCCGAATCGTGCGTTGAGTTCAGCGAGGTGTCCAGGATTTGCCGTGTAGGTCCGCAGCTCGAACACGCGATTCGCAGACTGCGCCTCGGCGACGCTCGCCAATTGCGTGATTTTGCCGGTCACGACACCCAGACCAAAAATGGCAACACCGACGGGAATAAGCAGTCGATTTTTCTTGTTCATGATTGGCTCCTCCTCCAGTAGACCGTCACAGTATCATGGTCGCTTAGCGACGAATAGCCGCCAGCGTGCCGCAGCGCAAGAGTAGGAGTTGCCGAGCGCTCCGTAGCATCGAGTTGCTGCGATCGCATTCGGATCCGCCTCGATACCCGTCGGTTTTGACCTCCGGTGTGTCCGCTAGGTGACTCTAGCGCCGTGCTACATTCGCGGGCCAGGACCGAAACGCTTGCAACAGTGGAAAGTAGAGCCCGAGCTGGATTGGGCGCTCGTCGATTCTAGCCATTGCGTTAGCGTATCGGGCAAGTTGGTCCGCATAACGCTCAACCTCAGAATCGAGGAATGCCTCGACATCGCTACCTTCGTGCGCACTCGTCTTGAAATCGACGATCCACCGCAAACCGTCGCTGTCGACGAAGGTTCTGTCGATGCGTAAGTGCTCGATACCCTGCTGCCCGATAATCGTCAACGGCACCTCCGACTCCGAGATCGAATGGCGCTCGAGCAGCCAGCGGCCCTGCGGATCCTCGAGCACGGCGCACAGCGCCTCCACGACGCGCGAAGCAGCTGCATCCAGGTCGCTTTCATCGACACCGAGCAAGGCCAATTCTCGCGCGTAGCGAGTCTCAGACTCGCGAATCATTTCGATCGACCACGCTGACAAGCCAGTGCTGCCAATGTCGTTAAGCACGGCGTGCACGACAGTACCAATTTGCGCGGCCGCATGGCCCGCCCAGAGGAATTCCGGCCGCGCCGTGGCCGCGTCGATCTCGGGGCTGCTCGCGACGGACGCACTTAAAGCGCGTAGACGCTTGAGCCGCGGCACAATGGCTACAGGCTCGCCAGCTATGGACTGCGCGTCCGGATCAGGCTCCGGAAACAGGGATTCGAACTGAAGCCAGAGCAACTCGAGCAAACTCCGAGCTGCAGGCCTGACGACGTCCTGCTTAATGCGCGCCACAAGATGCAGACGGTCTCGAGCGCGCGTCGTGGCGACGTAAAGCAAGCGCATTGTCTCAGCCCGGTCGCGCTCAGCGTCAGCCTGCTTAATGAACTCGGCTAACCCATTTGCGCTTCCGTCGACGCCACTCATGGGCGCGAGCAGCAAATCCTCACTTCCATCGTCGGCTGTGCGCTCGAGCCAGTACAACGCCCTAGCTTGATCCGTCGGGAGACGCCGAGCGAGACCGAGCAAAATTACGGTATCGAACTCGAGCCCTTTCGCGCGATGAATCGTCATGATCTCGATCCCGGACGCGCGAGGCGCTTCACCATTGCCGTGAGGCTCTGCAAAGCTTTCCTCGAGTGCAGCCGGGTCATCGAGATCGCCGTGCTCGACCAACCCCGCCAGCACGCCGAAAAAGCGCTCTACGGCCGCGCCGTCCTCAGCCGCCTCGAGGATTCCGGGACCACCAAGCGTCAACCAGGTACGCTCAATCCAGCGCTCGAAAGGCTGAAGCGAACGGCGTTCGAACGCGATCGCGAGGGCTCGCCGTACGTGCACGAGTCGCTCGCGACCCTCGACACTCAACGTCGACACAACAGCATCATCGTGCATGAGATCCCAAACTGCGGTATCGGGCCCACCAGCGTTCAAATGCTCGAGATCCCGCCATGTCAATCCACACCAAGGCGCGCGCAACAGGCCCAGCCAGGCAATTCGGTCGGCCAGGTGCGTCATGGCGCGCGTTAGGCCGATGAGGTCTTGGATCGCCTGGCGCTGCCTGGGCGCTTCGAGCTCGACAGCGTGCGCTGCGAGACCATTCGCGCGAAGCGCCTCCTGCAGCCCCACCAAGTGACTGCGACTGCGCACCAGCACGGCGATGGAACTCTGCGGCCGCAGCCGAAGCTCGTCGTTCAAAATTTCGCTGACTCTATCGATTTCTGCCGCGGGCTCATCCGAACGCAGCGCATGACATCGAACGGTCTGCTCGCTCTCCTCGCCGCGCGTTGCTTCACACGCATGGAAACGTGCCGCGCCTGTACCTATGTCATCTTCGGCTGGAAACATAATGGCAAACGTGTCGTTCACCCAGTCGACGACGGCTGGCGCACTTCGGAAGTTACTCTCGAGTAACAACGGCTCGCACTGAATATCTCCTAGACCCTCGGCTTTCGTCTTGAGAAACAGGCTCATGTCCGCCTGACGGAATCGATAAATCGACTGCATCGGATCGCCGACCATGAACAAGGTCCTTCCGTCACCCTGCTGCCAACCGCCCGTCAACAGCTTCAGCAAGCGCAACTGTGTATGTGACGTGTCCTGAAACTCATCGACAAGCACGTGCTGGATTCGGTGATCGAGTGCCAGCAGCAACTCAGACGGCTCGTCAACGCTGCCGAGCGCCTGCTGCGCACCGAGCGCTAGCTCGACGAAATCGACCACGTGCTGCTCCCCGAATACGAGCTTGAGCTCCGCAGCGAGGTGCATGAGCGTGCGCTGCAGCGCGACGAGCAACTCCCAATCGAACTGGCCATAGGCCGCATCGGGTAACGCTCGAATAGCGTTGATGGCCGCGCCTAGCGCTTCGTCATCCGCGTGATCGGCAAGGAATTCTTTGAACTGCGTCGTCAACTGCGGGTGAGCAGGCCCGAAGCCATGCTTCTTGTAGAGCGTCTTGCGCCAGGCGCCCTTCTGCGTCAACAACAGCTCCGGCAGCGCCCGCCACGCGTCGAGCATCGCAGCCCTGGGCTCGAGCGCTGTGCCCGGTTCGATCCAAGCCTTAAGACGCTCCGCCATCGCAGGATCCGTTGCGTGGGCGGCAACATGCCGTAGCGCTGGCTCGACAGCCTTCTGAAAGGGTTCGCTCAGCCGAGCGGCAACATCGACGAGCGACTCCTCGACGAGCCGCTCGAGCGCCGTCTGCAGCACATGACGAAGCGTCTCATCGGCATCCGCAAGTAAATACGGCAGCCATTGATCGCGTTTCGGTAGGAGCTCCAACAGCAGTTGCTCGAGACGGCTCGCATTGTTGTCGAGCCCGCGCAACACTGTTTTCAGGGCTGCGGCAAGCGCATCGTTACCGTGGAGCGACTCCAGTGTGCGCCGAATGGCGGTTCTGTAGCAGCCCACGGGATTCTCGATGATTTCGGCGCCAGCCACACCCCCAGCGAGAACCGGCAGACGCTGCGCAAGCCACGCGTTCATCGCATCGAGCGTATCGATTCGCAGGCGCTGCGGCTGCAAGTCTAGGCCCCAGTTCCGCACTCGGGCTTGCTCGAGCACGGCCGTCGCAAGCGTGTGCGTTTTGGCACGATGCGGCTCGATCGGCGCTGCTTCTGTTGCCGCGGCTGCCAAAGCGCCGAGTACTCTACGGCGCATTTCTGCTGCAGCTTTGCGCGTAAACGTAATGGCGAGAATCTGCTCTGGCAGCTCGACATTGGCGAGCAGCACAAGGTAGCGCTGAATCAACAGCTCCGTCTTTCCAGAGCCCGCAGGCGCCTGGACAATGAACGACCTCGTTGCATCGAGTGCTTCGGCGCGTTGTCGAGCGTCGCCGCTCATTCGCCTGCTCCATTCGAGGATTCGCCCAGATACCAGACCTGCTCGTATACGCGCGTCAACGGCGCGTAGAAGCCCTCTGCGTACGCCAGGCCTGACAAGAAGATGCGACCGTCGCCGCCCACGTACTCGGCGACGAGTTCCTCGAGTTGATCGCGCCAGCGAGCTTTTTGATCTACCCACGCCAACGGTGCCCGCGGACGGTATGCAGAACCAGGGAAGGTTTCAGGCCGCTGCCAGATCCCTCGGTACACGACCGATTGCGTGTGGACTCGGCCAATGACCACGGCTTCGACGTCGGCGTCGACAACTTGCAGATACAGTGGCAGTTGCGGCTCAACGAGCCGCGGCTTGAACCAACCCGCTGGCGTTGCAGCCGATCCTGTTTTGTAGTCGATGATCGCAAGGGATCCATCGGCGAGCATGTCGATGCGATCGATACGGCAGCCGACATCGACTCCGCCGATTCGTGCCGTCAATTTCGTCTCGAGGCTGTCGGTAACGAACTCGCTGCGCGCGAGGTCCAGTCTGACGAGCTCGCTAAGCAGCGGGATGAGGCGGTCGCGTTCCAGTGCGGCGTAGACTCTCAGCGAGCCACTCGCGCCACGGATACGCTCCCCTATCGCTCGATCGATGCATTCGCGGATCCGCGTAGCAAGCTGATCATCGCTTTGGGCGGCCAGCTGCTGGCTCCCCGGTAGTGCGGCATATAACAGCTCGAGCGCACGATGAACGAGAATCCCGCGTTGCCGCGCGCCGATACCGCGATCAGGCCTCTCGAGCGGCCGCACTGAGAGTCGGCTGTCGATGAACGCACGCAGAGGACATTGCGCCTGGGTTGCGAGCGTCCCGGCACCACCACTGATCGCGACGCCTGAGAACGGCGGCACGGGATCATCGAGATCCTCCGTTTGCGCCTCGGCCGTGTTTGGCGCATAGACCGTAGCGAGCGTCGGCGGCAAGGCAGCGTCCATTTCCGCGATTTCGCTCAGCAGTGGGCTCGCTTCGGCCGCAAACTCGTTCTCCATTAGCGGATAGCTGAATACGGTCTCGGGAACGCGTGCGATAAGCCTGTCGGTCAAGGTACGGCACCGCTGAACAGCGTCACCTGGTGTCGCAAACGGCATTTCGTGTGCGGCTTGGAGCGCGTGCGGCAGCAACGGATTTGGCTCGGCGGGTCGAGGCCAGAAACGATCGCTCATTCCGACGACCCAAGCGGCATCGTAGCCGGGGCCGACATCTTCGAGTCGGCTCAGCACCGTGACACCTTCGAGCAAGAAGCGATTCGGTATCCGTGCTCGCGAAACGCCGGCCCGAAGCTCTGTCAGTGCAGTTTCGTAGTCGATCGATCCCAACACTGGGGTCAGACCCGAAAATTCCTCGAGTACCCGCTGCCATGCGTCGACAACAGAACCGGGCACGGGTGTCTCGGTACCCGGCCAACCGAGCTCCTTCAACAGCTCTTGCGCAACGCCCGCCCACCGCGTGGGGCTTTGGACGCCTGTCGTGTCCTCCAAGCGACCGAGCACGCGATCCACAGCGGCACAGAGCTTGGGCACTCGCTGGCCGAGTCGCCGTTCCAAGCCAGCAGTGCGGTAAGCGGTCATGAAGCCGAGTTGTGCGACCAGCTCACCGCGCAGATCGGCTTCAGCAAGACAACGCACGCCAAGGGATTCCACATCGTCGCCGACGAACGGGCTACGGAGCCAACGGCTGAAGACGGGAAAATCTGCTCGCCGACTGAATAGCCCCAGACAATCCAGCGCCGCACCGATTGCTGGCTCCCGTTCGACAGACACCCCGTCCGCCAACCGGTAACGTAAAGAGCTCTCGTGCGCTGTCTCGTCGAAATAACGCGCGAGACCCAGCTCGGTCTCTACGTCTATCGCTACGACGAGTGCGACGCGGGCATTCGGCGCGTCGTCGATCTTACGCTGCGCCCAGCGGACTGCCTGGTGCAACTCATCCCGAGCATGCTCGAGCCCGACTCGATACACGCAACGCCTGACCGATTCCGGCACCCATGTGCTGGTTTCGCATCCAGCCTGCGCCAACGTGCGCGAATGCGTTCGGATGACCGGCGTTGCGTCGCGCAGATCGGCCCAAACGACGTGATCGGGGTCATGGCCATTCGGCCTATGCTGTTGCGCCACCAACCGCGTAAGCGTCGCTTTGTCGACCCATCCCCAGTGCGTAAGCGTCTCTTCGAATCGAGCCGCCCAACTCAAAAAGTTGCCAAAACCAGGGTCGTCGTCGCGTGCGCGGAGCTCGCGAAAATCGAGCTGCCAAGCCTGTAGCAGCCCCCATGCTTGTTTCGCCCAAGTCGCGATACGCGTCGTGTCGATGAGCGCAGCGCCAGATGGCGATTCGGCAACGATACGACGCCACAACGCATCGCTTTGAACCGAGGTCAACAACAGCCGATCACGACCAAAGTCCGCTGCCCAAACGGACGCGCACAAATCGTCGTGAGTTTGAATGTCCGGACTACGCCACGCGCGGGCTTCGAGCAGATTTCCTGTGCTGGCAACGTATGCTTCGAGCTGAACGGCAGCAAGCTTATCGTCGACGACCAGCGTAGCTCCCTGAGCTAGCCGCCGAGACAGCATATTATCCATTTATAAACAGATAGTTATAGTGTATATATTAGACAGTTTCTAGCTTTTTATGTTGGCTGGCAACTTGCTCCAGAACGAGATGAATGCGCCTGAAGACCTCTTCGAGCTGCGCCTCGTCCGGAAGCGTGGTCAGTCTGAAATGATCGCGATAGGGCGTATTGAAGCTAGAACCCGGAGCCACAAGGACGTGTTGCCGCTCAAGCAACTCCATGGCGAAATGCTCGTCGTCGAAACTCGGGAAGAAATCCCTGTTGACGCCGACGAATGCATACATCGAACCTTTCGGTGCCACGACATTCAGAAACGGACTCGCCTGGACCGACTCGACTATTGCACGACGCGATTCGTATAGTCGTCCGCCCGGGCTGCACAACCGCTCGATGCTCTGGTATCCGCCGAGCGCCGTCTGGACGGCCCACTGCCCCGGTACGTTGCTGCACAGGCGCAAGGCAGCTAGCAGATCCATTGCCGCGAGGTATTCCTGGGCCCGGTCGAGTGTTCCGCTGAAGGCAACCCAGCCAACTCGATATCCGCAAGCACGGTAGACCTTCGACAACCCACTGAACGTTGCGCAGAGCGTGTCTCGGCACAACGTAGCCATTGGAACGAACTCCACGTCCGGGTAGACCATCTGGTCGTAGATCTCATCGCTGAGTACGACGAGCCCGCGCTTCTCTGCAATCCGTGCAATGCGTTCGAGGCGCTCCCGTGCATATACGGCACCGGTCGGGTTGTTCGGATTAATGATGACGATCGCACGCGTCCGGTCCGTAATGAGGCTCTCGACCTCGTCAGGGTCTGGCATGAACTCGTCGGACTCGCGGCACGTGTAGTAGACGGCGCGCCCCCCATTGAGCACAGTCGCTGCAGTCCATAGCGGGTAGTCCGGGCTCGGTATCAGGACTTCGTCTCCCGCGTTCAAAAGCGCGCGCAGCGTCAGATCGATAAGCTCGCTGACGCCGTTACCCATGAACACGTGCTCGGCGGTTACATCCATGACGCCGCGACCCTGCTGCTGCATCACCACGGCTTCGCGCGCCGGAAACACGCCCTTCTGGTTGCAGTAGGGCTCGCTGGCACCAAGATTTTCAATCATCGCAAGGCGCATGGTTTCTGGGGTACGAAACCCGAATAGCCCCGGATTACCGATATTCAGGGAGAGAATCTCATACCCCTGACGTTCGAGCTCGAGTGCACGCCTCGCGAGCTGGCCGCGGATCTCATAGCGCACGTCACTGAGCTGCTGACTCGGTGTTATAGGATCTGAGCTTGCCACAGGATTACCCCGAAAAGCGGGTATTGTGCATATATCAGTTCGGATGGGAAACCCTGCCCGTCACGCATGCGCAACGGCAGGAATCGGTCAGGTCCTAGCCTTTGGCGACTGGCCGTTCGGAGTCACGAATCCATTCGCTCCAAGAACCAACATAGAGACGCCCGAGCCCGAGCCCGGCGACCTCGAGACCGAGTTGCAGATGACAGGCAGTCACGCCGGATCCGCACATCGTAACGGCCTGTGCAGACGTCTTGGCTTTCAAAATCTCGTTGAATCGTCGAGCGAGCACGTCAGTCTCGAGAAACGTTCCTTGCTCCGACAGCAGGTCGGTGAACGGCAGATTGACCGCGCCGGGCACGTGCCCGGCAACAGGATCGATTGGCTCGACGTGTCCCTCGAATCGCGGTCTTGCTCGGGCATCGAGCAGTGACACCTCGCCCTGTGTCAGTAGCTCGGTGAGCTCCTCGGTCGTTACGATCCAATCGTCCTGGACCGTGCTAGCCTCAAAACTCCCTACTTCTGGGTCTTGAACAGGCCCGTGCTCGAGTTCCTGGCCCGACGCGCACCAGGCCTGCAAACCGCCATCCAAGACGGCGACCCGCTCGTGGCCAAGCCAGCGCAGCATCCACCACAGACGGGCGGCCATCGCCCCGCCGCAGTCATCGTAAACAACCACGAACGAGTCATTTGAAATACCTAAACGCCGGAGCACGTCGACGAAACGCTCCGTGGCAGGCAGCGGATGACGGCCCTCGGTTGGCTGCGGCTGGCGCGCAAGATCGCGATCCAAGTGTGCATGGCGTGCGCGCGGGATATGCCCTTCTAGGAACTTGCTGGGTCCGGCTTCTGGATCTTGGAGCTCGTGACGACAATCGACAACGACGAGCGTTTGATCCGTCAGTGCCTCGGCAAGCGACGCGGCAGAGATGAGCGACTGATCCAACACAGTCCTACCGGTCCTTCGGTGAGCGTAGGTGCGGCTCAAACGACAACGGGGCTGCCAAGGCAGCCCCGTCGCTACAGAGTTCTTCTGAGTGCAAACGTACGACTAGCGGTTGAGAGCTGCCTGCAGCTGGCGCTCACGATCCTCTTCGACGTTTACGTAATCGATCCACGAACGTGCATTCGTGGCGCTTCGGTTGTCTTCCGCGGCGCGCTCGAACGCGGTGCGAGCTGAACCGTACTCTTTGAGTTCGAAGAGGCAGGCGCCCAATATCAGATTGGCTTGGTCTTCTCTGCGCAGATCACCTTTGCTCAGCGCCTCGCGCGCTGCGTCAACACACTCTTCGTATTGAGCCAGGTTCTGATAAGACTGCGCGAGGCGCAGATTGATCTCACCGCCGTCAGTCAGATCGGCTGCGCGAATCATCGCCGGGATGGCCAATTCATGCTCCTGGGCAAGCTGCCAGGACTGAGCCAGGATGCGCCAATTGGTTTCGGTTGAATCGATCGCCCCGGACTCGAGACCGTCAGCCATGATAGTCGCCGATTTCACAGGAATTTCAGCACCCAGCAAGAGCTGCGCTAGCTGAACGAGCTCATTGCTGCGCGCGAGCCAACCTGCTTCGTACGCGGTCTCCCATAAGGCGAGCTGACGGGCATCATCGCCTTCTTGGCCATACATGGCCGCAAGCTGCACGAAGTACTCACGTTTGGGCCAGCCCTGAATGAGCGTACGCAGTGTACCGATTACATTGGGATAATCTTCAAGCTCGAAATAGAACACGTTCAGCAAGCGATACCAGTTCTCCTGAATTTCTCGCTCCATTTGTTCCGCCGCGCTAATACCGTCGAGGACCGCCGGAATACCATTCGCGAATTCTTCGAGCGAATAGAAAATCTGCGCCTTCAGAATATAGGCGTCGGGATTCGGCATATCCGTGAGGGCAAACCAACTATCCAGCATGGCAAGCGAATCCCGGTAGCGCTCCTGCTGGAAATAGAGCTGGCACAGCGTAAATCGAGTCGACGTCTCCATGCCAAGCGGCAGGTCGGCCTGCTCGAGCACCATTTCGTAAGCACCGATGGCCTCGCGGAAATTGTCCTGGCCAATATAAATAAACGCGTAGAAGTTCCACATCTGCGCGATCTCGTAGCTGTTAAGGCCCTGCATCTCGCGGACCTCCGTCAACAGCTCCATTGCGCACGCGATATCGTCCATCTCGGCACAGGCCTGCGCCTCGGACAGACGCTGGTAGACGCGTTCTCGCATGGCCGGCGTTTTACGAGTTTCCTGAGCTGCAGCGCTTTCGCCCTCAGCCGCCTGCGTACCCTGTGCGAACGCCGTTGACGTGCCCAGCATCAGGGCACCAGCGGCGATCAGTGTGATATGTGCGAAACGCAGCATCCTCGCCTCCTCAGAGTTTAGTCTGAAATTTCGAACGTGATCTTGTTGCGCACGCCCGGCACCTCAACGGCCTGACCGTCGATCACGCGAGGCTTGTACTTGAACTTCAGCGCCGCCTCGACTGCCGCGCGTTCGAACAGGCTACTCGTGGACTCGATAACGACCGCATCTCGTGTCGTTCCCTGCGGTGTAACAGTGAACTCGACGATCACGTAGCCTTCGAGGCCTCGCGTCAATGCCCGGTTCGGATAGACCGGTGCAACTTTGACAATCGGCAGATACTCGCCGTCGCTGATTCCAAACCCGACGCCACCGACACTTAGATTGGCGTCCATGGAAGGCGCGTTCATTGAGACAGCCATTGAGTTGTCGAAGTTGTCAGCCTGATTAGGCGTCGGCATCTCCGGGGGTTGCTCCGGCTCCGGCGGCTTCTCCGGCTGATCGCGCTTGGATTCGATAACCTCATTACGCTCGACGCGAACGAAATCTGTGACCCTAAAAGCCGTCGCTTCAGTCAAAGCGCCCTGGCCCGTCGCGATCAGCAACTGCATCACGAATAGCAAGCCAAACGTTACGCTAGCGCCTAGCCCGATGGAGATGGCATATCTTGCAATCATCGTCTAACCCCCGCTCCTGCAATACCTGTCAATTCTAGGCATGGTTGGCTGCAGAAGGCAAACTCCCCCTGCAGGCCGAATTCTAACACGCTCGTTTCGCTGCGGCCCTTCGCCCGCTAAGGGATGGCCGCAGCCAACGTGATCTCCTGAACGCCCGCAGCCTTGGCTGCATCCATAACGTTTATGACAAACTCGTTATAGGCCTCTTGATCCGCCTGAATTACGACGCCGCCCTCCGGGTTTTCCGTGGCGAGACGCTCAATCGCTGCGCGGACACCCTCCGGGGGAATACTGCGCCCGTCGACCCAGATTTCGTTATTCGCCGTCACGGCGATAAAAATGCTGCCCGCTTCGGGCGTAAACGCCGTCATCGCCTCCGGGCGCGTAACCTCTACACCCGGCTCCTTGACGAACACGGCCGTGACGATGAAGAAGATCAGCATGATGAACACGACGTCCAGCATGGGCGTCAGGTTGA
>CAJIAZ010000139.1_pt1 | contig 16129 bp, 16 predicted proteins | sample 9199181 | NCBI WGS metagenome assembly CAJIAZ01 (sample SAMEA7708285, study PRJEB35096) | sediment metagenome | biome: marine neritic benthic zone biome [ENVO:01000025]; feature: sediment [ENVO:00002007]; material: shallow marine sediment [ENVO:03000034] sea grass bed [ENVO_01000059] ...
AGGCTGGTCAGCGGCTCGATGATCTCGATGCACGGTTGCGCCGCGAGCTCCTCACAACGCTAAATAACCGCGGCACCGAGCTAGCGCGAATCGACGCAGCGCTGCGTAGTGTCGCGCCCCGCATTCAGCTCGCACGACTTGCCGAGCGCTGCCAGTGGGCGAGTCGCGCATTAGCGCAAGCAATTGCCGAAGCGCTCGCCGTGCAACGCCAGCGCGTCGAGGTCGCCGGGCGGGCACTGGACGCCGTCAGTCCGCTCGCCACGCTTGAGCGCGGCTATGCCATTGCGACGCGTGCGAGCGATGGCAGCATCCTAACGGACGCGCAGGATGTCGCGATAGGAGACAGCGTGCACGTGCGTCTTCGCCGCGGCGGATTCACAGGGACTGTCGGATCGACTGACGAGGCAGACGAGACCTGAAGCGTTAAGCTGAGTCTGCGACTGAGCCGCGCACAGGCGCAAAGAACTCTGCAACGACGGGCCGGAAACTGTCCATATTCGTCAGGAACGAGTCGTGGCCCTGGATGCAGTCGAGCTCGACGTAATCGACGTCGTGGCCCGTTTCCCTGAGTAGCTCCGCAAGCTCCTGCTGCTGATACACCGGGAACAGAAAATCGGTCGTGACGCCGATGACGAGCACGCGACGCGCACGGACTTTCGCGAGTCCAGCCTCAATCGAGGCGCCGTGATCGGCGACGTCAAAAAGATCGCTCGCGCGAGAAAGATAGAGATAGCAATTCGGGTCGAATTGTCCGGTGAATTTATTGGCCTGATGCTCTAGATAGGACTCGATCTCAAAGTCGAGCGCGAACGGATCGTCGCTCTCATGCTCCGCCGAAATTCGCTCACGACCGAATCTGTGCCGCCACTCCTCAGCCGAGCGATACGTAATCATTCCGAGTTTGCGTGCTAGGCGCATGCCGACGATCGGCATCGAATCCTGCGTGTAGTTGCCCTGTTGCCAGTTGGGATCACGACGGATCATCTCTCTTTGCAGGGATCGCAGTGCGGTTGCGAAAGCCGGCGAACGAGCACCCGAGGAGATGATCACAAGATTGTCCGTAACGACTGGAAACAGTATTCCGAATGCGAGCGCGGTCATGCCGCCCATTGACGGGCCGACGACCGCATGCAGTCGCTCGATACCCAAATGTCGAAGCACCTCCCATCCGCCCCGCGCGACGTCTTCGAGCGATAGCACCGGGAACGCCAACCTATAGGGCTCGCCCGTCGCCGGATCCAGTGAAGCCGGTCCCGTCGAACCGAAACAGCTGCCGAGAGAATTCACGCAGATCACGAAAAAGCGCCGCGTGTCGATCGGACGACCTGGTCCTACCATTTCCTCCCACCAACCCGGCGAGGCATCGTCGGCGGATGAGGCCGCATGGGCCGATGGCGATAGGCCCGTGAAAATTAGAATTGCATTGTCGCCACGTCCATTGAGCTCGCCCCAAGTCTCGTACGCAACAGTCGGCTTGACGAGCGTTCCGCCCCGATACATCGAGAAGTCATCGTCTAACGTCAGAGTTTTTCGCGCGTTGCTCATCGAGATCGAGCTCCTGCTTCGATGACGTCCAGTGTAAACCGCTGGAAACCGCTTCTTCTAACTTTTGGTTATGAGATTAGTACTGCGGCGCGCACGGCGGCCGATTAGAAGAACCGGCGGCGAGGCTCAGCGGCGCTGGCGTCTAACGCGCTCGCGACGCTTGAGCTGTCGGCGTGTAAGCACGTTGCGCCTACCGGCGAATGGATTCTCGCCGGCACGAAACTCGAGTCTGAGTGGCGCCCCTTCGAGGCGGAGGACGTCGCGAAACGTATTTGTAAGATAGCGCCGATAGTGGGCTGGAATACGCTCGGTTCGCCCACCGTGAATCACGATGACCGGCGGATGGCGTCCGCCCTGATGCGCATAGCGCAGTCGCAGCCGCCGGCCTGCCACGACGGGCGGTGGATGCGCCGTGACTGCACGATCGAGAATCTCATTCAAATAGGATGTCGAGAACGATTGTCCGGCCGCACGATAAGCAGCCAATGCAGCCTCGAGCAATGTATCGATGCCGCTGCCGTGTAACGCTGAAATAAAGCTAATGCGCACGTAGGCAACGAACTGCAATTTGCGCTCGATCTGACCTTGGATCTCGCGCCGTTGCGACTGAGATAGGTGATCCCATTTGTTAATGCCGATCGTCAACGCGCGGCCCCGTTCGACAACTAACCCGAGTAAGTGCATATCCTGGTCGGTGACACCCTCGCGCGCGTCGACGAGCACGATAACGACACCGGCCTCCTCGATTGCCCTGAGGCTCTGGACCACGCTGAATTTCTCGACCGTCTCATTAACCCTGGCACGCCGGCGAATACCGGCGGTGTCGATAAGCACGAAGCGCTCGCCGTCACGCTCGCAGGGCACGTGCACGCTGTCTCGCGTTGTCCCCGGCGCCGCGGACGTCACCATACGCTCGGCGCCGATCAGACGATTGATGAGCGTCGATTTGCCGACATTCGGTCTGCCGACTACGGCAACGCCGGGCGCCGCATCCGCGCCGGGCTCGGGCTGTTCCGCGATCGCCTCCGGCAACGCCTCGAGCACGGCGCGCGTGAGCACATTGAGGCGCTTGCCATGCAGAGCGGCGATGCTTACGGGTGCACCGAGTCCGAGCGCATGGAACTCGGCCTCAGCGATCTCTGGGGCTACACCCTCGGCTTTGTTCACGGCGAGGATGACTGGCTTGTCGGCACCGCGAAGTTCCTCAGCGATGCGCTCGTCGGCCGCCGTCAGCCCGTCGGCATGATCCACGACGAACACGATGACGTCGGTCTCGGCGATCGCAAGCTCTGTCTGACGCGCGGCCAGTTGGCCAAGCTCGGTGTCATCCCCGCCTAGACCGCCGGTATCCACGACAAGGAATTGCTGCCCGTCGGCTTGGGCATATCCGTAGCGCCGATCTCGTGTCAGCCCAGGGAAATCCGCGACGAGTGCATCGCGTGAACGGGTCAGCTGGTTAAAAAGCGTGGATTTGCCGACGTTCGGCCGGCCCACGAGCGCAACTGCGGGGAGCATGATGCACCCTAGGCATCTGCCTAGCTTTCTTCCTCGGCGATCGTAAACGCTGCAAGGCTTCCGTCTTCGCCTTGCGCGTAGACGTTTGCTCCAACCACGAGCGGTGCCGATGTGATGCGCTGGGAGCCAACCCGCTCGCGCGCGAGGAAGCTGCCATCCTGCGAGTCCAACCAATGCAAATAGCCGTCGAGGTCGCCGACAACGACTGTGCCGCGATAGAACGTCGGTCGCGAGATGTCGCGTAGACGCAGCTCGGGCTGGGTCCAACGTCGTGTGCCGCTTTGGCGATCGAGCGCAATGACCTGGCTAAGGTCATCGGCAACGTATACATCGGCAAATCCGGCGCCGAGCCCTGCGTAGCTCGACATCTCTTGCTGCCATAGCAGCAGACCCGTCTCCAAACCGACCGCAACAGCCCTGCCGTTGTAGCCCACGGCATAGACGTCGTTACCGACAACCGCCAGGCCCGCGCTGATATCAACGATACGATCGAGCTCCGTGCGTCCGGCCGGTGCCGTGAGCGGCGCTTCCCAGCGCGTTTCACCCGTCGCGAGCTCATAGGCGCCGAGGCGACCATTGTCGAACCCCGCTACGACCGTCGTTCCCGAGATGACAGGTGCGGTATTGCCGCGCACAGTCAGAGCCGGCACCGGGTGCACTACGGTCCAAAGCAGCCGGCCGTCGAGCACGGAGTATCCGCGCAAGCGCCCGTCAACCGTGCTTAGCACGATGACATCATCGCCGATAGCCGGCGAGGCGAGCACCTCACCGCCGACCTGCAGGCGCCAACGTTCCTCACCCGTTTCTGCGTCCAGCGTGATCAGATCGCCGTCGTTCGTGCCGAACGCCAATACGCCGCTGCCGAAGCCGGGTCCAGCTGCGAGCGGCAGTCCCGTGCGCGTCTCCCACAGGCGCCGCCCTGTCTCAGCGTCGAACGCCGCGGCTTGACCGTCGTAGGCCCCCGCGTAGATTCGCGTGCCGTCCGTCGCAGGTGCCAGCGCCAAACGCAACGCGTCTGCGGCGCCGCCGACGCGGGCATTCCAGACTTCGTCGATCTCCAGGCGCGGCTCGAATTCGACGAGCTCCGCCGGTGGCTCGATGGGATCCTCGTTGCCACCGCCGAACATTCCGCAGCCTGACACGGTTGCGAGAAACACTGCGAGGAAGCACGAGGAACGAACGTTCACGCACCCTCCTCCGCACCCGGCTCCGTGGCAGGCTCGGTCTCCATTGCAGGTAGCGCATCTGCAATGGCAGGCGCAGGCAGGTCATCGATCTTCATCTGCAGCACGTTTCGGTCGAGCATCTCGATGAACTCGGTATTGTATGCTTCCAAATAAGCTGTTCGAGCGCGCTCGACATCGCCCTGAGCTAAATACACATCGCCACGCAGCTCGCTGAAGCGGCCCGAGAAACGACTCGGCTCTAGGCCTTCCAACAGCGTCAACACCTCATCGTAACGTTCCAGGTGCAACAACAGCCGTGCAAGCCTCTGGCGAGCGATGAGCGCGAGCTCATCATCGTCGGTGTCCTCGAGCACGAAGCGCAGCTCCTCAATGGCGGCCTCGGGCTGCTGCTGGTCGAGCCGCAATGAGGCGATCAGCAGAGCCGCCTGATCCGCATACGGGCTCGAGGCGTGCTCGGCCCTGATCTCGTTCAGCAGCTCCGTCGCCCGCACATCGGCGCGATCGGCGACGGCGCCGAAAAGCTCGTCATAGAGCGCCGACGCCACCTCCACGCGCTGCTGCGTGTAGCTCTGATAACGCGTCCAGCCGAACAATAGGATGCCACCGAGCGCGGCGCCACCGACGAGGTACCAGCCGTACTCTTTCCACCACTCGCGGATCTGTTCCAGTTGTTCCTTCTCAGAGAGAAATTCGTCCACACGAGCCTCCCGGCTATGTTCCGGCTGCCTATTTTAAGCCTATTGAGCGGCTTCGCGGAGCAGCGCCTCAGCGAGCTCCTCGAGCTTGACGGTCGTCTGGGGCGCACCGCTGCGCAGCGGCTTGACGCTGACGGCGCCTGCGCCAAGCTCATCCTCGCCAATGATGAGTGCGAGCCGGGCACCGCTTCGATCCGCGCGTCTGAGCTGCGCCTTGAAACCGCCCGCCGTGCAGTCCATCGCGAGCTTGAACGCCGGCAGATCCGAGCGCAGCGCCTCGGCGACCGAAAATGCCCGACGTCGCGCCTCATCGCCACTCGTGACGAGATAGGCATCGGGAAGCGCCTCGGGAACCTCGGCGCTTTCTGCAGCTAAGAGCTCCACGACTCGCTCGAAGCCCAACGCCCAACCGCTTGCCGGTGTCTCACGGCCGCCAAGCTGGGTAATCAAGCCATCGTAACGCCCACCCGAGCATATCGCCCCTTGAGCGCCAAGCCGGTCCGTTACCCATTCGAAGACTGTACGTGAGTAATAGTCCAGGCCGCGCACGAGACGCGGATTCAGCACGAATTCGATCCCGACGTCGTCGAGCAACTGCTTGACCTGCTCGAAATGGGCTTGAGACTCCGCGTCGAGAAAATCGGCAAGCAGCGGTGCGCCGGCGATGAGCTCGGCGAGCGCCGGATTCTTGCTGTCGAGGATGCGCAGCGGATTCGTCTCCAGCCGTCGACGAGAGTCGGCATCCAGGGCATCCTGATGCCCGCCAAGGTAGGCGACGAGCGCCTCTCGATAGCGGGCACGCGACTCGAGCGTGCCGAGTGAGTTGAGCTCGAGTTTCGGGCTCGTCAGACCGAGCGCGCGCCACAAACGCGCCGAGATCGCGATGAGCTCCGCGTCGATCTCAGGCCCGGCGAAACCAACGGCCTCGACGCTGAGCTGATGAAACTGTCGGTAACGCGCCTTCTGCGGTTTTTCGTGGCGAAACATCGGTCCGCTGCACCACAGGCGCTGCTGCTGATTGTGAAACAGGCCGTGACTCAATCCCGCCCGGACAATGCCGGCCGTCGCCTCTGGCCGCAACGTCAGGCTGTCACCATTACGGTCTTCGAACGTATACATCTCCTTCTCGACGATGTCGGTCGCCTCACCGATCGAGCGCTTGAACAGCTCAGTCCGCTCTACCGCAGGCGTGCGAATCCGCGCATAGCCGTAACCATCGAGAAGAACGCGCGCACTGGATTCCACGAACGACCACGCGGCTGCGTCGTCCGGGAGCACGTCGTTCATGCCGCGCACGGCCTGGATGAGCTCCGCCATGGAATCAGACCCCCGAGTCGGCGATGACGAAGCGCGCGAGGTTGCCCTCGCGGCTGCCGGCAGGCACCGGGTAGCTTTCGCCGTTGACGGTCAGCTCAACACCGCTCGCGTTGCCGAAGAAAATCGATATCGGTAGTCGTGCCCCGAAGCGTGAGCGAGCGCCCGCGCTGCCGAGACCGTAGAAAAGCCGTTCGCCACGCGCATCGGAAATCTCCGTCCAGCAGTCCTCGAGAAAATTGACCTCGACCTGCACGGTGACGCCGGGCACGGGATCCTCCGGCACGGCCGCGGACTGCCCGGCGCCCAATGGCTCGACCTCGAGCTGCTCGACCGAGGGTCCGACGACGACGGGCTCATTCTGGGGCACCTCGACGACCTCAGGCGCCGGGACGACGAGCGGCGCCGCGGCGTCCGCCATCGGTGTGTCGACTGGCGGTGGCTCCTCCGACAGCGTCTCGGTGCGCTCGACTCGCACAGGCTCAGATTCCGGACGCGCCAGCCACCAGGCAACGAGGCCACCGATCAACAGCGCAAGCACGACGCCAGCTGCAAGCCAGTGACGAATCTGATCCTCATCACGCAGCCGAATCGGCTTGAATTGCACGACGGGCGCGTCACGCACATCGACCTGGCGGTAGTACTGCGCGAGCAGGTCGCCCTCGTCCAGGCCGAGCAACCCGCCGTACTGCTTGAGATAACCTTTGGCGAAGACCGGCGCCGGAAACGCGTCCAGGCGATCGTCCTCAAGCGCGGCGAGGAAGTTAAGCTCGATGCGAAGCTCAGCTGCAATCTGCGAGAGCGTTAGAGTCTGAGCCTCGCGCGCCGCCCTAAGGCGCTCACCAATGCTGAGCTCATCGCCCGAAGCCTCGGCCGATTCCGACTGAGGATCATCTCGGCTCATCACTCTCAAGCGCGTTGAGCCGCGCCACTTCCGCTGAATTCGGAAACCCGCTCCTGAGCTGCTCAGCGCACTGCTGCGCGGCACCATCTGCTCCGAGCCGCCGCTCGACCTGAACGCAGATTAGCAGGACCTCGGGGTTACTCGCCGTCGATGCGAGGTAGCGTTGCACGAACGCGCGCGCGGAAAGGTAGTCCTCCGCCCGAAGACTCAGATCGGCTAAGTGGTAGAGCGCGTCTGCAGCTATCGCGTCGCGCTCGAGCGCCTCCCGAAAGTACTGCTCGGCGTCCGCAAGCTCACCCGCGCTGCGGGCACAGACGCCGGCATTTGTAAGCGCAACCGCAGGCGTCGCGTAGTCACTACTGTCAGCGGCACGACGGAAATGCCGCTCTGCCTCCTGCCATCGATCGTTTCGACAGAGAAAAACTGCATAGCTGTTGGCTGCAGGCCCGTCGTCAGGCCCAAGCTGGGTCGCACGACGGTAATGCTCCTCCGCCGATTCGACATCCTCGAGTTGCTCGTAGACGAGCGCGAGCATGCTGTGCGCCGCAATGAGCCGTGGGTTGAACTCGAGCGCTTCCTGAAGACTGCTTACCGCAAGATCCGGCCGGCCTACGCGCATGTACTCAACGCCGAGATCCAGGTTTCGAATCGCCGCCTGCTCGGGAGACGCGGGGTTGCGCGACGGCGTCGTCGTTACGCAACCTTGAGCAAGACTCAGAGCGAAAATGGCTAGACTGATCCGCATGGCTCGGCCCATCAATTGGTAAGTCTCGTTAGTTTAGCGCCTAATCGCGACAGCGTACGGTCCTTGACCTGCCCGGCAAGCTGCCCACAGGCCGCAGCGATGTCGTCCCCCCGGGTTTTTCTTGTCGTGGCAACGATTCCGGCCGACCTGAGCACGTCGGAAAAAGCCTCGATCGTCGCGGCCCGCGAGCACGCGTAGCGCGTACCGGGGAACGCGTTGAACGGAATCAGGTTGACCTTAGCAGGTCTGCCCCGCAGCAGACGCGCCAGCGCACGTGCATGGCTCACGTCGTCATTCACGTCGCGCAGCATCGCATACTCGAATGTGATCTGCCGTGACGCGAGACAATCTGCGTATTGCCAACAAGCGTCGAGCAACTCCTTGATCGGGTGACGCCTATTGATCGGCACGAGCTCGTCACGCAAGGCGTCGTTCGGCGCGTGCAAAGAGACAGCGAGCGCAACGTTGCAATCTTCGGACAGTCGGCGAATCTGCGGGACGAGCCCTGCCGTGCTGATCGTGACGCGCCGCCGCGAAAGACCGAAGGCATAGTCGTCGACGAGCAGCTTCACCACAGGAATCACGTTTCGATAATTCGCAAGCGGCTCACCCATACCCATGAACACGATGTTCGTCAGCGGCGTGTCGGGTCCGAGCGCGCGCCGGGCGATCAACACCTGGCCAAGAATCTCTGAGGCCGAAAGATTACGGTTGAAGCCCTGCTTTCCAGTCGCGCAGAACGAGCAGTCCATTGCGCAGCCGGCCTGCGACGAGATACAAAGCGTCGAACGGCCCGGTTCCGGAATGAAGACGGTCTCGACGGCTTGTCCCGCGCCAACATCGAGGAGCCATTTTCGAGTCCCGTCTACCGATCGGTCCTCGCGAATTACCTCGGGCAGCGCGAGCGAGGCGATAAGCTCGAGCCGCTTGCGCAGCTTGAGGCTAATATCGGTCATCTGCCGAAACTCCAGCACGTGGCGCTGATAGAGCCAGCCGAGCAGCTGACGTGCGCGGTAAGGCCGCTCGTCAAGGCCACCGAAAAACTCCTCGAGATCTCGCCCCGCAAGCCCAATGAGATTGCGCTTCTCGGGATCCGTTCGAGTAGCGCTTAGCGTGTTCTCGGGCAAATCTCCGCTCCGGCGAAAAAGAATGCGATTTCTTGCGCAGCCGTGTCTGGACCGTCGGAACCGTGCACGACGTTCTCTTCGATAGAGTCGGCGAAATCTGCGCGAATCGTGCCCGCGGCTGCCTGTTTCGGATCAGTCGCACCCATGAGCTCACGGTTCTTGTTGATCGCATCCTCACCTTCGAGCACTTGCACGACGACCGGACCCGACGTCATGTACTTGACGAGATCGGGAAAGAACGGCCGCTCTTTATGCACGGCATAGAACTGCTCCGCCTGGTCTTGTCGCAGCATCAGCATCCTGGCTGCCACGACCTGCAGGCCGGCGCTTTCGAAACGGCGATAGATTTCGCCAATGAGATTCTTCTGTACGCCGTCCGGCTTCACGATCGAGAAAGTGCGCTCTATTGCCATCATTAGTCCTTTAACAGTGCGTAAACAAAATCAATGCTCATACACTGAAGCTCTCGCCACAGCCGCATTCGCCTTTCACATTCGGATTGCGGAACTTGAATGCCTCGTTGAGACCTTGTTTGACGAAGTCCACTTCGGTGCCGTCGATGAGCTTGAGGCTCTCGCGGTCGACGATGACCTTGACGCCTTGCTGATCGAAAATCTCATCGTCGGGGTCGACAGCATCCGCATAGTCGATGATGTAGGCATAGCCGTTACAGCCGGTTTTCTTGATACCGACTCGTAGCCCCAGGCCGTGTCCGCGCGCTTCCAAGAACGTCCGCACGCGCTCCGCAGCGTTTTGCGTCAGTGAAACCATATTCCGTTACCAGTCAATCACTACTGCCCAAAAAGAAGTCAGCGCGTCATGACGCAACTGCTGTGGCGCAAGCCACGAGCGCGTTCTCGATGACGAGCAGCTTGCCGAGCTTCTCGGTCGGCACACCGAGGGCTTCTCGCGCCCCGCGCGTATCTGGCTCGGCAAGCGAAGCGCTCCGGCGCCCTTCCAGTTGCTCGGCGTGCCAGTCCGCGGCCGCGACGAAATGCGGGCACCCATAGGCCTCAAATCTGATCGAGTCGATTGTGCCGCCGCCCACTTGGACCTGATACCTGACCCAAACGTTCAGACTGCGATCCTCAGCCTCGCCGGTCACGATCGACGCAACGGGCTCGCGCTCGATGCCGGCCCGTTCGGGTGACCGTAGACGCCGCTCGACCTCGGGACTGTATTCCATTTCCGGTGCTAACTCAGTAGTTTAGCGTAAAGCGGCGCCGGGCAGTATCAGCTGCTGCACCAAGCCGGCGCGCTCGCGGCCAGCTCACGCAGCCGGCCAGCCTCGCCAGTCATACGCCCCACGACGTAATCGATCTCCTCAGCCGTGGTGTAGCGTCCGAGACTCAAGCGCAGTGTGCTCTCCGCCAGCGCATCGCTGAGCCCCATTGCGCTGAGCACATGGGAGGACTCCGGGGTCTCAGCGTTGCACGCCGATCCTGCCGAGACTGCGATCTCCGCAATGGCGAATCGAAGGCTCTCCCCATTGACGCCTGGAAACGTGACATTGAGGACATGTGGCGAGCAACGCTCGATGTGTCCGTTACGCCGCGCGCCGTCGATCCCCGACAAGCCTTCCCACAAGCGCTTCTTGAGCGCTGCGAGCCGAGGCGCCTCGACCACGGGGTCTGCGATCTCGTAAGCCAGCCCCATGCCGACGATCTGATGGACCGGCAACGTGCCCGGCCGCAGAGCGCGCTCCTGTTCACCACCGAACATCAAAGGCACGAGCGGCACGCCCGGGCCCACGTACAACGCGCCCACACCTTTCGGGCCATAGATCTTGTGCGCCGTGAGCGACACGAGGTCCACGGGCCACTGGGCAACGTCCATAGGAACCTTACCGACACTCTGTGCCGCATCCGCATGCAGTAACACGCCGTGTCGCCGGCAGCGCTCTCCGAGCGCATCTAGATCCTGAATAACACCCGTTTCGTTGTTTAGATGCATGATCGATACGAGCACGGTGTCGTCAGTGATCGCAGCCTCGAGCGCGTCGGGATCGATGAGACCATCGCTGTCACAATCCAGATAGGTTGCGACAAAGCCTTGTCGCTCGAGCGCAGCCGCAGTGTCTAGCACAGCCTTGTGCTCGGTACGCGCCGTTATCAGATGTTTACCGCGATCGCGGCACGCATGCATGACACCCTGCAAGGCGAGATTGTCCGATTCCGTCGCGCCTGACGTCAGAATGATCGACTCTGCAGCCGCACCGATGCGCTCGGCGATCTGCGCCCTGGCCGTCTGGACGCGATGCGCCGCAGCCTGGCCGAAGCTGTGCGCGGATGACGGATTGGCGAAATCTCCGTCGCGCCCCAGGCACTCGGTCATGGCCTGCGCGACAGCAGGGTCGACCGGCGTCGTCGCCGCATAATCCAGATAAACATCCCGGCTCGTCATGGCTTCGCCTTACGCTCTCGCCTGTCCGGGTCGGCCGCGGCAAACAGGCCGCGCAATATATTGATCTCAGTTTGATCGAGTTGGGCGCGATTGAATATACGGCGCAACCTGAGCTTGAGCTGGCGAGGATGATCGGGATTCAAGAACCCCGTGCGGTGCATGAGATCTTCGAGATGAACGTGAAACGCTTCGACTTCCTCAGCCGTCGCTAGCGGCGCGTCGCGCTGCTCCTCGCCCAGGCGATCGCGCCAATGCCTGATCTGTGAGTGCGCCATGAGCAGCTCGTAGCAGACGACCTGCACGGCCATCGCAAGATTCAAGGATGCGTAATCCGGGTTCGCAGGAATATGCACGAGCTCGTGGCACCGCGCGAGGTGCTCGTTCGTCAGCCCCGAGTGCTCGGGTCCAAACACGACGGCGACGGGGCCCGCGGCGGCCCGTGCCCAGAGCTGCGTCGCACTGCTGCGTGCATCGGCCGTCGGCCATTGGAGGCTTCTGGAGCGGGCGCTTGCACCGACGACATGCACGCAGTCAGCGATGGCTTCGCTTAGCGAGGCGCACACCCTCGCCCCGGCGAGCACATCATCGGCACCCGAAGCCCGGGCGGTGGCTTCGGCGCTCGGAAAGGACTTGGGCGCGACGAGCACGAGCTCGCTCAGACCCATGGTCTTCATCGCACGCGCGCTCGCGCCGATATTGCCTGGGTGCGAGGTCTCGACCAGCACGATGCGAATGGGTACCTGTATCGATTCGGGCAACATCAGTGCGACATATCTTCGGGCCAAGCGTGTATTCTACCCGTCCCGGGCCAACCGGCCTGCCAGTCTCGGACACCTTCCGGTCGCACGATCACATGCACGCAATGGTCAATGTCGCGGTGCAAGCCGCACGCAAGGCGGGCGACGTCATGATTCGTCATCTGAACCAGCTTCACAGGCTCGAGATCACGGACAAGGGTCGAAACGAGTTCGTGACGGAGGTCGATCATCGCGCTGAGCAAGCCATCGTCGAGATCATTCACGAGTACTATCCCGATCACGCGATACTCGCTGAAGAGCGCGGCCGACAAGGTTCGCACGACTTCGAGTGGATTATCGACCCCCTCGACGGCACGACGAACTACATTCACGGCTTTCCCGTCTTCGCTGTCTCGATCGCCGTGCGACACAAAGATCAGCTCGAACACGGCGTCGTCTACGATCCACTGCGCCAGGAAATCTTCTCGGCCACGCGCGGTCAGGGAGCACAGCTCGACGGTCGGCGCATTCGTGTGAGTCAACGCCACCGATTCGGCGACTCACTGATTGCCACGGGCTTTCCGTATCGGCACGGCAAAGATGACGTGGACACCTATCTGCGAATGCTCAAGGCCGTCATGAACGAGAGTGCGGGAATCCGCCGCCCCGGATCAGCCGCGCTCGATCTCTGCTATCTGGCCGCCGGGCGCGTAGACGGATTCTGGGAGCTCGGCCTGAACATATGGGATATCGCGGCCGGCGCACTGCTGATCCGTGAGGCGGGTGGACGCATCAGCGATTTCGAAGGCGGCGACACCTATCTAGAGAAAGGCAGTGTCGTCGCTGGCAACCCGAAAATCTACGCCGCTCTATCGAAGCTACTCGCACCGATTGCACGAACGATGGGCTAGCAAGCTGCGAGTCACCAGACCGCGTCGGGCTGGCGGCTTAGGGAAGGTCGTCGACTTCCTCGCGCTTGGGCGGCATTAGGTCGACAGGTCGTACGTCGAGCGCCAGTGCCGAGGCACTCGCAACGTAAATCGACGAGTATGTTCCGACAACGACACCGACGATGAGCGCGAGCGCGAACCCGGAAACAGTCTCCCCACCCAATACATAGAGCGAGGTCAATACGAGCAGGGTCGTCAAGCTCGTGATGAGCGTGCGCGCGAGCATTTGGTTAATCGATGCGTTGATAATCGCCTCGGCTGTGCCGCGGCGCATGAGTCTGAAGTTCTCGCGAATGCGATCGAATACAACGATCGTGTCGTTGAGCGAATAACCGATGGTTGCCAGAACCGCGGCCACAATTGTCAAATCGAAGCCGAAACCAAAGATCGAAAAGAAGCCGAACACGAGCGTGACGTCGTGCGCGAGCGCTGCAATCGTACCGACGGCGAACTTCCAGCGAAAACGCAACATGACGTAGATGAAGATCAGAATCAGCGCGATGAGCATCGCGAGGCTGCCCTGCTCCGTAAGGTCGGCGCCGACCTGCGATTCGACGAACTCGATGCGTCGCAGCTCAGCCGATGAATCCACCGCCTGCAGGGCGCCTAAGACGCTGTCGCGTATTGCGCCGCCGTCTTGATTTTCCTGTGGCGGCAGCCGGACCAATACCTCGTTGACTGCACCGAAATTCTGCACGAGCGGTGTGCCTAACCCTGCCTCACTAAGAACTTCGCGAATCGCCGTCAGGTCTGCGTCGCCCTCATAGGCGACCTCGAGCAGGACGCCCCCCGTGAAATCGATCCCGAAGTTCAGACCGCGCGAGAAGATCGAGCCTAGCGAGAGAGCAATGAGAACGGCGGAGCACACGAGCGCAATGCGCCGCCCGCCCATGAAGTTGAAGCTCGGAGTCTTGCCGAACAGCATTACGTCTGCAAAGCCCGGCCGCCGATCGACAATCGCCCGACCTGCCTATAGCCGTAAATCAAATTCACGAGGGCGCGCGTACCGATGATCGCCGTGAACATCGACGTCATGATGCCCAACGTCAGCGTCACCGCGAAACCTTTGATCGGACCCGTGCCGAACGCAAACAGCACCATGGCCGCGATCAACGTCGTGATGTTAGCGTCGGCAATCGTCGAGAAAGCCTTGTCGTATCCCGCGCGAATACTGGCCTGCGGCGAGACACCGTTGCGCAATTCCTCACGGATTCGCTCGAAGATTAGTACGTTCGCATCGACAGCCATACCGACGGTCAGGACGATACCTGCAATGCCGGGCAGCGTTAGCGAAGCTTGTAACAGTGACAAGAGCGCAATGATCAATACGAGGTTTGCGAACAGCGCAACGTTGGCGACGAGTCCGAACACGCGGTAGTAGATCGCCATGAATATGACAACGGCCAAGAAGCCGATCATGATTGCCGCTTGCCCCCGGTCGATGTTGTCCTGACCGAGGCTCGGCCCGATCGTACGCTCCTCGACCTTGAAGATCGGCGTTGCGAGCGCACCGGCGCGCAATAGCAGTGCGAGATCCTGCCCCTCGACGGGCGTAATACCCGTGATCTGGAAGTTGTTCGAGAACACGCCGCGAATAACCGGCGAGCTGATGACCGTTTCCTCACGCGTCGTTCGCAGAATCTCCTCACCGTCGTCGTTCTCGATGAGCTCCGGCGTTTCCTCGATAAACAGGATGGCCATGGGTCGGTTCAAGTTCATCTGCGTCGTCTCGAGCATGCGGTTCGCGCCCTGAGCGTTCAGGCGGACGCTCACGGCAGGCTGGCCCTGCTGGTAGACGAAGGTCGCATCCGTGAGCTGGTCACCCGATACGATCACATCGCGGCGCAACAACGTAGGAATACCGGCACGGTCGAAACGCAGAATGGAATTCAGCGGCGGCCGGTTGCGTCGTTCGGCTTCGAATGCGTCGTTTTCCGTATCGACGAGGCGAAACTCCAGAGTGGCCGTTGCGCCAAGAATGCGCTCGGCCTGTGCCGGGTCCTGTACGCCCGGCAGCTGCACGAGAATTCGGTTGAGACCCTGACGTTGAACGACGGGCTCGGCAACGCCGAGCGCGTCGACGCGGTTGCGCAACGTGATCGTGTTCTGTTGAATCGCGAAGTTCTGTCGTTCCGTGACCTGAATCGGCGAAAGCTCGACGCGGAAGCCTCGCTCACCATCGAAGTTGGCCCTGCCGATCGTTAGGAGCGGATCCAATGCGTAGACGATTTCCTCAGCCGCGTCGAACTGCTCATCGTCGATGATCGGTATCTCGATAACATCGCCGTTGAGCCGAATGCGATTGCGTATGCCTGCCTCGCGTAGCGCGCCGCGCAGGTCGGATTCGTACGTTTCGATGTACTGCTGCAGGGCCGAGTCGAGATCGACCTGGTAGAGGAAATGTACTCCGCCACGCAAGTCGAGCCCGAGGCTCATCGGTTCCAAACCGAGAGCGCGGAAAAACGCGGGTGTGCGCGGTTCAAGCGCCAGCGCAACGACATGAAACGGCAGCTCTTCACGGAGGGCATCGCTACCTCGGAGCTGTGAGTCGGCATCCGGAAAGCGCACGAGCACGGCACCGTTCTGGACCTCGGCTTCCGTAAACGCGATTTCATCGGCGTCTAGCCTCGCCGTGACCGCGCTAACCGCAAGTTGATCTAGCGGGACAGCGTCCTCACGGGTGATCTGCAGCGCAGGATCGACTGGGAATAGGTTCGGCGCAGCAATAAGTGCGCCGAACAGCAGGACGCCGACGACGAGCAAATTCAACCATAGGGAATAGCGGTTCATGGCTGGCTCAAGCGTTCTTGATCGTATCTTTCGGCATGAGTGCCGCAATGGTGCTTCGCTGGACCTTGAGCGAAACGCCATCGGCCACCTCGACAGTGATCCAGAGATCGTCGACGTCGGTCACCTTGCCGAGCACGCCGCCACCGGTGACGACCTCCTGGCCGGTCTCGAGCGCTTCGACCATCTGGCGATGTTCTTTCTGACGCTTGTGCTGTGG
>CAJIAZ010000256.1_pt1 | contig 15824 bp, 13 predicted proteins | sample 9199181 | NCBI WGS metagenome assembly CAJIAZ01 (sample SAMEA7708285, study PRJEB35096) | sediment metagenome | biome: marine neritic benthic zone biome [ENVO:01000025]; feature: sediment [ENVO:00002007]; material: shallow marine sediment [ENVO:03000034] sea grass bed [ENVO_01000059] ...
CAGTTGCCGAAGCGCGTATGTCACCTTTGAAATCGATGACGAAAATTCGCTTTCGATCGGAACCTTTCTTATCCCGCCGCTTGCGTTCCTTGCGTCGCTCCTTCGTCGCTTGCTTGAAGCGTTCGCTGCCGTCGACAGCACGGCGCACGGTATCTCCGAGACTCTCATAGCGCTTGTTCAGGTGCTCTACAGTCAAGCCATCCTGCTGGCTCACACGCTTGCTCGACGAAACGATGAGCACGACGATGACGACGGCGATCAAGGCGAACGTCAGAAGCTCGGCAAGAAACAGACTGTAGTCAGTGAAGAATTCGGCCATGGTCGTGTCGTGGGAAACGTGTCCCGCCTGTCATAAACCTACGTTGTTCTTCTCGAAGACCCGATCGGCACGGTAGCTCGAGCGCACGAGCGGACCGGCAACGACCTCGAGAAAACCGAGCTCGAGACCCCACTGCCGGTAGCGATCGAACTCGGCTGGCGTTACATATCTCTCGACGGGCAAATGATTGCGTGTCGGGCGCAAGTACTGGCCGAACGTCACGATGTCGAGACGGACTTTCGCGAGATCCTCGAGTGTCTCCCGAATCTCCTCGTCGCGTTCACCGAGACCGAGCATCAGACTCGTCTTCGTCAGCACATCGGACCGATAGCGCTTCGCATGCTCGAGCACGTTCAGCGTCTGTTCGTAACCCGCGCGAGGATCTCGCACGGGCGACGTCAGACGTTTCACGGTCTCGAGGTTCTGTGCGAAGACTTCAATACCTGAATCGACGACACGCTCGACATCAGCGAACCGGCCGGAGAAATCCGGCGTCAGCGCTTCGACGACGGTCTCGGGACAGCGTGCCTTGATCGCCTGCACACAGCGCGCGTAGTGCGCGGCACCGCCATCTTCGAGATCGTCGCGGTCGACCGACGTGAGCACGACATAGCCGAGCTGCATGAGCTCGACCGATCGCGCCGCGTTATCGGGCTCACGCGCATCGAGTCTTCCCGCCGGGTTGCCTGTATCGACAGCGCAGAATTGGCAGGCACGCGTACAAACGGCTCCCATGAGCATGAGCGTTGCGGTTCCGTTCGACCAGCACTCGCCGATGTTCGGACACATCGATTCCTCGCAGACGGTCGCGAGCTCGTGGGTCCTGACCGTTTCTCGCACGGCCGCGTACTTGTCCCCCGACGGAAGCCGGATCTTCAGCCACTCGGGCTTACGCTCTAACGCAACTGGCCGGTCGCCACGCTGCTTGACGCCATGCTTGATAGCACTGAAGCCCTGCGGCGTCCGATACTTCGAACCTGCCGTAACGATCGGTATGCCACGAAACGCCGTCATGAGTCGGATCGATCACTTAAGATTGGGATGACTCATAATTATCTCACGGTTTTCAGAGACGTGTTATGGGCAGATATCGGCCACCGCCACCGCCACAATCGAACTACATCACGCCAGAGGGCGTCGCTGTGCTCGAAAATGAGCTCGACGATCTCTGGCGCGTACAGCGGCCGGCTGTTACGCGCGCCGTGGCCGAGGCCGCCGCGCAAGGCGATCGTTCGGAGAACGCCGAGTACATTTACGGCAAGAAACAGCTAGCCGCAATCGATCGGCGCGTCAGGCATTTGCGCAAGCGCCTCTCTAACGCGAAGGTCGTCGATCAGGAATCGTCAGACCCGACTAAGGTCTACTTCGGCGCCTGGTTCACGCTCGAGGCGGATGACGGTGCGGTGCGGCGCTTCAGGCTCGTCGGGCCAGACGAGTTCGATCACGCAACCGACTACTTGAGCATGGACTCACCGCTCGGCAGAGCCGTGCTCGGAAAGTCTCTCCATGACGAGATCACAGTGAACACGCCAGAAGGGCCGGTCGGCTACACGGTCACGCAGATTGCGTACACAGGTCCGGAGGATACCGACCAAGCGTGAAAAAAAAGCGCCCGGCAAGAGCCGGGCGAGTTACAGGGGGAACTTGAAGCTTAGAGGCCGCTACTGCAGTCTCGACCACTTGAGAAGTCGGACTGCCTCTGAATCCAAATCGAAGTTTCGTGCGAGCAACGCTTCGATCTCGCGAGCGTCGAACCGAGTCTCCGTACTCTGGTTCACCTCGACGACACCGCTGTATTCCTGACCTTCGTCGTCGCCGGTCTCATCGGTCAGCACGAAATGCGTGTAATACTTCACACCCATGGAAAAGCAGCTTAGGCCCCAAAAATGGCCCCGACTGTGAGCGGGTCCACATTTTGCGGGGCCCTACGAGGCCTGTTTCCACAAACGTGAAATCGCGCCCGGTGGCGAGAAACGCTACGCGGCAGCTTTTTGGGCTTGCTCGATGCTGCTTGGTATATTGCGCTTACTATGGCTAGCGACACCCGTCCTGTAACTCCCGGCTTTGTCCTGAAATTTGGGCTCGGCGCATTGCTGGGCGCGACACTCGCCGCTGCTGCGGGTGCCCAGGACATCCGGACAACGCTATTCGCGCAGGCCAACGCCGCCCTGGAGGAGGCAAGGAACGCGCAAGCGAGCCTGCTCGCGCCGCGGGCCTTCGAGCGTGGTGCCGTTGCCTACACCGACGCCGAAGCTGATCTGGAGCGCGGCCGCAGCCTCGAACGCATTACGAGCCGCCTAGAGGCTGCAACGACTTTCTTCACGGAGGCGACGGCTACGGCGAATGTTGCAAGCGACGTGCTGGCCGAAACGATCGCGACTCGCACAAACGCAGCCGACGCCGAAGCCGAAACGTTCGCACCGGCCATTTGGCAGGAAGCCGAAGCGATCTTCGATACGGCCGCGCGTCGTCTAGAGCTCGGCGATGCCGACGATGCGCGTGAGCGCTCCACAGAAGCCGAGGCCTTGTATAGCAGTGCGGAGCTCGCAGCAATCAAGGCACAACATCTGAGTCGTACACAGGCTCTGCTGGCGCAAGCCGAGCAGGCCCGCGTGCCTCGCATCGCACCACAGACCTTTGCGCGCGCCGCAAGCCTACTGCAGCAGGCCGAGCAAGCGCTCGATGCGGATCGATACGCGATCGAGGAGCCACTCGCGCTGGCCGAGCGGGCAGATTACGAGGCTCGCCACGCAATGCACCTCGCCTCACGCATTCAAGCCGTGCGCGACGGCGAGGCGACGGAAGAGGACTTGATGCTCGGCTACGAGCAAGCGCTGGCTGATGTCGCTGCGTCTGCGGATCTGCCGGCGAGACTCGACAGTGGTCCGGAATCCATCACGGCCGATCTGTCCGAATACATCGGCAGTATGCAGGAGCGTGAGCGGCAGCTCTTGGCTGAAAGCGAGGAGAACCGACTACAGATCATCGGCCTGAGCGAAGAGATTCGCGAGCTCGATGAGCGGCTTGGCGGCGTCTCCGAGGAACGCACGACACTGATTCAGCGACTCGAGGCCGATGCCGCGGCGCGCGCCCAATTCTCACGTATCGAGTCGGCGTTCGAAGGGGGCGAGGCTCTTGTCTACCGCGAAGGCAACAACCTGATCTTGCGGCTCGTCGGCTTGAGTTTCGAGAGCGGCGAATCGACGATCGATTCGAGCTACCGGCCCCTTCTCGAAAAAGTTCGCGACGCCGCAGATGTCTTTCCACGCTCTTTGGTCGTCATCGAGGGACATACCGATGCGCTCGGCAGCGACACGGCCAACCTCGCGCTCTCACGCAGCCGCGCGGAGGCCGTCGGCGCGTTTCTGACGGACGAGCTCGGCGTTGCAGGATTTCGAATCAGAGCAATGGGCTTCGGCGAGACACGACCGATTGCCAACAACGAAACCGCGCAGGGCCGCGCGCGCAACCGTCGCATCGACGTGCGCATTGAGCCGCAGGACGACTGAACGGTAGCTCGGCACCGCCGGACTTTTAATGACCTCCGCAGGCGCGCTTTGAAGCTGCGGGTGCGTTCACCGGCATTGAACGTGGCCGCCTGCGACGTCGGCGACGAGCTACCATGTTTCTTGAGAAAAGGAGTTAGGCGAGCAGCCAGTCGCCGATCGCGCCGGCGACGGCATCGTTGACGAGATAGCCGTAGGATTTGTGGACGTTGAGCCCGATGTCGCCGCGGTAGTGATTGTGAATGTCGATCGTGTCTTCGAGCGAGTCGAGCACACCGAGCTCGAGCATCTCGCCGAAGTACTGCGCGAGCCGCGGCCGCAATGCCGTTAGCTCGCCGCGGGCCGCGAAATTCTTCCAGCGCCGGATATTCGTTGGATAACGTTCCTCGCCGGCTCGCGCGACACCGCACAGATTCTCACGGATCAAGCGACTCGCCAGCGGACTGCCGAGAGTGATGAAAAGATCAACGCGGTGATCCAGACCCTCCTCGTGAGACAGCTCCCACAGCGTATCGTAGGCAATGACCGAGCCGAGGCTGTGGCCGATCAACAGCACCTCCTCGCCGGCACTCCAGGCCTCTCTGAGCGGCGCTCTGAGCATCGCGCGTACCTCTGTGGCAATCCCGCCGGTATCGTTCAGATAACGGCGTGCCTCGCTCATGGTCAGACGCATCTCGGGGCGAGCAATCATTCGACTGAAAAGCGGCAGCGAGTCCCCGAGCAAATGCACCCAGCGTCTGACGCGCCGTGCAAGCGACTCGATCTCCGCTAGATCCTCATCCGATGGCTCTGGCTCATGCAAGATTGCGTCGATTCCGGGCCGGTCCAACGCCATGTCGCGGTAACTACCGTAAAACCGGTACGTCCACGGCACGAGCGTGAGACAGTCCGACTGCGCCGTGAATTTTCGTGCGGCTTGGGGCCGTGCCCAAGCAAGACCCGCAGTCAGGCAGCGACAGAGCTCATGCGCGTGAGTCTCCGGCGGCGGCTTGGGCTTCATGCCCGGGACAAAAATGATTCTGCGTTCCGTCATTTATTAGTCTCGGAAACCCACCTGACTGCAAAGCTGTGACCGGCCCGACCGAGCCGGTATAGTCACTGGCGAGACGGCAACTGTCTCGTGGCTAGCCGGAGGATAGGGCGTGAGATATCTACACACAATGGTTCGTGTCAGCGATCTTGATGCGTCGTTGGATTTCTACTGCGACAAACTCGGCATGAAAGTCACGAGGCGCGACGACTACGAGTCCGGCCGCTTTACACTGCTGTTCGTCGCCCCGGAAGGCCACGAGGAGTGCCCGCTGGAACTCACCTACAACTGGGATCCCGAGGAGTACATCGAAGGCCGCAATTTTGGCCATGTCGCGTACGAGGTCGACGACATCTACGCAACGTGTCAGCGCCTCATGGACGCCGGCGTGACGATCAACCGACCGCCGCGCGACGGCTGGATGGCATTCATCCGGTCCCCGGATAACATCTCGATCGAGTTGCTGCAGAAAGGTGACAGACTGACGCCCCAAGAACCCTGGGCCTCGATGCCGAATACCGGTGAGTGGTAGCTCGATGTCCCGCGCACGATGGTCAGCGTAGAGTCTGTCAGGACAATGCGTGTTCGGCCCCGATAGAGCGTAAGTCTTCCTGCGAGGGAGAGGTCTAACACGCGATCACCAACAACGCGTGGGTATACGCAATCTGGGTGAGCGTTCTAGCTCTAGGCGCGTAGCCGATCGCGGACACGGAAATTGCCCGTCTCGACCTCGCAGCTGTCGGCATTCATGAAGACGACGCGGTTGCGCCCGCCCTGCTTTGCCTCGTAGAGCGCCTCATCGGCAGTCTGTATCGCCCCGGCCAGGCTGCGTCCGGCCCCGGGATGCGTTACGGCAACACCGACACTGACCGTGACTAAATTATCGATCTCCGAACCTTCGTTTGGAATCGCCATGTCGATAACGTCGCGACGGATCTGCTCAGGCACGGTCCGCGAATAATCTCCCGGCGGCCCGTACAGAACGAGCACGAACTCCTCGCCGCCGTAACGTGCACAGAAATCAAACGGTCGCTTCGCTGCCCGCGCGAGGCATTGCGCTACCTTCTTCAGGCAGTCGTCGCCAGCCTGATGTCCCTGCAGATCGTTGTAGATCTTGAAGTAGTCGATGTCGACAAAAATGATCTGTAGCACGACGTTCTCGCGGCGCGCCTGACGCCAAACGCGACGAATGAAGTCGTCGAACATTCGGCGATTGTACAAACCCGTCAGGCCATCACGCTCGGCGAGCTCGTTTAGCACGCGCGTCTCGAGAAAGTTCGCGCGCAGCGCGTGCTCGAGATTGTAAGCGGACAACGATCCGATGACTGCCGCCGTCGTCAAAATGACCGTGCTGTAGAGCAGCTGGTTGAACGGCAGGTCCATGAAAAGGCCCATCGTCAAAAACGACAGCACGAGCACGGTACTGACGGCAATCGCCACGTGAAACAACAAACCCAGGAACAGACAGCCGGCAAGCACCATGAGCACGAGGCTTCCGAGTACGTAGGACGCGCCCGCGAGCGCTGCCGTCAAGCTCATGTAGATGACGACGAAACCGATGACGGTCACGCCCATCGCTGCAACGGGGATGTAGTGACGCTTCAAAACCGGATGAAAAGTCGCGAGCACAATGAGACTCACGAGCGGGCAAAGCACATAAAGACGCAACGAGTTGAGCACTTCCGTACCGGGTGCCGCGCCAAATAGGAAATCGGTGATCGTCAGCGCCAGGATCATGCCGAGCGCGAGCATCCCCGTGACGCGACCGCGGACGAGGTTCTGCTCGATAAAGCTCTCGCGAAACTCCTTCTCGATGAGCCCTTTAAAGCGTAGGTCGCCGAAGCCGTGCGCGAGCTGCTCAGCGTACGGTGAACCGAGGTTTTGCAGGTTGTTGGTCGTTGAGTCCATGCCGCGGCCCGGGGGTAAGCCGAGAGGATGCGCTCGCAGCCGGAGAAATTCGCGAACTCAAGTCACAATCGCACCATTGGGCGAAATCGACGAAACCGCGTATGGCCCTGCCATATAAGGGATTTTGGCGAAAAGCGGGGGTCTACCGATACAGGGGCAGCAGCGCGTCTTCGTGGTGATCCGCCTTCTTGCTCACGCTGTCGACCCGACCGACTTCTGCGGCAAGCGCAGCACCGTTCCAGGACCCCTGCTCGGGCCCATAAAGGCTGCGCTCGAGCTCGGCGACGGCCTCGGCGAAGCCACCGGGCAGGCGCTCGGCCATCGCGCCGAGCGTCACGGGCTCGGCACCCGGCAGACGCAACGCGCCCCACTCGAGCAACAACGCCTGCGCGCGGTGTGCATCGTTTGCCTGACAAGCGGCCCGCAGCTGGCGGAGCAGGCGTCGGTTCGACGCACGCCGTGGGGCTGTTTGCTCGGCGCTCTCGGCCGGTATTTGCGTTGGACGGCGGCTGTTCCACCACAAACCGAGCGTCGCGAGCCAAGCGACGAACAGAGCCGCGCTCACGGCCTGCCAAATCACGGGCGAAGACGTCTCAGCGGTGGGCGCCGGCGTTGCTTGCGGATCGGCCACGGGCTGCAACGCGGACTGCTCGGCGCTCGGTAGAATCTCGAGCTCGCGCGATGGCAGCGTCGCGGCTTTCCAAGTGCCCTCGGTCACGTCGAACCATGGCAGCACGACACCGGGCAACATCGGACGACCTTCGGCCTGGGCGATGACGGCGTAACGTTCCGTGCGCCGCGCCTGCAGTCCGCGTTGAGTCACCTCGCGCGTAAGCTCGGGCTGGTCGGGATACTGACGAATGCCATCTGCCGGAAGAATCGCGAGCTCGGGCAGCTGGGATTCCTGCACGCCCTCGGCCTCGGTGATCAGCGTGCGCGTCTGCGGAATCCCAGCGGTCATCGGCTCGCCATCCGCGCTCCACCGCTCTGTCAGCGTCAGCGTACGAACTGGGAGCCAAGCCGCACTGGCCCATTGTTGCGGCGGGGGCACGGCGTCCAATACCTCGAGCTCGAGCGCCTCGGAGCTGAAGACTTGCACACCGCGAAATCCTGACGAGGTGATCACGACCGCATCGAGCGTGACGGGCTCGATGGTCAGCGCGCCCGCACTCTGCGGAAAGACCGCGTAGCGGCGCTCGAGCGTCAGAAAATTTCGCCCGTCGCGAACGACCTGATACTCGCGATCGTCGGCGAGCCGCTCGATGATCGCCTCACCGCCAGTGACTTCGGGCTCCGACAACGACGAGCGCCCCGTGTTGACCCCGCGAAACAACCTGACTGTGAAAATGACCTCAGCCTGCGCGTAAGCAGTCTGTGGCGTGGCCTCGACCTCGAGAAAAATGTCGGCAGGCGCATCGCCCGCAAGCGCGGGTAGCACTTCGACGTCGACGGGATTACTGAGTGTCCCCGCGAGCGCGACGGGCGGTAGCGTGAAGTTACCTGGACCTCGAGGCATGAGTTGCAGGAGCCACTCGGTCACGGTCGTGGTCTGCCCACCGGCCATCTGCACGCTCATGCTGCTGCGCGTCTCTAAGACGTCGAAATCCGCGCCAAGCGAGGCGAGATCGGGCCGATCGCGGGTCTGACCCTCGGCGCGCAAAATGTAGGTCAGCGATTCGTTCTCGCGCACGGTCGCGCGGTCGACCGATGCGCGCAGACCCACGTCCTGGGACAAGACGATACTGGCCCAGAGGAGACTGAGACAGCCAAGCAATAGTCGGCTCACCACGGCTGCTCCTCATCCCCGGGCCATAGGTAGTTGCCGTCCTGATCCACACCGAGACGTTGATATTGAAACAAGAACTTGCGCCGAAGCAGACCACCCGGATCCTCCGGAATACGCCGCAGCCACTGATCGGCAGCTTGCTCCGAGGCCCACTCTTCGAGTTCGCCCGGTGTCGGCAGCGGATCGAACTCCTCGGCTGCGTTCGGGTCGGCATTCTGTGACTGGCTCGATGCTTGTGAAGACTCCGACGCCTCCGCATCTTCGGGTGACATGGACTCTGGATCCGCGGACTCGGATTGATCCGACGACTGCGAGGCCGCCTGCTGCGACTCACTCTGCTGCCCTTCCTGATCCGAGTCCTGCTGGTTCGGATCGCCTTGTTCCTGACCCTCGGACTGCGGCGGCTGCTGCTCGAGCAACAGATCGCGGTTGAAGCGCGCGTCCTCGTGCTCGGGATCGATCTCGAGTGCGCGTTCGTAGGCCTCGATGGCTGGCGCCAGCTCCCCGGCGCGCGCGAGCGCGTTGCCGCGATTGTAGTGCGCCGCGGCGGTATCCAGATCGGTGAGGCGTTCGGCGCTTTGCGCGTAGTCACCCGCGCGGTAGAGGGCCGCGGCTGACCAGCTCGGGTCGATGAACAACTCCGCCGCCCGCTCATGATCCTCGGCTTCGAATGCCTGTTCGCCGCGCTGGTCGGGCCGAGACCAAAGATCGGCCCACTCGAGTGCTTCGGCACGAGGGATGGGTAGCATGATCCACAGACCCCAGACGACGATCCATCCGCGTCTGAACGCGAGCGCAACGAACGGCAGTAAGAGCAGCACGAGCCAGAGTCCCTGGTCGCGCCAGAGGTCGCTTTGGTAGAGCGCATCATCGGCGTCCGCATCGAGTGCTCGGCCAGCCTCGTCGGTCGCGCTGGCCAAGATCGTGTCGAGATCCCGGTCGTCCGGCGTCAACGTCGCAAATCGACCACCGCCTATGAGGGCGAGCCGCCGTAATCCTCGCATGTCCACCTGCGGCACGACGACCTGCCCGCCGTCATCGGTCAAGAAACCACCACCAGGGACAGCAATCGGCGCGCCTTCGGCGGTGCCGACCGCTAGGACGCTCACGGTGAAACCATCGAGGCGCATGCCCTCGACCACGCTCTCGGCGACGGTCGAGACCTCGGTATCGCTCATGAGCAAAAGCTCACCGCGACTGACGCCGGCCTGCTCGAGAAGCTGCGCACCCTTGCGTAGACCGGCTTCGGGGTAGCTGCCCCGACTCGGCATGATATCCGTGGACAAGCTTGCGACCAGCGAGGCGATGTTGCGCGTGTCAGTCGTCAGCGGCGACACGGCAAACGCGTGGCCCGAGAACACGACCAGGCCCGTCTGCCCAGCCGCACGGCGTTCGAGTAGACCAAGCAACTTCAGCTTGGCGCGAGCGAGGCGGCTCGGCTCAACGTCAGCCGCGTCCATCGAGCGCGAGAGATCGAGCACGACAACAAGTGCTTCGTCGGAGCGTAGCGCCGGAACGGGTTGGCGTTCCCAGGTCGGGCCCGCGAGCGCGAGAGCAGTCAGCGTCCAGGCGACGGCGGCGGCGACCAGCACGATGCGACGCTCGCCCAACGCCGCTTCAGCACCTGCGAGCACATACGGTTGCAGCGCGCGATCGACGAGCTGCTGCCATTTGCCGGCAAAACCCGCAGAACGTGTCAGGCGCCAGCCGAGCCACAGGCCGATTGGCAAGATCGCGAGCCACCATGGACGCAGAAAATGAAACTCAAGCATGGCCGAGCTCCACTGACGTACGTGCTCGACGCTCTGGCAGCACGATGCCGGCAAACGCCCAGGCGAGAACAATCAACGCAGCGCCTGCCAGTGGCCAGTAGAAGTGCTCGACGACGGGGCGAAAGCCATCCTCATCCGTCGCGGCGGGCTCGAGCTCGTCCAACACCTCGTATATTCGCTGAAAACCTTCGATGTCGCGGGCGCGAAAGTAGGCGCCACCGGTTCCGTCGGCAATCGTAGTCAACGTCTCTTCATCGAGATCTGCCGATGGATTGACCTGGCGCACACCGAACAACGAACGTACGAGCACGGCGTCGGCACCGATACCGATCGTGTAGATCACCATGCCGCGTTGGCGCGCGAGCTCGGCAGCTTTTAGCGGCTCGACCGCACCGGCCGTATTGGCGCCGTCGGTTAGTAATATCAACACACGGCGTCCTTCTTCGATCTCCGCGTCGGTGAGCGTTTTGATCGCAAGCCCGATCGCATCGCCGATGGCAGTCTCTGTGCCCGCCAAGCCGATCACGGCCTCGTCGAGTAGCGTCTGGACAGTCGCGCGGTCGAACGTCAGCGGCGTCTGCAGATACGTCTCTCGACCGAACAAGATCAAACCGATGCGATCACCGACACGGCGCTCGATGAAGTCCCTGGCCACCGCCTTGGTGGCCGTCAACCGATCGACCCACTCGCCGTTGAGCTGAAAATCCCGCTCCTCCATCGAGCCCGACAAGTCCACGGCCATGAGCAAATCGCGGCCCGTCATCGGCAGCGCGATCGGCTCACCGACATGCTGGGGCCGTGCCGCAGCAAGCACAACGAGCAGCCAAACGATCGACAGCAGCACGAGTCGCCACGGCCTCGCACCGCCCAAGCGGCCGACGCCGGTCGCGGTCGCAAACTCCCCCGCTAGCGGCACACGCAGCGCCGCATCCTTGTCCATGGAATCGGGGCTCGCGTAACGACGCACGAGCCAAGGCACGGGCAAGAGCAATAGCATCCAAGGCCAAGCGAGCTGCCACATACGCGTCAGGCCCTCGCCGGCTGTGTGTTGATCCAATCTTCGCAGACGCGGCACAGAGTCTGCGCCTGCTCCATGGTGACGTTCTCGGCTGCTCGATAGGGCGCATCGAGCAACAGCCGGGCGTCGCCGTCAGCGAACTGTGGATCCCGCGTTTTCCCGGCCAGATACTCGAGCCATGCCTGTCCCGCAAGACCTGCAACGTCGGCAGATTTGCGGTTGATCGTCATTGCGAAACGTCGCAACACAATCGATGCATCGCTGACGCAGTTGGCAGGCTCCGCGCCGTTCTCGAGCGCGCGCACGATATTCTTGAGCGCACGTCGCGCCGCGCGGTGACGGCGCTGCTGCCAAGCACGCACGCCGAGCACGACGCCGATGATCACCAAGAGGGCCACGACGATCCACCAACCGAACGCCGGCGGCCACCACGCCACAGCCTCAGGCAAATGGATGTCCCTGAGCGGCAGTTGTGAGGGGTCGAACTGCGGATTCATCGACTCTTGAACCTCCGGGCCAGCACCTCGCGCGGGTCCTCGGTCGTCGCGCAGTCGAGCAACTTGATACTCGGCGCACGGGCAAGCTCAGCCAGCTGTGAGCGCCGCTCTGCAAACTGCGCCCGATATCGCTCGCGTACCTGCTTGGAGTCGGTCTCGATCGCGAACGTTCGCTCGGCGGATTTCACACGGTAACGTCCCGGCGGCGGCAGCTCCTGCTCGACCGTATCGTAAAAGTGCATGAGAAACACGTCGGCGTGCCGGCCAATCTGACGAACATGGCGCTCGAGGCCGGGCTCGAGATTGCGGAAATCGCTCAGCATGAACACGAGACTACCAGGGCGCGCAACGCGTGTTAGCCTGAGCAGCGCTCGCTCGCCGTCGTCGTCCGACCGGACCGTGTCGCGCTCCCAGCGTTCCGGCCGAGTCAGTGTCTGAAACAGTCGCAGAGCGGCCGCACGACCCAGCCGCGGGCGAAGCTCGACATGATCGCCCTCGCTGAATACGAGGCCGCCGAGCCGGTCACCGTTCGCGACGGTGCTCCAGGCGATCAACGCAGCGGCCTGGCTCGCTCGCACGGCCTTGAACGCGCCGCGTGTGGCGAACAGCATGGGTTGGCGGAGATCGAGCCAGATAATGACGGGCCGGTCGCGCTCCTCGCGAAACACCTTTGTATACGGCTTGCCGGTCCGCGCCGTGACGCGCCAGTCAATCGTGCGTAGATCATCGCCCTCTTGATACGGGCGAGACTCGTCGAACTCGACACCGCGCCCCTTGAACGGCGACAAGTGCCCGCCGGCCGAGTGTGCATGCACGCGTAGGCCCGCGAGGTTGATCGACTCGCCGGCCGGCTTCATATTGATGAGTTCCGCGAGCTCGATGCGCGCGGGCGAACGCGTTGCTGCTGAGCTCGTCATTGCCCCATTACGGCACGCCGATCCGCGCCAGGAGCGTGTCGACGATCTCGTCAGAGGTCTGCCCGGCCGCCTCGGCCTCAAAACTAAGGAGGATACGATGCCGAAGGACGTCGTGCGCGATCGACTGAATGTCGACAGGCGTCACGTAGTCGCGACCCGCGAGCCAGGCATGCGCGCGCGCGCCACGATCGAGTGCGAGCGTCGCACGCGGGCTCGCACCGTATTGCAAAACGCCCTGTAGCTCATCGCCGTAACGCTCGGGCGATCGAGTCGCCAGAACCAGTTGCACGATGTAGTCCTGCAGAGGCTCAGCGAGATGCAGCCCGAGCACCTCCTGACGCGCGGTCATGACGTCTTGCTGGCTCAGAGCCTCTGGCGGTGCGAATAGATCCGCATCGCTCGCTGCGCGTTGAGCCTCGCCGCGGTTGAGCTCGAGTATGGCGCGCTCGCCATCGGCATCGGGGTAGTCAACGAACACGTGCATGAGGAACCGGTCGAGCTGGGCCTCGGGCAGCGGGTACGTGCCTTCCTGCTCGATCGGGTTTTGCGTCGCCATCACCATGAACAGTGCCGGCAGCGGATAGGTCACGGAGCCGACCGTGATCTGACGTTCGCCCATAGCTTCGAGCAGCGCGGACTGAACCTTCGCGGGCGCGCGGTTGACCTCATCGGCGAGGATCAGATTGTGAAAGAGCGGACCTTTGCGGAACACGAACGTGCCATCTTGCGGTCGGTAAATCTCTGTGCCGGTGAGGTCCGCGGGCAGCAGGTCCGGTGTGAACTGCAGCCGATGAAAGTCGCCCTCCACGCTGTGGCTCAAGACCTTGATCGCGCGCGTCTTGGCGAGACCCGGTGCACCCTCGACGAGCAGATGCCCATCGCAAAGCAGCGCAATCAGCATGCGGTCGAGAAGGGCCTGCTGACCGACGACGAGCGAGTCGAGATGGCCTTTGAGATCGAGAAATTTTTTCTGTAGAGACATCGGCTCTCGAGATTCGTGAAAAAGCGAGTGATTCTAACGGCCCGGCCGCTGCCGAGCCAAACCGATCAACGCCCGCACTCGATCGTTCATGCCCCGAGCCGGCGTCGAGGACAGACTGTAGTTTTTTTCCAACTCCTCGTTGCTGGCCTGGTCAAGAATTGCGCGATTCTATGTTCGGCACTCCGGTGATATCGCAAAAATCGACATGAATCCCCGGTCCAATCCAACATAACCCAAACTGGGCTCATAGATAGTATTAATTTATTAATCATAAACTTGAGACTATCTTTCCGGCGAAGAGAAGCTGGTCGAAGAACTAAATCGCATTTCTATGTCTCCAAAATACAACATCTGCCCTGGAAATCGCGTGCTCTCCTGCAAGCATTCGCGGCCATTAGACCCAGTCGGGTGTGGGAATTCTTCGACTGAGCCCGCTTCTTATGAGAAATCCGACACGCTCGGGCCTTACTTCCACCGATAAACTGCCTCATCTCGACGCAGGAGAGTTGGATCATGAGCAATACGTTACTCCGTGATGCCGTCCGCGCAGCTATGGGTATCGGCGTCGCCGCATCCCTGACAAGCCCAATGGCCTACGCGCAAGGAGAAGATCCGGCTCAACTCGGCAGGATCGTAACGACAGGAACGCGCATTAGTCGTCTCGACGTCGAGACCGCACGACCGATTACGATCATCAGCCGCGAGGACATCGAGCGCAGCGGCCAGCCGAGCGTCGCCGACGTCCTGCGTAGCACAACGTACAACAGTTTCGGCGAATACCGCGAGACCTCGGGCAACAGCTTCGGCGGCAACTCGCTGGTCGGCCTGAAAGGCCTCGGTGCCGAGCGCTCGTTGATCCTGCTGAACGGTCGGCGCCTGCCGCGCTCACCGATCACTGCCGATCAGGGCATTGACCTCAACACAATCCCGCTGCAGGCCGTCGAGCGCATCGAGATTCTGACCGACAGCGCCTCGGCCATCTACGGCTCCGACGCGATCGGTGGCGTCATCAACGTCATCTTGCGTGATGACTTCGAGGGCGTGCAGATGACCTTGAACGCAGGCCGACCAACGCAGGATGGCGCAGACACCCAGGGTGGGTCTATCGTCTTCGGCAGCACGACGGCGCGCGGCAGCTTCATCGTCGCAGCCGAGACGTACAAGAAAGGCATGATCTTCAGCGCCGACCGTCCGTTCACAGCACCGGATTTCGGCGACGGCGTGAATCTCGGCACGACCGAGGGCATCAGCCCGTTCGGCAACACGATCCTCGACTTCTTCGGCCCGATGGGCACGGATCGCGCCGACCCGAACTGCAACAACGTCGTTGACCCCAACTCCGGCGCGCCGTTGTTTGCAGGTATCTATCAGGACGGCCCGAACGAGTCGTGCGCCTACGCCTATGCAGCCGTGTCCGGCGAATCACAGGACATCAGCCGCGACAGCATTTTCATTAACGCCGAGTACGAGATCACGCCCGACGTCACGGCGATCTACACGGGCACGCTGAGCCAGGTCGAAGCCTTCGGCCGCTACGCGGCTGCGGTCGGCGGGTTTTGTATCGACCTCGATCAGATTCCGAATCTCGATCCGGCCCTCCAGGACCTTGCGGGAATCAACGATGCAAGCTGTAACGGTGACCCAACGATCGACGCCGTGCTCGGCCATCGTTTCGTCGGCTTAGGGCCGCGCGATGACTACGACACGAACACGATGTTCGACAACCAGATCACGTTCGAGGGCACGGCCGGGATGTTCGACTGGAACGCCTGGGTCGGCAATACCCTGTATCAAGGCAAATCACGCGGCTTCAACTACGTGGTCACGAGCGAAATCGAGGCGCTCGTCGCCGGCGGCGATCACCACGCGCTCGACCCACTGAACCCGTCGAACGACGACGCCTACGGCCGGATGCGCCATACGGTCAGCCGCGATATCGAGACGGACTTCAAGCGCATGGGCGGCTCCGTGAGCTTCGATGCGCTCGAGACGCCGGCCGGGCCGGTCGGCTGGGCCGTCGGCTTCGAGTACTTCGACCAGGCCTACCGTGACATCTATGATCCGCAGCGCGAGGCGCAGAACGTCATCG